>ENA-UOTZ01000850-UOTZ01000850.1-compost-metagenome-genome-assembly--contig:-NODE-850-length-24326-cov-8.026764_pt1 | contig 24326 bp, 16 predicted proteins | sample MGYA00238144_ERZ746983 | MGnify/ENA primary metagenome ERZ746983 (study PRJEB28759, sample SAMN06268863) | compost metagenome | isolation source: single cell | place: USA: California, Emeryville, Joint... | reverse complement strand
AATAACTTTTTCAACGATTACACCGCTATTGGTGTTCTTGGCAAAGGAAATTTCGCAAAAGTATATAAAGTCAAGTCGAAAGAAACTGGTAAGTTTTTCGCAGCGAAAATTTTTGAGAAAAGCGAAGTGAAGAAATCTGATAAACTGCGAAACGCTCTGCTGTCCGAACTGAAAATTATGAGGATGATCGATCATCCGTATTGTTTAAAAATGCATCATGTATACGAAGGAGATCAGCATATATACATGGTATTTGATATTATGTATGGCAGAGAGCTGTTTGACCGTGTGCTCGCTCAAAAGTACTATTCTGAGGAGAATTCAGCAAGAGTGCTGAAGAAATTGCTGGAAGTGTTGAAGTATTTAGAGAAAAAAGAGATCTTGCATAGAGATATCAAACTGGAAAATATACTCTTAGAATACGAGGAGGACGACTGCAGCATCAAATTGGCAGATTTTGGGCTCTCAGTGACTTTGAAGGATTTCGATCCGACGATCAGGTGCGGAACCCCTGGCTACGTGGCGCCGGAGATCCTGCTGGATAAAGAATATGATTTCAAAGCCGATATTTTCAGCGTAGGCGTTGCGTTGTTCATCATGTAATTAGTTATGATGAATGGCGATTAATCTCTCTTTTTTTTCGAATCAAAAGGTTGTCAGGCAGCGCGCCGTTTCCTGGAAAAACGTTTGATGAGATTATTTCAAGAAATAAAAAATGTCAGGTGAAATTTATTCCTAAATATTGGGATCGAGTGTCTCCTGAAGGTAATTTATAAAGAAATCTCAGTTTATTAACAGTGCTTCTGAAATATACAGCAAAGGCATTGGTGAAAAGCATGCTTCACCCAAACCCAAAAGAGAGAGCCTCATGGAGAGAACTCTTGGAAAACGAATGGCTGAAGAGGATGACATCAAAAGAAGCGAACATCCTCATCGTCCCTGATTATATCGAAAGCAGCAACTGTTTCGAGGACGAAGATTTTGAAGAGTAAGCGATTAGTCTTTCAATTACCCTTAACTTTTTTGCTTTCAGTGTGAAAAGTAACGATGACTACCAGCCTGAGAATATTCATGTGGATTATATGGAGGAAATGAATATAAGGAAAGGGGAAGGGGAAGAAGCTCATTCCATGGCCGAAGACAAATTGTTTTCAAAAGCCAACGCCGATGTCCAAGAGAAGACGTTCGAGAAAAAGAGTTCATTGAAGATTTTGGATTCATTTGATGGCAAAAGTTCAATTTCAAATTCGAATCAACTCAAAAAGATAGCAATCACAAAAAATATATTAAATCGGCTCAAGGACACGAAAGTCGGAGGGCTTGAAGGCATAATGCCTGCAACAAAGACGCCATTTAATTTCAGCATATCGTCAAAAACGAATATCAATTCGTTTTATAAGAGAACCGCGTTCATCAATTCATTTAATAAAGACGATTCAGCATCTTTCTCAAGGCAAGAGTTCTCAAGACAAGACTCTCTTGGAATGCGAGCTTCGCCAATGAAAGTAGGACCGGGTACTCTGACTGGAAATGAGATAGGATCAATACGAAGTCAGCAATTTCAGGATTATATCAAAAGTCAGCAAATTCAGGAGTCATTGAAAAGCCAAGGGCAAATTCAGGATGCGCCCAAAAGTGAAACATCAGCGGATGCAGATGAAAATGAAGTAGTTCCAGATGAGACACCGACAATTCGAATAAATGATTTTATGAAGGATAAACTCACGTTGTCTCGAAAAATAAAGTCGCTGAACGAGAAAACTTATGAATTTGCTCCATCACTAGAGCATCATAGGTCTTTGAGGAAAGCGGCGAAATAGCCAAGAAAACGCATTCATTGTGTCTTTTCTTAAGTATTTTACTACATTCGCTATTAAATGGCAGCAAATTTTCATTTTCAGTTTGTGCTTCCTTTGATATAATATTTTGACCAACCCTTTTTTTTTTTATTTTGCTCGATTGTTGGAGTTGTATCTATTGTTTCAAAATTTCTTCCCGTGCTTTCACTCGCAAGCTTAACACCCAAAATCTCCTTTTTTTCTTCTTCAATAAATTAAGCAAGCTAATAATTTTATGTTTATTTTAAGACTTTGGAACTTGACCAATCAATTTAGAATTGCATACAATCACAAGCTATATAAAATTTGCACAAGCCAGGAAAATATAATAATATCTATCAAATACACACATAAAATCCCAAAGGACTAAACTACGAGGTTGAAGTTGAAATCTATCTCAACTTCTTAACATAATAGTGAAACTAAATAGCTACTTGTTTTAGTTATGTGATTGACACACACAAGACATATAACACACCACTCACACGACTACTTCTTCATGAATCCCATGAGACTAGGTCCTGCTGTAGACTTACGCTTCTCTCCAGGCTTTCCTCCGGCCATAGATAGGATTGTTGCTTTTTCTTGTTCAGTACAATCGATTAACGAGCAGAAAATCTTTAGCATTTCAGCTGCGCCGGGTCCTGTCTCCCCTTTCGTTATCTTTTCTAAAACCTGAATAAATATTATCTTTAAATGCTCCTTTTCTTGTTGCGTTCGCTCTTGTCCCAACTTGCTCTGAGTGGCAGCAAGCTCTTTCTTCAATAATTGTATCTATCGAAGAGTTATCTCGTTTGTTCTGGATCAAAGAAAAATAGTACCTGCGAGGTGAGTAGGCTTTCATCGTTTTCTCTGTCTTTGACCTCGGCAACAAGCTCAGCGTTTTGAAGCTTGAGTCTTTCATTCATTTTCGAAAGCTCAGCGATATCTTTCTTCAGCTTTTCTACCGCAGTCTGGTCGACGGTCATACTCTTCGCTGAAGTTTTATCGAGATCCCCTTTGCTGCTCACACGAGATCGCGATGAAACAACACTAACCGTCTCTAACTGGTTCTCCAAAGCTCTGATAATTTTTTCCTGCTCAATTCGCTGTAAGTCACTCGAATCTTGCTCCTCAGCCAGCAATTTTTGGAGTTTATGAATGTTTTCTCTTAGTACTTCATTATCTTGGTGATATTTCTTCGATCTTTCCTCATATCGTTTGCATTTATCTGCTGTGGTCGTGAACTCTTTTGTCATGCTCTGCATTTTAGCTTGAATGACGTCAAATTCCTCTTTCAATTTCTGATTCTCTTCCTTTAATGTGCTAATCTGGTCATCGAGATTTTGGGAACGGTTCATTTCTTCCAGAATTCCGCTTTGAGCTTTCTTTTGAGCTTTCATTACGTCAGTACAGCGCTGCAAAAGTTCGGCCTCTAGCGCTTCGAAACTATAGAGTAGAATACATTAGGAACTAAACTGACTATTTTAATGATTACGAGATCTCGTTGATATCTTGTTCAGACAATATATTGTGCGCTTTCAGTGCTAGGTTCATATAGCTTTTCAGTTTCTTCTCCGCAGCGTCTTTTTTGTTTTCATTTTCTTTTATCGTGGTTTTCTGACGCATCAAACTGCTTTCTAACTGTTCCCGTTCTTTTTCGACGAGTTGATCTTTGTCTTGCATAATTTTTTGCAAAGAAGCGAGTTGTTCTTTCAAAAGGTTTATTTGGCTGTCTTTCTCCTGATAACTCAATGTAGAGGCATCAGCGCCTTCCTGGAGATTTTCTAGATCATCTTCAGCCTTTCTGAGTCTCTCAGTGAGTCTTTGCGCTTGCTCTTTAGCCTCTGCTTCGGCTGTTTTGGCTTTTAACAGGTTCGTCTCAAGCAATTGCTTTTCTAATAATAATATGAAAATGGATGTATTTTCGTTATTAGCTTGTGATCTTTACCTTTTATTATAATGGACAGCTTTTCAAGGGCTTCATCAACAGTGTTATTTTGCTCTTCAATCTGGGCTTTCAGTGATTTATTCCTTCAGGATTTGAATAAGGAAAATGTCGAGAATTATTATCCTTACTCATTCTCAATGGCAGTCACTTTCTCTTGGAGCTCATTACTCTTGCCTTGTAGCTGAATTTGGTACTCATTTTCTAATTTCTCCTTGGATTTTAACGCCTCATCAAGTTTGCTTTGGAGCTCTAGCAACTTGGCCTCATTTGCTTTTTTGTCTGCGCCCCAACTATTGAAAAACCCAAAAATAATTAATTTAAAAGTTTCTATCAGACGGTTTTTTTTACGCCTCAGCAGTCTTCTTCGCTTCATTCTCTGCATCAAGTGCTTCCAATTTATGCTGTTCAATTTTTTGTTTGCATATTGATAGCTCATGCTCTAATTCTTGCACCCGTTGAGTAATCGCTCTCTTTTCTAATATTGCCTGGGAAGCTGCAGTTTCAAGTTGATGCTTCGACTCCTGAATTGTCTTCTGGTTCTCTTGGATCTCTTTCTCGAGCTGAGCAATTAAATTCGAGCTTCCTTCATGCTTTGCTTTCAAGCTTTGCAATTCTTCGGCTTTGAATTTCTCGAAATCTTCCGAAAGTTTTTGAGAAAATACTTGCTCTTCTTTCAATTTTGCTTGTAAGGCTTCCACTTCATCATTCAGTCTCTTTTCATTTGCGGCATTCTCCTTGATTTCTCTTTCTCTTTGACTCTTGATCTTCTCTATTTCGCTCTCCAGAGCTTCAATTTTCTCGTTTCTCAAGCTAAGTTCAGCATCCAGTTTGCCAATGTTTTTCTGATATTCCTCTCTATAAGAGTCGATTGATTTTTCCTGCTCGTTGGCTAGTTCTTTATGAGTATCTTGCAGGTGCTCAATTTGTCTGTCCTTCTCACTTAATTCCTCCATATGTGTCTTAGACAGCGAGTCCATTTGATTCTTCATATTCTGCAATTTTTCGTCATAATCAGACTTAATTGACGCAGCTTCTTTTTGCCCTTTGACCAAATCTTCATTCACTTTGGTTAATTGCTCTTCTAGCGATCTAACACCTTCGGCTTTCTGCTCAATATCTTTCTCCAAAGCCTCGATGCGTTTCTCCGAATCTTCTAATTTTCTCTCGAGTTCATCAATTTTCTGATTTCTTGTTTCTATCTCACGCGCATGAGAAGCCTCCATAGACTCTAGCGTGTGTTGCAGGGTTTCTGTTTTGGACAACAAGTTTTTATTTTCTGTCTGCAAAGAAACATTGGCCAATTCCAGGTTTGATGCCTTTTCTTGAAGAATGATAAGCTCTTGGTCTTTATCTTGAGAGTTCTTTTCTATTATTCCTTTGAAAGCATCGATATCTGCGTTCAGCTTTTTGATCTGATTATCCAAATCTTGATTTTTTGACTCTAATTCGGCCTTTTGGACTTCAAGTTCAGAAATGCTTTGCTTTTGGCGTTCCAATTCTGCGTTTTTCTCTTGAACTTCGATTGATTGTCGCTCGTAATCGCTCTTCACTTCCTCTAAAGATGCTTTCATTTCAGTCTTAAGAGAATCCAGGGTTTCGTTGAGATTTTTCAACTTGGCATCCCGTTCCGCTTTCTCATTTCTTGCTTCCTCGATTTCATTCTGCAATTCACTGATCTGAGAGTTATTTGCCTGATTTAAATTCTCTAGCTCTTGTATCTTCGTTTCCAGGTTCTTAATTTCTTCAGATCGAGCCTTTTCAATCTGATTCTTTTCGGCTTTGGTTTTCTCCAACTCGCCCAAAAGATTTTCATAATTTTGTTTTTGTGTTTGAGCTCCAGCTTCATAATCGTTTTTATTTTTCTCGAGTTTCTGGTTCAAGGCCTCAATGTCCTGCCTGTAAGAATTCTCTTTACTTTGCAGTTCTAGTTTCAACGTTCCGATTTCTGATTCTAATTGCTTTTCCTTCGTTTCTGAATCTTTCTGGAGCTGTTCATAGTCACTCTTCAATTTATTAGCTTTTTCAGTCATCTCATTCAATAAGTTATGAGTATGCTCAGTTTCTTTATGAGCCTTCTCCAGCATTATTTGGAGATCCTGATTTTGTTGGATCTTATCCTCGAGCATTTTTTGGTGATCACCGAGCTTTCCATCAAGCAAACTTTTCGTGTTAGCTATTTCTTCCTCAGCTCTCTGCAAATGAATCTCTTTGTCTCTAATTTGAGCTTTGAGCTCTGCCTGCTCGCTTTCACTCCGCAGTTTATACTCGTTGAATGCTTTATTCGTTTGATCTATTGTCTGGTCTCGCCCGTCAAGTTGGATCTTTAGAGCCTCAATAGAAGAATCAAGTTCACTGAGCTTCTTCTCGAGTTCGTGATTTTTGCTTTCTAAGTTTGCGATGGTTGAAGTCAATGTCTGCGTCTGCTCTGCATATTTGTTGATTTCGCTTTCTTTAGATTGAATATTGTCTTGCTGTTGAGATACACGACTCTCGAATTCGGCATGCTTTTGCTGGTATCTGGTGATTTCTGAGCCGGCATCTTCCAGCTTTTTGGCTGTTTCATCCAGAAAACCTTGCAACTTGTCTCTTTCTTCCTTATGGGCTTGACTGGTGTTGATTTCTTGAGCTTCGAGAGTTTTAACTCTATCGATAATAAATAAATTAATTCAATTTGATTATAGAACAGAAAAAAAGAGTTACTTCTCCCTCAATTGTTCGATATCCATTACTCTCTCCTGAATAGCTTTGACGTTATTCTGATTTAGCTCCTCTAATTCATTAATTTTATTGTGAGCAGTCTGATTTTGAGCTTTAAGCTCAGCTTCAGACTGACGAAGAGTGTCTAATTCAGCCTTCAAAGCAAGCTCCTGCTGGCCTTGATCTAATTTCGATCTTTCCAAGTCAATTTCAAGAGCCTGTTTAGCTTGTTGCTCTGCTTTCAAACTTTGGGTCAGTGAAGCTACCTCCTCTGCTAATTTCGAGCTCTGTTCTTCCAACTTGCTCTTGGCGGATTGCGTTTCTTCAAGCTCTTTCTGCATTTCTTCTAACTTGCCATTCAAATCTACAATCTGCTTCTCTTTTCCTTCTTTGAGGGTGCTAAGCTCTCCTTCGATCTTTTTCTTATTATTCACTTCTATGTCAAGATGCTGAGTCAAAGAGTCTATCTGCTCCTTGAGAGTAACTCTTTCTTTCGAAACGTTTTCTTTGAGAGCTTCCAGTTCCCTCTTAATTTCTTCATTAGCGGCTAAAAACTCCGAAATTTGAGAAGCTTGGCGTTCTTTGTCCTGTTTCACTCCTTCAAATTCAACTTCTAACTTCCTGTGCGCTTCTTTCAGAGACGACAGCTGCTGTCCGAGAGTTTTATTTTCCTCTTCAGTGGCCGCTTTTACAGCTACTACTTCGTTAAATTCTCTCTCTGCTTCTTTTAGTTGTTGCTTCATTTCAGCTTCCTCTTGTAGCAAACGCTCCCTTTCAGCTTGAAGAGCTTCGTTGCTTTCTTTGCTCTGCACTAATGATTGATTGAGTGAGGCAATCTGTCTCTCTGAATCAGTATGCTCTTTATGTAATGTATGTATCGTTTCTTGTAATTCTTTCAGCTTAGCGTCACGAGTTGCTAATTCTTCCCTGAGCGAGACGACCTGCTCTCCTTGGTCTAGTTTAGATCTGTGCAAATCTCCTTCTAAAATTTTCTTTTCTTGGGTTTCTTGTTCAAGTTTAATTCTTGTGTCGTCAAGCTCGTTTTCCAGCTTTATCTTGTCTTGGTTGAGTTTTCCAATAGAAGTTTGCAAACTCTCAATTTTTTGCTGCTGTTGGGTAATTTGACCTTTCAAATCAGTATTCTCCTTGTCAATGGCATCTATTTCTGCTTGCAACGTTTGTTTCAACTGGATTTCATTCTCTTTTAGAGATTTTAGCTCTTTCTCTAAGTTAATTTTCTCATGGTTGGCTTGATCAAGTGAAGATGTAAGGTCAGCTATGCTTTGTTCGGAGTTATGAATAGTTTGTTGGTGAATTTCGATGTCTTTCTCCAGCTGTTCCACTTGTTTTTTATAACTATCGACTGCTGAAAGTTCTTTCTGAAGAGCCTGATTCGCAGTTTCAAGTTGAGTGCTAATAGAGAGAACTTCTGAATGATGCTTATTTTTTTCATCTTCCAAACTTTGATATTTTGAATTAATCTCATCAAGCTGTTTTTTAAGCTCTTGTTCTGTTTCTTGAAGCGCCTTTATGTCATCCTAATATTAATTAGTTACTTTACATTTCTCTAAATAAGTCAATATACCTCATGCTGCTGAATCATCTTTAGCTTTTCTTCGAGTTGCTTTTGTAGTTCCCTCTGGTTGTTTTCAAGAATTACATTGCTTTATAACTATAGTCAGCTTGCTTGAATCACAAGATTATTTTTACTCTTGTTGCTGTTTTGCTAGTTCACTCTCTTTTACTTTTATTTCAGCTTCTAAAGTCTCTATCTTGTCGTTTAACATCTTTGCTTCGTTCAATTGCTTCTGAGCTTTTTGATTGAGATTGTCAATCGATTCATCACGAGATTTCACCAAGAGTTCAGATTGGTGAAGTTGTTCGTTTAAGTTGTTTATTTGGGCACTTAATCTCTCTGCTTCTTGCTCTTTCATTTCTTGCAAATTAAACAAATCACTCTTACTCTCACTCCATTGACTTTGAAGGGCACTTTCGATCTCTGAAAACTTTCGCTGGTTGCTCTCAATCGTATTTTTCAGCTCGTTATTCAAATTTTCAAGCTCTATGACTCTGGCTTCCTGAGTTTTGAGTTCAGACTGGTAGTGAGCAATTTCTCGAGTTTTGTGTGTTATGGTCTCATTCAATTCTCTTTCTTTAGTAGAAAATTGTGCTTCTCTCTCGTGAAGGCGGTTCACAGCCTCTTCTGCTTTTGCTGAAGCTTCCGAAGAATTCATATGTAACAGCTGATCTTTTTCTTCGATTATGCTATTCAGTTCTTTGATACTCTTCTTTAAGTCTTCCACTTGAGAATTATAGTCCTGTTCCCTTTCAGCAGCGTCTCTGGAGGTGCCTTCGATGTATTTCTCGTGCTTTCTCTCGTTTTCTTCGAGCTTTTTCGATAACTCTTGCAAACTCTGCTCTTTTGCATGAAGTGCACTTTCATACTTTTCTTTGAGTTGGGTATTCAATGCTTGTTGCTCTTGTAGCTGTTGGACTGCTTCTTCATATTTTAATTTTAGCTCTGTGAAGCTTTGATCCAATTTTAAGAATTCTGCCTGCTCTTTGTCATGACTTCCTATCGACTCAGCCAGTTTTGATTTGTGACTGCAGAAACTAGAGTTAATCTTTTGAAAGTTTAATAATTTACTCCTCAATAGTTGATTTCAACTGCAATTCCAAGTTGCTCGTTATTAACGTCAAGCGCTCGACCTCTTGCTGAGATGATTTGTATTGGGCACTGATCTCTTCAAATTTTCTGCTAACAGCTGATAGTTGCTCTTTTGCTGCCAGAAGTTCCGTTTCCCTATTTCAAAGACATGGATTAATTACTTTTTCTGTTTGTTTTGTTTTTACATCGCAGTTTTCTCAAGATCTTCCTTATTATCCTCTTTTTGTGGAGAAGAGGGTCTTAATTTTAAGGCCGCGATTTCGTCCTGCTGATCCTGATTGGCCTTTGTAAGTTCAGCGACTTTTGCATTCGCTGCGGCAAGCGAGCCCATCGTTTCCGTTAGCCTCGCTGATAGGTCTTTTATTGTGTTAGATAATGATGTCTCCAGTTTCAGTTTAGTTGGTGTAGTTGGTGAATCGGTGGGTGAGCTCTCTTTCTCCTTCATCGATGAAGAAGCCTCCTCCAGTTTCTGTGACAAGTCTATTTTTCTACAATGAAGTTAAGTAAACTAGTTTTTTCTTTTTGAGCATGTACTCTTTAAGTAAAAGTTCCTTTTCATCTTCGAGTTGTTTGACTTGTTGCTCCTTGAGTTTGAGAATATTTTGCGTCTTTTCAATGATTGCCTTGGACTGCGAGGAAAACATTTTATTCAGATTTGATAGCCTGGTCTCAGCGTCTAATTAAAGTGATACCATTAAGATAAACGATAATACAATGTGTTTCTTACCTTTCAATTTTTCACTCACTAATTTGAGATGATTCTGCGTACAATTACTTATCTCCTTGCCAATCTGCTCTTTCAACACACTCAATTCCTTCTCGAATGAAACTGAATAACAGAATCTGTTATCATCTTCATCAAGAGTGAAAAAAATTACTTGGATTAGAATGGACAACCAAAGTTCCAGTCTTGTTAGCATCTCCGAAATCAGAAGCAGGAGAAGAACTGCGAATCTCTGTCTGCGATAACAGCCGACCTGAATTTCTTTGGGAATTTTCCTTCTCAGCTTTTTTCCCTTCTAGTATTTTCAGCTTGGCGTCTTTCTCGTAAATAGCGTTCCGGTATGCTCTTACTGATGTTTTTAAATCCTCAATCTCAACTTGGAAGTTCGCATTCTCATTCTTCAGTTTCGTATTCATCCCTTCCAAAGACCGCACTTTTTCTTCAAGAGCTTTTAATTTGTCATTTGGCAGGCTATCTGATATCTTATCAGTTGGCCGAATGCCGAAATTTTCTTCGATTATTTTAACGAGTTCGTTTATTTTGAGATTCTTTGCCTCACTTTCTCTGACATTTTGCTCAATTAAACTCTGGTTCTTTTGACGCATATCCTCTAACGACTGATTGAGGAACTTAAACTTCTCTACGTACATTTTCTCGATGGCTTTTGCGTTATCTCTGGCTATTTTTATGTCTTCTTGAAAATCTTTCTGCTTATCCTTCAGTCCCTTCACTTCTAATCTGAGCTTTTGATTCTCAAGCTCAAGTCTTCGCAGTTTTTCTAATCATTCAGTCACTTAATGAGCAGGCTCAAGCAAACTATTTACCACGCAGGCTGTCCTCTTGGTCTCTTGGCGTTGGGTCCCTAGCGACTCTGTCTAGAATGCTCTCATCTCTAGGAAATCGTGAGTCTTGCTTGACTATATGCACATCATTAAAGACTAAAATTGTGAAATATGTATTACATTCTAGCCGGTTGATAATTTCATCTCTTTCCATATTCAAAAATTCAATGAGATTCTTAATTTCTGCCTGTTTTTCCTGCGAAAATTGATGTGCTTTGTCACTTTGAATTTCTTCCAGATTCTGCAACTTAGTTTCAATTTCTCTCAATCTCTCTCCCAGACGCTCACGAACCCGCAGAGGATCCTCAGAGCTCTCGAAAGATTTCATCTCACTGTAATCAAGGTATCTTGATACAACATCCTCATTAGTATCCTCTTGCAAAATTTCTTCATTTTTATAGTCATTAAGCAGAGATTGATGTGCTTCAATATTTAACTCAGTCAAATTCTTTTCTAACGATTTGAGTTTGTTCGTAAGTAAACTTTTCAGATCCTCAATCTCGTTCCCCTTGTTGAAGGCTGCCGCATTGGTTTTACCGTGTTTCGACTCGAGCATACTCGAGAATTCATGTATAATCTTTTGAATTTGCTTTTTTATGTCTTCTTGATTAGATCTGCCGCCCTTTAACTGCCCTAATTCAATTTCTCTTGCTCTCAGCCGCTCATTCACTCGCGTCAGCGCAACCTTTTCTGCTTCGTTCATCGAACGCAGTTTTTGATTGCTCATCATCAATCTCTCGTTCTCCTTCCTCATTCCTTCCAATTGTGACGTCAAATCAGCCACTTTTGAAGCATAATTTTTAATAATGCCATTCTTATTCACCAATGACCCACTCAGCAGTTTCATCTCTTCTTTCAGCTTCTTGTTATCCTCCGTCAATGTACTTATCTGGGTATTCAATTTTTCAATCTCTCTCTGGTGCGGCGAAGATGAAAGCTGCGGAGCGGTAGCTTTCCTTGGAGATTTATTGTAACTCGGAGATCTAGTGTAATTGCTAGGAGACGCTCCGATTATATGCTGCTTTGGAGGCTTTTCGGCCAATTTATTAGTATATTCTGTAAATTTTCGTCCTTGAGGTTGCACTGGTTTTGAATAACTCCCTTCAAGAAGCCGCGATGAAGGTGTTATAGCTTTCGACGACGTGGCTTTCACTGGGGTGAGTTTCTGCTTTGGTTCTGAGTCTAATTTCTTCATCATCTGATCGTTTTTCTGCTCGAGTTTGCTGATCATGCTTTTTAATTTCTCCAATTCCTGATTCGACTCTGATTTCCTTCGTTCCATCATTGGCATTTGATTATCTCCTTCCTACTCCAATGAGCAACGGATTATCTCGAAACATCATACCTGAGCAGGCCTTCTTTGATCTAGGTTCAGGTGGGGCTGTACATTTGATTTGTCTTTCCGACCATCATCGTTATTAAGTAAAATTGACCGTTCTGTGACTTCAGTCAACTCTGTCCGTTCAGATATCACATCAATATCTCTGCCAACAGCTATTTGAAAAACATTAGTACCGAATTTTTGAAATTTGACTGACTATTGCTTTGATAAGACACAAGATTTGCTGTTGCTGCTCTTGGTTTCGAGCTCCTTCTCTAATAGAGAGTATTGTAAAAGATATGACTTGAGTGTTACCTGCTCTTCAGGCCATTTTTGAGAATCATAGTCAGCAACAGTGGCTCTTTCTATTGAAGTGTCTTTGCGTGACTGATGCTCTTCTGCTCTGTCTCGGAATGGTTGCTCAGATGGATATTTTTGAAGCATCTCGTATAGCTCTGAGGCTTTTAGATCCTGGAGGCTGTTGGATGATCGAAGAGAATCCTTTGACTTCGGGTCATTGAGTTTCCGTGAAGAGGTGCTATATTTTGTGTTGATTGAAGAATATCGGGTGTAGTTACCTTCTAACTGGAGAGAATTGCTTGAAATTAGGCTCAGTTAGAGTGTTGTGCTTTCCTAGGTAAGGTCTCATTTTTGAAAAATTTATTTAAATAGCTCGTATTAACGAGTTGAACATTCTGTATTGAAGGTTCGAATGGAACAGAAAATTCTGCTAATATGAAGCTGATAAGAGATTGCAAGTTTTGAGGTGGTACAGCACAGGAAGAAGGGCTTGTAAAACTTTTTTTCGTGTTAGAATTGACAAATGCTAAGACAGACGAAACTATCTTTGCCTCTTCCTTTATCGCACTGATTCATAAAAATTATTTAATTGATTCATTAGGCAACAAAATCATTGAAGTATAAAAACATGAAGAGCAAAAAAAAAGAGATAAGCTTTGGGAGTTCCAGCAAGGCAGTTTGTCAAGAGACGACACTTTGAAATGTGATCTTGACATAGATAGGCACCCACTCAAATAGTGGCAGATTTAAACGAAGAATATAAATTGTCTACTGAGCATTCGTAAGTTCTCAATCAAAAAACTGAATGGACTTCTGCAAATTTACTCTCGTTCCTGGTGAAATTCAAACTTGAAAAATTCAGAGTAGACTACAGAATTTGCTCAAATTTTGAAAAATTAGCTAGCCACGATATACATTAGAATCAGATTTCAACGGTAATTTCTCCCTTTCACTCTATCTTAGGGTTTTTGAGAGGTTTCGCTCCCTTCAGCCAATTGATGAGCCGACTCAAAAGAGTAAAATATTATCTCTCGCGTAAAACCTCCGAATGTCTAGAGATAAATAAGACAACATGAAATTCCAATTTAATAATATAATTCATACCACTTCCGTTTTATGAGGCTTCAGTGAAACCAAGTTTAAAAGGTCTTCTTCAGAATCTTTTCCAATTTTGATCTTATTCAATTTAAGCGATGCCAATTTAGCAACCCTCGCCTGAGTCTCGATCAAATTAGGTTGTGCAACAAACTCCTCCTAAACAGAAATTATGAAAAAGTTGATAGCAACAAACTACAATCGGCATCCATTGGCAAGCCTTGACTTCCTGGGGGTCAATTTTAATCTCTGATGATAGAGCCTTCATCAGCGCGATAAAATATATATCGTTTTTCCCAAACTTCCATCTTGGTGTTTCTCTAAAGGCGATTAATGAAACAAACTCCGCTTTGACTCCAGTTTCTTCCCAGACCTATAAATTTACAAGCATTGATAATTTTTTCTGTGGGAAATTGCAATAAAAACCTCTCTGACAGCCCCTTCAGGAATGAACTCATTTCCATCGAGCAAACCTCCAGGGATTTTCCAAGGATCTATTTTATTAGTTCATGAGATATGAAATATCATTGGAGGCAGGTCTGACTGTAATCATGCAATGAAATCCGCTCTTGTATAACTAAAATTTCGTTCTTTTCGTTCACAACAGCTCCTATTCCAATTTCTAGCAGATCGCTGACGGTTACAATTTACCTCCAACACCAACATAATGCGTTCTATACTGAGGTAACATATTCGGTTCGTCAGACAGCCAATGAGTCATTAGCACATAATCCTCCTGTGCGTGATGAAAAACAAATCCTACGTCCATGAAAGCTCTGAATGTTAAGTCACACTTACCTAATTTCGCGGCTTCAGAGATAAATTCGCTCTTTTCAACTCCGATGTTTAACCAAACGCCTCTTCTTTTTTCCTACAGGACTATATGCGTACTTGTGCATTACAAAGCTTACCTCCTTCCACTTTTTCAGGCTGTTGTTTAGAGCTTGCGCGAATTTCTCCTTGGAATCTGGCAGCTGATCTTTGTAGATTGTTACTCCGTTGTAAATGTCTAATTTTGCAGCCAACATGTTTTCAGAGAAACTTCTCTGCAATAAGGATCCTCCGAAATTCAGTCTCCGTATTGAGGACAAGAAAGGCTTTTTGAGAGAAATCATCGCTGGAATTCAAATGAAGTTTAACGTGAAAAAATCAAAGATTTTTCGACTTCAGAACAAAAATAAAAATTGCCAGGTGAGCACTTTAGCACATATATTTTCAAACTTCTTTCCTTTGACTGGAGCTAGGTACAAAACCCACAATAACTTTATAGAATTATCCTATCATACTTTAATAACTTGGCATCAATTTCCACTTAATTGAAGTTGGAGTTAATTCACGATGAGGATATTTACTTTAATGTGGGAAACTTTTCATCAACCTTCACTAAAGTTAGAGAAATTTTAAACATTGATGCGGATTCTATTCCATGAGATACAAAAAACCTTGCTATGAGGGAGACAAGACTCATTCAACTTTTACTATTTTCATATCGAGATAGTTATTTTATAAATCTGTAATCAACGAGGATCAGCTATAAATAAAAATGAACACTCGCCCTTCCAAACAATACTTCTATTTCATGCTGATCAACAGATATGGAAGTTTAGTGTATCAAAAGGTACTTTTCAAACATTGTTGCAGCGTCTCACCAGATTTATCAAGGGATTTCTGAGCGACTATTCAATAGATACAAATCAGTCAATTATTATGGCGTCTTCTTTCCATACGATGTCTGCTTTGAGCTCAATTATCACTCCAGTAAGCGCTGTGTTAGCATAATTCGCTTAACGGCATTCTTTAGCCAACGTTTGCAGGGAAATCGAAAGATTCAACAGTAGATCAGAAATCAGGAAATAAAATCCGCATAGAGACCGTTATCACGGATCAGTTCAAGCTTCATAGCTATGAAACACTTACTGGACTCAAACTTCTTCTCGTATCGGATACAAGTCTCTCCAATACTGATGCGACAGCATTCCTCAAGAGCTGTTACGAGTTGTATGCTGACTATGTATTGAAAGACCCGTCATATGTGGTAATGCTAAGCTGCATTCATCGCATCCTTAATAAATCTGTTTTATAGCCGGACCAGCCATTCAAGAACAAGAATTTTGATAAAGCACTTTTGAATTTGGTTGATTGAGGAGGGCGTTTTGTTTGATGTTTGATATAAAAGAGTACTTTGAATACTGGTTAATAGGGACCTCTGAGATACATATCTATGATAAGGGGAGCTGAATCATATCTTTTCATCAGCAAAGCATAATTTTATGGAATCTCTCAAATAGTTCAAATAACTGATGGGCTTTATAGCAATATGAAGGAATGTTCATAGTGAAAATAAGTGGGGCTGTTTTTCTGAAAATTAGGAGTTCATTACATCAAGGTTTGGGTTACAAATCGTGAAAGTAATCACAAGCATAGTTGAGTCAACTTAAAGTTAGTCACTATCTTATTTAGTTTTACACACAAAAATTTCTTGCCACCAAGCAGTCTATTATAAGTGGAGAGGAGCCCTAAATGATCGAGTCTATTCAGACTTTAATTAGAAAATATATCTATAATAAGTTTATACCTTCTAGCTCTACTTGCTAGCTTGATAGAGTCTGCAGTATTTTTTCTCGATACAAGTTTCAAATAAACTAAAATCTGACTCTCGAGATGCCTTTGTCTGCTGATATTTTGTTACCGGACCTCACACTCTTGTCAAGTATCAAAGATCTCTGGATAGCAAGTGTCAGAGCCAAAAAGAGCTCAGATAATCACAATTGAAGAGTATTAACAACTTTCATATAGTAAATAGTAGTTGTTGAAATGAATAAATAAATTCACCTCCAAGGTACACATTTGAAGTATATTATCTCTGAATAGTGATACTACTATACCTTTGAGGTTTGTAATTATTCGTGAAATTTCAAAGACTGAAGGGAAGTACTTCGAATTTTTTTGATTGACTTGTTAGCGCGTAAAAGAGCTAAATATTTTCCAAATTATTCTCTGAGAATAGCTTCTCGTTTTGTATTTTACATCAAAAGCATGTTTTTAAACTTATTTAATAGTTATTGTTTGTTCTTATCTTTGATTCAAGAAATTCCTCATTTCACTTCCATTACCAATACTAATAGGAGACTTCTTACTGAACTATGCAGATAATACTTATACTCAAGTTTAAAGCCTTCGATTTTACCTCTAATACTCTAAATTCAACAAAAAGATTGATTTTGTTCAAATTATTGAACTCCAATAGTGGACATAACAGTTTCCTGCTCATGGAATAACAGTGATCTTCTTCAAGCTCACTGACAAAAGCATACCTCGAAGCTCTCTTTGGCGGCTGGAACAAAAAAATAACGTTTATTAGACTGAATTGAGCAGTTCATTCCAAATCTCTGAATTTATTTTTTTTTTGTTGTTTTTTTTCAATGTTATTAATTATTATTCGTTGTTGCATTTCATATATTAATGTAAACAAAAAGTTTGTTTGCGCCTACTATGAACGCTTTGGAAATTAATGAATTGAGTTCAATAGATCTCTGTATTGTTATATCTTAGAAAGGTATTTGATTTTCTATATATTCTAAGGAATTTTTCCTCATGATTCAAAATACAATAGGAGACGCTTCAATCTGCGTTTCTTATGTAGAAGCCAACAAAAGACATTAAAATTAATGAACGATAACAAAGAATTTCAAATGTTTTTTCTCCTATTTTAGCAGACCTTACTTTGCTGACTTTTGATCATTACCTTCTTCATCATTAAGTGAGTATCCGGGAGTTTTCCTGTCTCATTTACAGGATTCTTTCTGTTACAATTTCCTTCAAAATCCTTTTGTCCTATATGAGGAAGTACTTCCTTCAGCGTCCATAGGCAAGCCTGACTCACCCATTCTCGAGTATCCAGAATAATATGTCCTGGACCCGCTATATCATCATTCCAAGCTAGATGAATCACTACAGATAATCTTTTCATAGATCAACGGGAAGAGAAATGGGACCATAACCATGCGAAATATTAAATAAAAAGAGCATCTCTACTTTTTAATTGAAAAAGAGGTTCTCACTAAAATAATAGTGCATTCATTTACTTTCGTTGATCATGGAAAAAGAGGTCTTCATCAAACACAACTACAAAGATCTATAGAGAAAAGACAATAACCTTATCAAAGCAGCTTTAATCAAGTATCTTAACTCTCAATGCAAAATAAAAATTCGTGATAAATTAATTTGCATTTCAACTTGGAACTGACTCCCAACTAAATTGAATCGGAAATCCAGAAAAGGTCAACCTTTCTCAGAAGTAAATGAATGATCTCCAAGAAATGCGTTAGCACAGCAGGATCCTGCGATATAGCTAATGAATCTGTTATCTGACAATTTAAAGCAAAGACTGTCGTGAAATGATTTATTTACAATGGATAGTATCGCAATGTATTAATTCAAGCCACCGAATTGCCAGTTCTTTTATATTGCAGTGAATTCAGCTCTTATTAACCAACTAGAGGCAGCTTCTCTAATTTCTTTACTTCGAAAATTCCAATTCTAATGTCTCATCCTCCCTTTTAACTCTTCATCCTCCCAAAAAAAAAAAAATTGCTGATTACATCGTATTACACATATATAGCAAGATTGAAGGTAATACTCTAAAGAAGTCATGTTATTTGAAACTTTATGCATACACTAAGGTCTACATAAACTCTTTCATACATCGTTCGAAATCTGCGACTTATGAATCATTGATTCATTGAGAACTCCATTGTCGCTTCTGTTCATTTCGTTTTGAGAAAAAATTACAGCCCCGTAGTTCTAACGGAATCATTAGATCTAAGTCCATTTTTTCAATTTCTAAATCCCGAATCGCTTTTTTAATGCTATAAAATAAAATCCGCTCGCTTGAGTCGAAATTTAATTCCTTTCTTTTTTCATGAAAGTCAATTTTTTCCTTCATCTTCTTACATTGCTAACGGTGATTTCATGGGAGCTTTCAAGTGGTAAGAGCTAAATAATTAAAATTTCAGTCCTTTATCTCGAAATAAAGGGAGTATTCAAATTGCTTACCTTCACGAAGATGAGATAACTCCTCCTACTGCTGCTGGTTCAACCCCAAACAGTGTGGAAATTCAAAGCTTATGCCCTACTTGCACATCAGTGAGTCAATTCGGATACAGCGTATGGATAAAAAAAGAGAGCTTCAGCTCTACTAGTCGTGGTTGGGACTGTTTTGTTAGATTAGCAAATGCTGCCCCCAGGTAAGTGAGAACCAATCTGAATCAGGTAAAAATTCTCGCTAGTTTCGATACCTACGACTCAAGAGTAATCTTATCTTGTGCACATCCAGCTCAGGGTAAACTATACATGATCGGTAATATGGGGGAGTCACGTGGACATTTTACGTTCGAAGGAGTATGTCTTCTGCATCACATTCTAAGTTTTAATTTGGTAAAAAGATAGGAGGCGCAGACATGTTTCCTTCGGATCAGTGGGTGTTTTCAAGTCTCTTTGTCGACAACACGAATAAAATTGCCTATGGATTCCGCTACACAGTGAACGCAAATTTGACGACAACAGTGGTCTTTCATTCAATTACAGCATCAGAGTTCTCTGCAACTACATCATCAGGTGCGGAGAACAGCTTTTACAATATCTATTCAGACAATTCTACTTTTTATTATGGAGGAGATGCTAAAGATCGTTATTGTTTTTGTACAATGAGCTATGTTAGACTCTATCTCAACTATGTCTCTAAATCTCCGGATGAAATGATCAACTTGGCAATAATGCACCCTTCAAGTATTTTGCAATTCTAATTTAATTGAGAGATTAAAACTTTTTGCCAAAAAAAAAAAGGTACCCTCTATCTTTTCCATTTCGCAGTTCATCCTCAAACAAATAACAATCAAACATTTATTGCTGAGTATTTTACAAACCTCACTCAAGGAAATACAATAGGATATAAAGGTATAACTCCACAGAAATTATGAGATTGGGCAAGTTTAATTCTCTAATTTCTTTGGCAGGCTTTACAACTGGAGCAGGTACATCTGACGCTCAATTTGGACCAAACAACATTCTTTACTGCCGTTCCGGGAAAAAAGCACTATTTCCACTAAACAAAAAAATGTCCGATCGCGGGCTTATAATCTCGCTCTATTTCAAACCTTACTCAAGCGGGTCAGCGAGCAACCAAACCATTTTTAGCATCAGAGACGCAACAACAATAACACTTCTTTTTGGAAGTTACTATCACAAAGAAACAAAAAAAATAAATTTCTGGACCTACAGATCGAGTAATTTTGAAACAATATTGACTTCGGATACCTCAGTTGGCGAAGGTAACTTTGCTCCTGGATCTGAAACTTATTGCATTGTTTATCTTTGCTAGGTGTTTGGAACCATCTAATCTATGAATATGTGCAGGCTCAGCCAGTAGAATTTGGAGCAGGGTTTGGTTCAATCAGAATATGGATCAATGGGATGAGTAGCCCTAGAGTATACCTAGGAAACCTTCCCAATTCCCTTGCAACAACAAAAGCTGCTTTGAGTCTCTGTTGTCGCTTTAAACATGGTGACTCGAGTGATTGTATAGAGAATGGACATTTTGACATGATGAATTTCGTATGGTTCGACGGGTCTGAGGGACTTTTTGAAAACTCTTCAGGTATCTATGATGTAGACGACGAGATTATTCAATTTAATTGATAAATTAACATCTCTAGATTCGAGCTGTTCTCTAACAGGATTTTTACAGCCAAATGAAAGAGCATGTTTTCGATGTAAGACTGGGTACAACCTCCTAGATAGAGAATGTGTTGCTAGTGCGCCTCCAGCCTACTATTTACACTCTGATTCATCAACTTTTCAAAGTATTTATGCTTTTAGTTTTCCCAACTAAATCTCATTTTTTCCAAAAACTTTAGGATGCTATTATGGATTATTCTATGTAAAGAAACTTTTTAATTTTTGCCTTTATGAATGTCTCACATTCAATTTGAAACAGAACACTACGACTGGACTCTGCGGTGATTGTTCTGGGGACGGCGAATTCATTTCTGGGGATGTATGTCTAAAATGTGACAACAGCTGTCGAAAATGCACTGGGAGTGGACCCACTCAGTGTACTGGATGCTATTCAGAGTCCACTCTCAATTCAGCCATTAACAGTTGTGAGAGTAAAAACTTTCAATGGCACTGTATTTTTAAAACAATACTAACTATAGGCACGACACTTCCTACCACCACCACGAGTACTCCAACTACCACGGAACCTACTGCTTCAACCACCATTGCAACTGCGACTCTGACCACCTCGGCCACTATTCCAACTACCACGACATCTACAACTCTGACCACTACGACAACTACTACTCCATATATCTCCGAGTTTTCCCAAGCCATCTTGGACGTTTCAGGTTCGCTTACCTCTGGTGGATCTCAAGCCGTTTCAGCTCAGACGTTGTCAGGCCAACTCCTCGGAGGATCCTTTGCTAGCATTTTCGCAGCTGCGTTAAATACATTAGATTTAATGCAAATCTTACAGTTTTGTGATGCAAGGTATCCACAAAACCTGATCTCATTTTATTCAATCCTCTCGGACACACCAGGCTTAATCCCGAATCCATTCAGCTACATCCATCATGACAGCGAACTCTACATCAGCAAGCGATACCAATTTGCTTATTATGAGCAATCGATTAGCTTTCTGGATAATTCAGGTTCAATTATTGTCTCTTTAGGCATAAATATCATCCAGTTAATCATCCTCAAAGCTATAGTTAAGCTGATTTGCAAAGGGAAAAGTGGATTGTGTGCAAAAATATTTCGGACGATGCTCGAAGGCGTTGAATGGAATGGAACGATTGGTATATTCCTTGGAGATCAAGCTACGATTGTCTTGTCTTTCTGCCTTCAATTTATGGAGCCTGTCTTTTCGGACGCTTATGGAATCGTCAGCTTCGTTGCTGCTATTATATCATTCATAGCATTCCTTGGAGTGTATATACTTTCAATAAGGTTCATCTCATGGAATTGGAACATAACACGAGAAAGATTAACCATGAATAAGAAGGCCTTGAACAAAGTTCGAGAAAAACAAGATAAATTTCAAGTCTTGTGGAAAGACTTTGCTGTTGAGACAACTTTTGGGAGATATTACTTGCTAGTTTGGCTCTTAAGAAACTTTTTGATGGTAATCATCCTGTACGCGTTCCCTCAAGCTCCGCTCACACAGTCATACTTGCTCGTCCTGCTGAGTATCTTTTTTACGGTCGGACTATGTATTGGAAAACCCTTCAACAGGAGAGACCTGATGGTACGTACCGTGATAAATGAGTTGATTCTCCTGGCAGAAGAGGTATTAGTTGTGGTCTTTGCTACTAATCGCAGAAGCAAATTTTTATCTGATGAGGCGGCAGATAAGCTTGGTATTGGCATGATTAGTTTAGTTTTTGCTTGTCTTGGATTTAATGCTTTATTCCTGGCATATTCAATACTCGCGGAGATATATGAGTCCTACAAAAACTTTAAAAGGAGGGAAAATGCGAAAAAGAAGAACAGAAAGAAGCAGGAAGAAATATCACTGAGAGCAGTTGAAGAGCAAGAGCAGATTACCCAACCGCGAAAACTTGAGAATAGCTATATACTAGAACAAAGTACTATTAGAAGCATCCCTCAAAAGATCAGCAATAACTCTGAACTTCAAATTGATGACATTTTTTGATATGAAGCGAATAAAGCGTTTATAAATTATAAGTTTAGCCTTTTTGGTTAAGGTCAGCGTTGTGAACCTTTTAACGGGAATTTGCCCTGATAGATTTTCAAATGCAGACTGCTCGAAGATTGAAAACATTTTTTGAACTAATTGTCAAAAATCGCGCGCCATTTTGATTGTAAAATACACATAATACAGTCACTGCACACCTTCTTCCTTGGCAATAGAGAGACCTGAAGCCCCAAAAAATGCTTATTTTTAAGAGGATGTTTTAAGTTATTCTCTCTTTCTAACATTTCAGTCTAGAAATCCTATTCAGAATTGATTAATATAAGACTTCGAGTCTGGTGACACAAGCAGGCAGCTAGAATATATATCTTTCGTAGCTTAAAACAAAAACGAAAGGAGTTGCTGAGAATTCATTTGAACTTTTACAAATTTTATATTAAATCGTGCAAATGTTCCCAGACTTATCTGCGTATGTTCAACTACCTCAATACGTTAAAGGGAAATGAAAAAACTTTTCAATTTCTATTGTTAGCAGGAATAAATAGGAAGAAAACACCATTTTATTTCTCTCTTTTTTTTTTAATACCAAATCCAAAAGAAATCTGAAGGTTTCGCTAATAATGATTTTAAAAGGTCACTAAATTGCATCATGCATGTTTTCGCGAAATAAATGGAAGAAAAGATTTGAATGCGATTTTAGTTTAGTTTCAATGTAAGAAATTGGTAAGTTCTCAAATCTTTGGAGAAAAATATATCAGCCCTAAAATCAAAGTTCAAGATAAATGAACCTATGATGTTAGTTTATGTATTCTGACATGTTTGAATATTTCCTGCAGATTACAAATATTTACTAACATTGCAGTCAACAATCGTGAAAGGTTATCCGCAATTGTTCTCGATTCAGAAGACAGTTTCTAATAATTTTTACTTACAATCTTTCGCTTGTGTTTTGGATTTATTAACATTTATATTTAACTCAAATTAATTTGTCTAACTTCTTGAAAAAAGCTGCTCCTCATACAATTCGAAAAGAGAAATTTAATATTGCTTGAGCACTTTCTTTCCGCAACATTACTCAATCCCTGTAAGTCTATTAAAGGAAATATAGAACGACTGCCTCCCATCAATGCTTTTTCACAAACTCCGCGCTTTTCTTAGCTCTTAAATTTCATCCTCATCCTGTTGGAGTTTTATTTCCTAAGGCAAAATGGGCATTTCATATACTCTCAAGCACTCCTTTATTGAGGTTGGCTGTATTTTGAAGGACTCTAACAAGGAAGAGTCCGATATCCTCATTGCATCTCTTTTGTATCAAAACTATTATGTTAAATCCATTTATGCGTTCTTTTTCAAGAAATCATCAAGAAAACTCAACAAGCTTAAGGCGAAAAACGTAATTAAGCTTAGAATTCAGGGCAAAGGAGGCAAACTGACTTATCAGTGCCTTATTTCTCGAGGCACAAGCTAAATTAGCGCCATTTTCAGAATATGAGTGCCTAAAAAATAATCAGTGCAAAACAAAAGTGAAAAAAAGTGGCAATTTATCAAGCAAAACAGTTTCTTTGATAGCTGCTGCAAAGAACTTCAATGGATTCACAAGTATCTTGTGTGGCCAATTCGCTTTTGTAAATGGATAGTGATTATTTAAAAATAATGTATTGGATGACATTTCTCTCTCTCTAGAATTGAGTTTTTCTCTGCCAATGAAGCTATCTCTTGGATGCTATACGTATTTATAGAGAAACATTGAAATACTTGAAATTGGCTCTTGTTCTTTGCAAAAAGCTCTCTTTTATTCGCAAGTTTGCTTTTTTCATGGAGAGACGGACAATTTTACTCGAATTATCCAACAAATTCGCAATAGGCCTCTTCCCTGGACGTCTAAGAATCATTGGTATAGCTTAGCCTCAACTTGAGCAATAAATTATCTCCACATTATGTATACATTGACGGATAAGCCCGCCCTATTTTTAATTATCGTAAGCATATGAATTAATTTTTGAAGAGATAATAAATCAAATATGGAAGAAGCTGATTTCACAAGAGGCCAACTCGCAAAATGGTAGCTTATAAAGCTAGATTCTGAGTCGCGCAGGGTGTTTGTGAAGTAAACCAGGGTAATCTCGAGTAAATGCGCATTTTGAAAATCAAATTATCTTCAGAATTAAATGCAGTCCCGACGAAATATATCAAGGTTC
>ENA-UOTZ01000849-UOTZ01000849.1-compost-metagenome-genome-assembly--contig:-NODE-849-length-24341-cov-9.966288_pt1 | contig 24341 bp, 13 predicted proteins | sample MGYA00238144_ERZ746983 | MGnify/ENA primary metagenome ERZ746983 (study PRJEB28759, sample SAMN06268863) | compost metagenome | isolation source: single cell | place: USA: California, Emeryville, Joint... | reverse complement strand
TGGTTGAAATTTTGGTTGTTAACACCTTCAACAATATCGATCTCACCTTGATGAGGCCAGTTGTTACCACACATCCAAAAAGCAGGCCAGGTTCCGCAGCCAGTTGGCATGTGGCCGATATCCGCGATGACTAAAGACCCGCTAGTAACTCTGGCCTTAGAGTGGATTCTTACGGAATCTCTTCCTCTTCCATTAGCAATATTCCTGGTGTCTGTGCCAATAATAGCAACGCCGTTTTGGACTCTGGCGTATCCTTTAGACCTTGCAGTGTTCCCGTCAACGTAGTTGACATATCCAGCTGTAGGATCATTTTGGGTAAAGAAATAGAAGTTATCAAAGAAATTGTTTCCTTGATAGGTTGATTGAAGCTTCCATCCATAGGAAGCTTGCATGAGAAGAACCACGCCAAGAATAAGACAGATTGATTTCATTGGTTTAGAGAGAGTTTCGAAATCTTTTTTTATTAATTTTTATAGAACGCACTATCAATTTAAAGGTATTCTGTCAAAAACTGGCTCATGCAGACGATTTAATTAACAAATTAAATCAATCTTTGCATTGTTTTTTCATTACAAAGAACTGAACAAAATGAAAGTAAAAAACTATTGTTAAATTCATCATTGATGTGACTGACAGAGCTCCGTTTCTTATTTCCAATCAATAGAATGGACTGAATCCTTCATGTCTTTCGGAACAAACATCTTTCTTATTCTCACCTGGCCTCCTTCTGCAACCATTCTATATGTTGTTCAAAGTTCGATCATCGATAATTATATCCTTTTCTGTTGCCCGGTGGGAGATTCCAAACTCATATTGCTGGCTTGATACATTGTTAGAGGAATACAAAAATTGCGTACTGTACTAAAAATTTGTTGATTGGTAGCTTAATACCAAAAACAACAAAAATCTAACAATTGAAAAATTATAATGGCGGCCATTTCAGCACTCTCTTCAAGAGCCAATATTTTCAGGAAGATTCAAAACGCGAGTGGTATTTCTAAGAAAAGAGAGAAAATTTGTGATATTACATATTGACCAGAGCAGCATTACAGTATTAAGTATGAAGCCATTCTTGAAAAAGATTAAAAAGAATTTTTAAAACTTCATCGGTTTTTAGTTTGAAGGCTTCTTCAGGCTCGCTGGAGCTTGTGATGAATTGGTGCTATAGAATTTTGTCAAGAGTATTAAGTTGATGGAGTGACGTTGAGTTGTTTACAACTCCATAATTCTTTTCCTTGTTGTCGGTTGGTCCATTCAATTTCAGCGCAAGCCAGTTGGAGGAGATAACACTCATAATTTGCGCTGTTTGATGTGAGACTCCATCATCTCCTTCAGTACCATTTTTGGGAATTTTCGTAGACTACTTCGTAAAGTGATCTCTTATGATTTCCTTCACTCAATTGCTTCACTTGTCAGAAATTATTCTGGATTTTTAATGATGCATTAAACTAATGAGAGCTCAGTTTTTCACAAATAGCTCTTTTCTTTTTTCGAAATCAGTCACCCTTCATTCTAAAAAGTATTAGGTTATTCTCAAGCTAACTTTGAAGCAACACAAGATTAGAAATTAAGGAATTGTATTCTGAAACTAACTATCCATCTAACTATACGAAGCCCATTTATTATTTTGCTCTTTCAGCTTGTTCCAATCTATTATGTTTTCTAATTCTTTCAAATGTTAGAGTATCGTATTTTCTGTTCATTGTTGAAATGTAAATAGTCTCTGTCACACAATCAACCTATTCAGGAAATCCTAATTCTACCTTAAGCTCTGTAAATCTTGATAGAATTGAACGCCCAGAATGCTTCATTAAAGGCTCCTGGGTTCCATCTAACATAATCATTGCAATTTCCAAGCCCTCCGCACATCTGTCCGAACACACCACCTGCCCAATCACCACAGAAAGTCAAGTTAATAATGATCTGTTGAGGGCCAAAGTGAGATCCAGGGCAGTTGTCTCCGATCTGGAACTTTGCCATTGGTTGACCCCAACCAGCAGGATTAGGATTTTGGCTCTGGATATCTCCAGGGATCGCCCATCTTGGGAAATGGTAGATAGAAATTTCGGAATCAGTCCAGACAGTAGCAAAAACGCCACCACCATTCTTATTGAAACCATCACCATAAGAGTCTTGAGCACCGATGATACCGCAGCCAGCATTAGCATATTGGCCTGCGGCATTCACATCACAGTTGCTGGAAGGACCTCCTGCAATGTTAGAGGCCCAATGTCCACTGAATTGCCATGCTTGGCCAGGATCCATCTGGCAGCCACCATCAGTGTGGAGAGTCATTTGGTTGAAATTTTGGTTGTTAACACCTTCAACAATATCGATTTCTCCTTGGTGAGGCCAGTTGTCGCCGCACATCCAAAAAGCTGGCCAGGTTCCGCAGCCGGTTGGCATGTGAGCAACATCAGCGATGACGATGGAGCCACTGCTGACTCTCATTTTGGAATGGAGTCTGACGGCATCTCTTCCTCTTCCATCAGCAGCATCTTGAGTATTTGGACTTATGATCGCGACGTTGTTATCAATTCTAACATAGCCTCGGTTCCATGCGGTGCCAGCGTCAACGTAGTTAACGTATCCATGAGTTGGATCATCTGCGTTAAAGAAATCGAAGTTATCAAAGAAATGGCCACCCTCAAAAGAGGCTTGGAGCCACCATCCATTGGCAGTGTGAATGAACAAGACTAAGCCAAGAATAAGGTAAACGGATTTCATTTTTAGGATATTTGCTTTGCAATATTAGTTTATTAAATTTAAAGGACAACACTTCTATTTTAACTGGAATCACTGTGAAAATTGGCTCATGCATGGCGAAAGTTCCGATTATCAATTATCGGTGGGTCAAATAAGGTCCCTATTTCTCATAAAGTAGACCTCACCTGCATAGAGTACTGTTTCAAAGTCTTCGGCTCAGCCTGAGCATTGGTATTAAAAGAATAAAAACACACAGAGTATAAGAATTTTCCATAAAGAGTGAGTTTTTTCTTTATTGATCTATAAAGATGTTCTCTAGAGGTTGCTGAGTTCTGGACATCTTAATTCTGAGGAGGTTGTGGTTAAGGCAAAGTTATACATGGATTCACATGAATTGAGATAGGGATTTAAGCGAATTTTCGAAAAATTCGTGATTATGAAATGATTAACGTACAACCAGCCATATTGAAGTTTCGTCATGGGTAAATTTTCATTACAAACTCCATGGAAAAGTATCCAAGTGCCTATAATCTGCTACTTAGACTCAGTTTCCAGAGATTTATTCCATTTATCAAATGCATACTAGCAATGTCGCTTCTAAGGATTCAGAGAGTTAAGGTCACGAAGCTGAGAGATAATTCGGCTTGAAACGCTCACGATTTGGAATTTCTGAGGAAAAACGTAAATCTAATTGTCGTACTCACAGAAAAATTTCATCTGAGCACCTTGCATTTTCAAATTCAAAATACTCTTTCAATTCATTCAAACAAAGAATGAATCATACTCTTAAGAAAGGTAAAAACGAAATGATTTCGCACCTTGGAATCAAATTGTTATACGGAATCTGCGAAAACTAATTAGTACGAGGTTCCAGAGGAATGCTTTACAAGAGAGAGACTTTAGTATGAAGATTATGGGAAAACTATAGGAAGTATTAAGATAAAGAGCTTTCGGAGAATGCTGATATTTTAAATGGAATGGAATGCTGATATTTTAAATGAAGAATGCGATATTTTATTTGAACAATACCTTACTTAAATGTTATTAATCATTGATTTTAATCGAATTTTTCACCGTCGAACTTATAGGATTAGAGAAGTCGACAAGCTCTTTCGTTTATTTATAATCTCAATGGATTGACGTCTCCGATTGAAAAAAGATAAATCACACATATCGAGAGCTCCCCCTTCATCGATTCTCTTTTCTCAAGTATCGAGAATAAGAAACTCAATTAAGCTATTTTATCTCAGAATCTTTCTATTACGCATCCTTACACTCCAATAAACGTGAAATGTCCTTCTGAAGTCACATTTTCTAGTCAATTAACAAAATTTTTTTCAGAGTGCTTAGTCCTTCATATTAGAGCAAACATTCAAACCTGCTGCAAGAGATTCCTCATGCTCCTAATTTTCTGAGCTATTTTTTATGGTTATCAGCTTTTCCGTGAGCATTTCTTTGGCTTTAAGACTTTTACTGAACTAAGATAGATACGAATTTGAAATAATGAAATCGAAAAAAGAAACTCTGTCTAATTCGAATAAAAAACAAAATATTAAAAATTGAAAAAAATCTCACGTAGCTGTATTATATTTTTGACTCCAACAAATGCCGCTTCATAAGCAGCTCTTTGCCTGTGTCTACAAAGGGAACATAAACATGAAATCTGATAGATTCGGCACATTTCAGCTCGTCCTAAACGCTTTATTAGCCGCAGCATTCATCTATCTCCTCGAAGAAACCACTGTTGCGATCATCGGCCTGATATATCTCGGAGGCACTTTCGGTAGCATTTACCGCTTTGTTGTAAGCGATCTCCTCCTTGAGAAACAAAATAGAAACAAACTCTTAATGCAAATGAACGGAATGCATGTCGGTTGGTACCATATGGGCTACTATATCCTTGCTATTCTCAAATCTGTAGCTCTTGGTGGAATAATCTGCATAGGTCTTATCCCAAAGGAACCTATGATAGTTTGGTTAGAATTCTTCCTCGCATATATGCTCGGAGCTATGGCAATGACTTCATTTGCTATGTTCTTTACCACCTTCTTCCAGAACGAGGACGACAATCTCCTGATTTCTATCATCTTTAACCTTCTCGGTGTTATCTTTATCTTCGCGATGAACTCCTCAAACATATACATCCACCTCCTCATCTGTCTCTTCCCTGCTTCAGCTTTCTCATACGCGATTGGTATGCTCCATTTCGGAACAGTCCTCACCTCTGGGTTCACAGTGAATACCGCTTATCTTACCTTGATCGTCCTCACCTTCTTCTACTACGGTCTCTACGTGCTGTTGAACTTGAACGATGCAAGACGCTTCAAATTCAAGCACTTATTCCAAAAGAAAGAACAATTGCCTCCTCCGAGGGCGCGTAGAGCCAAGCGAACTCAAATTTCAACAGATTTGATTCTGCCTGTCGATCTCAAGAAACCTTTGATCGAGTTGAAACTATTGCAGGGTGAATCTCAAATTGAGCCAAGTGAGCATCACCACAATGATCACCGTAGAGAAGACCGTGCGAAATTTTTGGAAGTGCTCAGACTCAACAAAACCATGGACAATACGAAAGTTGTCGATGAAATTTCTTTTCGAGTGTATGAAAACGATATTTATTGCATTATCATGAACAATCCCGCCACGAAAACAGCCTTGATAAATTGTATCACCGGCATCGACGAACCAGACAGCGGCAAGGTACTCTACAATGGTATATCAGTCATGAAGGACCCCGATGACGCTCACGAGTGCTTTGGTGTATATCTCGAGAATAGTGCAAATTTCTCTTATATGACGGTATACGAGCACTTGAGATTTTTCTCGATGCTAAAAGGCGTTGAAAAAGAAGCAATAGAAGACGAGATTGAATATCTCCTCGATAAACTCCAGCTAAAGGAACTCAAAGACAAATATCCCGAGCAACTAACCGACTTTGATGCAAGGAAGCTGTCATTTGCTTTCGCATTATGTTCCGATCCCTGTGTAGTGGTCCTTGATCAGCCAACGAGTAATCTCAACATCAAGCATCGGCAGCTTTTCTGGGACATTATTAAAAGTCTAAAATCAAAGGGCACTTCGGTGCTTGTATTCACTCATAATACGTCAGAAGCTGAAGAGCTCGCTCATAGCATCGCCATTGTTGATGAAGGGAAAGTCGTTTGTAAAGGTCCGCCAGAGTACATTCGAAATACTTATTCGGTCGGATATGATCTAGTGATCAATTTCGAATCAGAGGCTAGTAATGCGGCTCTAAGCGAGATCCGCAGAAATGTCGTTAAAGAAGTTGAAGAGGTTGTTGGGAAGGCGATCGTAGCAAACGAAACGAAGAATATTCTTCATTTGCTGCTGCCAAAGGACAAGCAGCATCTTTTTGGGCAATTGTTTGAGCGTTTGGAGCGCTATCCGCAGGTGTCTTTGAACTTGGAATCATTTTCGCTTGCCAGTATTATTACCAAAATTGAATGCAAAATGAATCTCAATCGAATGCAATCTCGAATAGAAAGTTATTATGGACGGGCTCCCAGCTTCAAAGAACCTGAAGTATTCGACAAGCCCCCAAAGATCGATTTTATGCTTCAATTGAAAGCGATTTTGATGAGAAAATGGATAATTCTTAAGCGAAGAAATGACAAAAAACTTTGGATTTTCTTCCCTATTCTCTATCAAACAATGAGAGGGTTCACCTGGGGATGGCCTACTCAGACAGACCGTATTTCGCTCGATTTGATGAGTTCGCTTACATTTGGAATTGGAACATACTCATACTCTATCGTTATTGAAAGAAAGAGGAAACTTAAGCAGCTAATGATGATCATGGGCTGTCGAAGAATGCCTTATTGGCTTGGAAATCTCGTTTTCGACACGATTACAGCGATAGCATTCTCAGGAATCTTCTGCTCTATTGCTTCATTCATCCACTACCCCTTCATTCCGAACTACCCGATCCAAATGTTCATTTTTATCTCATTCTTCATGATCAACTTGATCCTGGTCGCCTATTGCTGGAGCTACGTCTATATCGATCCTGATATGGCTGAGAGATCTTTGGGAGGTCTCGTCTGGCTGGTGATGATTCCAATACCGTTTCTGCTCTCTTTCACAAAGATCTTTGAGTATCTGCCCTCTTACATCGACATCAGATACCCTTTCTATTTCCTTTCACCAATTCAGTCGTTTTATGACGGATTAAGTTGCTTGATAGACGGACCAGAGCAGTATAAACTTCCTTTCAAAAGTCACTGGCATTACATTGGCCTTATGGCTATCAGTGGTGCGCTCTACTTTTGCTTCGTAGTCTTCTATTTGGACCCAACCGACTGGAAACTCTTCGTAAAGGCGCCAGAGAACCTCTCCCAGGTTGATAATACCAACATGGATCCAATCAAAAGAAACGAAGTCCTGATCAACCAGGAGATCAGTCGTTGCAATGAACCTGGCAACACCGATTTAATCCTTGCGAAGAATCTCAAGTTAGTTTTTCCAAACGGTCGAGTTGCAGTTGATGGCGTTACTTTTGGTGTCCAAAGACAGGAGATTTTGGCGATAGTCGGTCCGGGTCGCTCAGGGAAGTCTACGTTGCTCGAAATGCTTGGTGGACTGACTCCGAGGAACTCAGGAGTACTGAAGTTGTTCGGAATCAGTATTTATGAAGAAAGCTACGATATCTTCAAGTTTATTGGAATCAGCACACAAGGTCATTCTGTCTGGCTGTACCTCACCATAGAAGAGCAGCTCAAGCTCTTCGGAATGCTAAAAGGATTGTCAGGAGACGATTTGAAGACAGATGTTGATTACATTATTGACACTCTCGAACTCAGAAGCGTTGCAAAAACACCTGTGAGATACCTTAATATGACTTATCGAAGGATATTGTCTCTTGGTATCTCATTGATTGGAGGACCTTCTATCCTTCTGTTAGACGAGCCAGGAGCTGGACTGAACTCAAGTGCGAGGAGAAGACTGTGGGACCTGTTGAGACATCTGGCAGTTGATAGAGGAGCAGCGATAGTGTATATGACTTCGAATATTCAGGAGGCGGTTGAAGTGTGTAATAGGATGGCGATCATGGTGAATGGTAGTTTCATTTGGGTTGACTCGTTTTCAAATCTTGAGAAGAAATACCATAATACTTACAATATAGTCGTGGAGAAGATCTCTCCGACAGCTGAGCCGATACTTCCGCTGCTTCAGGAGTTGATACCGGATCTAAAGATAAGAGAAGATGATCGTTCTGTGATAGAATCGTATAGAACTGTGGACTTAACTGTGTCTTTCAGCAAAATATTCAGCTTCCTTGAAGAGTTGAAGGAGAAGGGCAGAATTAAAGATTTTAACCTCTCTGCTGGATCGTTGGAGCAGTCCTATCTTTATGTCTCTAGATTCCAGACTTAAGAAAAAAATGAGTGAGATATGAGTTGTTGAGAATGATAATTATCTAGCTAGAATAATGTAAAGGGAAAAAACCCGAAAATTATTATTGCATTATTCGGTGAATGAGTGAGTGATCAGTTGTTGACCGAATCATAATCATGAGAAAAATATAGAATAATTCGCGTTTCTTATGTATTGGTTGCACCATCCGCAAAGCCAGGGTGAAATATTACTTTTACTGTTCACTAAGAAGAAACAAAAATGTTTATCTTTGTTGCCAAGGAGTTTATGAGCAGCTCTTTTACATTATAGATTTTTGACTGAAGATTTAATTTCAGTTATTCTGATAAGCAAACAGGTGATGTCATGAAAGCTAAAGTGAATGTGTCGATACCAACAACAACCAAAGAGGCTCACATAAGAATACAAGACTTTTATAAAGTTTGTTGTTGCGAGAATTCAGGCCGGTCTTGATTTTATTGAGAGCACGTGCTTGAGTCAATAAAAATATAGTCTAAAGAATGAACAAAAAGATTCTAATTTGTATTTGCTTCTCACTTGTGGCAGTCTGCCAAGCCAAGGTGAAGGTAGACCGAGGTTCTCAATTCATGGCTGATGAATTCAATCATTCTCTTCTTTACCACGGCGTCAACGTGGTCTACAAAGTACATCCATTCCATCCAACTTTAGATGCCTTTGATGCAAACTACTCTCTTGCAGATGAAGATCTTAAAAACCTTAACGATTGGGGTATGAATGTTATCCGTCTCCACATTGCCTGGGAAGGTACCGAACCCGTAAGAGGACAGTACAATCTTACATACCTTGAAACACTTCGCAGCATTGTCCAAAGAGCTGCGAAATACAATATTTCTGTAATCATTGATGCCCATCAGGATGCTTGGGGTCGAAGATTATGCGGAGAAGGTATGCCTGATTGGGCTACAAAGCTTGATTCTTTCCCTTTCCCTCTGATCTTCAGTAAACTCGAATATGACGAGCAGGGATTCCCAACTATTGAGTCTTGCCTTAAGATGGGTTTCGCTGCTTATTACTTCACTCGAGACGTCTCGACCAACTTCCAGAGATTATATAATAATGAGGATGGGCTCAGAGATTCTTTCGGCGAATTTTGGAAGCTCGCTGCATCATATTTCAAGGATTTGCCAAATGTTATTGGCTATGAGTTGATCAATGAGCCTTGGTGGGGAGATATCTATATGGACTTACGAAATGTCTATGAACCAAACACGAAGAATCTCATGCCATTCTACAGAGAACTCCATAAAGCTATTCGACAAGTTGATAACGATACCATCATTATGTTTGAGCCAGTCACAACCTCCTTCTTAGGAATTGGATTCCTTGATGGTCCTGGAGGTCAAGAATACAATGATAGACAGGCTCTTGCATATCATGTCTACTGTATGATCAACGATGAGCACGGAGATCCTATGAATGCTATTGTGTGCGAACTTATGGACCGTTTGGTGTTGGCGGTCCATAGAAACGGAGAAGATTTCATCGGTATTCCTGGCTTCATCACTGAGTTTGGCTCAGTGACCGCTTCTGACAAAGGTGTTGCTGAACTCAAGTCTGTTACTGATAAGGCAGATGAGAGCTTCCAATCTTGGGCTTATTGGCAATTTAAATGGTTCGGAGACTATACGTCCTCCTCCACTCCACCTCAAGCAGAATCCTTTTACGGAGCAGATGGCAAGTTGCTGACAGAAAAATTGCAGATACTCTCGAAGCCATACTTCTATTCAACCTGCGGTACTCCTAAGAAGTATAAGTTCGATGCTGATGCTAAGACACTCAACTTTAGCTATGTCTACAACAACTGCGGTGACAGACTCTCACAGTTCTACGCGAGCAGCGATTTCCACTACCAGAACGGTGTAGATGCTACTGTTGATTGTGCTGGATGCACGATTACTCAAATCGATGCCAATCACTATGCTATTTCTCACCCTGAAACTTTACAAGCTGGTGCAATCGTTAATGTGGTCGTGAAAAGAAAATAGATGAAATGTGATGCTCCCAAGATTTTGGCTGCTGATCCAGACTAAATCAAAATATACTGAAAATGTCTAGGTATTGTTTAGAGTTAAATCTCTAAGTCTCTGTTGGATTTTAAGTTGCATCATGCTTTTCTTTCATATGAGAAAAAAATAATGAATTTAATAAAGTTGCCTAATGATAAAATACAATTGAATAACTCAGCAAGCCTATCTTTTTTCCTATTGGTCATCTCCCCTTTACGTTTAAGCAGACTCTAAGTCTATTTCATAATAATACTCAACGTATCACTTCAATCCGAGAAAAAAAGATTGTACTTTGAAAATTTTGAAAAATTTTGGATTTCCATTATCATTGTTAAATGTAAACCTTCTCGACTCTGCCATCTCATCATACAAAACAATACAACCTACTTTAAAATGCAAAAACGCGCATCTTGGATTATATACATCTAACAAATATCAAAGATACTCTCTGACTACGTACGACTCTAATCAACTTTATTTGAGGGCTTGCAACACCTCCTTTGGTATTTCCGTCACATCTCTCAAATAAGTCTTCTTCGTCACAACAACCTCACCATAGATCACATTTTCAGGCTTGTACTTCATGTTATGCGCGACCACTGATTCCGGATGGATACTTCCCGTCTGATTGCTTCTCGCTATTGTGTAGCTTCCCAGAGTATTCAATTTTGCTAGTTTCAATCTCAAAGCATCTCCCATGCACTTAATCACCTTCTCAGCATCGATCTCCATCTGAGGCACATACGAATCCACATTAACAGTCACCTTTCTGCCTTTGTTCATCTTCTTATTCGGCATGCTTCCTCCATTCTTTCTTTGCTCTACGATCGACTCCAAATACTCTGCCAGCTGTGCTCTTATCAGTAAGGTCTTCTTTAAAGATTTTTTATTGAGATAGTTTTGTTTGCAAAAATCTTTTCGATTTTTCGAGACTAAATATTTATTCAGCATGTTCAACTTGGTCAAGTGATCGCTATTCGGATATTTAAACTTTTTCATGGTTTCCTCGAATTTATTCTTTTCGTCTTTTGGTACGTAAAACAGGTTTTCAGTGTTCAGCAACGCAATTATCGACAATATCTGCTCACTGCAATTATATTTCTCATCGAGAGAAAGTATCAATAATTTTGCATAGGTCGGACTAAGAGGGAGTTCGGCCATTTCCTTTCCAAGATCTGACAGTTTCCCGTTTTCTTGAAGCGCCCCGAGGATCTTTAGCTCTTCAATAGCAGTATTCAGCGTGTCAGGGTCTGGCTTGTCGATAAAATCAAAGTTTTCGATGTTATTAATTCCAATTGCTTTCAGTTGAAGAATAGTGGAAGCAAGGTCCGTTCGCAATATCTCAGGAGTCTGGTACAGCTCAAGATTATCAAACGTCTGCTTGGTGTAGAGTCTAAAGCATTTTCCCTTCGACTGTCTACCAGCTCTACCAGCTCTCTGAATCGCTGAACTTTTTGAAACTGCATTGACAAAAAGACTCTCAAGTCCTTTATTAGGGTTATAAGAGCGGATTTTTACCAACCCACAGTCGATTACGTACTTAATACCATCAATTGTTAATGAAGTTTCTGCGATATTAGTAGCTAGAACGACCTTCCTGTGCTTTGGAGGGGTTGGCTCGAACACTTTCAACTGAATGCTTGAAGGAAGAGCAGCGTATATCGGACAAACAAGCAGTTTGTTCGCTTCCATAGGGAAAAGTTCTTGTTTTTCCTTTAACATTTGCTCCAACTCTTCAATATCTTCCTGACCTGTGAGAAAAACGAGGATATCCCCTGCTGCTTCGTTGAAATGAACTTGAAGGATAGTATTTAGGGACGAGTTGAGGTAATCTGCTTGCGGAGTCTTCGTGTTGTAGATCTCGGTGGGGTAGGTGCGTCCTTCGACCTCCATATACTTTGAATCAGGGAAATATTTCATGAATTTTTCCGTTTCCAGCGTGGCAGACATAACCACGAATTTGAGATCCATGCGTCTATCCATGAGTGACTTTATCAAACCGATAAGTATGTCAGATTGAAGCGAACGTTCGTGGGCTTCGTCGATAACGATGAAAGAATATTTTGAGAGGAGAGGATCGATGATCATCTCTCTGAGAAGCATACCATCTGTCATGAATTTGATTTTGGTTTTCTGCGGATCGAGTTTCTCTTCGAAACGAATGGTGTATCCGACTAAATCTCCAACCGTAGTGCCTTTTTCTTCAGCAACACGCTGAGAAATTGTGAGTGCGGCTACTCTACGAGGCTGGGTCACCCCGATCATCTTATCGTTGTGAAGACCAGCTTCGTAAATGTATTGAGGAACTTGGGTTGTTTTTCCAGAACCTGTATCTCCTGCAATAATGACTATTCGGTTTTTTTTGAGCATGTCCACTATCTGTAAGCAGTAGTTCGTTATTGGAAGCGTTTTTCGGAAAGCAGTCAACTGCTTGAGTTTATCATCAGATCCATCTTTGGGCTTTGAGTCAGGGTTAGAACTAGTTTGCTGTTTTGGAATCATTATTTAGCTTTTTTTGAGTTTATTTCTGATGAGCTTATTAAATATACAGTACTGTAGATTGTAGATTGGCCGAATTCGGTGAATTGCAAAAATTTGCACTGCACCGTTAAAGTCAGTCATTACTTAATATTGGGGTAGCTATCCTCATCTTTTCATTATCAATTTAGTGTTGTTAGATGGAGTAAAGCAAGCTAATTCTAAACGAATTTGCCTGAGATATTAAGAAATTCTATTGAAAATAAACAGAAATTGGTTTGTTTAGATGCATTCTACCGCCCAGCTACTTTCTATGTGTGCCCACAGTCATTCTTGTGCGGCTGAGTCGAGACTTCCGTTGTTCAATGCTATCAGTAAGCGATTATCAAGATCAATTATTCATAGATACGGTCAGATAATATTGAATGAGTTTCTGAGCTTGCAGTGAAATCTTCAGATTACTTAAAAGAGAGAAAACAAAATCACGAATGTTTCGTTATTATTATTTTTTTTCCCTTTCAAATTTGGTTTTGTTGAATATACCAATTTCTTTATCGGGCTGAATGAACTCAAATTGGTTTTAAGACCGACATAAAATATTTCTCGTCCTCTCACACTTGGTTATCTCAAAAAATATGTGTAGTGCTGATTTTCAAAACAGAGGAAGGCCACTTGCAGCTCTGCATTCATCTTTATTGATCTTCTACGAAATCTTCAATGCATTTAAAAAAAATGCGCCAACCTTTCAAAATTTCAATTTTTTTAGCGCGAGAGATTTATTTAATTCCTAAGATGGGCTATAATCATCATTGTATATCTTATTTTTTTCAAAGAAAAATGCCACCAAAAAAGAAAGAAGCCGCTAAGGTCAGCAAGAAGAAAACCAAAAAAGAAGAGGAAGAAGAGGAAGATGACGACGAGCCCAAAACGAAAGGCTCCAAGAAGACCGCCAAAGTCTCTTCAAGTAAAAAGATAAAGAAAGAGAGCACCAAGTCCAAGAAAAAGAAAAAAGAAGAGGAGGAAGATGATGGAACTATCAAAGGAGCCACTGAGGAGCAATTAAAGGAGATCAAAAATCACAAGGAAGAATTGAAAGGATATACTGTCGACCAACTCAAAGAAATGTTACGAAAGAATGATCAAAAGGTGACTGGAACTAAACCTGAGCTGATAGAGAGAGTAGCTGAAGGGAAAGTCCTTGGCCAGCTGCCCAAATGCCAGAGATGTGGTGGTGGGCGGCTAAAATACGATATTAAGAAGGGCATCTACCAATGTTCTGGGTATATGGAAGACGATAAATTTGTATGGTGCAAGAAAAAGTATCAGAAGGATGAGATCACAAGAGAGCCTTGGGTGAATTAAAACACTAAGGCAAATCGAAACTCTTCATTGAATGAATGAATCTAAATAGATAAAAGTTATGGGTGACTATTTTTTGATTTTTGAGTTGTTGATTGCTGTATATCAAAATTCAAAGGGAAAGAAGTGGTAGTCCATAAAAGCAAAACTTTTCTGAAATTTTCGAGTTCATATTCTTGACATTTTACGATGTTGAATGAGTGTTTAGTGTAAGAAGTTAGTACTTAGAAGATTTCTCGAAAACCATTGAATGTATTTCGCGTTATGGTCAGTAGATGGTCTCAGAAATAAGTTTGAGTAGAATTCATCATGCAGGAAAACTAACAAACAACTAGATGGACCTTGGCCTGAACAAAATTTTCAAAATATGATGAGAAGACAGACTTATCGAGAGGCAATATTTACAAGTCACCGTTTGAAGTATTTCTTGATAAATCGAGATATACAAGATAAAGAATGTTTTATGCAAAGAAACTAAATAAAAAAATCAAAAGAGTGTCCTATTGATGTCTAACAATAGCATGAGCATTGGATATAAGATTTCAAAAGTTGATGGTTTTACAAGAAATAATAAAGATTTATTAAGTATTTTCTTGAATACTTAGACAGAAGTTTCAAAGACACCAGAGGAGGGAGGCACAATTTTTTTGAAGCAGGGCATCAGTCGCTTAGTGGCAGTGACTTGGGCTTTAGCAATCGCAGTTAACCCATCTCTCTCTTCATCCTCTGTATCGTCTTCTAAGCCTTCAGTCAAAGCTGAAGGATCTTCCTTTGCTTTGGTTTTCAACCCGTCAGAGTATTGCTGATATAAGAACGTTTCCAGCATGTAGTCATTGAATCTCGTGCTCACAGACCTCAAATCGTCGAGCGCGGACAATTTCTCTAAAAATGGACAAATCGTCTGTAGCCAACAGTCCTCACGGTCTCCTATGAACGCTGGGACCTGTATGCTATTATCAGGTTGATAGCTTGTATGTTTTCGTAAATCCTGAATAACAGAGTTAGTTTGAATCGCAACTTTCAAAACTTACGTCAATTAGAATCATTTTCTTGAAATCTGAGCCGATAACGGACAAATCTTTAACACCAGGAGCTTCGTCGGAAGTATAGCAATACTTTCGATCGTAGACCCTGGAGAAGTACTTCCTGAGGTTGATTGTTTCGAGAATCGCTTCAGCGTATTCGATAACGCTCGTTGTATAGATAACGAGCTCGTAACATTCAGCCATTTTCTGAATGAAGTTTTTCAGGCCGGGCCTCGTCACAACCCAAACAGTGCGATTATATTTTGGTATCTAAGCAGTGTTAATCACTCCCAGAAAATAGCAAAATTGCTACCTCAACCTCGATAGAAGAGCATCTAGGAGCTCTCTTGAATGCATGGATCAGAGTTTCATCTAAGTCAAGAACTAATATCTATTAAAAAGTAAAGCGATTAGTAATGACGTTAAAAGATGAAGCTTACTGGTTTTCTCGTTGACAGGGAGGAATGGGCTTCATTGTTGGTATTAATCTCTCCTTCTTGATAAGTGTCCCTAAAGAATCATTACTAGAGCTCGCGACTATTATTCAATACCTAGTGAGTTCTGTAGGATTTGAGAAAGTGCATTCAGAATCATCTACACCAAACCGTTTTTTTTGCTTTGTTTGGACAAAGAGTGAGTCGATCTTTTCAGCTACTGAAGCTTTGGATTGGTTTTTCATCGTTTTAGAGTAGGCAAAAGTTGTGTTGTTAGTAATATTTAAATTGATTATAAAAATGATATGTGCAGTTTTTAAATGGGCATAAACTGATGAATAACCCTAACTAAAAATTCAAAATCTTTACAGAAAATTTGAGATCTTTTACCATTAGCGCAAAAGTTTCATCAGACCGATTTTAACGGCCCTTGTTAATTTTATTAACAGTTCAACCCCTAAAATAAAATTTCAGCAATAAATTCTTTTCAGTCAAGGGTCAGGATAACTCGATCAAATTTGATGCCCTTGGTATGCTAATGATTACCGAAATTCTGTTCTTGGAGCTCTAGTCTATTTTATGGCCTTTCGGAAAACAATCAGGTTAGTTTCATGAAAGGAGTGATAATCCAGACCATAATGGAGGGCTGATAAAATGGGCTCGAATAATTTGTGTAAATTTTATTGAATTTATTCGCATGTATTCTCGAAACAGAAGGTCGTTTATTGTAATTATGTGAATTTTTTGCTCCGAATTGATCGAATTAATCTCAATTAATTGTTATGAACAAAACCAATAAGAGTGCTGTATGCGGGTTTATTTCCTATTTAATCAGGAATTTTCGTGATCTTATTTCCAAGAAAACGGTGCTTGAATTGGTTGCAAAGCGCTAATAAGAAGTCATTAATTTTATTGAGAACAAGTTCTCATAAAATCAAATTTATTGGTATATTATATTGAAGAAAACTCTGAGAACACTAGATGTTTCAACGAGCCTTCTATTGTTGAATAGCCTTGTTAGTTGAGGGGTCAGCTGAAATATAGGCATTGTTTGCATTATGCATGGTTATTCAGCATAATGAGTGTGTTATTTTCTGAGTTTTAGTATGACAGAAAGCCATTATAACTCAATATGGATTGGAACTCTTAATTTGCTTTAGCTTTAATAATTTTTTCACTCACGATTTCTTTGCGGCTTGAGCTTTTTGGTCTTTGAAAATAACGAAGATTCGATGCAAATAAAATTTAGTTACCTTTATTTTGGCTTATTTGACTTTATTCAGAGTATTTCAGTAGGAATAATAAAAACCCTTTTACTGAAGATTTGAGCAATGTGTTGCACTATCAATATCAAATATTTTCTAAGTCGGAAACTGTAGAGCAGCATAAAGAAAAAGCTCAAAGCGGAATGGTGAAACTAAAGAATTCCTTTCGAATTTATCAAACAAACATTAATTACCTGTCTCATATGCGATTGATATTTCAATAATTGGTTTATGAGGATGCTAGAGATAGCAGGTTTCCGAAATAGTTAAAATCATACAATAGAGATTGATAATGATAATGAATATACGATACAACTATCCATTTTAAGAGAGTTCTCAGCGACTTTGAGAAAAAATTATACCTATTGTCGCGAGACAACGCTAAAAATTGTTTATATTGTTTGGGAAGCCCTATGCTTGACCCTTTATGTGTAAGAATACAGGAAATTTGTAAAACTGAATTTCCTCATTTTGAAAAAAAAAATAATATTGTGTTTTGCACTTATCTCCCTCAAACTGAGGTTTCAAAGGCGGTAGAGCTGGTAGGCACAATTTTCTTGAAACAAGGGATCATTCGTTTCGTTGTAGAGGTGACTTGGGCTTTAGCAACTGCGGTTAACCCCTCCTCTTCGACATCATCTTCGACACTGTCCTTGAGAGGAGGCGCTTTTTCTCTTGTTTGTTTCTTCATCTCATCCGTATATTGCTCATACAAGCAATTATCCATCATAAACTCGGTGAATTTCTTGTTCACAGGCCTCAAATCCTCAAGTCCTGATATGTCGTCCAAAAATAGAGCGACTGATTTCAACCAGCGGTCATTGAGATCTCCTAAAAACGCTGGAAGGTGTATGCTATTGTCAGGTTGGTGGCTTGTATGTTTTGTTGAGTCCTAAATAATGAAGTTAATTTCGATTTCCAATACTTAAGACTTACGTCAATAAGGATCATTTTCTTGAAATCCGTGCTAACGACGGACAAATCCTTAGCGCCACTAACCGTGCAGCAGTACTTTCGATCGTAGACTCTGGAGAAATATTGCTTGATATTAATTCCCTCCAGTACAGCTTCAGCGTAGTCCATCACGCTTGTTGTATAGACAACGAGCTCGTAGGTTTCCATCATCTTCTTTAAAAACTTTTCTAAGCCTGGTCTTGTCACGATCCAAACTGTGCGATTATATTTTGGAATCTATGATGATGAATTGATTATTCTGGGAAAAATGGAATGATTTGTTACCTTGACTTCAACTGATGGGTATTTTGGGGCTTTCTTGAAAGCACGAATCAAAGTTTCATCTAAATCAAGAACAAGTACCTATTAAGCGCGGGAAGTTAGTTTATCACTCAAGGAAGAGAAAGCTTACTGGTTTTTTCGTTGACAAGAGAGGTAACTCTCCAAATGTGCAGACTCCGTCTTGGCGGGTATCACTATGAATTTTTTTAAATTCAAATTCAGAAGGTAGGGTTCATACCAAGTGAAATCTGTCATAGTAGAGAAAGTGCAATCCAAATCACTGCAAGCCGTTTGTTTTTGGCTTTCCTTAGAGAATATGGATTCCCTGGTAGTAGCGTATGGTATTTTAGAGTGGTTTTTCATCATGAGATAGTGTAGTTGGAAATTGGAATTATAAAGTTTGATTATAAAGTAAGTCCCCGGATTCTTAAAAAATCCGAATTCAAAATACATTCCAGAAAATTTGGCATGTAAATCAAACTCAGCAGTGATGCCGAATGATCCGTAAAACTTTTTAAATAAATTCAAGAATTTAGGAAAACGCATCACGCAAACGCATCCTCAGATAAGAAATTATCAAACTCTCTTCAATTGTAGGGATGCCTTTTCGTTGTCTCTCTTTTGGCTGAAACCTCAGTAGTGAGAGACAGGTGATTCCATTTAATAGGGTTTTTGATCAGGAAGAAAGGAAGGATTTATCAAAGTGGTTTGAATCACATTATTTATAGGTAGCAGTTTTGCTTGGTTAAGAGTAAATTTCTATTAATTGTTTTTTCAAATTTCGAACACAATCTCAATCTTGTGTTTTTCTTCGATTAGATCTGCTCGATCGGAAATTAAGAAGTTTGATTTAAAAGAGCAATTAGCTCTGATTTAAAAAAAGAAGGTGCTTAAATCCGATGCGAATTTTATTTAAACTGATTTTTAAAAAGCTTCGGATAACAAACTTGAACAAAAACTAATTTCAGCGTTTGCGTTTTCTCTGAAAAAAATTTCCTTCGTTCAAATAAAATCAGGGTTCTTGCGAGCTCTTGTTTTTGAGAAAAGTTCTTTTAAAAATACGTCACAGAATGAAATGGGATCTCGCTTTCAGTACTAAGGATAAGGCTGATTACCATTTAAGGGTTCGGCATTCACATGTATTAGGCACTCGATTAGCATAAGATAAGGTCTCTATTGCGTTTTGGCAGTTTCTATTTCAAAATGTGAGGAAAACCTTTTGTAAAGCCTTGAAGTCCATCGCGTCAGAAGAAATCCCATTTTGAGCCTCTTCTCTCTCTTGTTTGGATTCCTGGAAGTAAACGACGTTAGAAGTCAATCCATGAAAAACTATTAACTTTGAAAGACTTGTGGCTATTACACACGTAGTTTGAGTATGAATGAGACATATTTTATGTTTTTCGAGTGAAATATCTCAATGATATCAACTAGTTTAGAAGAGATTGTATTTAGTCACATTGTTCAATTTTTGAGTTATAATGACGAGCTCTTCCCGTATTTCTTTTGAATCTTATCCTTTCTCGCTGTTTTGTTTTTGGATTCAATGAAAATCTTAATGGGCTCTGGAAGAGCTGACAACAATTTTTAAATGGCGCAGCGATTTTGAAATCTGCATGAGAAGTAGCTTCCAGCAGATAAGGCGTTAGAAGAGTTTTCGAGAGAATAGATCGATAAATTGCTAAAGTGATGTTGAAAAATCACATATGGGTGCTTTGTAAGGATTATCACTCCTTGTTGCACATCTTATAAGTCAATCACGAATATACATTCTACAAATCTTCTCAATTAAACTGACACAAATTTAAACTTATTCTGCTGTGAAAAAGAAGTGTAATTTTTTCAAATTACAGTATTTCACCACTTAAAACATAACTTGAAACTGCTCAACCGCAATATGTGTATAAAGGAGAAATGAACATGCTAATTGGAATCGAATTGCTTGGACACTGTGTTGTGTTGGTAGCTCTTGAAGACCGAAGTAAGTAGGGAATCCGATTATAAAACTCTGTTCTGTTCTTCATACGCCAAAGTTTGAGTTATGAGAGGTAAATATATTACTGTAGTTTCTTCTAACGTTGGACTTCGGAAATAAAAACAAAAGATATTGGGATAAGCCTGATTACTCGCTCCACTTGTTGCTGCCTGCAAGACTGCGACCCCTTCCAACGACAAGCAATAAATTAACAAATTTACGATTTCGCCGGGTTGATCTTTGACATCTAAAGAGAGAAAATCCTCTAATTTTATAATTTCTCGAATATTCATGAAAAATGCTTCTAATAATGTCGATATTCTATGCCTAATCAGCACAAGATAAATCATCTCTAACTATAAGTCGACACCTATTGTCCATTCATCTCTCAACGAAGACAAATCAATCCTAATTTTTTACTTTAGAGAGTTTATTCAACTTCACTAATCGGATATAAATTAGTTTCTTGAGAGAAATACTGTTTGCATTAACCTTAAAAATATTCTTTTGAAATATCACTTAAAACAAAATTAAATTTAGCGCGATTAACACAGACTCAAGGCATCAGATATGGGACGTAAGAAAATCGAAATGAAACCGATTCTCGACAAGAAGAATCGCAAAGACACATTCCACAAGCGCAAGGTTGGTCTTATCAAAAAGGCGGCCGAACTATCAATCCTTTGCAACGTCCGTATGCTACTAGTATTCGAAGACCTCAGTGGTGATATTATCAAATATTCTACCCATGGAGTCTACGATCCTGTCCAATACTTTTCCGAAAGTTACACAAACGCACCAATTGCCTTCACCGCTCGACACTACCCTGATTTCTTTAAGAATGTAACCACAAAAAAAGAAATGAAGGACGAGGATGGCGAATCGGGAGGACGAAATGACTATTATGAGGAGAGCGATGATGATGATAACGAGGAAAACATAGCGACTGCAGGTAAACTCGACAAAAAAGGACTGAATCAGAGTAAACTATCGAGTTTTTTATTCAATTCAATTAATTGGGTCTAGATAAAGCGTCAGCTCCTGGCTTTCAGCCTTACAGTGAAGTGAACTTGACTGCTTATCCGCAGCCCAGCGAATTCACAGAGAAAACTAAAACAACAAACTATCTGTATCAGCAACTGCAGCAACAGCAGATGCAAGCAGGAGGCTACCTGACCGTCCCCTCGAACCAAAGATTACCGCCTCAGCAACAATGGCAGAAACCGCAGCAAATGCAGCAACAAACTAATCAATACTATACAGGCGGACAAGGAAATTACGCGTATAATCAATACGATAAAAGTCAAAATCAGCAATGGCGCTATGAGAAGAACATGGACCTCGAAGTCATTGTTGAACGAGAAGGAGATGCAATCTCAACGATTCCTCAGGTAGACTCATCCAGGAACACTCCTCAGTTTCCCTCTTCCAAGCTCAAGTCCTTCAAAAAGGAGTTTAATCCAAGACTCAGAGTGTCTGAGGAGATAGACGAGTTGAGAAAGCCTTTTCCTGCTAATCTCGTCTCGCCAAACCCATTCACACCTTCTCCCATTGGTTATGCAAACATTTCACCAATTACCGTGAATGCAAACTCCTTCCTATATGAATTCAATGATTCTGCTATCATGCATAGCAAGGGGTTCAACATGCTGAGATCTCCTATGACAGGGAAGTCCGCGAAGAATAATGGAACACAGCGTCCCGGCATTCCAAGCTTTGGCAGTCTTGTCCTCGAGCAGCAAGGAGAAAGTGGAGGAAATTCCGCCCCCAAGCGTAAACGAGATGGAAGGACAAGATCTTATCTTGAATAACATTGATTCTAACCCGAAAAATTTCAATCAGCATTCCGGAAATGCCAGCTTAGACAATAAGATACAAGGTCTATTCGGGGCATTCGGTGGTAGTGAGAATCCGAAAGTCAAGGAAGAGGTGATGATGGCTAATGATACTTCGATGGACAGCAAATTTGCCGTTCGTCAAACCAAGGAAATCAATGCACAGTTCTTATTCGATGTTAGCGGAATGAGACTTCTCGCTCCGACTCCATTGACTGGCCCACATAACACAAGCAACGCGGAATGGTTGCAGTATTTTTACCAGAAGCATGCATTGAATCGCTCCATGCAAGATGAAGGTTCGTTCCTGAGTGGACATGACTTGTCGCTCTCAATAGCTAAAAGTCCAGCGATGATGAAAAAGTTGAAAGATAAATAGTTTTAAAGATGAATGACTCTAGTTCAAATTATCTCATTGGAAGAGTCTTACTGGGACGTGTTTATAGCTTCCCCATCTTCACTGCATTAGCATTAAATGAAAATATTGCTTAGACCTAATGTGGTCCCGATGATAATTTTTATAAAGTAACTTCCTAGTGATTTATACATTTTTCACTAGTCCCAACAACTTGAATATGAATGAATTTGGTCAAAGCCACGCTTAATAATAGATAGGCACATTATGAGTTAATTTTATAGCTAGCTAGTTTCTACAGAGGAAGCTAAAGTCAAAGGCTAATGAACTCGTTCGAGCCTAAGTGAGAGTTGGCAAATTAATATATGTTGAGGAGGGTATCAGAATTCTATATTGCGTTCTCAAATGTAATGATAAAATTCAAATTTAATCTTATGAGTTTGTTACTTGTCTAAAATTTTCCTTAATAAATCAAATATATTTTTCAAGTCAAACTTACAGAAGTCTATTGTTCCACCATTCTCCGGCCACTTGCTTGCCATTAAGGAAAAAGTAAGTTCCGACACCATGGATCATATCTCCTCTGAATTCTCCCTCGAAGCGGTCTCCGTTAGATAAGTATAGAACACCAAGACCTTCCTTGCTGTCGTTCACAAAATCTCCATCGTACTTGACCCAGTAGTCTTCAAGGTTGTCGAAGTTCTTGTAGTCGTATTCTCCTACCAATGGAACAGGGTTTTCATTATGAACGATACCGCGGCCATGGAATTGGTCCTCAAACCACTCACCTTCATAAGCAATTTGACCGTTGCCATAGTACAAGGTTCCAACACCATGCATAGCGCCTTCCTTCCAATCTCCGTCGTATAATCCTCCGTCGGAATAGTAGAATCGGCCTCTTCCATGACGTAATCCATTTTTCTTTTCTCCTTCGTAGATAGATCCGTCTGCATAAGTTTCAGTCACCCACTCAAGCTGCTCCCCGTTTGCGTTTGTGACTAGTTATTTCATAAAAATTAAAAATAAATAACAATGGATTAGTTTTTACAGATTTGGTTTGAAGGTGCGAGATCATAGCGATTCAAGCTCTTTTCTGGGCTTGGCTCAAATTGTTGGTTTTCTTGTCTTCCAACTGTGTAAGGATCAGTGACCTTATAGTTTCCGAAGGATTTCTCATTCTCGCCTCTGTATGGGTCTAATGACACACCGAGTTGAGAATCAAGTGGCTTGCTAGTAGATGAAAGATGTGAGACATCTTGTGATCTGAGTGGTCTATCGATTGAGTAGTCGTTCTTTGTTTGAAGAGGAAGGTTGCCGCTGTATGGCTTGTCAGTTGGTGCAGAGCCTTCAGGTTTGTCTTGGGATTTAAGTCCGTAGGTTGGTTTATATGTTGATGGTCCGCTGGAAATGTTGACTGAAATGTTTGGTTGATATGATTGGTAGGTCTTGTCTTCAGTCTTTGGCAGCTCGCTGGTGGTGGTGGCTGTGACTTGGAATTCGAATGGCTTTGAAAGGTAAGGGTTTGGCTTGTCTAACCCTGAAGGTCCTTGATATTCACTTCTTTTTTCAGCTTCTGCTGGTCGTCTAGCGAATCTTTGAGCTGTTCCTTCTTCACGGACTTGAGGCTTATCAACAGGATTTTGGATATTAAGGATTTCGGTGGTAAGTTGGTCCAATGGTTTTTGGTCTTGGGTTGAGGCTGGCCGGTTCTGATGGACTGGAGAAGTGCCTTCGCGTCCAGCGTAAGGCTTGCTGCTGGAATTTGTAGGTGTGTATCTTCCTTCATATCTTCCTGAGGGGGTGGTTGTTGTTGGTTGGTCTTTGATAGTGGTTGGTTGATCTTGAGTTGTCACTGGTTGAGTGACCGAGGTTGTTGGTTGAGATCTCAGATAGCCTGATTGACCGGCTGTTGTGGTTGGTTGAGAAGGAGTCACGTTCAGTTGGACTCCAATTGAGACTGGTTGAGAGAGATAGGAAGTTGGTAAGGTGGCCTCAACGATGGGTTGAGTTGTCGATGAAGGCTGATATTTAACCGCTGCTGTAACATTGCCAAGTGGTTGATATTTTGTAGTGGTTGGTTGAGACACGGTGGCGGTTGATTGAGTTACACTTGAAGTTGGTTGATTGACAGTGGTAGTCGGCTGAGAAATTGTGGTTGTTGGTTGAGAAATGGTAGCTGTTGGTTGGGTCAAAGTTGTTTTAACGTCAACAGCTGGCAAGTTCGATGAGCCTTGTTGGTCAGCAGTTGGACGAGT
>ENA-UOTZ01000848-UOTZ01000848.1-compost-metagenome-genome-assembly--contig:-NODE-848-length-24353-cov-5.244768_pt1 | contig 24353 bp, 15 predicted proteins | sample MGYA00238144_ERZ746983 | MGnify/ENA primary metagenome ERZ746983 (study PRJEB28759, sample SAMN06268863) | compost metagenome | isolation source: single cell | place: USA: California, Emeryville, Joint... | reverse complement strand
TGAAAGTCCTTAAAGAGAGGGAAGTATCCCAAATTGAACAAGATGACATATTCAAAACGAAGACACAGTTTATCTAGTTCTGAACAAATAGTCCCTAGGAATTATTAGAGTCAGAGTAGTAGTTGTTGTGGCCACACAATCATGTAAGTAGTTGTATATAAATTGATGGTGGTCTTCCACATTAGAATATTGTTAGTTCATATGTTAATGATACAAGTTTTATAGCCACAACGGAATATTGAAAATAGCATTCATAAGTCTAATCTGCTTATAGTTTAAGACATTTTTATTTGAGAGATTCCATGCAAGGCCTCGAAAAGGCCATCTAACCAACAATCTCAATTGGAATAAATTGTATTTAATTTTTACTAATGTCTAGTTTTGAATTGAGAATCGATAATCCTTACCAAGCAGATGAATACCAATAATGTTTATCATTCTACTTCAGTTTCACATATAGTTACGAATTTTCAGCAAATTCTGAGAAAAGATGATATTTCATCTAGGTGAAAAAAAAGAGAAAAGCTTTGACCCAACAGAATTTTGATTAAGTGAGACAATTCTATTCTTAATTCTCATGAATACAGATTTGATTCATACATATGAATACAGTTAAAGTCTTGAGAATTGCATATTCTGGCAAAGTAAAGAATTCATATTCGATAATTTCAAGCTTATTTATCTCTTTTATTTGAACAGTTCAGTAATCCTAATATCTTTCCGAAAATACCCACCTATATCATTTGGAAGAGGGAAAAAAAGTGAGATAAACTATAATAAGTAGTTTATTTACATCATCTTCCTGCGGCTGTGGTTTTTTTCTGCGAGAGTTATCGATTCGCACAGAAGGCCTTGCCAGAGTGTCGAGCTGTTTACTTTTCTCCTTCAAGTTGGAGTACGAATCTTGTATGGTCCTGTGTTTGTATAAGTACTCTTTTGGAATAAAACTCACATCCAAACTACATCCCAATCATAAGACTAATTTAGCGAAAAATAAACTTACTCTTTCTCAGGGTTTCTTGTGTTGAGCCAGCTCTGTAGTTTGTTCGGATCTTCAAGAAGCTTACTATTAATTGTATAGTCGACTGACCCATCTTGAATTTTCCCTCCAACTTTTACAATAGATTGAGTGCCTTTTTTGGAATTCTTGGTGGGAGTACTGCTTTGTTTGCTTTTAATGCTACTCGCAGATTTAGAGCTCATTCCTGATTTTGTCTTTGTATGGTTCTTTTTGCTTGCGTTGATTTCATATGTAAACACTTCTTCATCGTCGTCGTTCGGAGCTTTATTTTCGTTTTCATCGCCATCCTGAATATCAGTAACAGAACTTTCAATTCGACTCATTTCTTGTTGATAGTATTTTAACAGGTCATCGCGACTCATTTCTAGGCTTTTTTCCTCAAATTTTTTGGCATTGAATTTGGGCTGAACAGTCACTTGAATTTGCTGTTTATTAAAACTGAGATCTAGCTCATCTCTTGGCAAGCCGGACTTTGGAGTAGCATTAGTTTTGCCATTGGGCGACTCTCTTGTGAGCCGCTGACTGTAATTGGAGATTTGAGATTTGTCATGTTCTTCTTCGACTTCTTGTATTTCATGAATCTGTTGATTCGTCAATTTTTGCAAAGGAAGCTTGAGCTGATCCGACATTGGTCCTAGTTTTGGAGATTTATTCATGGGAGAAGTCTTAAGTTCAGCCAATTGTGGTTCTAATTTTGTATCAATCTCCTTTGTTCTATCTGGCTTCGTTATTTTACGTTTTTCACCGGTACCCTTGCTTTCATCTTGCTTTTTCTTTGATGAATTACTTTCAGAATTTGATTTTTTTGCCTTTAATTCCTCAGATTTTTTTGTCTTCTTTCCACCGAAACTAATTTTGTTCTCAAGCGGTGAGTCGTTTTGCTTAGGCACGAAACCTTTTAGAGTAAATCCTTTCACTCCTTTGATATTCTTTATGTCAGTCCCACTGTCATCCTCAGAAGAGGAAGAAGAGTTGAGAGATTCAAGTCGTGGATGTGAAGTTTGAGCTAATTTTGGCTGGGTTTTCTGAAGATTGTTCTTTTTGATTGCATAATTCTCATCCTCGGAAGAACTGCTGTCACTAGATGGTTGTTTCTGCATGTTAAAAGCCTGTTTCTTGGGTAATAAAACATTTTTCTTTGGAATCACCCTATGTTCACTATATCGAGGCTCCTCTTCTTGGACTGACATGTCCTTCTTGGATGTAATTGGATCAGATGTAAGGCCTTTCTTATCAGAAGCCGAAGATTTGGATGAGGAAGATGAAGAAGACCGTGATGAGGAAGACGAGGAAGAGGAGTACTTTCGTTTGCTATCAACCTTTTTGGGCTCTTCATATTTTGTTTTGGTACTTACGTTTTGACTTTTCTCTATACGATACTCTTCGTCGCTGTCATCACTATCATCACTGTCTGAATCTTTTGCCCGAGCCTTTGAGCCGTTCGCCAAACTTGATTCTTCCTCTTCAATTCTGTTCGAGGCAGCAGCGCTATTCTTATTTTTTAATTCCATCGCTCTTTGCTTGAAGCTTGGAGCAGCAACCTTTTTCTCTGGTGATTCTACCTTTTTTTTTGGAGAATTTCGTGCAGGGCTATCTTCCGAACTTGAATCGGAGCTTTGTGCCAAACCTCTCGTTTGATTTTTTTCACCAAAACTAAACCTTTTCTGTGCAGCGTCACTTCTATCGGTGTCTTGTGCAAACTTTTCTGCATTTTGGAAACTATCATTATGATTGATCTGACTAATTTCGATGTCATCATCAAAGTCTTTGCGTTTCTTTTCTTTCTGAAGCGACTCTAATTCGCGTCCATGGTCTCGTGCTTTCTTCTGATCCTGAGATTTATGATATGCAGCAGGTTTTGACATTCCTTCGAGCTTATTCAGAACTTGTAATTCCTCATTATCCTCAGCGTAACGTTCGATGTACCTATCGAAACTATTATCTCTCTCGCCATGAGTTTTCTTTTCATCTTGGAAAACATTAGCCTTATTCGAGCTTGTTTTGTATGCTTCCGCAACTTTGAAATCGCTGCTATTTAATCCCTGTTTCTGACTTTCCAACTTGAAATTGAAGCCCTTGTACTGCTGTTGGTGCGAAGGAGACTCAGAACTCTCCTCAGTAAGGAGACTGATGTTGTTAAACTTAGCCTCTAATTCCTTTAATTTGAGGTCTTCACTTGGCGTGTATATTGGATTAGTAGATGATAGTTTGCCTTCTTTCTCTTTCAGCATTCTATTGAAGATCTCGTCGACTTCCTTATCCTCTTTCTTCTGAATTATCTCAGTGATTCTGCTAAATCTAAAATCATTCTTTTTGCTATCATCTGGCAGAATATTTTTTGGATCTATCGCATAGCTGATCCTTGAATTTCTCCCCAAGGGTGATGCTGAAGTGCGCTGTTGCTTCTCAGTAATATTGCTTTTCCGGCTGACTATATCTAACTGAGAATTTTCTTCAGGGATCTCATCATCATAATTTTGAAAGGCTGCGGTTTTCTGCTTGTTGAGACTGGCACCTCTAAAATTTGAGATTTCTGATTGCTTGTTCATTTCTGAAGGCTTTATCACTCGTGAACTCTCAAGGGATTGGTCGAAAGAATCGCACTCTTTCTTGTCAAAAGAACGGTCAGTTAAATGGCTTGTATTCAAGACTTCGGAAATCTCAGAACGTAGTTTGTTCACCTCATCCTGTCGAGAAGGAGATTTGTCAAAAATTTGTGACCTTCGAGTCCCTCCAGGCGATGGTGGCTGCTTCTGTTGCTGAGAATGCTTCATCTCAGCAGAGCGATTTAAGTTTGAAGATTCATAAGACGCATTCAAGTCAAATGGATCTTTGCTCAAACCCAAGTCAATAGATTTTCCTCTCGCTGATTTTTGGGGATTTTCTTGTTGATTGTGACTTAATCTATTCTGTTCAAATGAAGTATCAATTTCGGTTTTCCCTTTAGGTGTCTGTGACACTCTTACTGCCACGCCTTTACTAGGTCCTTCTTCTGTTGATTCATAGAACTCACTCTTTTTTTTGAAGAATTCCTGTCTCATTTTATCTAAAGTGGAACCTCCGAAGGCATTTCCAGGGCTCTTCAAGTTATCCATCTTTTGAGAAGGGCTTGGCTGTGGGCTTAGCGACAATTTTTTCGAGGGCCCTTGTTGATCCATGTGTGTGGCTTGCGTCTGAAATATGCTATTATTTTCTAACTTTTCGATTGCAAGTTTTTTGGGGCCAGTTTCAAAGGCTGGTTTCGGATTTTGAGATGAAAATGTTTGTAAGGGCTTAAAATCTGCTGGTCTTCCTCTGATTCCTTGATTTGATGATGCAGATGAGTCTTTCATTTGCCCTGTTGGTTGAGAATTCAAATCATAATTGTTTCGAGGAGAAACTACGTCGCTTCTTTTAATACTGATCGGTTGATTGATTTGTAGTTCGCTTCGTTTATTCTTAGAATCATTTTCCCGATTACTAGGAGAGGTAGTCGCCAATATATTCTTATTGCTTGGAGTTGACGAGAGACTGAAATTATCCTCACTTACGAGCGTTATCTTAGAATTTTCTGTTTGGTTTTGAATCCTGCTTTTTTGCATGCTTCGTTGATCTGTCGGACTTTTGGATCGAGCTATTCCTTTTCCTATCTCCTTTAGCATATCTTCGTCAACTCTTGCGGGTGATCTTGATCCAGAACGGCCTGATCTATTAGCAGATGGGTTAGTTAGATTTAAATTGTTCTTTGGCTGAGAATTTGAGTTGTTGACACTCGCAAGCGATCTATCAGGACCCGCAGCCAAGGTGTTAAAGGAGTTATCACCCGTTCCATGGGCTTGTTTGGAAGGAGTGCCTCTGATACGATTTTCCATCTCCTTGAGAAGTCGTTGATTTCGATCATCAGAAGCAGCCTGACTTGGTGAGATGCTCCTCTTTCTTTCTGATATCGGATTTGTAAGGTTCAGAGACTTATCAAAACTGTTGTCAATCCTCGACTGTGACAGGTTACTTTTTTCTTGGCTTATGTTCAACTTGTTTGCACTTGTGTTCAGAAAATCTTCAACATCGGTTTTCATTTGGGCGACAATCGATTTCTTCTCGTCCAGAGGATTCTGTCCAAAAATGGATGATTTTGATCGATGTTTTAGACCCGACGGTGTTGACTGTTCTAACTCTTTTAGAATGTCTTGGGTGTTATTCCTCGCTGGAGATATCGATTTCGTTGCCAGATTTCCTGTATTTTTCGCTGGCACGCCTATATTCGAAGAGGTAGCTGTGATTTGTGAAGAAGATTCAAGAGCAAATTTGTTGGTTCTTCCTGAAGCATTCTTATTGTCATCAAAAATAGGTCTTCGTGGGGATTGGTCTCTCTTTATATTTGAACTAATTTGGTTAAGAATAGGATCATTAGGATTGACTCTTGGCGAAATCAGTGGATTTGAAGTATTTAATGAAGTGTCTTGATTCCCATACTTTTGCATCGTCAATGGTTCGAAGCTAACAACGCTGATATCCAGCTGGCTTACTGTATCATTGAGCACTTGAGATGTGTTTTCCACTTTGGCTGGAGTTTTGCTTTTCACTTCCTTGGAGCTTTCTTCTTTAACAGTCTTTTTCTTGCGTTTCGTAGGATCGTAGATATAAGAACTCACTTTCATATTGAAAGCTTTTTCGAAATTCTTGATCCATGGATGCGAAAAAATTTGATCAAAAGAGTATCTGTCAGCAGGATTCGACTTCAGTAAATTTTTGATCAAATCTTTACACTCCGGAGTGCATTCACTTGAAATAGTAAAATTGTTATTAATGATCTCAGCGAATTTTTGGTCAGTTGTTTTGCCGCGGAAAGGAGGGTAGCCATGAATAAGTTCGTATAGCAAAACTCCAAGTGACCAGATATCTATCTTCGCATCATGAGGCTTGTTTTGCACCATTTCTGGAGCCATGTAATCGACCGTACCGCAAAACGTATTTCTAAAATTAATCATAGAAGAGATTAAATAGCCGTTTTTGAGAAACAAAATCAAACCTTTTGCCACTTGCTTCAGCACTCCATCCAAAGTCACAAAGCTTGATATTACCTTGCTTGTCAAGGAGCAAGTTTTCAGGCTAATTCAGCAATAGGATTAATACAAAAAATTATTTGATGGAGAATCGAAGGAGATAGCAGAGAAATTCAGAGAGTAAAATAAGGAATGAAAGGAGAAAGAGATCCAAATTGACTCACTTTAAGGTCTCTGTGAAGTATGCCTTTCTTATGGAGGTAGTCAATTCCGATACAAGTTTGGAAGAAATAGACAAAAGCTTCTTTTTCGCTCATTTTCTTTCTTTTTCTGAGGTAGAAGAAAAGATTGCCATTCTCGGCATACTCCAAGATTAAATAAACGTTATCTTTGTCTTCGAATGAATGAAAGAGTCGAATGACATGCGGGTGGTCTAGTTTCTTTTGGATCTTGATTTCTCTGTTTAAGTTTTCAGCACTGGCATAGTCCATCAGCACCTTCTTATTTATCTATTTCCAGAAGTCAAGAACGTTATTGACAGTTGGCTCGAGAGAGAGAAAAAAAAAATTTAAATGCTTACGATTTTCATGGCATATAGTTTATCTCCTTTTCCTTTCTCTTTCACCAGCTTCACGCATCCATATGATCCTTTTCCGAGGTCCGGAGTTGATTTTGTAGGGTGATTTACAACTTCATAGTCATCAAGAGACTTCTTTATGATTTTCCGAGATTCAGAATTTGAATTGTCGGCTTCCATTTCAAAAGAATTAAGTTATACAGAATTTTGACTTTACAAACCAGAATTCTAAGTTGTACAGTTCTCATTAATTCTCTTTAAATAAAATTCTCATCGGATTTTTGATAAATTCCGAAAACAGCTTCGATTTTATCTTTTCCCTAAGTGACAAAGCTGGCATTAGTAAATTTGGTAACTAACTGGCTGATCTACTTGATCCACCTCGAAAGGCATACTTTATGTCTTCCTATCATAATGGGAATTAAACTACAAATACTCCTTTGCAGTCAATGGCTGAGTCCTTGAAGCTTGATCAGAGTGGAATTTCTGGCACAGATAGGCAGCCTCGCGCCTACTAATAAGTAGAATTTAATTTTTTTCAGAGTTGGCGCTTGAATAAATCAAAAATTTCAATTGAGTTAATAAATTCAAAAAAAATTTCCTGCAAATATCTTCGGAAGGCATCCTCTCCCAAGTCTAAGCGCTTCTTATTCGAAAAAATCCAAATCATTTTCACCCTACAGTTAAGCAGCTCTCTAAACCATGAGCTTGTTTAGTAGTAACGGATTTCCCCTCCTCTTTCTAAACTTATCTTACTAATTTAGGTACTACTAACAATCCGTCATTCCTGAATAGTAAGACTACGTTGACTTGAAATATATCTTATCTGAATTATTTATTGAAGGAAGTGGAAGTCTCTTTGATCAACCAAATGGAATGAACGGCGGAAATAATCTCTTTGCCCCAAATCAAGGCGGCATGGGAAACAATCTCTTTAGTAATCAGAACGCCGGAAATTGGAACAACTCGATGGGTCTTGGGATGAACAGCCAAGGCGGAATGAACATGAACTCAAATAATTTGTTCAGTCAACAAAATAACATGAATTCATTGTTCAACACAAACACAAACAATATGGGCCTCAATATGGGCATGCAAAATAATAGCTCATCCCTCAATCTCTTCTCTAGTTCAGGTGGAAGCATAAACACACGATCAATGATGAACCAAAAGGCTGGAACAACCAAACGAAAGTTTGCACCCACTGCAAGTGTCAAAGATAGCGGCTGGTTTGTCCATACTATCAATCATATGGTAGATTATAGCGGGAAATCTCTGGAGGAACTCCGAGCTGAAGACTACAATAACATGAAAACGGGCAATCTACCTGACAATTGGAAAACCTACGTTTCACAGAAGATCCAAGAGTTGAGATCGGCCGGAATACCTATGAATGTCTCATCAACACAAATGGGAGGAATGAACCTCAACATGGGTTCAAACAACCAAAACATGTTCCTCGGAGGTAGTGGCGGAGGCATGAATTCGAACAACCTGTTTAGCTCAAGCGGCAACAATAACTTGTTTTTAAATAGCAATGGGAATTTATTCTCACAGAACAACGGCAACAACCTGTTTTCGAATTCAGGTAACATTTAATTTTCTAATCCCATGGACGAAATATGCTAATTAATTTTCAATAGGAGGCGGAAACATGATGGGAAATAACTTATTCAGTGGCAACAATCAAAACCTCTTTAATCAGGGAATGAATTCAGGGGGCAACATGAACCTCTTTTCAAATAATTCTGGCGGAAACAACATGGGAATGATGAATAATAATAGTGGCGTGAACAACCTATTTAATAGACAAAACTCCGGTAGCAATGTGTCCTTGTTCAGTAATAATACAATGGTAATTGCTACTTGAAGTTCCCTATGTTTATTTATTAATACTCTTTCTACGACTCTAGGGAAATAACTTGTTCAATCAACAAGGAAACAATCTGTTCAATCAACAAGGAAATAACTTGTTCAATCAACAAGGAAACAACTTGTTCAATCAAGGAAACAATCTGTTCAATCAAGGAACCAATCAAAATAATCTCTTCTCAGGACAATCGAATTACTCTCTTTTCCCTAACAACCAGCAGAACATGTCACTATTCCCAAATAATCAAGTAAATATCCACAAACTCATGCTATTAATCTGACATTTATTTTCAAGGGAAATCTGTTTAACCAGAATCAGTCTCAGAACCTCTTTAGCAACACACAAGGAAACAACGCTTATCAAATTATGGCCAGAAATGCCCAGTATGGAATGCAAGGAGGGTTCAATATGATGGGAGGAAACCAGCAACTCTTCCCACAAGGTGGCTATCAGAACATGCTCTTCCCTGGTCAAGGGATGAACATGCTCTTTCCGACTCAAGGAGGGTTCATGTACCCTGGAATTCAGGCTCCCATGCAAGTTCTACCAACCGGACAAGTGATTCAATATCCTCAGCAGCCATATTTCATGTACCCTCAGCAATCAAGCTCCTACTCCACAGGCTCTCAAGCACAGCAAGGATCTTCGACCAACAATAAATCTTTCTCTTTGTTTTCTCTGAGCGGACAGGAGAGCAATTTTGACGACACAACAGGCTTTGGTCTTAGAGAAAGAAGACCCTTAAGTGGTAATACTAATTTTAGCAATTCGAGAAAAAATAATTTATTCTATAGAACGTACGAACGCATTTCGACGCTCCTCAGCAGATATTCCTAAAAGATTTACGGCTCGGTTGGATCGGAGTGCAGATGACATTCTTAGATCTTCTCGTTTTACACCTCAGTTTTTTGAAGACAAGCGCAGAGAAATGGCGTATAAGTCTAGAGGAAGGATTAATTCAGCGAGCACTCTGGAGATCATTTTTACAAAGCGTAATGACAGCTTCTTCGAAGACACTAGAAGAAGAAAAGATTATTTAGAAGAAGATTTCGATTTTACGGGTCGAAATGCGTCTTTTCGAAGCGTTGATCCTCATAAGAGTCGACACTTCCTCTCTCAGAGTTTAACAAGATCAAATCGAAACAGGTCAGTTAGTCCATCAGTGATGCGGAGCTTTGAAGTCAACCGAGATCGCTTCCAGGATGATGTAATCAAGGTTAATGCGGCCGTTTCAACTCCTGACGAGGAGAAAAGCATTTCTGTCTCAATAAACAAAGCCGAGAAAATCCAATCACTCAAGTACCTTCTTCTTAAAGAAATGAAATGTGTGGACATTACGAACTACATCAAATCTGCGACCATCTATTTCAATTCAAGGGTGCTGAAGAACGAGGACAGCCTTCAAGAGTCAGGTATTAAAAATGAAGATTGGGTGGCATTTGTAGTCGATGAAAACGCGCTGGAAAATTCTTCAGCTCTTTCCAAGAAGCGGACTCAAGAAAGTCTAATCAAAAAATCTGCCGATGCTAGTCTTTTACCCACTCTGACAAAACCCGGCTATTATACAGAGCCAAGTCTTGATGAGCTGAGCAAATATACTGAGAATGAATTAAAACACGTGGAAGGGTTCGTTGTTGGAAACCAAAACGGTCGGATACACTTTTTGGGTCCTACAGATGTCACTGGCTTGGATTTAGATGTTTTAGTCGAAATCAACGAGAAATTTGCAGAAGTATATCCTGAAGCTCTCTTCCCAACTGAAGAATCAAAGCCACCGGTCGGCACAAAACTTAACAAGCCATCTGAGATAGCACTCTATAATTGCTTCTTTGAAGCGAAAGATAAAACAGATGCAGAAATAATTGAAATTCTTAAGAAAAAGGCTGCCAAAAACGGCTCGGAGTTGGTCTCATATGATAAGGTGGGAGGAGTTTACACTATTAAGGTTCCTCATTTTACGAGATATGGCTTCGAAGAGTCGGATGACGAAGAAGAAGAAAAGGATCAACAGGAGCCAAAGAAGAGGAAAAACATTAGAGACGAGAAAAATAAATCGAGAACAGCCCCTTTAAGAACTGAGAGAACTGAAAACCGAGAAGAGCCTGAGCGAAGAACAGGTCTGAATGTTGAAGGTGATCACCAAACTCAATCGTCAATACGACTTGATGAACAAAGCCTTAAAGGTGTCCCTGTCAGTCAGGAAATAAAGGAAACCCAAAGAAGAGGGCCTATCCTTCCAACCAAACAGCTGGAAGAAGTGAACGAGGAAGAAGAAGATGAGCTCTTCGGCAAAGATGGTGTACGCAACGGGTACCTAGAAGGAGCTTCAAATTTAGAACAAGAGCTCCTCGACATCGAAAAGTTCATACATTGGATTGGAGAAACAGGCAATCAAAAAGATATTATCGAAGAAGATGTGCGCCAAAAGGTTGGTCTTCAACAAGATATCGAGAACCATGTGTTGACTCTGAATCGAAAGCTCTTTGAATATCAACCACAGAAACTGCAAGACCGGCCAGTAGCAACTCGTAAAGAGTTCTCCCTTCATAAATCATTTAGAGTCGGTTGGACTCGAGATGGAATTGCTGTTCCGTCATGCAACTCTAAAGGATGCAGTCAAATCGAGATCCATAAGGTGATTCTACATAAAGATTTGTACTCGAGCAAGGTGAACCCTGAAAAATCATACACCGAATATCAGAAACGTCTGAAAGGTTTGATTACAAAAATCTACGAGCCACTCATGAGAGAGCTGGTAAATGCGTCATTTTCACCACAAAAGGCAAATGAACCTGCAATCCTGGCAACGAAAAATGACAGAACTATCAACCAAAGAGTTGCATCAAGTCAACCTCGATTCCCAGCAAAAGGTCCATTTTTAAAAGCGCTTGCACATTTCACTGAGTATCTCTCGAGCGGTGAATATTCATATGAAGAGATTGCCGTGGCTGATGAGGACTTGGAAACTTTCAGCTTGTTTAATATCCTGTTTGGAAATCCTGATTTTGACCTACAAGAGTATGGAGCGAAGGCTCGATCGATGACTCCTCCACAGAAAGAGATCATTTTAGAAGAAATTGAAGCTTCAGAGGAGATACTCGGAGATAAGTTCTATACTGACTACGCAAGAAAAAATGCACTGTCCAAATGGCTGGAAGTGAAAGCGACGAAAGTACTCTACTTTTGAAAAGCTAGTTCTAATCCTTACCTCTTTTTTCCGGAATATATCTAGTTAATCGAAGACATCATGAGACATGAAGAGTATGAGGAAGAGTCATGGGAGCATGCGATAAAATTAATTAAGCTCTTTTTAAGTGCGAAGAAGATAAGACGAGCCAGCCAAAAAGCGGGAGATGCCAATTTAAAGCATCTTGAAAATATATTGGTAGAGTTTTTTCATTTCGGAGTCGACCATTAAACATGCGAATTATTTTTTTTCTCTCATGTGTAGGTTTCTCTATCGAATTTAAAAGTTCCAGGAGCGCTGCTGAAGGAAGCTCAAATTTGGGACGCTCAAAACGAGACTCAAAATCATGCAGTAAAATCACTTTCTAAGGTGTAGCTCTTAAACTGTTGATAATTAAGTATAAGCAAGTGTATGATTTACTCAGCGGTCAAGACATCACCTACAAAGGTATTTTTAATGCCATCTATGATATTTATGCTCATTCTTCTTACTTAAGATATGGAATGGATCAGAAAACTTGGAATTAGAATTTGGTTCCTCGAAAAACCTCAACAAAGGTTCGAAAATATTTTCGAAAAATTCCAAGGAAATGAAGCAAAACGGTCGCCTGACATTCTCTCAGGATGGAATCTGAACTCGATTGATAAAGCTATCGCCGATTTAAAAAGTAGAAACGATAATCCTTTTTTCCTCACGGACTTAATGCATCTAATTTAGTTTTGGATCTCTATTACATCCTTATGAGCTTCTTCTGCAAGCCTGATACCAAATTCCTCTACAAACATTTGAATACCTACTCCCGTAGCACTGACGTCCTGGACACTAAGCATTTATGGATCATATATGAATATCTTAAGCACAATCTACCAGAAGCTACCTCTATGAAGGCTGACAAGGAAGAAAAAGCTTTCAGATATCGTCTTTTGAAGTCGTTTGCTTATCAGCTTGAATTAATTGGGCTTTGGGAGTATGCTATCTTTTTATTCGTTATTGCAAGCAAAGGTAACATTCTCTTCTGTTTTTTCTGAGCATTTCCCATCATTCCTTTTCATCATTCTAGACATAGCACCAAAAAAGCTTCGAGCAATCAGAGAGATAGTTCACAGAAATTACAAAACTATCGTATATTTTTACATAGAAATCCTGGTTCTATCTGAGTTTGATAGGGAAGGAAGAGATATAAGAGGTCCAAATTGTTCCTAGAGAGTAAGCTGCAAGTTCCACAAGAATTTACCATCGAATCAAAGGTAACTTATTGATACGTGCCGAAGAATCTAAGTTTGTTAGGCATTTAAATACATGTCCAATTGCATCTTCGAGAGGGCATCGAAGAACTTTTTGAAATGCAAACAATACCAAACTGCGTTCAATCTTCTTTCAACCGTTGTCGCTCCAAGAATCATAAGCGGAGAATCATACGGAGAAGAAATGAGACGCTTAGAGCAATACCTTGATGAACTCAAGAAGAACTCGCGAGTGCAATGGACAAATGAAGGCGAAGCTATTCGACTCTTCATAGAAATCAGACACTTCTTCGAGAAAAAAAAGAATTGGAATGTCGAAGTGGATTCTCTTCTAGATCAATTGAGTAAGCTGCATAAACTGATCTGTGAATCAGGAGGCGAAGGAATTGGAGATTACGGATACAGCAGCAAAAGCATGCTTCGAAAAAGAGGAGACCTTGAAGTAATTTGACCTCGAACTAGATCCATGGAACTTACATTCTCATAGAATATCATGCTCGCTAAGGTGCTCTCCGAATTATTCAGAGTTGCTTTGGAAGAAGTCAATTACTGGAGTTTCCTGAAACACAAGGTAATTAATTGTCATTGAGGATTAAATTTAACAGTTTTTAGAAATGGTTCAAAAATTACATGCAGATCATGCCTAACGAGTTTAAGGAAGCGAATCATGCATCATATTTGAAGATGATAGAACTGTACTGCAGCACATGCCCTTAAACTTTGTGCTTAATTATTAATGATTCCTTAAACCCAGTATGTCTTAACTATATATTTTCTCAGATATTTGCATAGCAGAGATATTGAAAGTTAAGAAACGACAAATCAACAAATAGTCAACACATCTAAATTTTCCTAAATGTTCAGATAAACTTTGAAGATTGTACCAATTTATCGATGAAAGCAATTATAAATGTCCGAAAAAGTAAAAAGGAACAATTTTGAATATCCTTGAATATAAAATATTGATAAGATTTCCTTGCTGAAAATTGTCACTCTGATTCTCAAATATCAAGCTTCTCGAAACTGGGAAGAGATAAAACGTTAAATATTCACATGCATATGGAAAGCTTTTTCATTCTGACCCTTCTCTCCACTTTGAGAAAAGAGGATGGTTCATCTCGTAAGATTCAACGTTAACATTCTCATGCTATCCAAGGTCTGAACATAGGATGAGTGTAATTATATCCATTAAATTTCGGATTATCTTTTAAAGAATAAATGACCTTGGATGAAAAACTCCTTACCAACGCAGTTGAGGGCTTACTAAAGAAATTTAATTATTCTTGTTTAGCTTGCTCCACCTCGGCTTATTAGAATCGCTACCAAGCTATCCTGGGAGCCCGGGAAAAGAACTGAACGTAAGAAGGTTATTATATTGAAATATTGTGTACTTATTGAAAGTAATCAAATCTTTCTATTAGAATCACTTTGAGGGAATTTAACTGAAGTTAAAAAGCTATATTTGCCAAGGAAAGCTCAATACTCCCTACTCAGACTACTAAAACCTTCAGCAGTTTCAATCATGTTACCAAGGAATTATCCTTAGTAATAGTATTCGGCCTTCTGATTGTCATCATTATGGGAGGAGCTTGCCTTTAGCACATAGAAACAAAAAACACCCTCAGAATCTCGTTCTGAATTTGTTTTGTTTTTTGTTTTTTTTTGAATTTTTGAAAACTCGATAGAAGAAAGAAGAAATAGAGATTATGGGACAAAGTGACTCTCATATATGAGTACAGTGAGAAAGTTGTGAAAAGGAGGAATATGTTAGCACTTACTAATTGCTTTCTTCTAGGTGGGGTCTTCTAACATACTTTAAAAGCTCTTCTCATGATTAGAGCCGAACCAGGAATTTTCTTCAGCTCTCCTAGAATCTAAAGGATGCTTTGACACGCACGTCAGACAAGGATGTCACGTAATCTTGTTTAGAAGAGTTTGAGAGTGTCTGCATGCGACCTTGGGTGACCCTTTCAATTCTTTGGAGCTTAGTTGGCAGTAATTCTCAAGATTTGAAATTACAAGTTAAATTGAAATTATTAATGAAATTGAAAAATAGCATTCAATATACTCATAAAATCAAAGTTTTGGGTAGCATTTCTCAAATACTCTGACGACCTTTGTGCTAGATATACTTATTATAGTTCTTTCTATCAATTAGTCAATTAGACTCTGACTGAACTTTGCTGATTAGAATTTAGATTCTCTCCGCTTTTCTTCGTTTTTAGAGTTTCTGGGCTGTTGTATAGGTTATTCTGAATGAAATTCTGCTCTATTAAAAAATACAACTCAAGAATAAAAAAAAACCACAGGAGAGATCACTGCACGGTTAATGTATATATGCAGATTTTCTATTCTTTTTTCCAAACCTTTAAAATAATCAGTATTGCATAATGAAACCAAACTCCCAATTTATCAGAATTTTTTCTCAATATCCATACCCTGAGAAGTGGGATCTTTAAATATGCCTTGCATAGCATATTCTTTTTTTAGTTGTTCTTCTAGTTCAGGAGTGAAGTCTTCCATGATTTCGTATTTTTGTTTTGTCTCTTCTAATGTGCGATCTTTGCAATTATAAATTGATAGCAAAGCAAAAGAAGTAACAGCGGTTATATACCTTTGAAGCAACATGCGACGTAGGAGCATCCATAATCGAAAAGAAGTTGAGATTGAAGATAACTTGCGGCCTGCCCAAGCAAATCTCAGCACATGAAGCTAAATATCAATACTTACCATCACAATCTCTCCAAGCTCATCTTCAGTCAGAGATTTAAAAAAGTTTGCACACCAATCATCAGTAAGCAGCGCAAAATTTGAAGTTTGAATTGGTTTTCTGATTACTTTAGCTTTGCCCAGGTCATAGTTGAAATGTTGGAAGAACTCAATGATCTTTTGGAAAAGGTCACCCGGCAATTCTATTTTGATTTCATCATCGTCAACTATGAACAGGTATTTAAGAAAGTTCAAGAAATTGACAAGAATATACATCCAGGCATCAATGACAAGGACTTGCAATGCGGCAATATTCTTTTTGAGACTTTGAATTCTATTCCATCTTTGCATTGGATCTTGATAAATGCTTCCATCATCATTTCTTCCTCCTTATTTCAGATTTTTTTGTGTTTTTATTTCACAAACAATGAATGTAAAATTTTTCAAATTATTCAGATTGTTTTTGAAAACATTCTTCTTCTGTCTAAGTTGATAGAAGCTTATGGATCCAATTTCGCTAGAAGTTGTCTTCTCGGGACAATAGCATTTGGGGAAAATTAGCCCATCCTATTCAATATATTGTACATAGATTTACTCTGTAACATTATTGCGAATTCAATCAAATTACCGTGAAGCACATCTATAAAAAACATACGAAAACAATTTTCCTTTTTCCATATACATTGCAACTAGCAACGATGAACTATAGAAATCTCTTGCATCAAAGAGTTTGCTGTTGTCAGCACAATTCACTCTGAAAGTTGGGCAAAATTGCCTTCCTCTCAATTTTATCTCTTCAATTGCAACTTGCACTTACAATGAAGTCCGAATTTTTTTAATAAACACTACTACCGAGATGTGTAATAAGTTTAGTAATTATCTATCAATTCTTCTCTCCATCATCCCAGGTCTATTCTATGATATAACGCTTATCAACGCTGGTATTTGAGCAGTCTTGAACTTTAAATCTGGTGTAATGGTTTTGCTTCTACAGTATGAAAATATTGTGTCATAATGATACCGTAAATTTCTCTTCAGTTAGATAAGTGTTGAATGAAGTTTTTATAAAATTAATTATTCAAAAAAAGAGCAAGAAGGCTAAAGAGTACTTCAGTATGGCTACTAAAAACAGCGGCTATGATTTGTTGGTAAAGCTACTAATCATTGGCGACTCTGGGGTCGGCAAAACTTGTCTACTACTACGATTCTGCGAAAACAATTTCACTACTTCTCATCTTACCACAATTGGTAATTACACCATTAGCTACTCCACCTTGACGAAAAACACTCAAAATAGGTATTGATTTCAAGATCAAGACTATTGACGTCGATGGAAAGAAGCTCAAGATGCAAATTTGGGATACTGCTGGTCAAGAACGATTTAAGACTATCACACAAACTTACTACAAAGGAGCCATGGGGATTATCCTTACTTACGCTTGCAATGATAGAGATTCCTTCAACAGCATCGAAAACTGGATGAAGCAAATTAAAATGCATGCAAACGAGAAAGTTTGCAAAATTCTGGTTGGAAACAAGAGCGATGTCCCTGATAGATCTGTGACCTATGAAGAAGGAAAAAGACTTGCTGACTCATTTGGTATCAAGTTCTTCGAAACGAGTGCGAAGGACAGCTTGAACGTAAACGACACTTTCTTTAGTATTGCCAAGGAGATCAAAGAGACGATGATAAACTCAGACAAAGGAGAAACTCCAACGTCAGGAACCGGCGCCTCTACTGGAAGTGGAGGAGTTCGCCTCGACGGCAAGACTGAGAAACCTAAGAAAGAAGGAGGATGTTGCTAGTTTGATTCAAATTATTTTAACTCTATTTTCTTTCCATTGAATCTAGTTCAAATTGCTTCAGCCAGAAAAATCGTTAGTTGAATTAACATTTCTATGAGAAATTGCATAAGTCATCATCCATTTTGAGTTTGTAAAGCAAAAAAAAAGAGGAATAATACAAAAAGTTGTTAAGATAGGAGTTGTCAATCTCACTTTGGGCAGCAGTAAAAATGATCTTTTTACAACCAAAAGTTCGAAAAAGAAGCCTACAATGCTCTTCTTGCATTTCATTTCAACATTGAAATAGATTGTGAGTTGTTTGGCAATCAAGCATTGGTTTGATACGTTGAAAAGGTATTGGTCCTTACTAAATTTTGAATAATTGTTTCACTTCGCTAACTTCAGACTGCTGACTGCCTATAAAATCTCTGAATGTGGGAATTCCTCTCTCTCTCTGCAATTACCTTTGACTAATTTATTTACCTTGAGATTACTTTCATATGAAGATAATTTATGTTTCAAAATCCATATGGACTGTCACTTAACAAGGGAATTAATATCTTTTGGATCATAGATCCTTTTGAATCATCACATTATATTATCACGCTCCTTTGATCAACAGAAAGAATGGAAATATTTGCAAATTTCATCTATTTTCTCTTGTGTTGTTAAATCATAGGTCTTTTGAATTAATGCTAGCACGATCAGAAAATTGAATTGAACTTATTGAAAAACCTCTCAAGGCTCAAAAGAACTCATGAATTTTGCATGAGAAAGCCGCTAGGTGTCGCAAAAACCTGTTTGACAATTTGGTTTTATGTTTCAAATGACATTTAGCTTGCTTATTTTACAAATTTACTTCAATATCTGAGCCTTGGTTGCTCAAGTGGCTTTTTCAAGGAATTTGGTTTATCAGACCGAAACTGTTGCAACATGAGACAAATAACTGGGTATTTTCCCCCTCTAATTTGATCAAGGGTACTCTAAACAATTTTTATACTCCTTATACCTCCTTTATAAGTCGTAACGTTACTGTTTTGACTAAGCAATTTCTTGGGTTAATGCATAATACATAATACGAAACAATTAGTTGCTGAGAGCAAAGATGTAATACCGCTATGAATGAATGAATCTTAAGCAAGTAAATATGAGATAATTGTGGACATCTAAATGAATAAATCTTTGGTAGGCTCTTGCCTTATGGGCGACGCTTCAAAATCTTCATTTTCAGTTCATCTAAGAGAAATAACACGTTAAGAAAGGAAGGAATATATCTTCAATACTGAGAATTCCTTGAGCAATTCCGGAATTAAAGCTGATAATGTTGTCATTTTGTTTCAAGTCCTAGACAAATATTACGGAGGTTGCTAATAAAAGGAAGATTTACTTGATTAGTTCCTCGATGCTTGTGGTTTTCATGCCAAGAATAATTGTTAAGGGAATCAACTATGTTTTCATCTGATCCATCTCCTGATCGTCGTTGTGGTGGTCTCTTTGTAGAGGTGTTTAGTGTTTTGCAAAATCAATATAGATTTACGAAGTGTTGATTCTGTTGAAGTGGATCAGTTATAGTCACACTATCAAGAGTTTTTCCAGCCATTTTGTTTGATGCACTTTGAGGTCCATACAAATAGCTTGAGTCTAATAGCAATTTATTAAAAGATTCCTGGGACTGGTTCTGTGTTCTGAATGCATCCTGTATTGGAAAATTTAAGGAAGCCGACAAATTCTGGTTAGATTTTTGGACATTATATTTCATGCTATTAGATCCACTTGTAAGTTCTTTGAGTTGTAAAAAGCGATCTCCTACTTGCTTGTTGGGAGTACCAGCTGTCCCAAAGATTGTTGAAGAAGTTTGTTCAAAGTTTTTAGGACTCGAGAATAGAATTTCAGTTGCTGGAAGTGAGAGGTTTAAATTTCGAAGATTTTCAAACATTTTTTGATTTGATCTTCCTCTTCTACTCCTACCGAAATCGACTGATCTTGATTCCAATTTCAGAGTGTGATTCAGTTCAATTGGGCTTGCTCGGGTGCAGATTTCATGTTTTAGAAGTAAATCTTCTGAATTCCTCAAAGTGATAAACTTTTCCCTTTTCGGATGCTGACGATCGTGCTCAAGCGCAACGTTCCTTTTGTCAGCAAATTGGGGATTTAACGATCTGGATCTAATATGTTCTTCCGAATAATTTTTTTCGATCGATTGTTGTTGAGGAAGATCGTTGTTTATCCTACTGAGCTCTTTTTCAAGAAGAAGTTGCTTAATCACTTCTTCCATCTTCTTTTTCCGTTCAGAGACCTCTTCTAGCTGAGTCTCATACGATTTAATATTTCTTTCTAACAAGTAAATGCGGCTCAGGTTGTGGAAAAATTATAGAAAACTTTACTTAATTCTTCAACTCGAGGATCTAAGTAATCCTGTGTAGCTGTTTTTAGTTCTCGCTTTTTGGACCCTTGATTCGGACTTCGTCTTTCTTCTCTCTGCGGAAGTTCCTAGTTTTAATGAGAATGTATCAAGACAAACTAGCATACTGTTTTTCTTGACTGCTCCAGTTTCATAACTTTATGCTCAAGATCAGTGACATCTTTATTGATTTGCTCATTTTGTCGCTTCAATTTACTAATTTCTTGTCTTTGAATCGCGTCCTTTAGTTGAAGCTTGTGTATTTTTTCTCTTAATTCATGGATGGAGTCTCCATCATCCATATCTTCTTGGTTCAGCAATGCTCCGTTAGAGTCGAGTTTCCGAGGTTTTTTGTCTCTTCCTGCAGCGTTGCATTCAATTTCAATTGAGGCATTCCTTATCATATCATACACCGGTGTATTTTCTTTGTTCGCCTTATTTGTTGCAAAGGATCCCAGGTTATCTTTAACAAAACTGGGATTATAAACCGTCCTTTTTGAACTTTGAGAGCTGCTTGTGCTTCTAGCTTCAGCGTAATGCGTTTCATGCTTGAATGAATTGGAAGACTTGTTAAAGTTTTGACTTTTTGATATTTCTTCTTCTAAATTCGAGATATCCTTCAGCATTTGTTGGTATTCTAGAGCTTCCTTTTTCCTGAGATCTCTATTAAGTTGATTGTTTCCTCTTCCACGGTTCATATATGCGATCTGTCCCTTTGATCTTGTTGACATTTTTAAATTTTTTTTTTTGATTTGATTTAGTAACTGTCTACCAGACAAATTCAAAATAACAGCTTCATATTAATAAGAAAAGGAGATATGAAATTATGAGCCATCTGTTGTAAGATTTGCCCATTTAGCAGAAACTTAGATTTTGGATGAGGCAGATTTTCTTAGTCTTGACTTCAAATACTCTAAATGCAAAGATCAATTGATAATGTGTAAAGAGGACGTATAGGATGCAAATTTAGAAAAGATGGTGCTTAGTATGGAGAGAGAGAAAAAAAAAAAGAAGCAGACATTTAGTAAAACACCAAGAGGAAGAAACAATTCTTAAATTATGATCGAAAAGCAATTATCTCAAGAAAAAGGCAACAACGTGCAAGAATTGTAGAGAATTTTCCCCTCTAAACTGAAGCAAAGCCACTTTTTTCCTCTAAGAATCGAATAACCCGACCAAGGATAGTTCCCAAAATACCCTAAAGTATAGAAATTAACAATATATCTAGTAAATTACCTACTCCAAGGGTTCATTGAGTAAAGCCTAATTCTTTTACTCCTCAGAAGTAATTGCTCAACCAAAAATATCTAACAAGTTGACAACTTTTACTCTCTGAATTGAAAAAGTAGTTCATCACCATCTATTACTAATATGTACTGTTTTTTAAGACTTAGAACCGGAATAAAGCGATTAATCATTCCTTCGCGTTCAGATTTGGTATTTTGCACTCTCCCTGTAATGACAGAAAAGGCTGTGGGTTACATGCTGAAATAGTATGTGCTCGATCGAAAAGACTTTTCGGCAAAACATGTCAATATCCAATAATTTTATCATGTCAATCTTGAAAAACAAGGTTGATGAAATACTATTGAAACTTTTTTCTTACTATTTCGGCTTTAGATAGTTAAATAAATTGTTGTTTCATTTTGGATCTTTGAACTATATCTCAACTAGCTATCAGATACTCATTCATCTTTATGTATCATTACTTAAACGTAATTTTACAATCCACAATTTACGAAAAAAAGAACTTTTATACAAGATTTCAGGAGTACTTTAAATAGACAAATATGAACTGTTTTTCTGCTTTTGACTTTAGATTCAACGTATTCATAAATAGATTGTCTTTAGCATACATTTCTTACAGTTGATAGTATTTTTTTGTGATCTCAGATAAAGCTATTATGAATTTTTAATTTTTGTTTGAAAATTTTTCGAATTATTAGGTAGCCAGAATACTACATGCAGTATTGTTTAAAAGCGACCAAATACATCACTCTATGATTTCTATTCTTGCGGAAAGTTTCAAAAGAAACTCTAGTTTTTCACATTGGATCTCATGATATTTCAATAATCAAGGCCAATTACCTCGCATCAAGACATCAATTCTCTAATTCTCGAGAAAAAGATATAGCTACCATAATACTCAGATCAAAAAATCGAAAGAAATACCCAGGAAATTGTTTTCACAACCAAACCAAAGAGGAACTCAATATTGCGCTTTGTTCTCAGCCCAACACAAAAACAATTCGTAAACACAAGCTTTATTATACCCAAAATTTATCCCATTTAGTTTATGGACTAAAACAAAGAAATTTTTTTGCCAACATCACAAAAAAACATGCGATCGTGTTGAAAAACCTTGAGGTCCTCTAATTTGGAGTGAATTTTAAAACCTCGTTGTAGGACGAGGATTAGCTGACAAAGCTTTATCTCCCAACACAACAGGTTGATATTTTGAAAACACAGTCAAATTTTTTGAAATAATTTTTTTTTTTTCATTTTGATTTTTTATAATTTTGCACCTCATTCAGAATTTATCGAATTTTTCTTCGCAGCAACTTGTTGTGCGAGGATACTTCATTTAGTAATCCTCTTGTAAGGTGTCCTTTTCTTTTGTTTGAATGGCGTGACAAAGAGGAGGCAAAAGAAAGGATTTGGAAGCTTTTTCTGAGGAATAATGAGTACATATCAGGTACAAGTTTGTGATAAGAAAACCATATTACTACTAAAACGACTTTGTTCCCCACAGGACGATTTCTAATGTTCTCAGTCTCATCAAAATTGTGGAGCGGAAATCAAAAAGGAGAATGTCCTGTTCCTTAAAACCTCAGGAACTTGATTCTTGTGAACTGAACGAAAAAAGTAGGTTTGAAAATTGTTATGGCAGTGTAAAAAAATGTGTGCCTAAAATTAGTTTTCTTGTTCATTGCTACCTCTATTCCAATCTCTCAAATCCATTAGGAGTTCAGTGTGTAGTGCGGATTTTATCGCAGGTTCCTTTACGAATTCTTAAATGAATGAAGCTTGTGTTAAGCGATAAGGAAATTTCCAGGTTCAACCGATTCAACTTAACACAACGAGCGAAATGATCCGGAGTTTCTTCGAATTGCAGTGGGGAACAATCAGACAGCTAAACCTTGAAGAGCCTTGTACTGACTTGCCAAAACATTAATACAAACCAATCGGATGAAAAAGAGGTTAGAATTAGTCACTTGAGCGCTCTCTTCTCACTGCAAAATGAAATTTGGTGTAGACATTAACGAAATTTTCAACTCATTCACGGGGTGATAAGAGGGCTGAAAAAAGGATGTAAAATTCATTACAAGAGAAGGTAATCTCCGTTGACGAAAACTATCTCTGACATCATTGTTCTAAAACTAGGCAGCAAAACCTGAGAAACTTTGCGATTCTTGAAAAACTTTCAGGACCATTAATTTCATCTTCAACTTGGTGAAAGAGTAACCTTACATATGATTTCTTTCCTTCAGCTTATAGACGTACTAAGGTATATCTTGATTTGCATTGATAGTTATTCTCGAAAATAAATGGTAGGATCAAGGTTTTAAGTACTTGCTTTTGTCAAATACAAATTTGCTCTTAACAAATTATTTTGAGTTTCACTAGAAAAATTTCGAAAACATGCGAGGTGAAAGCGGCTTTAAGTCAGCCATCTATTTATTCCCTAACCTTTCTCTTCAGCGATTTTTTTTTTAGTTTGTAACAAAATGTGTCTGTAAACAAATATCAACATATTGGCTGAATAACTAACTAACCAACGAGTCATCGGCAACGATCAGCAGATATAATCGGTCAATGAGGCATTCATACTTGCTGACTGAAAAACAAGGCACTCATTGTATCATGTCAAGTCATGATGGGAAAGAATTGCACGCTCTCCAACTTAAAATTAAATTTTCGCCTTGAGATCAAACCTATAAAATTATCGAGAGCTTAGAACCTGATGAACAATTCTAAATAAACAAATTTCGGTTCGGTCTTTCGATTCTGCCAACCTTCACAAGAAGATCCAGTTTCTGATTCATGTAAAAGCTCATCAGTGACTATTCTGCGTTTTTTTTTACAAAAATCTTTATCCATAAAGGTTCATCTTTTCAATTCAGAAACTCTCTCTCTTAACTGCCAATTAGAGAGGCCACCCCTTTTAAACCTGCAAAAAGATAATTAAAATTAAATTTGCATCAATGTGAGCACCTTGAGCTATGATATCAATTGATTGGAGAGTTTGTTTTGTTCAAACTACAGAGCTATGTTGCTATTAAAGAATTCCAAAGGACTCTTTAATGAAGAGATTTTTGATTCTAGAATTGAAAAGCAATGTCTAACTAGTCATAATTTGAAATACAACCCTGAATGAATTTTGCTGCGGAGTTTCTTCGGCCAGAGGTACATCGTTATATTCTAACATTTTTGAAACAGCCTATTTAGATGCGATTGATAGCAACTATTTTGCTTTAAAGCCTTGAGAATTAATTATATATAATATTTGTTTCTTATTTTTGACAATCTTAAGTGGCCTCCACGAACGAAATTATGGAGATTAGCACAACATC
>ENA-UOTZ01000847-UOTZ01000847.1-compost-metagenome-genome-assembly--contig:-NODE-847-length-24385-cov-7.111404_pt1 | contig 24385 bp, 23 predicted proteins | sample MGYA00238144_ERZ746983 | MGnify/ENA primary metagenome ERZ746983 (study PRJEB28759, sample SAMN06268863) | compost metagenome | isolation source: single cell | place: USA: California, Emeryville, Joint... | reverse complement strand
CGCGTATGGGTGAGCTTGATTCTATCGCGATGTTGCCACCGATAATTGTGTCAGGAATGGAAAAATGCTCTTCATTGTAATAGTCTTCTTTTATATCATCGAGTAAATCTGCAGCTTCTCTCAGCATAGTTTGATTGTCATTGATTGGTACTTTAAAAAGATTTTTTAGATTAAGATTATAATTTGCACTTGAAGGAATTTATAAGCTATCAGCTTATCTGATCGGGAAGAAGATATATTTAATTGAGATGGCTGATAAATGATGACTAAGTGAACAAAGCACATAGAAGCCCCTAGAAACACCTGTGTAGTAGGATTTCTATCATTCTCTGTAAAAAAATTCTCTGCGATTATCGGATATGAATATTAGATGATATAAAAAGTTTGCGAAACCAATTTGGAGAGTATGTCTATGAAAGAAACATAGAAATTGCCCTGAAATATGAAGAGAGTGCATTGGTCTAGTGTAAAGCTCTTTATGTGAGGGCATTTGGATTTAGTGTGTTCGAATTTATGTTCAGATGGCTTATTAACAGAAAATGCTATTTTAATGAAAAATTCCTCATTTCTCCTCGAGGATTAAGCGAAACAGAGAGAAGTTTCTAGAAAGAGTTTCGAAAACAGGCTTAAATAAGGGTTGGGGTTCATTAGAGGGAGGTTTTCTCGAGTGTTTGCTGAGGAAACCTGTTGCTTCATGTGAACAGTTTATTTCTGTTAATTTCCGAAAATAGCCCAGTCACGTGGATGACTCTTGTCAATCGAAAGTTCCTCAGCCGCTTACAGAAAGCAAAATGCCAAAGCCGATCAATGCGAAATCGCTTCTTAAAGCTGAAATGATCGAAACCTGTGCAATTGGAAAAGATTCAAGAAGATAAAGGTATCTCAAACGTGACAGCATGAGGTTCCATGAACCACCTATACAAATCCGTGGGACTATACTCTGAATACTTTGATTATTATCATTGATAATAGGCATTATTAACTTTATTAACTTTCATTAGATGGTAGCCATATTTGAATCGATTGTGCTGGAAACTAAAAACATATTCAAATATTTATCTACTTCACTAGATATTATATGTTCTTAACTGAATTTACGTCTCTCGGCGGGATTAGAGCGAACTAGAGGGGAAAAAAGCATTTTTAAGACTATGAATTTGAAACCTGTCAATAAATTTAATCTAAGTGGGCGATTTATTCAATACGGTCAAATCAAAAATCATACCTTTCAAGAGATATTCTTACCAATTATAGCAAGAATTAGCATTATGAAGATGCAACAACTTGGTAAAACCGTGGATTTCTCTATCGCGAAGATGGTAACTTGCAAAGAAGCTATGTTTGGCAATTCGATCATCATAAGATCTTAATGAACTTCGAGAAAGTTCTCTGGCTTTAACTCACAATTAATCAAACTGTCTGCTAAAAATTTCAATTCTAGAACCTTCTAATGATCAGATGAAGATTGACGACACGTGGTCGTTTCAGAACTTGTGCGAATACCTCAGCTCGGAGGCCAAGAGACTGGTGACTGTGAACTTTAGGTTTAAGTTCATCAATACGAAAATTTTTTGAATTTCTCCACAAGTTTCAAAATGGTCAACCCATTGAGTTCTTTCACCAAAACAAGCTTGCCCACGAAATCAAATCACACTATCACTGGCATCTAAGTTATGTCGCTTTACGAAAACTTATTTTAAGTCAGCTCAACAGTCGGTTTTCAATCTTTCTACACATTTCAACGCAATCATATTTAGCCTTTTACAGACTCGAAAAATGCATGCAATGTTTTATCATAATAGCAACTCGAAATCCTAGAAACATATTTAATGCGCTGTTGATACAACCAATTTTCCTGTCTTTGTTCAATTATCGTTCAAATTTTTTCAGAGATGTTATTACACATCCCACATCACAATCCAATGTATTCCTATCACTTTGATTCGGAACAGATCCTGTGAGTGAGACGAAAAACGAAGTTGCGCTTATTTCGTCTTACAAAAATAAAAGCTCATCATATTATATATCAAAAACGCGCTTGCTATAAAATTAAGTTGATACTGTCTTTAACAGACCAATTAAGTTTGATTTCGTTTAGATATCAATGATCTAGTTAAATGTCGAAAAAATTGTTGATGATTATAATCTTTAAAGTCATCTTCAAGAATTCACAGTTCACTAATTAGTTCAACAAGCATGGACCGATTTTATGGTTTTATGGGGAAAGTCTACGATAAAGCAGTAGAAACTTCAAAGACAGTAATGATCTCAAACAATCATAATTTGACTCTTGCTGCAGGTTGCTACGAAAGCTTCAGAGATTTATCACGATGAGGCAGTTCGACAATCCGCGAAGGAAATAGGCAAAAAAATGCTTGATACATCGAAAGAAGTGGGGTCAAAAATCTTGACCGAAACTAAAAGCATAACCCAAACAGTTTCTGCCAATGTCCGTGAAAAAGGAGTTGTTGATTACTCGAAAGAGCTCGGAGCAATGGCATTGGACAAGACGGTTGAAGTGGGCAACCAAGTCTTTGATTTTACGATTTCCACAGCAGAGGAGGTCAAGCAGCAGACACAAGAAAAAGGAGTTGTGAATTATACGAAAGAATTAGCGGGCAAAGGTGTTGGGATAGTCAAACAGGTATGCATGCAGCTTTAAAAATATTTTGGCTAATTTGCTAAAATCGGTAGGGATACAATGACACCGTGGAGCTTGTTAAAAACCAAAAGATGAAGAGCCAGACTGCCAATCTTTCTCCTGAAAATACTGTATGTCTTGAAGGAAATCAAGGAGAAAGGGTTGTGATAGAAAGCGGAATAAATCCTCATGAAATCGAAGAGGAGAGGAAAGAAGCAACTCCAGATGACGGAAATTTTCGATCAGAACAGATCTAAGAGATAGTTAAATATTAATGTTCAGGGGAAATATTTGTTTCCTTGGGGTAAATCATGTGATGTTTGTATTCTTAATATGTTTATTTTTTGACCATGGGCAATTTGTATTGATTTGATGCTTATTCTCATCAAAAAAAGTTTTCTTTCTCGTGGGAGTTTGATCCTACAGTATCATGGATTTAACAAACACCCTTCTTTCTTTGGCGGTGATAATTTTAAAGGAGCATAGTTATATCTATAGAGCTCAAATTTGTATTATTGTAATATATGATTTATTATTCTGAGTAAGAGAGCAGCATTTCTCCTTCTCTTACTACTCATATTTCTTTATTGAAATTCTTCAGAGAATAATCGAGCCTCATCAACGCAATGGACGGTTTTTTGGTAAAAGAGCCTCAATGGAAATTTCAAAATATCTGAAATATTATTTATATATTTTGAGTTTGTTAGCCTGATTTCAAATCAGGTGTAAAATACAGCAAGAAAACATACACTTCATGAAGCCGGCCGAACGCTTATTTACAACCTCAAAAAAACATGTAATTTCCATTTTGCGAAAAGATTCTAACGGAAGATAAAGCGCATTTTAATCACTGTATTTAGCTTCCGTTTTTAAACTTGAAGGCGAAAACGGATACAAAATATATAGCTGTGTATAGGCGATTGCGTTTCCTAGTCACAATTTATTGATGTCATTCAAAGCTTACTTCCTTATTGCTGTGCTGATCGCATCAGCACAACTCGCTGCGGGTACCCAGAGATGTAATTACCAAGCTTCAGCCTCAAAATACTAAGCCTTTTTCTGTAGTTAAAGCAAAACAACTCACACTCTCATCAAATGAGAAGAAACACATCACCACAAACGAATTTGCCAACAAATTCCAAGGAAAAGTAGCTCCTTTGGACACTTCTTTATTGCAAACAGCTCAATCTGATAACGCTGAGACATCTGGAGCTTCAAATAATTCAGAAGAATCAACAACCCAAGCATCAACGAGCAATACCGAGCAACAAGCAGCTACTATTGATGTCACTGCGCTCGCTATCTCCTGTGACTCTCAAAACACCGATAATTTAGCAGTTATCTCAGTATGCAAACAGTGCAGTGCCACTTACGCCTATAATCTTACTTCAAATAATTCAGAGGCGATAGGTACAGCTTATAATTCCAGGTAATTGACTTGAAAGGCTGCTGGACTAATTCTCTTTGCAATCAGCACACAGTTAGCCAACCTTATTAGCATTCTTGAAGCAGATTTTTCTGATGAGCAGTTCACAATTGCTTTTGGCACGGACACGATTTGTCTCGCTTCAGCCAATCTTAGTGGCAATTATACAATCGACCAGCTATTAACCGCCACAGGCATTTCCGCTGCTGCGAATGAATTACCAAGAACAGTTTTATTCGATCCATCGAGCAGTATCACGCCAACACTGCTTGAATTGATATATTCAAGCACAAATGATGAATTTACCAGCCTCAAGACGTATTTCGCTTATGATTACACAATTGAAGCTTCCAGCATCACCCTTGAGATAAAGCAGGGTGTTTATAGTGCAGACGATGTAAAATTTTCTGTTTTTCAGTGTATTTATTTTCCTCCAGAGCGAGATATTATTCTCCGGAGCGGCTTCATCCAGCGATAAAGTCATCTCAGCCAACTTCACATTGGACTATACGCTTGCTGCTTACGAAAATGAGACATTAGAAGCAAAGGTTGATTTAAGCAGTAGTCCGATCCTGGTTTCAAAGGCTCTCAGTGAGTTTGTGGGCACAACCTTAAGCGATCTAGTCAACGTCACGATAGTAAATTATTCTCTCTCAATAAGGATTAACTAATTTCTCTCACGATATATAGTCGAAAGATTTACTTGGCGATCTGAACGATTTTTACATCAGTTATGCAGGAATACAAGTGCTGCCAGGCACCAACAGCACAAGCGTTGGAACGGTAACAAATTTTCTTGTGAGGCTGTTCACTAATTTTTATTAGTATCTCTTCATATTTTCCACCATTCCAGACTTCGCGCTAACCCCTGGGATCTCCGTCACCAATCCTGACGCATATTTGCTAGTTGAGTCTTCATCCTCTGGGGAACTCGTCATCGAAGGAAGCGCTGTGTCGAGCTCAACTACGACTCGCTCAGAGTCCAGTTTCCTTCAGGTACAAGCAAGCGGATCGTTTTCAGCCAGCTTCTTATACACGCAATCTCTCAGCGGATACAACCTGACAATAACGCCGAACTCAAGCATAACTTTTGCACAGCTGTACAGTTTCCTTGTTGGATCAGCCACAGGAGTCGAGACTTCCTCCTCCACGGGGTTTTTCCCTGATGAAACTGTGTTTTCAGCGGTAGATCTGACAGATTTCACAATCAGCAGCCCAATAATAGCGATATTAACTTTCCCAAATCCTGCATATTATTTGACGGGGTCTATTGCGAATAATGCAGGCTCAAGCAATGGCACTGTGAGCTTTTTGACTGCGAATCTTGGCGGATATCAAAGCAGTTTCTTGTCTCTTGATCTGACAGCTGGAGAATTGGGTCTCTTGGCCAAGAATCTCCTAGACAGTGACGAATATACATCTGACTTTGCAGCGTAAATTGCTCTTCTTTAACGATCAAATGTATGAGTAATCTTCATCTAGGTTCAATGAAGTCGTAGACTCGGAATCTCTAAAGATTTCAATCGCTTCGCGCGAAATCGACTTTTCTACCTATTCTGATCTCAGCTCATTCAGCCCTTCCAATACATCAAACTGGACCTATGGCGTCAGCGTGAGTTACTCGTTTTCACTTAAATCCGAATGCAACGGATTAGCATTCTGCACATTCCTCACCGAAAACTATGGTAGTGATACCGTCTATCAGCTGACTGGTGCAGTCAATAAAGGCGTCCTTGACTTGTCTTCAGATCTTTCAGTTGTTGATCTAGATGCGCTTGTAATGAGCATTCAAAGCTTGGGACTCCACATCCAATTGTCACAGGAGTTAGGAATCTATCTAAAAGTCGTTGGCTCGCTTGGGCTTCCTCCAAATTCAACTGTCACGGTAACTGGAAACCTTGATCTGTCCAAAAATGGATCAAGCTTTAATGGAACGACCAGTGGAGCTTGGGAAAACGTTCTAGACCAGAGTAGCATCAACATGTATAATCTTGCAGTTTTTTCAGCAAGTCCTGCGGAAAGTGTTAGCAGTCTACTTATGCAGGGAGCTGGAGCAATCATTTTTGGAAGCAGCTGCTTCGGGGAAAATCAGCAAGGAACCGAAGAATATCAAAACTCGACTTGCATCTATGGGAACGCGAATATATATTTCGAATATGAGAATAGTTCATTGGCGATGGTGAAGGGTCATTTTGAGAGCTTGTCTCAATCGCAGTTGCTGTCTAGTATCGCAGGATTTGACGCCTCGTTCATTGAGTCCAACGTCTCATCGGTTGGAAAGCGAATTGCGTTAACGAGCCCAATAAGATTTTATTTCGCGACTGAATCCAGCAGCGGAAGCACGAACCTCGCATTGGCGCAAATGCAGCAAACAGAGGTTAGTGAAGAGGAGACGAGTGAACAGCCTAGCTACTATGAAGAGGTTGCTGCAGCGGCGGTTGGCAATGCTAGTGAGACAGCGGGTGAAATAATCATTGTGGCGAATGCGACGTTTTTGGATATTACTAGCCCTGCAACGATAACATTCAATCCTACAGCACAGACAGTCGTGGAGGAGCTGCAGTTCCTGACGGCAGAGGTTGCTTTTGGAAATATTGCTATTTTCAGCGATGATACTGAGAATCCAAACACAATAACAGTCAGTATATCTGAAGCATCAGCCTCTACGGGTCAGGTTTCAGTGAAAGCTCAACACGTCAATGTGTTCAATTACACATTCGATGGCGCGGTCGATCTGGACGACGAGTCAGTTTCGCTGAGCGGAAACCTTACGCTTGCCTCAAATCTCGATTTTATTGTTACAGGATCTGGTAATTATACCGATTCATTGAACTCCAGCAAGCTCGACCTCACAATCACTTTGGATAGCAGGTAAATTGATGATTCGCTAGAATTATTCATTGAAATATGAAAAAAATTAGCTCGTTCTCTGTAATCGAAGAATATGTCAAATCAAAGGTTTCCACATGGCTAAGCGATTTCATTGCGAATATCACGAGCTATCAGGCGTTAGTCGACTATTACAAGTAATTCTCACATCTAAAAGTTAGCAGTGACTAATCCGATGTATTAGAGCCAAACTGTCTTCAGAAACCGAAACACTTTGCTCAGCTGACGAATGCTCCATGATTCCAAGCTGCACAGTGGCTCCATATGAAAAATGCGTGAAATACGGAACAAAGAAAGTAAGCAATAGGCTAATTATTCCGATTATAACTTTTTATTATCTCATAAAGAATTGCAAGCGTACCGAAAGTTATTGCGCAAACGCATCTACAGTCTGCAATGCAACAGTTCAAAAATGCATCTTAATGCAAAAAGTTTGTGTCGCTGGAACTTCTGAGTAAAACAATAAGTTATTCTTCTTTTTATAAACTCGTTACGGTTAGGAATTACTGTAAAACGGTCTGCACAGAGTACGTTGACATCTGTGTCAAGTACGATTATATTTGCACTGGAGGTGTTACGGACACCTGCGTGGTAATATATCTCTCAGATTTCAACAATAAATAACGAAATTTATACAATAGGATTACGATACTGACGTTGATGATACGAACTGCACAGAGACAGCATTGACTTGCGACGAAGTGGTTGCAAAAGATAGTCTTTGCGTCCAAATATGCAATGCAGGACAATATCGCTACAATAATATGTCGAGTAAATAGGATTCCTTCTTCCTCCTCTGAACCATTCATCAAATCAGATGATCTGAATACCCTCACGGCTGCTCTAAACCAAATTATTACCACAACCGGAGGAATTTACACCTTTAACCAGCTCCTTAATACCAGCAATGGCACTCTCTTCGAGGTAAAATCGTTTGGCATTTTCTAATAATAACTGTTATTCCTCGCTTAGCTTGGCTATTGGAAATTGGAAAAAACCCTTGAAGAAAAGATAAACTCTGCGGAAATAAAATGGGATATTCAGTTCGTCGTTGAATTAACAGAAACTTCAAGGACATACTCAACAACAGTCTCGGGAGTCGACCTAAACAGTCTCGAGTCTGTTGGAGACAGTGTATATGAGCAGTTCATGATTTGGGTCGGAGATCAATACTCATTCAACGCAACAGATATGCTGTCTGAGAAATATTTCGATGACGTTGAAGAATCTCTTGCATCGTTGTTATCATACTAAATTTCCATTTTCGAGTACAACCGATTGACTGATGAGTCACGTCCCCGTGTCCTAAGCTGGGCTTTTAACCACTAGGTGCCAATATGGTTTATGAATCTGTTGTTACATTAATAAATTACTCAGTTAATTTAGCTGCATGTGGTATCTAGTCGTTAAATTTTCTCTGTATTATTTTCAAATCAAAATCATACATCCCACAATTCTCTGCAAGAGTATAAAATTAATTGTGAATTATTCCGTTTGAGTTTGATTTCGAGTTAAATGAAAATGCAGGGAAGTGTTGTCGAAGAGGATGAAGGTACTGCTCTTGCTACGAAATTCCCTTTAATAAGTGTCTAGTCATGCGATTGTTGAACATTAGCAACTTCAAAAAGCGCTATTTGGAGAAAACCGTTGCGTTTAAGACAAAAGTGAGTCCAACGCTCATTCGGATAATCAGAGACATGGAAGATGGTATGGAAATTGTGGTGGTTATTGATTAAAATGTGTTTGTTACAAGGATTGAAGGATTATAAAGAGCTAGATCTGTGCAATAGTGGAATTGATGATGAGCAGGTTGCGCCTTTGCTAGAAGCTTTGAAAGATGAGAATAATATTCAAATTTTGAACCTTTCAAATAACAAAATAAGAGTAATTATTTCATTGAAGTGGCTACTCATAACTGAACGATACAGACTTTGGAGCCGATAATTCAGTTGATAAAAGCAAATACTGCGATTACAAAATTGGATCTATCAAACAACCGTAACTTGTGATTCAATGGGATTGTGAATAATGTGATAATGTGTAGCACTTAATGTTGAGTATATCCCTCAGCTTATCGAGGCAGCGCGGGCGAATAGCTCGATTCAATGCGTAAATCTAAAGAATGATGGAGCAGCGGATCATGTATACTGTGGTTAAATTCAAAAAAATTAACATTTTGCATCGTAGAAAATGCTGATGAATTATACATTTGATGGGAAATCCACTATTTCTCGAGCAAAGCCGCAACTAGCTGAATCACCTGCTCGCAAAAAAGAACATCGAATTCAGAGCTCTCTTTATGAATCCCTCGACTCTACAAACCATTCATCTAATAGTCTCGTGCATGAGAGCCAGACAGTGATAGCTGTCAAAGAAGACCCACGAACACACAAATTCAATTTTTTCAAAGGGAAGATGTCTCGAATGGAATGGATCCTTCATTTAAAGAAGATCTACGACGAAATCAAGAAGAAGAGCGGTTCAAATAGACCCATAACGGCTTCAATAATCATCGACCACATTAACGCAAACATTTCGGTATGTATTTTGTGCTAACGAAGAAAATATAACTGGGTTTTTGTAGAAATTGCCACTGGTCGACGAGAATTTTTATAAGCAGACTAACACTGAGATGGGATTTTCAGTTGATGAGATCGTGAGGAAATTGCGTGACAGACAAAAAGATACAATGAGCTATGATGACATATTAGACGCGATCAGCCAGATAAATAAGAAAAGCGCGAAAGCAGCAACCGGCCATAATACCGTTACCAGCCCAACGAACGGTAGTAAACCAATCCTCAGCGGACAACACCCAAACAAAGTTGGAGTAAAGCTCACAGATCTTGTAGATTTGGCGCCGCGATCAAAACGCAATGACCTTCCACCTCATCACACCGCGACACCCACTGGAAGTATAAATATTAATCTCCGAGAGCAAAAGTCAAGGAATTACTTCCTCGGGAACAAGAACCAAAAAGCCTTGAATTACACTGATAATCAGATCAGATCCAATCATTCAAAGGAGCAGGACATCCTAGACGAGCTTTACGCCACCAGCGATAAAAATACTACAGTGGAATTAGCCTCGCCAAACAAAGGGTCGGATAAAGAGAACAATTCTTTCCAGCATCTTTCTGGAGATATGAATAAGCTTTCGGATTGCAGCGCGATAGAGCACACCGAAAGAAGCGAAAATGATAGTGACTGGCTTGCAAGCAATGATTCTAACAGCGAGATTAAGCGAGTCCCTCAATCTGAAAGTATTTTCACAGGATCGATCTCAAGTCAGCAAGGCGCTACTAAAATGCTGAGTACTCAATCTGTTAGCAGTCCAACAGCCTCCTGCTCATATCTTGCATCTGATAGAACGAGGAACGACTCTCGGCAGTTGAGTAAGGTGCCTTCCGTTGAGATTAACCGTGTGATGAGGCCGCAACCGCATTTTGAGGAATCGCATCAAAATTCGAATAGCAAAAACAAATCGGCTCAAATGCTTAAGCAATTCCTGAACACAAAGACGAGACAAGAGCAACCGGCGAAATCGAATCAAGTCAAAAGCTATCTTGATGACCAGTCGTCTTATTCCACCAATTCCATGTTCAAAAACGACCATTCCGCATTGGAAACACCAGGGAATACTAGTAGAGCAAAGCAAAGGCCACCACTAGCTATCGTTGGTGGAAATAGCAGCGCAACACCAACGAATCAAAGCCTCATTACTCCACGAAACGGTCATCCTCAGAAAGTGCCAATAACTAAGGTTTCCCTTGGGAAAAATTCGGAAAATCCACTTACAAGCCCTTCGAAAACAAGCCTAGCTTTGAGAGAGTCAGCTGACATCGCGAAAGCTGGGCTGAATAAAAGCGACTTGGGAAGCAAGCCTCCAATAGCTCAGTCTGTAGTCAGTCGCGATGCGAAGCCCGTTTCTGAGTTTTATGCGAAGTTTTTGGACTTGCTAACGAATTTCAACACTTTCTACAACGAAAATTCTTCGTTGATTAGCAGCACAGATATTAGCTTCATTAACATGATTAACGGGTATTCAATCAAGCATGATTTCAACAACCACCCCAAAGTCGGAGTTTGCTTCACTGAATTTGAATCGACTGAGGTGAAGGATATGCTAATCTACCCTCTTCTGAGGACTATCCTATGCTACGTTGAGGTAAATTCACCACTTTTCTTTCGTATATCTAACATTTACATTATAGATGCTGAAGATCAAAAACTCATCGTTATCACAAGACTCCTTTTCTGAACTAATCCCTGAAAATCTCCTGGTATTAAACCTTTCGGGCAACAACATCAGCGATCTGCGATGTCTAAAAACCTGCCGCAATCTCGAATTTATCAATCTGCATGACAATAACATCGAGGAAGTAAAAGGATTCATCATGTGTCCGAAGATCAAAGAAATCGTTTTATCCTCCAACAAACTGCGCGTTGTCAAGAACCTTTCCAAACTATCTGAGCTCAGACTTCTCGATCTCTCTGATAATCTCATAGATGATCAGTCTGCGCTCAAATCGCTTCAGCAAAACACGCAGTTAAGATATCTTAACGTAAAAGGAAATCCTTTGGCGCTTAGGATGAAATACCGAAAAGAATTGCTTGATTATCTCCCTCAGCTATCAATGGTTGATGCTGATTTGCAGGTATTGTTTTTTCCTTCTTATCGCTTTATACTGATCTCTTCTTCTAATAGAAAGTTTCAGAGTACGTCAGGTATGGTGAATTCAGTTTCGGCGCGTTAGTGGACGATGAAGTATTACCGAAGAAGCTTGGTGCTTCTAAATCTTATGCTGCACTGTCGACAATGAGCAGTGGGAAACGTGGAGTGCTGAAGAACTCGTCTTCGAATTTGAATCTTCACAGTGGCGGGGTATTGAAGCAATCGTACTCTCGGTCGATTACGCCTTCGGCGGTGCGAAAAACGTCGTTTTTCCAAGACTTGGACAACTCAGGATCGAAAAGCCGGAAGGATGAGGAAGTGTTTACGATTAACCTGGACATTAATAACCTGGACTCATAAAGAGAAGAAGAGAGCTCGCATTTTTTAAGTTGCTCTCTCGCATGAGAAACTTTTTTGTTTAAATTTTTCAATGTGTTTGTAAGTGGTTTTGCTTAGCCCTTGATGTTAATGTATACAAAATCTTATCGTATAAAGGAATCTACATAATAGTGGTATTCTGAATATAACAATTCAATGCAAATAATTGACAACCTACGTGGTGACCATTTTTCAAAAAGTTTATTACGGAAAGTAGTTACACCGCCCGTGATTGATGGGAGTTAATTTAAGTATCGGAGTTTTTTAAACGAATTGGCTGGCATCAATTTTTGAACTTATGGACAGTGCCACAAAGCAAATGATTAACGATGAATCACATGAATTCTTTTTTTAAACAAAACTAGAGGCAGCAAAGTTGCCACTTTCGACGGTCTTAACGAGATTTTCGAGTGTTTTATTCCAACTGTCAAGTTTCTTCTTCATAACGCCGATTCTTTCTGTATCAAGGACTCTTGGCATAATCCATGTAACTTTGACTTTCTGCTCAACCTATTTGTTAATAAAACATCTCACTCACTGCTCCAGCATTCCAAATTTACCTGATCAATGGATCCCTTAATAAGATTCTTTGACATTGCCTTGATGACAAGAGTTTCAACTTCCTTGATCTGAAGTCCAGTGACTTTGGCAATTGTTTCGAAAGTAACATTTCTGTCGTTCTTTGGTCTGTTGAAAACGAGCTCCAAAAGAGCCATGATCTTTATCTTGGTTTTGAGAGTTCCAACGTGTTGACTCAAGATCATCTATAAGCAAACGAGTTAGGTTTCTGCAATAACAACTCATTTTTTTCTTACATTATTGTTGATCAATTCTTTATATTTAGCAAGGTCACTTTCAAATCTTTTAATATCTCCAGCATTAAACGTTTCAAGGAGATTGTAGATCCAAGCGTGTTCTTGAGTTTCCTTCAGGGCTCTGAGGACAGGTTGCTCGAGCTATCAAATAGTAATTTTATATCGCAAGAAAGAGTTTGAGATTCCATACCAGCTCACTGAAGTTGTATATCTTATCAGAAACAAGGCACGCAATACCCATATCCATCGAAATTTGTCTCTTTTCATTCTCTTTTATTTTCTATCATGAAGATTTTATTGCTTAATGAACAATCCACAATGCCTTTCTTACTGATTCATGTGTATAAGCGAGGTATTGGAGCGAGTTCTTGTAGAAATCTTCGTAGTTTTCTTTGGTTTTGTAGTACGCAGAGGTCAATTTGTAGTAGTCTGAATACACAACAGGGTCTAGGTCGCTTACGTTTTCCATGTCCTTGGTGAGTTCAGCAATGTCGGTCCAAGCATCATCGACCTTGCCGTGATTTAACTTGTGAGTAGCCTATAAGAGGGGGTTAAGGGCATCATCCTGTCGAAATTTATTACGATTTTGGTCTTATTGAGGAGTTTGGCGCCCTTATCCGAAAGGACGGTATCGTTTATCTTCTTGAGGAAGGCGAGCTTATTCTCAAGGCCTATTTTCTCCTCTTAAAACCCAGTAAACGCCATTAATTACCCTCATATTGGTCAGAAGCTTTGGATGCTAGTTGTACGCAGCTGATTTCGTCAATATAGCTCTCGATTTCTTTGATGAAGCCCTCGTAGAGCTCGATGAGGTGACGGTCGGTTTGGAGTGAAGGCTCTTCGACGTATTTAAGAAGTACTGATGAAAGTTGGTACCACAACCTAATGATCATTCGATTAGCTATTTGATTAAGGGCGGATGTTCTGACTTTGCTTTGTGGAGTTCCCGCATTTCTTTGATCTGCGATTCCAGAAGGGGGAACAAGTTCGCTTGTTTGTCTAAAACGTGACCTTCCTGCATTATTGAACAGAATCTTTCCAAATAAATTTGTTCAACTTTTTTGAATTATTTATCGCAATGGAAATCTGTGCTTTAGAAAAAAGTAAGATTTTCCCATTCGAATTTAGAAATTGAAGATATTCAGTGAAATATGGCGATTACTCTAGCTGGCCTTATGAGAATGGAAGAAAGTATTTGAATCATTGAGGAATATATAAAATATTTCTGCTTTTCTTTTACTTTTGCAAAAGCTATTGCTATAGAGTAACGAAAATAAAGAAATCAAAAAACACAAGCTTAATAAACTTTTTGAGCTCGATTATGATAAAACCCGAAACATAACTAATGATCAAGCGGAAAAAATAAATTTTAGGAACCGCAACTCATGCATGCTTCATCAGCCGACATACCTTTTCTCCTGAAAGGACAAGGCTTCAGCTCCTTTTCAACCTTTTTCACGACAACATCACCGTTTTCTTCGTCAGTTGTTGCTTTGACATTTTCTTTGTTAGGCGTGGTGTTCATAATCGAACCGTTTTCTTTAAGGCCCTGGCTGACAGGAACCTCGATCTGGCCAGCAGTCTTAAGGAGAAGTTCGACATCCACAGTGAATTTGATAGCGTCTGCAGCAGGTCTTGAGCGGAGATAGTACATACCTAATGAAATATGAGTTATATCAATTCCTATTGAAAGAAAAGCTTACCTGTTTTAAGTCCGGCCTTCCAGGCGTAGAAGTGCATAGAAGTCATCTTGGAGTAGTTCGGTTCGCTCATGTAGACATTCAAGGACTGACTCTGATCGATATATGGAGCTCTGGCGACTGCGAGGTCCATCAAACATCTCTGAGGGATTTCCCAAACAGTTTTGTATAAATCTCGGATTTCTTGAGGAAGCTCTGTGATCTTTTGCACGGAGCCGCCGTGAGCGATTAGCTTATTCTTTATTTCAGGAGTCCAGAGGTCCTTAACATAGAAGGTTAGAGGAAACGCATAACAAATGAGTTATTACTCTCTTAATAAGTTCATTGATGAGATGGTGGTTGATGCACACGAATTCACCTGAGAGCACTCGTCTGGTGTAAAGATTCGAGGTGTAAGGCTCGAAACTTTCGTTATTTCCAAGAATCTGCGAGGTTGATGCGGTCGGCATTGGAGCGACGAGCAGCGAGTTTCTTAAGCCGTATTTCTTAATATCTTCCTTAAGTCCTGGCCAATCGTAGTCCGAAGAAGGCGTTTTGCCCCACAAATCAAACTGAAGCTGTCCTTCGCTGGCAGGGGAGCCTTTGAAAGTCTCATAAGGTCCGTGGATCTTGGCCAAATCGCAGGAAGAGCGGCATGAAGCGTAGTAAATCGTCTCGAAGATCTTTTCGTTGACTTTGAGGGCTTCTTCGCTTTCAAAAGGAAGACCCATTTTCATAAAGGCGTCGGCTAAACCCTATTTATGATAATTTAACTGTTAGAAAACAACTTCAGACCAAATCGCTTACTTGAACGCCGATACCGACTGGGCGGTGACGCCAGTTCGACACTTTCGCTTCAGGAATTGGGTAGTAGTTGAGATCGATGACCTTATTGAGATTTTTGGTGATAATGTAGGTAACATCGTAAAGTTTTTTATAATCAAATGTTTTTGTCGTCGAATCAGCGAATCGCGTGAGAGAAATCGAGGCTAGGTTGCAGACAGCAACCTCGCTAGGGGAAGTGTATTGCACGACTTCAGTGCACAGATTTGAGCTCTTGATCGTTCCCAAGTTCTTTTGGTTGCTCTTCTTATTGCAGGCGTCCTTGTAAAGCATATAAGGAGTTCCTGTTTCAATTTGGGATTGAATGATCTCGTTCCAGAGAGCACGAGCCTTGATGGTTTTTCTTCCTCGTCCTTCTCTCTCGTATTTCGTATAGAGCTCATCGAACTCCTCTCCATAGACCTCGTGTAATCCAGGACATTCATTAGGGCACATCAGCGTCCAGTCGCCATCGGCTTCGCATCGCTTCATGAAGAGATCAGGGGTCCATAGCGCGTAGAAAAGGTCACGCGCTCTCTGCTCTTCTTTACCGTGATTCTTCTTAAGGTTGAGGAAATCAAAAATATCAGCATGCCAAGGCTCGAGGTAGATCGCAAAAGATCCCTTGCGTTTGCCGCCCCCTTGGTCGACGTATCTAGCAGTGTCATTATACACTCTCAACATAGGCACGATTCCATTTGAAACGCCGTTAGTTCCTCTAATATAGCTGTCTTGCGCTCTAATGCAATGAATAGCGAGACCAATACCACCTGCAGCTTTCGAGATAAGAGCACAACGCTTGAGAGTCTCGTAAATTCCTTGAATTGAATCATCGGTCATGGTCAAGAGGAAGCAAGAGCTCATCTGAGGCATTGGAGTTCCTAGTTCCGAGATATGATAAGAATAAGGGATTTCCTTGGAAAATTTTACCAGAATAGAAGAGAGTAGGAGTGGCGTGAGTGAACCATTTATCACTCATAAGGTGATAGGTTTCAAAGGCAGCATCCAGATCATCCTTATGAATTCCGATCGATACTCTCATGAGCAAGTGCTGTGGTCTCTCAGCGATTTTTCCGTTGAGTTTGAGGAGATATGAGCGTTCGAGTGTCTTGAATCCGAAGAAATCGTAAGTAAAGTCTCTCTCATACTTGATTTCCTTTTGGATTCTCTCGGCGTTTGCTTGAACAATCTCGTGCACATCCTTCGCGATGAGACCGGCTTTACGACCTGTGCTATCAACGTATTCGTAGAGGTCTTTGATCGTTTCAGCGAAGCTATCCTTGGTTTCTTTGTGAAGATTATCCACAGCGATTCTCGCGGCGAGAAGACTGTATTGAGGATGAATGATATTCATGTAAGCGCAAGTTTCGGCTGCGAGTTCGTCCAATTCGGCTGTGGTGATTCCATCATGCATGCCTTGGACGACTTTCTGGACGACCAAATCCAGATCGATGTATTTCATCTCTAGACCGAAAGAGAGTTTCTCGAGTCTTTCTTTTATTTGGTTGGTGTCGACGGCCTGCTTTTCTCCATTACGTTTCGTGACGTACCTCACTTTTTCTGAGGCTTCGTTGACGATACTGTCTTTCTTTTCTATTTCCATCGATTTTTGTTTTGTTAAATTTTAAAAAACTACACTACTTGCGCTTTATCAAATGCGCGAATTTGAGATTGGCGGGATTTTTTCTCGATTAGTTTTTGCTTCAAAATTTGTTGTTTTTTTGAAAAAAGAGAAGCATTGTCTTTTCAACAAATTATAAACGAGTTAGTAACAGCATAAAATGTAAGCAAAGATAAGAAGATATTGGGTTCCTTGGCCTAAGATTATGGAATATTAAAGTAAGTAGCTTCAGAGTCAAGAGGCTTCAGCATAAAATTTTGAACTTTTTGCGGTTAATTTATTCGGCAAATACAAAAATAAGCGCTTAGCGATTGTAATGCGAATTTAGAAATCAACGGCGGAAAGTTGAACACGTACTGAGGTTATTGCTTTTCCAAAGGAATTGCGTTAGGAGAGAGGCGATAAGTTAAAGAGAGATTTTAAAATGAAGCTTGTAGAGACTTGCAAATTCTTTTTTTTTGTTGCGAAGCAAGTTTTTCGTTTAGCTTTCTCAAAGATGATATGATATTATAATGAAATCTGGAGAACATTATTGATTAAGTTACTTCTTTGATTGAGAATGATGATCGATAGCTGGTTTATCGTTTGTAAAACATATAAATGTTATTGATAATCAATTTTGATTGTGTTGTGGTGGTTTAGATCGGCTCAATAGCTTCATAGGTTTCACATCGGTCTTGACTTCTGGCTCTCTCATAATCTGATAAAAAAAACAACAATTCGAAGGCAAAAGAAGGTTCAATTGTTTCTCCAAATGATTATTTCAAAATATGACCTTCGCTAGCTCGTTCTAGTTGAAAAATATTATTACTATTATCTATCTCTAAGTAATCAGCCATTCGTAATAGTGAAAAATTTCATCTGTTCCTTCATTGCGAATTAAGTAAAATTTTTCATTAGTAATGCCAGTCGAGCTCTCTTCAAGGAATTTGTTGTAGTAAATCATAGTAGTTTTCTCCTTCTTTGTTTTTGATCCGAAATTACTGTTGAATTCATCTCTCACAAAACGACCGAAATACTACCTTAACACTTAAATATTAAGCAATAAGTGAATAATTTAACATTACTCTATTGCTGATTTGGAATTGTTTTGCTTTAATTCTGATTTTGAGTTTCACATTGATCGCGTTATCGTGATGAAAGATTAGTTTGTTGCTATTTGAATTTCAGTATGATTAAATTGAATGTTAATAATGTATGAATTAATTAATATTTCGAGTGAATAATTTTACGACATAACTGCTCAATCAATCCAAACTTTATACACATTACACCACAGAGAACTGAACACAAATTGACAAAGCTTCGAGTGAAATTATTGAACTTTTAAACGAATGAACTAACTTCATTATTAATCTACCTGAAATTGAATATCAAAGAAACTGGTTTAACTTTTTAAAAATTCAAATTTTCGGGTAAACGTAGTTGATGGATTTTGTTAGGAACGAAAAAACTCCAAGCTTTTTTGAACTCAATTACCAGACTAACAATGACTTTTACACATTTTAAATACTCACTACAATATCGGTTTTGTTGCCGATACTATCTTGGCTTCGAACGTCGGGTTGCAAGTAGAGCGAAAGCACCAAAAACGTGATTCTTGAAGGGAAGTGCAGAAAAATTAGCCGAAACCAAGAGATTGTAAATTCATTGAGGTAAGCGCTCAATAAATCATGAATACTTTGTCAATGGCATTTTTCATACTCGATACTTCAATTGATTTAATTAATCAATTATTAATTTTGTGAAGAATTTGATGTTTGAATTTGTTGCGGATTAATTTCTACATTTACACATAGAAAATTTAATTATGATTCAATGTGACCACTCTCTTCCAATCCAATCCGAATGAAAAGTGCTCTATCTTGGATTGAGAGGATTGCTGATAGGTGCAAAGACTCGGATGAAACATGACTACATACACGATATGCCTAATCTTGTCATATTACAAATCTTATAATCCCTAATGAATACAAAAAAAATCTTACACTCCTGCTGGGTTTCATAGCGTTGATGTTTTCTGAAAGCCTAACAAAATTATTTCAGAAATGTGATATGTGGCAAAACCTTTTAATTTGGTGTTTCCTAAAGATTTTTAGGATCAGAAATTATGGAATTCAGTTCCTAAACCCATAGGCATAAATTATACAAAATAAGCAAATTCCTGTTCTGTACGGTTATCAATATAAACTGGTAGTGCCCCAAAAAACCAGAATAATTTATGAATACCAAAACTTCTAATCCAGCAATAGTTTTTATTTGGGCTTTAAGAAGTAAGTATTCCTTGGGATTTTAAGAGAATTAACTGAAATAATATACATATATTTGACTCGTCCTTATCTTCTCAGAATAATTCATGCGTTTTATCGCCACATTGCTGATACAAAAAAGACGATGGTACGTAACTCTAAAAAAAGTGTTAAAACCGCTTTGATTGCTTTCAACTTGCTAATATGTTGTTGAGGATCAAGCGCCTGTGTTTGTGAAAGAATATATTAGTTAGTTAAGTAGATGCGGTTTTTCAATGTATTTCTAACAGAAGTGCATATTAATAAGCAGTAAAGAAACTCATGTATGATGATTAGCAGGACCTCTGAAGCCAGAAACAGCCCCATCAGTCAAAAAAGTGAAAGAAAATCAAGAAGTATTACAAAATTTAATAGGTTATGAAATAATCCAGTTTATTGAATTATCCATAAATTAGATGCTGCTCCTCCTCAAAGAGGGCATTTGAACATCGATCCCATGGCTAGATTGTCCGAATCTGATTTCTTAACAACAGATCGTGAAACCTGCAATTTAGTTTTCCAGCTAGGCACCGCTGATTGAGTCATAACGACCACATTCGTTTCAGTAGGAAGCGACTCACTCTTCGCTGCTGTAATGGTAAGCTGCGATTTCGTCATGAGACCATAGATTGAAGAGGTATTGGACCGCTGTATCATCATCTCATCGCCTTCGCCTCCAAAAATCCGCTGGTAATCCAGAGGCTTGAACTGCACGGCCGGTAAATCGTCTATTTGCAGTTTTTCAACCAAAAACTTCTCAATGGGCAGAAAAATATCTTTCTCGAGCTTACAACGGTTATGGTCCATTGCTTCTCTCAATTCGAGGTGTTTTGTGCTGCTTCCGCACTTTTCGTGGAGTTTGACCGAATGCGCGTAAGGAATGACATCGTCTTTGATCCCATGAATAAAAAGCATGGGAACTTTCACTGAGTCGATGATATCAAAGCTGTGAAACACATTCGGGATGATTAACTTCGATAGCGATCCAGCGATGTTCATCGCGACGTCTCTGATTGATGTATAAGGCGATATTACCACAACACTTTTCAACGAAGGATATTTGGAACCCAGTCCAATCGCAACGCCGGTGCCAAGAGATCTTCCAATAATTATGATATTTTCGATTGAATAATTAAGCCCGTCTGCCCGAGTCGCATACTCGATTACATGCTGAGCGTCAACGGTCATTTTAGCCGCATTCGGTGTTCCTTTATAGATTCCGTAGCCTGGGTATTCTGGAGCCAGAATATCAATCTATGTCAAATTCAAATATTTTCAAAATGAGTCATTATTGGAGATTTACTTGGAATTGCTCGTAATACTCAAGCAAGCGTGGAAACATGCGTCCGAGGTCATCGGAATTTCCATGGAAATAGATGATAAGATACTTGCTTTTGTTCGATGATTTGATCAGGAGAGAAGGAATGCTCCTTTTAATTGACCGAAGCGCACCGATTCTGCTCGAATAATGCTCTTCAGTAACAGGGATTTGGTGGTAGAATGGCTGGAGAGAGCTGGCAGTATAGTTGCATTTGGGGACGGGGAAGACAAGGGAATTTCCCATATTGATTGAAAACTCTGTAAAATTTTTTTGTAATACGCAATTTTGCTTTACCGAAATATTTAAAATTTCCATGGTAATATAATGAATGCTAATGAGTAAATTCAATTTTTTTTTTAAAAAAAAAACAGAATTAAAATCATGCTCTAAGAGCAGTATTTCGAACATAGAAGTTATTAATCGGTCAGAACATTGGAAAAAACGTAGTATCGAGATATTAAATTTGGAAGCTAGAAGCAAAAGAAATGCTAATCTTAAGCGATAGATTCATGGAGGCAAAAAAAAAACGCGATTGAGTTTATTATCTTATAAGGATAGGTATCATTCCATTAGATCAGGGTCATAGTCTTCATCACACTCGTCAATAATTTGCCCTAATAGGAACGCTATCAAAGATTGCAATGGCTATCTTATTACCGAGGAACTGATTTGCGGTATTCAAGCCGAATTTGGGAATATCCGCATCTCTTTCGTCAAAAATTAACTCAAATTTATTATTATCGAGACAGTTCTCTGGCAGCCATCCTCTGCGTGAGGTAGGCCACTCGCAGGGAGGAGGAAAGATCGGATCAATTGCGATTCTAAGGCCATATTGAGTTACTACACCCGCTAAATGTAACGAACATTACCTGAATAAATTTTCTATCATTGCAGGAATAATCTTTGCCAGTAATGGAGAAGATAGTTCCAGACATGGATTCGTGTTGATTTCAATGAGTAATGGCTTCCCGCATTCTTCAAGCATGAAGTCTAATCCGAATAACTAGGGAGATTAGGAGTCAGCCAATAAATTAATGAACTCTAGTACCTCGAAGCTAAAATCTCTTCTATGAGGGTCTAACCGTCCGAAAACAGAAACAATGGCATCAAGAGCAAGCTTCTATTTTCAATGAAAAATCAATGAATTCTGAGGAGAGAGAGAGGAAGCAGAGCTTACCTTCATTTGAGGGTAAACGTTGCTCATGAATTGTATCCTCTTATCAGGCATCGCTTGATCTAAGTACCTTTGCAACTCCGAATAAGCTACCTATATGCAATCGGGGTGTTAGAGCTTCTGCAGAGTAGTAAAGTTATGAAGGTACCTTGTTTCCTGGCTCATGTTTTCCGTATTCATCGCATGTTTTTTGAACCGCATCGTTTGTGAGATGGATCTGCTTATTGTTCAGAGTCTCCAAATTGAATTCTGACGAAGAGGTCCTCACGTAGCCATCTTGATACCAGTATCCCTTTTGGATTCCATTGATTGACGTGATGAGTATAAAGCATCTGATGTCAAATTTCCTGCGTTGATACAACAGCGGTTTTTCAATGTATTTCTGAATGATAAACGTCACCGGGCGACCATTGGGCTGAACCGTCTCTTTACTTACTATCTCCTCGACCTCTTCTAGCTTGTTGCAAAGGTCGATACCCGTGCCTCGATTAGTATTCTCTCCAGGCTTGATGATCCAAATATTTTTTTCATTAGGATGCTGATGCGCTCGAGCGAGAAAATGTTCTTTAAACCGCGCAAATTCAGGGTCTTCAACGCCTTTTCGAATGTGAAAAGTCAAGGGAATGAATTCAAACGGATCGAGTTTCTGAGAGATATAGTAGTGCCTCAGGTTCAAAAACATGGCTTTCTTGTTGCTGAGAAGGAAGTTGTTCTCTAAGTGATTATACATCTTGTTTGATAGCGTTTCAGTGATCCTTGTGAACTGATATTTCGAGTGATTATTCGTCGTTTTTCTCCATTCTTCCATGAAAATTTGGTGCTTGCGTTCTTCTCTCTCAAAGAGCGAGACTGTGAGGTCGTCATACTGCTCTTGGTTTTTGAAATCAAGGTTGCTGTATATCCTCTTGAGTTTCGAAGCGAGCTTTGAGTCGAGAATTACAGCGAAATCTCGGCTTTGGCGTTCTCCTTGGATTTTCACTTTCGCCCATTTGAGGCAAGGATCATCGAATCTTTCGCGGTCTGTAGACGATTCGTTATTCGCCGACGAAGTCGTTGTTTCCAGTAGAGAGCTCTCTTTGTTGTGAGGCAGGCCTGACTCAAACTCATGCTTTTTCAAGAGATTTACAAATTCGTTAATGCGCCAAGGACTCCAGAGAAAATTAAGGCTGTCGTAAGTTTTCCCTTCACCAAGTTCAACCGACTGCCACCACCAGCGCTGCTTAAAGGCGTTCTTGATGAGGAAGTGATTATTTCCTCTTTTGACATGGTAACGGTAGATCTGTTGGGGCTTAACTCGCGGCAACGGGACCACGAAGAGCATGTTAGAAAAATTTGCTTTGTTCAAAAAGTCAATATAATTCTCGAGTCTCAAGGCGAAAAAATAGTTTTTATCGCGGATCTGGTAGGGAGCTCTGACCGTTATCAGGTTAGTTTCTCTCTCATTTTCTTGTGTCTGCTGGTTTTCAACGTTCCGCTGGATTTCTTGGCTGACAGCGGTCTCGATCCAAGCCTTGTCGAACCGTTTTAAGAAACGATTGAGATCTACCTCATTTTCTTTCAAAGGAACTGGAACGGTCCTTTTAGTTTGAGAACTCTTAATAAACATCCGAGGAGGCGCTTCAAACACAGAATTTGAGATCGGTCTGCTATAGAAAGGACAGATATTAGCTGCTTTGCTTTGAAATTAGTCAATATGTTACTTCTGAGCTTGAACGTCGATAATTTTCCTTAACTTAGCTTTCTCCTTCCAAATAAAAGGACTTCCTTTTGGATTTACCTCCCCAATTGACAATTTCCGTTCTATTTTGAATGGAATCTGTCTCAGAATGCAATTAAAAATAATGATTACCTTGTCGATAAAATGAGTTCTCATTACTTTGTGCAAAATACTTCGAGCTGATTTGTGTTTGATTTGCTTCTAATGGATCAATTTTCGCTACCGACGCCGATCTCATCAGATGTGGCTGTTCATCCTCTACCGTCAGTAGCACCTTCGATATATTCGGATATACTCCGCTCTGGCCACCAGTCATTGCCGTCTTTCGAAACACATCTGGGCCTGTACTTTTCGAAATATCGGGCGGAATTTGGTAGCTTCCCCTCAGATCCACTTTATACTCTGAAAAGGGATTTCCTATGCCAGATGGTTTTTGCTGCTCAGAACTCGGGCTTCGGAACGTAGTGACAGGAACCGACCTAGTTTCCCTTCTGCTAGTAACACGAATATGTTTTTGTTGTGGCTTCGGGAAAACCTCTTCAAGTCTAGCAAAAAAAAAACTTATTATGAACGAAGCGGCTTGAACTTTACCGCGGGACGTCAGCAAAACCATTTCGTTTGACCCTTTCGTAGCCTTGGCTATTAAACTGCTGCTGGCTTTTCCTCAAGAATGCATCGCTCTCGGGCTTAGCAACCGGCTGTTGCTGCTGTCCTGGTTGAAAATTCATTCGAGACACCCCTTTCGAAGGTGGTCTGTCATGGAGTAACTTTGAGGTGATATTAGGACCAATTTGAGTAAATTTCGCCGGCAGACGGGTATCCCAGTCATTTTTTTTTGCAAAGAGGAGCTCGTTGTGGTTGGCTAGGTCGACCATTTTCGCCGCGGGAGCAAGACTTAAGGGTCTTATGCTATTCTTCTTATACACTATGAGCCAATTG
>ENA-UOTZ01000845-UOTZ01000845.1-compost-metagenome-genome-assembly--contig:-NODE-845-length-24410-cov-12.625118_pt1 | contig 24410 bp, 10 predicted proteins | sample MGYA00238144_ERZ746983 | MGnify/ENA primary metagenome ERZ746983 (study PRJEB28759, sample SAMN06268863) | compost metagenome | isolation source: single cell | place: USA: California, Emeryville, Joint... | reverse complement strand
TAAAAGGCTCGAGTTCTCGAGCAAAAGCAAACGGTTTTGAAGGCAAAGTCGAAGGCAAGATGCTAACAGTCGGCTTTGTAGGCAAAGGCTGTAGAGGCCATTGTTGAACTTGCGGCACCAACACAATCGGCATAGCGAGTGGGGTATCGAGGCCCTGGAGCTTTGAGTGAGCGAGACGAGACTGAAGCAGTCTTGAGAGCTCGGTCAAAGCGAGCAATTGGGACAGGTTTTCCATATCGTGTTCGAATTCTTTTGGGAGTTAGATTTTGGGCTTTTTGAATCTGGGAGATTTCAAAAGAAAATTATAGGAGAATGAATTCTTCGAATTTAAATCGGGTTTTAGACTTGAATTATAAATTGCACTGGATGTCATTAAGTACATCAAGTTTTCTGGAAGATTTTAATCCAATCTTTGAATTAGTTCCGTTTCGGAAATGATTTTATTCGATTTATAAACCCAATTTGCAAAGGTTCCCGACTTTTTGAACAAATTATTCCTATTCATAGCGCTCTAATTTAAGATTCCAGAGAAATCGGGTTTTTTCAAAAATATTGTTGTATATGGACTGAGAAAGACGAAAAAGAGGACTATGGTGCTTTTTCCATTAAGTCCTTCGTGTTTGTGCGTAGTACAAAATCCCTTTCATATTTCATAGGAATATATCATTTGATTTAGGTAGTATGTAAAGTATTATTTAGAGACGATGTATGTGGGAAGTCGCTAATATCGACACTACTATGATAAAGTTTAAGTCGATTTCGTGGTTTTCATTGTTTGAATTGTAGAATAGTCTTATGGTATGAATCGGATGGAATATTTCTACCGAAAAAGTTAATTCTTGCAAATGTGAACGTATGAGGCTCACTTCAATGGACAGGAACTAACGAATGTATTTATTGCCAATTAAAAAAAGAAAATGGGTGTATCATGAATAAAAAAAAATGATATTTCGTAGAACGATCGCCTCGCATAGGAAAATTTCAGGAAAGCTGCATTAAGTTAAGACTTGAGGTGGATTGAAGATGGATATCCATATAAAAGCTTGAGGGCTCAAGTCGTCTCCAAGAGTGTAAAATTTAATGAGTTATAAATCAGATAGCCAGGGCAATGTACCCAGAAAAAAAATTTTAAATATATTGTTGGCAGTAATATTCGAAAAAGATGCTCGAAGTTTTGAACAGAAAAGTGGGAAGCTGACTACTAACTACCATAAAATTAGTTGATAACGAAAGAGATCGGGCTCGGACCCTTCAATAGAACGACTGCCAGAAAATTGGTTAGATTTGATTTCTGATGTTCAGATAATGTATGATGCATGTATAAACATATCTTGCCTCTGGTATCTATGCTGAAAGAACAATTAGGGAGGGTCTTGGATGTAAAATCAGCCTTCTGTGACTTTTCATCTCCATTTTAATAGTTGATTTCAAGCACTAAGGAACTTAACAAATTTGTTAGAAAAACTACTTTTTCTCTCCATAACTAAGATATTATTTAGAATTATCCGTTCCGGCCTCGAAGTCTTAGATGCAGAGCATAATTTTTGCGGTAATTCCTCAAGTCATGGAAAATTTGTTGGAGGATAAGTTATACAGAAACACATATAAAATCTTAGAAAACATTCCACATCAAAGGAAGTCATATGGAACATTTGTTTTTTTAAGCCTAATTATATAAACCACAATATAATGATTCCTAATCAACTCTGGCAATTTCTTTACGATCTTCCTTGGTCTCACTATCTTTGCCATTTTTGTTGAACATGGCAGAGAAATCCAAATGGTTTGAACTTTGAAAATTAGGACACTCATTCAGGACGAATGAAGCGTGGATCAAAGGTTGTTCGATAGAATCTCTTCAAGATTCTATGCCAGGTTAATTTAAAATAAGACAATACTCCATATTTCGTCTATTTCAGGAATTCTTTCGAAGATAAGATGGCTCGATTTTCAATCAATGTGTCGAATTACAAACCGAGCATGAAATTTGACAGAGACAACTTCAATAGCAAATGATTCAATCCTTCTATCCAAAGATACAAGAAAGTGAGCTGGATATCATCAGTTAGCCAGCATCAAAAGTTGCCGAGCGGAGGTATTGCGTAACAGGTGATGTCTCTGCGCATAAAGACTGAATTTTAACTTGGATTCCAGTTGTTATTTTTCATTATGATGTATTGAGCTGAAATTCATCTTCTCCAATGAAATTTGAGTTTACTTTCTTGAGTTGCCTTTTTGGCCCTTTGATGTTCCACTATTCCAGCCTAGAGTTTCTTTGGAACTGCTAATTCTTAGCAGCGTATATGTCTTCCCTTGAAATCGAGGGAACTTTTGAATTCATACTTTTATGATTTTATTTTGTGTAATGATAAGAAGGATTTGTTGATGTCACTTTACATGGACAAATTTCTTCAAAGAAGAGAGTCAAGAAATTTCAACAATACTTTTTTCCTGAAACAAAGAAGCCACAAGAAAGAAAATCATCATTTTTGAAAGGAGTTGAGGAAAGAGAGAATTTAATTGTTTAATATCTAGCACAGACTCCGGAATTGAAAATGGAAGGAAGTGTCAGGTAGCCTCTAATCAAAAAAACAATGATTAAACTTCAGGCACTGGCAAATTCAGACTCTTTTTTTGAAAAGAGGATTTTCAGAAGCATTTAGTCTTCTTGTAACTAGCTTTGAATTGATAAGTCAATTAGAAAGCAGGGAAACCGCTTTTTTAATTTTTTTTTGAATTTATCAGGGTGAAAGATTGATTTTAGAGAGCTGTATATTCGAAAAGAATTATTGGTTACTCTGAGGAGCTTGAAGTCAATTCAAAGATTTACCGTTTTCATGAGAATAGTGCTTAAAATGTGTTTTAAAAGAAATATCTGATAATCCTATGCAATCTTGATCAATATTGGCAGCAGAACGTCTTTTTCAGCTCACTGAAAGCAGAGCGATAATGAGAGAGAGAAAAAAAAAAAGAAGCAAGCACTGACACAGAAAATTAGCCTTCAGGTTTGAAAATTGAATGTTAGATGTGCTTCTGAAGCGGACTGAATCCTTTTCAACTGTTGGTATTTGATGCATTGCACAAGAAAACTGGCTCTACGGTTGGCAGTTGCTGCCCTAAAATTAGACATCAAGTCATAAGGAATTTCAAATGGTAAAACTTCGCAAATTGCCATGATTCGTTCAGCATGAAGGGATCCAATCCCTTATTGAAGACATAAATCAGAATTTTAGATTTTGTTGTTGAATCTTTTGATGATGAGCATAATTCCAGTGAAAACTCGCTTTATTTTTCAATTAGTCTCTTAAACTTAATTCTTCTGTTGGAATAGAACGCTATTTCTTTATACTTAACGATAGCAGATATTTGTACTAAGCTGTGCAGAAGAAAAAAAGGCTCCAATAAACTTATGCTTGTATGTATGTACGTCAAAGAAAATGAAATGATTGGTGCCTCAACAAAACTGAAAAAAATACGAAAATTTCTTCTTATATTTCTAGTGGAACAAATGCTAATATTTTATGATTCTGGCTTGTGCTTGCTTGTTAGGTGTTGACGTAAGGATAGTTCATTTCTAATAACACATTTTATATGAGAATAATAAGATAGGTTTTTAGCCATAACTCTTTCTGCAGCTTGGTATTTGGCATTTAAAAGTTCTCAGATGCACCGACTGATGTCCCTTTCTCTTCTTGCTGTTGTTGTTAGGCATCAAATTTGGCTCGACATCAGTTCTTTCACTATCAAAGGCCTCTATCTTGGATTCTAGCTTCACACTCAGTTTAATTTTTTGAGTTGGCAGTGTAGTAGGTGTCAAGGAAGCTACAGCACTATCTCCGAAATCTCTTACCAAATTTCCAGGCTTTGTATATTGCTGCTTAACATTTCCAGAGCATTGTTGGATAGCAAGATCAAAGGCCCGAATTTTTTTACACAGGCGATCTAGCACTGGATGTTGAAGGCTACTTTCAGGAGTAGAGTGTCTTTGTAATCTGGAATCGTTCGGTTGAGTTCCGCCACGATAATGAATTGGCTGATACATTTGCTGAATTCCTGGGCAAAGGAATAATAGCTGTTCATTTCGTTTTCTAGCAAAATAGACTTGTGGAAGAGCCAGCGGCAGGGATGATGATGCTAATACTTTGGAAGCTTGTTGCTGTCGTTGAAGATATTCTCCAATAGCAAGCATAGAATAAAGGTCTGCCATTATTAGCGCTTTATGTATATTGATTTAAAAATTGTTTCTGTTATGCCAAAATTTAATAGTTAGCGAAATTGGATGGAAGTAAATTTAACTTCAGGACTCCTACGTAAAAATTCAGGATGAAATTTTTCAAAGATCTAGAAAAGAGATTTAGTTTTTATTGGATAATATTTTTTGAATTATTCGAACCTTTCTTAAACATAACCGCTTAATAAATTATTTTTGAACAGTGCAGGAGTGCCAATAATTACCGGACCAGCGATACCTCGTACATCCCTTAATGAAAATAGCCTTTTAGGTATGTGAATTGAAATTACATATCTAGCTCAGTAGGTAATTGAAATTCCACTTAATAGAAGTTCACTTAAGTTTCGAGACGATAACGGAAGATTCATCAAATAGGGACCTTGCTGAAACAATCCAATGGAAATTGAGGATTTGAGCGCAAGGGAACCTGTGGAAATGATTTTTCTGCTGAAATTGAGAATCATCAATGTGAAATTTATTTATTCATGGACAGAGGTGCCGCCTTCCATACGAATACTCTTTGTATTCTAAAAGAGTCACAGTAATGTCATCATATTCTTTCCAAATTAAATGTTGGAGATCAAGACATCTTCTACTTAACCACGAACCTCGTAAAGCGAGGCAATTATTTGAGTTTTCTATTTAGAAGAAAATTGATTACAAGTTGTTTTGTGTATTTTTGTCATTGTAATAATTGCGTTCTTTGATCGAAATGTAAATGCTTAAGATCCTTTCTAATGTAAATTAGGTGTGCTAAGTTTATTTGAGAGAGAGAGGAAAAAAATTTAGTATTTTCCCTCTTCCTTCTGCCTAAAATTTCCTATAGGATGATTAAGATGGATATCAATCTCAAATATACGATTCTGAATGTTATAAAGTTACATATTAGGAATTTGAATTATTAAAATGATTCCTGATAACAGAATCCAAATGTTTCCCATTTATTGAAATAGCAGTCTTTCATCCATTCAGCGAGAGCTTACAATAGCACTCGCTTGAGTCTATTTGTTTTGTTCAATATCCAAGCAACAAACACTCAAAATCGATTTACATAAGATTTCCTGATAAAATAGTCAGATTATATTTATGTACATTTTTTAAAGCGGCATCATAGGAAGGCTAAGCTAACGATCTCAGAACGTCTACATGATAGTCACTTAAAAAGTCTACATCATGATCACTAAAAAAGTCTAAACGTGACTAAGCCTCAGTTATTCTTGAGAAATGGTCAGGAACAGGCAAAATCTGTTAACATCACATAGAAGAACGTCAGCTAAGCACAAAAATTGATAAAAAGAATGAACCCTGCTTAAATTCTCAAAATGAGTTTTTCGAAGCAGGATTGCTTTAAATCAAATGCGAAAAAATTCATTCAAGAAGTTTGATATTTTAATTAACTCTGCTTTCATGATTTAAACTCCATATTAGCGGTTTAAAAAGTTTTGTAGAGTTCAGTGAGAACAAAGTGAAAAGAATGCTAGCTATTGCCATTGCTAAGGGTTATTCGAACCTATTTTACGTCTTTGTATCAATGTGGTTTGGAGAGAGCTTTGCACAAGGAGAATCTGGGAATATTTTGCTTTTTTTGGTGTTAGCAAACCAAAAGGTTTACTCAAACGAAACATCATTCAAATTGCACTTGAAAATAAGAGAAAAGAATTGAGAAAATCAGGGCCTGATGAATTACAAAGTAAATTATCGATGGAATGTTAAGGAATTTTCGGCGGTAATTTTTGAAATTATTTCATATTTCTGAAAATCAAAGGAACAATGTCCAATTCCATGACCGCATAATTACTCAGTTTGCTTGAGCTCATGTAATAAATGCTGGTCAAATTTCGTTTATATAAGCTTGCAATGATACCTAATTTGTAGAGAGGGAGAGAAGTGGTCATAGCAAATTGAAAAAGCATTAAAATTTTCGCTAGATTAGAAATATTACGTGTTCGTTTTCTGATGCAGACTAGGTCATCATCGATAGAGAGTAATTTCATGGTCTGACTTATCTAAAGTTTGCTTTAACTCATACTTTTTACCACATACGAGCATGAGAATCTGTAATGAAAATATCTATTTAATTTATGATACTAGTGTTTTCTAGACTCTCTTACCACTAAGATTTCAAAATAGCTCTTATTTTTTTACCTCTTCTCAAAAAGATCAGAATGCCTTGCCTTGGGTTCGTTGTTCAATCGAATATATTCTCTTGAAACTTTCCAGCACAACTATATTGAATTTGAACGACTAAACACCACTAACTATCACGAGCTCTCAGTTCCAAACTAAAGAAGTCTTAGGCTATTCTTATTAGTCAGTTCGTCTCATACTCAAATTATATTAATAATCAACTCGAAAAAGTATAGAAACAAATACAGATTGTTCAACAACAATTCTCATCGGGCTCCAAGCCCTTTAGAAAATACCATGAAACTTTGATGTCTTGCTTCAGTGTATGAAAAAAATATAGTTCTAAGACATTGTCGAAGCTACAAAAAATTTGAATGATCTCTCCAACTCTATTCAGAGTTAGCGAATTCTTTACATGGCTCAAGATCGTTGGTGTCAACAATACACTCAATCACAACAGTATGTTTCTGTTTAATATGGGATTTCAACGCAGTCTTGGACCTTATTAGCTTTACCATGATGTTTGATAATCAAGAGTTTACCCATAATTTTTCCCACAGCCTGGAATAATACATTCAAAAGGCACGTCCTTTGTCGCTGGCGACCGTTTTTTTTTCTTTGCTTGAAGGTCATCTTGTTTATTTGAAGGGGAATTAGCTGCTCCTGTCGAAAGGAGCTCCAATGGCTGGTTCGAGCCATTGGATTCAACAGTCAAATTTTTTTTCTCCAAGTCCTGTTTCTAATACAATTAGCGCTATGCCTTAGTGCAGTTCATTACCGGCATCTCCAAAATTTGCTCTGGTCTAGGATCAGGCGAGGCAGTCTTCTTGCTCAGCTCGGCTAGCTTATCAGCTAGTTTAGAATCGTGTGAAAAACTTTGTAGCGGCGTAAACTGCTGAATCCATGGAAAACTCGGTTGTATTGGTTGGATTTGCGGCCTTATTACGGTGTACATTGGCATTGTATTCGCAATGTATTGTTGATGGTGATTATAAGCTTGATAAAAATTTGGCGTCCTCACTGGCAGGCTCACGATGGCCGGTCTTTGAGCGTAATTTTGCAGGCTCTTGTATTGGAGATATTGCTGCAAGGCTGATAGCTCGTACGCGTTCGTCATTTTTTTGATTACCGAAGAATTTTTTATTTTTTCACTAATTATTCTCAGCGTTTAATTTTCAAAAAAACGATTGATTCTTTCAGGACGTGAAGGGTTTAATAAGACCACTTTAAATTCTGAATGGTAATTGTTAACATAACTCACAATCTTTCTCACCTCTCCTTGAGCCTTGCTTAAAGCCAGCCTCGCTCCTTCCCTGAAGGTCTAGCTGGTGGAAAGGTTTACAGCGGTGGGACTCGTAAAATTAGAGATTAAGACATTATCTCTCGCTACCGACAGAAAATTTCACTGGTGGAGATAATTTTGTTAAAATAAAAAGCCTGGATTAATTCGAATTAGAAAATTATACAGTGAGACTCATCCAAAAACGCGGTTTTGAGTATCGTAAATTACACAATAATTAAAAATCGAAATACCTCAATTTTAATCGAATGCAATTATTTCACTAGCCTGTTCCGTAATCTAATTCTGTAAATCGAATAGAACCAAAAAGAAGCATCGAAGGAAATGGTACTTGTTAATTGATGGTTGATTCCTGACCTTGAGGGGCGAGGTATCTGCAGGATAATTGGTTGAAATAAAGATTTTTCTCCCTTGTTATTAATTATCTACGATAAGGCCGGTGATAAGGCGTTGAGAACTCTACAGTTTTTATAGTCAGCAGTTCCAAGACTAAGAAATCATTTGGTTGAGAGTTATAGTGTCGTAGAAGATGGAATTTTAGGTAGCTAAGACTCATATTAGATTGGTATTCGGAAAAAATTGAAGAGTTAGATAGCTAGTATTTTCTCGGGATAACCGTGACAGCATATTAGAATGATATTAGGAGTCCACTATGATTGAAGTTTGACTATGAGTAAGTTTTTTTTGTTTTGGTCAGGCATTTGCTTGAAAAACAGTTATCAAAATTCTTGAACGCAGCCAGAAGAGATAATTATTAAAATAGTAATTACTTAGAACTTAGTGTTCTTGTATGCAATTGGCTTCCTGGCGCAACGACCGCAGTTATTGAGTGAAAATTTCATTAATAAACGTAATTCCAGAGTATTTAGGAAACTTACTGGCGATATTTGAGCCAGATGTAAAAAGAGTGAAATCGTATTTTTTAGAGAAAATGACATGCTTGCCAGCCAGCACCTTCACTTCATGGCACACAATTGAATTGTGCCGGGTTTTCAAGTAGTTTCTTCTAAAGATTCCGAGTTAATGGTAGTTTTGCATTTGAGCAATCGTTATAAAAGGATATCTTTTTATACTAAGATCTCTTATATCCTTAAATCTCAAAGCATCTAGCCTAGCACCAGGGAAATTTAAAGGAGAATCCATTGTACAATATGCCTTTCAGATAAATTGAGAAGAAAACTGAAATCTTTGTCTAACTTTATGAAAATTTTTTCTCGATTATACCCGAAGCCCTGTTTAATTCCTCTTTTCCCAACATTTCTTCTACTTTCTTATAGAAAACTATATTTCCTTCGCAGGTATATATAAATTCTTCTTGAGACTTGGAAATATACTCGAAATTCCATCAAATTCCCAATTCCTACTACAAGCAAGGGTTATCACACATAATAGATGAATTATTCCTGATGTTGTGCTCCATCTCTGATACGGAACCTCTATTAAAGAAAGCTCCTTCGATATTTAGAATTAGGGTTTTATGGCTTTTTAAGTCTTAAAATAGCGTGAAATTTTGAAAGGCAATTACTGATTTCGATCTAAAATAATTCGTCAGTGCAGATTTTTCCTCGGCTATATAGATTATTAATTCGAACAACTTCTCAAGATTTTTGCTTCGAATAGGAATTCAGCTACAAATTTTCTAAATTAAATATTAGGATTCTCTTGCTCTTCTTTTCAAAAGTCGTTGTGTCGTTCCCTTCCTTAGCAATAATTAATCTCTGTGGAGTTTTAGTTAGTTCTTATTTCGCTCCGGAATTTAGATATTTCCTAGATAGCGGCAAAAACTTTGTTAGTCGTACCGGTATTTTTCATTATTTTGGCTTGTTTCTTCGTCTCTGTTGTAGAAAATTCAAACCCAAAAGCATAAATACTCAGCTCAAATGCTAGACACTGACGTCATGTTCGTTCAACATGATCTTATGTGAGGATACGAGGTTTCGATGATTTTTTCTTTCAGCAGTTCTCATGAATATTCAAAAAAGAACCTAAGTGCAATCTAGAGTATATTGCTTGGATTGATAATACAATGTTCATGAACTGACTTCAAAGGAGATACATGATCCATGGAGGCACCTCTTTTCGCAATGAATTAAGTTCATAAATTCGATGTTCACAATCTTTCTCCAATGCTTCATCGATTCTAGAAACGAATCGTCTCTATTTGTTTCTCTTAGCTTCGATTTCTGAGCTGAGGAGGATCTAACAAACCTCAGAAAAGCATATCTAATAAAATTACTTGAGTTATTCTCAGCCATAGGAAAAAAAACTTCAGTAGAATTCGAGTTAGAATCAAAAAATTATTCTAGACTTTAGAAAACAAGAGAACCCGAATTCTTTGGCTGCTAACTTTTCGTAGCTCTTTGACTCGATCCCAGCTACACGAGAATTAGGACGCAAGAGTACAAGACGCTGCCACAATAAAAGAAAAGGGATTTATGCTAAAAAGCAAATCCTAAAGCATTTACCTTAAATACATACTCGATTTCGTTTGCGTTTGGTGGAAGAATTCAAATGTTTTTGATCAAATTGAGGTTTTTTAATACTTTAAAGTTCATTAATTCGAATGACGGGATTCTATCCGATGTTTGTGCTTCAAGAGTATATACAGAAGCAGCTCTTGAGTAATTTCATCACTCAATCTCTGAGGGACGGCAGCCACGATAGCAGTTTTAAACTGGCGCCACCCTTATTTTCGCATCCAAGGGCTAATTTTCCGACAAACTCCATTTTAATCGGAACGCAAACGCAGCTCCTTAGGGCAGAAAGCCCTCTCCCGCCTACGAATATCCTCAATCATCCAAAGTTGGCTTATCTATGTAACAAAATAAAAGAACTTGACGAAGCGATCAGCGCTACAAACAACTCCAGTAGCTTGGAAAAACGAAAGTCATTCCCTAGACATGAAGTAACGGAATTTTAGTTCAATTTGTAACAGCTTGATAGGCCAGAAAAGACCAGAAGGCACCCCAAGAACCATGCACTGAGATTCAATCAATCCCAACAATAAAAATCGAGACCGAAATTCAACTGGAATCTAATTCAAAGGGACCTAATGAGTCAGATATAGATTCAACTACAAAGAGAGAGTACAGGAAATTGTCCCGTAGAAAAATTTTTTTTACATGTCATGCGATCGGATGTGGAAAGAGCTATGGGTAAATCCTCTTGTTAGTGAAATTTAAAATTGAACTAGATCTTTGCTGTCACTAAAGCAGCATTTGAAGACCAAGCACAAAAAAAGCATCCATTAGGTAATGTTTTTGCAAAAGAATTTGAAATTTTTTGTACTGTTAGAAATCGTTGCGTGTAGCATAATTTTTTTGTTTGTTTTCCAAAAGATATGACTTGCATAATCGCCCTTCGTGAAAAGAAAATAGATTTTTGTAAACCTATTTGTATAGCAAGAAAAAAATGAAAACTAGCCCAAGTGATAAGACTAATCAAGACCCGAGATTCCTCATACAAAGATGCCTTCACTAAACTCCTTCTGACACTTCTTAATGAAGAGAGTTGATTGAGTACTAAGAATTAATTGAGAGAAATGTTGCTTGGGAAATGTTTATTTTAGATTAAATGAAAATCTGTTCCTTCTGCCATACACAATGAGAAAAGAAATCGGTCCAGAAGAGAGTGAGAGTGAAAACTATAAGAGCTAAATATAGTTTGTATTTCTATTCTCAAAAGGTTGATGTCATAATTAAAGACTTCCATGAATCCACAATGCATGAAACGATACTCAGACGAGACTTTTGATCTCTTGAAGAATTAAATAAAGACTCTCATTATGATTTCTTGAGAAAATCTGAAGAAGACTGATTTAAGAAAGCTACTGAGAAAATGCCCTACAATTAAGCTTTGTAATTGTTCCGAGTTATCAGTAGTGAAATTACATGATTTGCTTTATAACAGAAAAAATTTAAATTTTTTGAATTTCGAGGTTTTGAAATTTACCAAGTTGTGATTCAAGAGTTAATGACCTAATTGGTTCGGATTTCGATTTCATAAAGTTCACTATTTCTCTCTCTATTGGGAAGCGAAGCCATTAATTTTCGCACATGATAAGGTTCTTTCCACGACTACTATCAATAAAGAACTTAATGCTCTCCTGCTTGCGGCTCTTTGGTCTCCGGCTTCGATTTTTCTTACTCGGCCGACAACTGTTTCCCCGGACAAGAAAACTTCAAAAAGCCATAATAAATCAGCTTTTTCCTTTCGATAATGAGAAATACCCAAAAATATAATAATTGAATAAGACCTTTTTGATATTTAACACATATATCAACTTTCCATTCCGCCTTCCAACGAAACCTAGTTTTCTGATATGCAAATCATATCCAAATCACAATACTCTCTCTAGAAACTCGGGCTCTTACTTATCCAAGAGAACCTTCGCTGGTTCTCTCGCGCGTCTATTTCAAGTACCTGAAATATCGTTTGATGACCCAAAATTATCAATTTGCCAGTTTAGAACAGTTCTTAGAACCTCTAATCAAAGTCGCAAAATTTTACATAAATACCCGGTTTAAATTGTTCGATATTTTTTTAATCCATAGAAAACAAATTCGTTGTATCGAACCTGTTTTTCCTAAATTTTCTTCTCGATTCTAAAGAAATTTTATTTTAATTGATTTTCTTTGGTATTTCGCGTCTAAGTACCAGCGTTTCGCACCACGAAAATTGAATTTCAGATTTCATACATGTTCTCTATTCGATTTATGCTTTCGTGCTGATATATAATTAGCATTCAAACGCTAAAATCAGGATTTGCTTGAACTTTTTAGTATCAACGTCTCTGAGACTTTTAGGATTAATTTATAATCACATTTCAAATCACATTTCAGAGTGACATTCCTCTGTTCGCTCCATGGCAGATCTTTATTCTTTCCTCGCTCTGAGAGAGTATCTCCAACGGCAACAATTAGCGCAAATCATGGTCCCTCAATCGTTTAATTACCATGAAAAGACAGCCTGCTATGGCTATCCAGGAATAGGCCTAGCCTTCAAAGTAATGCCTCAAGCAAAGAAGCTCTCTACCCCTGAGGACGTTCTCAGTCATCCAGCTATAGACCAATTATGTAAAAAAATTCGAGCCCTTGACGCCGCTATCCAAGAAAGCTCAAGAAAAATCAATAAACCTCAAACGAAACTGGTGTTCTTGGTAAAATTAATTTAGGGTTTTGGGTTCCTATATCAATCTCAGCAAAAGAAAATAAAGAAGACAGATACACTTTCAGAGATTAATCAAGAGGTTAAAATCGAGGAAATTAGTGAAAAGGAAATTCAGACGGAATCAACTGAAAATTCCTCTAGGAAAAAAAGAAACTCGTCAGAGGCGTCGAAGTTTTTTAAATGTGAAGTTTCAGGCTGTGAGAAGAGCTATGGGTAATCTCATTTGAAACTTCGCTCTTATTGTTTCTTTCATTAGGAATGAGATAGCTTTGAAGCAACATATCAAAATTAAGCATACTTTATGTTAAAGCCGGCAATCGGATGGAAAGGTCCCAGGATTGGCTTTTCTTTCTTTATTTTTTGCGTATAGTTATTGATTCACGAAGAAATAATTTCGTTTAGATAATGTAATGTATCTATCGATACTTTAAAGCAGCAAAACGATGCATCCTAATTTTTTATCAAAATGCTACATAATTTTTTTGTTCATCTTCCTAACCGCTTGAGTTGAGTTAAACTCTCTTTCAAGGAAACGCTCAATAAAATTAATACATCACTTGGATTTAATTTAACCATGGCCAAAGATTCCTGGTTGGAAATGAAAGGAAATATTACTATAGAAAAGCGATAATCCTGTAGAAATCAGATTTCTCATTCGAAGAAACATTGGCTTCATAACTTTATTTAAAGTCGAGAGCCCAGCAAATGATCTTTTGATACGATTTGGACCCAGCTCAATTATAATCAAAACGTCTAAAATGGGATTGAGAATGTGTGATTTTTCAAATTTTCTGTGGGAAAAAAATTTCTGCTTCTGTATTGGCACTGAATTGTTGGAGCCATCTGAGATTGGATCAAGACCTGATGAAAATCGGTCTAACTGGGGGGCTTAGCTAATGAAATCATCGCAAGTGGAATAATGAAGGCTGAATATAAATGTTGGTGGGTTAATAGGCGAGAACGTATACGCCTTCTTATAAGCAAGTATAGCGCGAACTCATCTCAAATTGACGTGGTCTTTATATTGAAAATGTTTTGCTAAATCCTTCCTTTTGAAGGGTGTCGAGCATTCATTTATTTGAGCTTTTAATTTAGAAAAAGCCCTACTTTTATATTGACTCGTCATTATAAGAAGGAATATTTTATTCAAATGACTCGGCTGCTGGAGTGAGATGCAAAGCTATTCTTATATAGGCAATATAATCGATTCAGAACTGAGAGGAATAGAGCTTGAAATCGTTCTAAAAAAGGAATTTCGCTGCTTAATGAATTCACTGACATCTTGTTGAAATTAGCCATGATGGAACATTGAAATAGAAAGAAGAGCCAAAGTATAGCTTTATTTACATTTAAGTAGGGTTTCGATTTTCTTCCGTCTAACCAGTTCATATTTTGGGTTTTTGCTGCTAATATTATTTTCTACTGGAAGACAATAATTTCAAAAGAAAATGCTAAACGTCTTCATAACTGTTATCATGATGCGAACGTGATACTACAGAGCTATCCCTACTTATTTCTCACTATCAGGAGATTCCTGAAAGATTTACATTGAGGGGTGAAACCACGGATTTTTCAAAATTTTCATCAAATAAAGTCTCAAGGCACGATACACCTTTGATTGTATAGAGCCGAAAATAGTAAAATGTCTCACTATTTATGTTTCAGAAGAGAAACTTCGATTGATCGTCGACTTTCATCAAACCATCGTTAAATTAAGGGAGTTGCAATTTAATTTGGAAGCTCTATGATTCTTCCAATGTCTTTTTCTGTTTCACATTAATTTATAAAAAACTTTCTAAACTTGCTTGGAAGATCCATGCTCAAAGTTTTCGTTTAGCCTAGCTCTTATTTACGGTTCTCAGAACCCTGTCTAGACTATTCTTCTGCTTCCCCAGCAAGAGTTACCAAATCGCTAATGAAAGAGCAACCTTTCCACAATATTGCTGCTCTATCGGGATCATGTGACTGCAATTTGATATGACATCATAAAATCGACTTAACGTTCACCAATGGCACATAGAATGAAATATGGAAGTTAATAAAACTAACAAGGAGACACAGCGATTTGCTGATCAGGAATTGCAGACAAGAACTGTGTTTTTGTTGGCTTCTACTTGAGTACAAACAACATCACAGCATGGTGCTTCTATTCAGCAAGCACAACGCGCGCCTCACTAAAATTTCTGTCTGCAGGGTCTTAATAGTTGACAATAGCCTCTTTTCGGTTCTTGCCTGGTGATTGGCTTGGATAGTTAAAATTTTAATCAAGCAGGAGTTAGATGCGACTTATAATTAGAACAGTGCGCCTATCAAATTAATTTCAACTAAATCGCTTTCTTCTGAATTGACCACAGTGCTCAATTTAATCTAGACATTGCAGCGAGTTATATGCTCATAGTCCTATTATTGATTTCTCATTAAACAGCCTAAATACAATTCGCTTTATTTTGCTTAGGTTTAAAGAATGTGAGCATCTATATTTCCAGTTGGAATTGTTGTTGATTACAATTTGAGGAATATCAGGAATTGCGCGTGAATTTTTTATCGGAAGAGGCCGCTGCTGAATTTTAGCAAACTATTTTGCCTTCATATCGCTTAATTTGCAGCCTCATTTATCTTAAATTCCCAGCCATCAATGAGTATTTCATCTCTTCTCAGAACCGCTTTGCTTTGCTTGTTAGCTTTATTTTTATATGGCAGTCCCCTTGCTGACGTCTAATTTCTCAAATGATAACCTATCAATTGCTTTCTTTCAATTATTATTAGAGAGATTGCTCTATTTGCAACTTTTTCACGCTCAAACTATCTGCTCTTTCTAAGTTACATGACTCAAAAGCTCCTAAAAGTAATTTTTGTAAGTTCACAGCGGCTTGCTATTTTAATCGCTCCTGAAAACCCAAAAAAAAATTCGCTGGAAGAACAATTTATTAATCTAAAGGTTTCGAATTATTAAACTTTTTGATAGCCAATTAAGCAGATCTTTTAATTTCCTTCTTTTGGTAAAGTTATTCCAAAATTCTTGTTCAGATCTTAGGAGAGTTTCTATCAAATATGTAAAATAATTCAAAATACTGATAAGCCACTCAAAAAATTTAAAATAATTACGATCAGTTTTCTAATTTTGAATCGGGCCTGCATTTCTTTAATTACTAGATGGCAGACATATATTCTCTAATGGCTATAGGAGAATACCTCCGAAGACAACAGCAAATGGCAACATTGTTGACGCCTCGGTCCCTGCCACCACAGCTACCATCTCTGACTCAAGTTTATTACGTTGGTAAACAGGATGAAGGGCTCCTCCCTCTTCAAGGAATTCAGAAAAGTTACCAGCCGATTCATGTTATTCCTAACACTCGACCATTCAAGAGCCTCCCGACTCCAGGGAGCATACTAGAGCATCCAGCTTTAGACCGTTTGTGTAAAAAGATTAAAGCTCTTGACGTAGCTATTGAGCAATGCGCTGAAAAGGACAAGCAACGACACATCAAAACCATTAAATTGGTAATATTCGCATATTTGTTATACCATATCTAACGCTATGCTAACCAAAAGAACAAAGCAATCTACGAGCTGACTCCAAATACAAGAGATACGCTGTCAAGTGTGAAAGAAGAACTAAATGTGAAGGAAGAAACCGAACAGGAATCAATGAAGAGTGAAGAAAGTGGCGTGGGGTTAAGTTTAATTTCCAAGGACAGCCAGAAAAAAAGAGGGAATAACTCTGAGGTTTTGAAAGTTTTTAAATGCACAGTTGCGGACTGTGGGAAAAGTTATGGGTAATTCCGGTCGTTCTTTCGAAGCTGACTTGAAATTGTTTCTTAGAAATGAAATCGCTTTAAAACAGCATCTGCAACTCAAGCACAAGTCATGTTAATCGATTACTAAGTCTTGTTTCCGTAATAATTAATTTGAAGGATCACAATATATTGCGTTTCCTATGCGGTGTTAGTTAAGCCAATCTAATTTTCCATTGAAATGTATTATTAAGGATTCACTTACACTACATTGTAAGGCTAGTTCGCGTATTTTATTTAGAGTAAAAGAGGTAAATTTAAATCAATAAAATTAGTTATGAGAGCAACTGTGGTCTTGAGTCACCAAATCTCATGGGACGAATTGTTAGGCTATGTTTTTCGCATTAACATAGGTGTTTCGCTCCCAAAAGCTTGAAAATATGCACTTAAAGCGACTACATCAACTCATTCTCATTATGCTAATTTCGATGTCCTCCTGCTGCTGATGTTCATAATTTTGAGTGTTCTGAGGAGTTTAATGTTCCTCAAGCAAAGCGATGGCCTCTTGCCTTTAAACTTGTTCCTGAGTCCCAAGAATACCACCCAAATAAATCGAGAGCCATAAAAAGCCCAAATTGGGACGGCCTTCCCTTGCGTTGCTCTAGCATGAGTCTTATGAGGTTCTCAATAAGAAAAAGACTCGGCTGATTTAGACACTCAGCAGAATTAGCAGTTCATTGCTCTTGAGCTTCATTCATCTTTTTGAGATGAGTTTACTCTTTCCGATGACTGTATACTACCTTCGTCTAATCTGAGAAATGAAAATGATGCCGGATATTCTCTTTGGATGCACCCTACGGGCATGTTGCACTAAATGACCGGGTCAGAGGGTAATTGTAGTCTCGAAACAATTTGAAAATAAACTTTTAAATAGAGCCAAAAACACACTGACGAACTACCAGATTCGATAAGGAAGCAGAAAATTTATTTCTCTTGAGATACTCTACTCTATGTTTACTAGCTCTCTCAGAAACTCACACATTGATGAGTTTTCACCGATTCTAGGACCTCCAAACCTCCCTTCATCCAAATATTGAGGATATTGGATCAATATTCCAAGATGTCTCGAAAACACCCTATGGAAAATTTCGGGCATTTTCTACTTGTACGCGAAGATCGAAAATACTGGAATGGTATCTGACAAAAAAAAACTTTATTGCCCAAATCTTAATCCAACTCTTTTAAATGAATTTCTTATAACCAGTTATTTACCATAGAATCGTCATCTACCAGGCTTACTCAAGGCTGAACCAAAAGTAAACTGCAATTTCTTATACATATCTGGCTTGAACTGCAAAACTCTTTTGATGAATCCAGTTTCCGTATTGCTAATAACTCTTAAATCTTACTTATTCCAACTCAGAATAAAGATTCTTGGACTAGCCACCACAACTCTCAGCCCTCATTTTTAAAATCGGATACCTCTTATATCAAAGATACTTTGGAAGCTTAATACTTTGATACCTATCTCACTGCAATATGCAACTCGTAAATAAAAATTATTAAAAAGACAGACTCAATCCGCCAGCCGAATGGCCACATCCATCACTATCAAAGCCCAAAAATACGTCAAACCAGAAAAACGCTACCTCTCACCTGCCGAAAGGCACAGTGCCCCTACAATTCTTCAATCAAATTCGCCAATATTGCAATCTATTGACTCCCAGCGCCTTTCGAGTCCGGATACCAAAAAGAAAAAGGAAGAAAAGGAGCTTGATACGCATATCATCGAAGAATCCGACGCTGACGAAAGCTCTGATCAATCTTCTGAGGACGCTGATGATGATGGAGAGGGAAAAGTTTCCAATGGCAGCCCAACTGCAGATAAAAGTCAAAAGAAAAACCAAAATCAGCTGCCTTCAACGGTCCTCTCGCACCTTTCGTCATTGATTCATCCGGCATTGAAAAAATCTGAATCAGCTGCTGACCCTCAACAAGTAAGGAGGTCAGGGTCTGTAATCGGAAGGCATAGGCATTCGACTTTTGACCCAAGTACCTTAAGAAGGCTGAAAGATATTAAACTGGAAACTATGAAGCAAGATGACCAAATAGAAGTAAACTTTTTGTAATTTGATGGGATAATAGCAACTGTTCTGCTTGCCAGCTGGCGATATTGATTTTACAGAAGGAGTTTGAAGAGCGAAATTCCACAGATATCAATTTTCTGGTGAAATGCACCGAGAACGTTGGTTTCTTTAAAAAATACGATGAGGATACACATAAGCAATGCATGGCGAAAATGTACCATGTACACCTGAAACAAGGCGACGCGTGCATGAATCACGGTAAAATATTCGTAAAGTAACTGGTTTTTGATGTGGTTAGGTGAATTTGGCGAGACCTTTTGGGTGACGCTCAAGGGGAGAGTCGGGATTATTATTCCACTGGAAAAAGAGGTGGTTGATAAAAACGGCGAAACAAAAAAAGAAAAAGTGCCTACTAAAGTAGCTGTTCAAGGCCCAGGCTACGCTTTTGGAGAGCTTGCTTTATTAGAACGGAAGCCGCGAGCAGCAACCATCCTTTGTGAGGAAGATGCTGATTTCGCCGTTCTTGACAAAGAGCCTTTCCAGCAGATACTACGTAATCTTTCCATCTAAACGAGGGAAAAACTCATGCAAATTTTGCTTGTAAAGGCGAAAAAGAAGAGCAAAGGCTCTTCAACGAAATCAATTTTTTGAAATCCTTAAAAATGTTCAAAGAATGGTCCTACCCCTCAATCCGGAGTTTATTCATGTACTGTCGAGTGAGGGAAGCGAGCCGAAACCAAATCATTTATAGCCAAAATGAGCCTGCCGAGAACGTCTATATCATAAAATCCGGTGATTTCAAAGTAAAGGAAACCTTTCTAAAAAAGTCCCTTAACAAAAACTCGTTGTTTCAGATACTTTCAAAAGTTGACTATCATGAAGCATTTGAGAGTCCAGACGATTTAACAATCCGCAAATACCTAAAGAAAAAATATCCCTCTCGAGATATTGAAGTACAAATCTTTTTGGAAATCCAATCGTAACATAGCATTACAAAAGCTGTCAATACTAGGCAGAGGTGAAATTTTTGGAGCAGAGGAAATAATAGAAGGCAAGCCTAGGATGCATTCGGTTGTGTGTATTCAACCTGGTGCGTACGTTCAAATAAATAAAAAAGTACTATAGAAATTTTCCAAGCGAAGAGCAGTTTCAACCTTTTTATCTTAGGAATTACAAAGTTTTATTCTATCTGAACCCACAGCGTCTAACTGGTTGATGGAATACCTCGAAGCCAGAGCAAAAATCCATAATAAAAGACTGCAGGGCATCATTACCTACACACAAAGCCGAAAAAATTACTTAATACAGTCTCAATCGACGAGTTCCCGGTTCTTTGACCCAACAAATCAATTGAAGTCCAGCGAGAGAAACTTGCCAGCCGATCATTCAACTATTTTGCAATCTAATCAAAAGGGATCGATGGAGGCATTCATCGATCAATCTATTGAAAAATTCAATGAAATTGAACCTTCATCCGATCACCACGATAATGCTGAGCCTGCTGAGCACCATGTAAAAGATATCCCGACGAAAAAATGGAAGCAGAATGAATGGCAAGTGGAGAATGATCCGTTTTCTCCCTTTGAAAATTTCGGAGTTGACTACCATTCGCTGAGACGCAGCTATACAAGCAAGGGACTGAACCCAAGGCATTCAACCGACGGCAGATTTAGCAATGGAAGCAATCCCAGCCAAAGCATTAACCTCGGAGAGCTCTCTCCGACTAAAACGGTATCAAAGGTCACCAATGAAGAGAGCTCCTCGAAATCTCCAGTGCGATACGTGCAGGTTCGGCTGAGTTCGCTTGATAATAGGGTTAAACAGAGGTTTATAGTAAGCAAATACAGGACGCCAATCCCTGGAAGAGCTACATTTACAGGCGATTTGAGTGATTTTAAAGACGTATCTCCGAGTCATTCTCGGGAATATATGAGCCCAGCGAAAAGGAGATTAAAAGGACTTCAATGGCTCTCGAAAATAAAGCAAAGCCACTCTTCAAGTAAACGTGAAGGAGCCAACGAGGACAGTAAATATGACTTCAGTCAATTTTCCAAATTTAACGAAGAGGAGCTTTTACAAAGCTCTCAAAGGCAATCTGGACTAGTTCACGGCAGTTTAAGTTATCTCGAAGACTCTGACTCGGCCACAAAGGCCGCTATGATCAAAAAGGCGCTCGAAGCTGAAACTAGACAAGCGATACGAAATAAACTGAATCTTAATAATACACTAAGTTTGATCAGTATTGGCAAGCCTGCTGGTTTGAAAGGAGCACAAACAACATTGTATAATCAGACAATAACCGCTGTGGATACAGCTCCTGAGCAGCGACCCGCTATTGAAAAGAAACCTTCTCCTATCAAGATTCGGCTTCAAAGGAAATTCGATAGCGTAACAGACTTTCCAATTCGAATGCCATCAACCGTAAAAACGCTAACCAAACAAACCAGTCACGAAAAGAGGCAACAGTCGTTTGAACGACCAGCGGAGACTGTAAATATCCTCGATCATAGTCAATTTACTGCATCTCGTCATGAATCACCAAGACATCCTCATCCGCGTTATTCCTCGGAGGCTGAAGTCAGGAAAACAAGACATAGGAACTTGACGGAATCGCCCTCGAAAAGTCATCTACCTGCATTAAGTATGAGAACAGAAGAGCTGGAGTACTCTAATCCGAATACACTGCGAGTTTTCATAAAAAGAGACGCGAAACTTGAGCGAAGAGGATTCCACCCAGGCCATGTTTTTTCCCTGGATGAAAAAAGCTTTAGGCCGATGAAAAGGTTAACTCAGTAATGTTTTTGTTTTTTAGTCTAGGCTACTTTGCCACATTTTATGAGGAAAACAAAGTTTCATATATGAATTTCTCAAAGTAGCGATACATTGAGAAGGAAACTTCATTAAACTCATTCATAAATGCTTTGCATATACCTTACTTTTAATTAACTCGATTTCTTAAGAAAATGTTTTGTTTTCTATTCAATTTCATAATTCTAATCAGATTATTGCTGAAGATTCATCAAATATTGATTTCTATAAATAAAAATGAAATTTGATAATGCGTCTCTTAACCTCATACCTAACAAAAAGAGCGACAAAAATGTCTTTCTTTACAATTCTTGCTTTTTCAATAGATTTTCGAAACATATGCTGAAGCATCGAGGATACTGGATGATAACCGAGGCAGAGTTTGCTTGTTGGGCTCTTTCTCCAAGTCAATTTGGGATTTCAATATTGATTGGTTCGAAGAGTTCAGATTACTCGAATCCATATTGCGTGAATCCTCGAAATTTCCTGTGATCAAAGATTTTGCATTATTAATAGGAAGAGGGGTATTTGTAGAGAGCTCTTGCTGGTCTGATACAGTACACCTTCTCAGCCGCTCAACCGCTGCTCTGTTTCTCTCTCTGACGCCATTTCTCCTTTGGAAGTGAGCAGTTGTCGGCATATTGATAGTAATTGCTGCATTTGCGATTTTGGTTTCCAACTCCTGGATCTGTTTGTCCAAAGCGGCGCTCGAGTATATTTTCCTCACGAACCTCAGCAACGACAATTGAAATTTCGAAAAGGCATGGAGCACTAACTCTGTCATCTTCAAAACGAAATAAAAAACCATGAGAACATTGATGACCATCAGTAGATAAGTCGCAATTAATGTTACCGCGGGAGTCTTTGAGTATTTGATGAGGAGAATTAGCAAACTTGACCAGCAACAACATATCGTCGAATAAACCTCTAAATCATAGAGTTTTGAATGGTGAAAAGGCCGACTAGCCCTCAACATCCAGAAATACAAGACCATTACGACTAAGCAGAGAATCAGTTTCGTGTCCTCGTCTTCGCTGAAAAAATTCGAGACGATGAGCAGGACTTCCTTGAAACCCAATGAAACCAAACCCCAGTAATAGGCTGGCTCAGTGTATTGGATATAAAACCCACCCAATACGATTCTATAATTTTCCGATTTCAGTTTCCGTTTATTTTTTATCATCATTCCGAATATCAGGAAAGGGATAAACACACCCCAGGTGAGCAGAATCGGAAGCACGGTGGTGATTTTAAAAGAATTATATTCGGGCAAACTGCAGTTAATATCTGCGTTATCAACATTGTAAAGCGTCGCTGAAGAGGGGTCTAGTTGGTTGCAGTTGAATACGGCGAGGAGTTGTTTAACGATGCCAGGCTGCTCGAGGAGAAAGAGACTGAGGAATAATATAATCGAAAATTGAAAGTGCTTGTAATTGCTCGACTTTTTCTTTATGGCGCCGGTGAGTGGGTATAAAACAATAGAGAAAATGATCCATTTCAAGAGTGGGGTGAGACTAGAAATCAGGATCTTGAATTGGAGTATTTGGAAAGCCGAGTATCCTCCATTGAAGAAAATGCAATCGAGCGACAGAAACATGATTTGGTAGGGATCTCCGAATGAATTCGCGACGCTGAGATAATCTTGTAGCGCGGAGCTCAGAGAAAAGACAACAGAGGTAATTTGGGAGTAATTCGTGAAAACCGCAACGCATTGACCAATCTTAATGATCTTCACCCCGGTTTGTTTGAAGGATTCGTTGAAACTGGTATTCGAGTTGAAGGTCATAAATGCGATTAATAACTGGTATAGACTGAGCCCGATAACCGAAAACACCAGGCCTACGCGCTGAGCTGCCGTTTCTTGGGGGCAGCGTACACATCCGCCGCCTGTTTTCCTCATATACCCATTCGATTGGTCACATTGTAAACACAAAATTCCTGTATATCCATCCGCACAGATATCCTCCCCGACACCTCCGATACAAGTGGTTTGAGGGCATTTCACAAGCTGGTCCGAGGAGGCGTTTTGCCTCCACCACCCAGAGTGTAATTGAATTACGTTGCCTCCAAGGCAAGTCGCTCCTTCCATGCAAATCTTGCAATAAGAGTCATATACATTCAATGAGTATTTCCCTGAGGGACATAGCGTACAAGTCCCGATGCTTGTATCGTTTATTTCGCCCTCTACGCAACCTCTGACGATAAGGTAAAGCTCTTGACTTGCAGTAATTACGTTTGACTGATATTCGACCCTGAGAGTGACATTCTCGCCTGCTTTTCCAGTGATTTGTAGGTCGTCTGGCGTAACCCAGCAAGTCGCTTTGGTGCAGTTTTTATAATAGAAAACTCGGTACTGAAAGCTTGAGTTTACAATGACGGACACAACTTTTTGAGCAGAATCATCATTGTAAAGATTATCGAATTGATCACGGAGATACACGATAATAGGTACGTTGCTAAACCCATTGGTCGACACGTTTCTCGCTTCTGGAAGCGCAAGCTGAATGCCGTTTGTAGCAAGTGCTGCGTGGTCAATTTCAAGAGTAATCGATTGAGGAGGAGAGCCAGCGGCCCATCCGAAACCAAGCTCGGAGGTGTTATTTGTAAACGTGTTGCCTGCAGTTGAAGTGAAAATAGGGCCTAGGTTGTCCTTTTGACTAATGAAGACGACTCCGCCGTTGACTTCGGCGGTGTTTTGTGTAAAAGTTGAATCAACGATAGTCATGCTGGGATTGCCGACCCAAAAAACCCCTCCTTCAGCTGTAGCATTATTTCTGAGGAAATTAGAGCGAGAAACGGTGATATTCGTGTTTTTCGGGTTATTAGCGATGCTATATAATACTCCTCCAAAGACTGCTTTATTTTCTGTAAAATTCGATTCCTCGAGTCTGAGAGAAACTACAGGAGGAGGAGCATCAGTAGGAAAATACGTCAGGTCTATATCATCAGGA
>ENA-UOTZ01000843-UOTZ01000843.1-compost-metagenome-genome-assembly--contig:-NODE-843-length-24432-cov-16.170355_pt1 | contig 24432 bp, 11 predicted proteins | sample MGYA00238144_ERZ746983 | MGnify/ENA primary metagenome ERZ746983 (study PRJEB28759, sample SAMN06268863) | compost metagenome | isolation source: single cell | place: USA: California, Emeryville, Joint... | reverse complement strand
TGCGAACCGAGTTCATGGTTATCTTTGAATGACAGATTTCATTCAAACTGACAAAAAATAATTCCTTTGAGACCATAAACCTCTTCCAAACTAATCGAAGATAAAACACGATCTTAATAAAAAATCTTACAAGGGCAGCCAACACCTAATTATTGGCTAGCTGGCATTGACATAATTGAAAAATTTTCGCGTTACTCAAGGGCGATAGCGTAGTACTGATCTTTCACAATCTGTATGATGGTTTTTTATGGCTAGAAGAACACTAATCAGGGAAGCTTGAGGTTTTCAGAGCCGATGCTTTAAAAAATCTATAATTATGTATTCATTCTTTTCTCTATTAAGAATCACCTAATTGCACTCGTTGAACTAACGGGAAAAAAATGTCATGATGCAATTGTTCTACTTTATTCTTGAGTACTCATCCATAATGAGCATTGATAACTAAAGTTTCGAGTTGGAAGACTCACTTTAAATTCAGAAGAAATCTTTGGGTTGGCAGACCTTCAAAGAGCTTGTCTGTGTAGTTGATGAATTTTGACTTTTCTTCCTTTTTGTTGTAGAAATTTCATTTGATAGAAACCCATCAACTAAATAAATTTCTTTAATTCCTTCATGGAAGCTTGGAACCGAAATAAAATAATTCCTATAAGTTAAGGAAAACAGCTATGATTAAGACCAAGGCATTAAAAAAAGGATCATAAACATCGAGAACAGCCTGGAGGCAAGTCTCTCCACCTTAAGCTCAACAAAATAGCGACATTTGGCTAGGATTCGCGTAATTAGCTGACTGTTCTGTTTTTCTCAAGAGATCATATCGGTGCTCATCTTTCTTCCCTAAGCATATCTTGAGTGGAAATTACCGTAAAGATGCCATTTACAACGTTAGTTCCCTCTCAACACCTCTCGTTGCATGGATCGAACTTTCTCGCCCTCGTTTTACAAATCATTATAATTTATTAGGTCGTAAAATTTATAGAGAACAGAAAAAAGAAAAGCTTCCAAAAATCTTTAATTTCGGTATTTTTCTATATTTACTTGGCGGGTTGCGGAGTCTCAAACATCAAACATGTTTCGATATCTTCCCGGTCTGTTGCTGGACCTTGTGGACCTTATTTCCACTACGTCAACAAGAACCTAGTTCAGCAATTGCTGACAGTTTGAGAAACTATTTTCTGTTCTTTAGTTGATTATAATTTTTAAAGCTGGAAAGCACCTCGATACAACTTTCTGGATAATTAAAGATCGTTTTGATCTGATAATTCGATTTGAATTTTGATTTTTGATTATTGATCTAGATTTATTAATATTCACTCATAGTCGAATCCCGATTAATTTAGAACGTTTCAATAAAAGTTTTCTTAAAAAATTTTTTCTTCGTTGAATACAATAAATAGCGACGCCAACTTTTTCGTAAAATTATTAAATTCCAGCACTGTTCTATCAAAAACCTTGGCTCTGTTAGTTTTGTGTATAAAGGAGAAATTTCCACGGTCAACCTAATAATTCATTAAATTTTTTAATTCATCTACCTCTCAGGACACAATGTTTTCTCTCAATAAGTACCAAACCAATTATATGGGCTGCGAAGAGCTCATCTTTGACCCTTCCACTGATACCAACTCTCAGCGAATGGAGCTGGAGGTGGAGACTCAAGGGAATTTTACGCCTCAGAACAAAAGCAAGGAAATTCAATTTTCAAGCACTGAGAGCCCTCAAAACCAAGAAATCCACAGCAAAGACTGCCTCAAGTTCTGCCGGAAGATCTCTACCTTGGTGATGAATCATCTCAAGGTGAGATCTGACCTAATAGTTGACATACTCAGGTTCAACGCAGAAGTGATAAATTGCCTACTCTACCTTTTCGATATCGAAAATGTAGACCTTAACCATCTAATAGACATCCAAGCCGAGTGCCTCCTGGACATCTGGGACCGCTTTAAAGAACATATGTCTTACAGCAAGAATAAGAAGATATGTATCGTAAAACAAGAATACTGGGACCTGATCTTCGAGAAAACCGCTTGTATTGAAGAACTCAAGAAGACGTTTGACGAGATAAACGAGACTTTGAAGTCTCTTGCGGGAGGAAAGAAGACTCTGCTAGATGACAATAATTTCTGTAATTTGCTAGCTCCGATGCTATACTGTACGAATAAACTAATCACCCTTATCGTACTAACTATGGATTCATCAGAAAGAGCCTTCACAGTTAGGTCTCTGGCCACGTTTGATAATTTTGAGGTTCTCATTATTTTTCCTCAGCTATTTAAGCATTACAACCATCGTAGAGGAAAATTCGCAAGGGAGTGCTGCCGGAAATGCAAGATTTGCGGCTCGAGGACTCTCCCGACAAATTTCCTTGAAACTTTGAAAGAATCCAGACACCAGACCATGCAGATCTTGTCATACGTCAAAAAACTCGTTGAAGAGTATGACTTTAGTAGTTTCACCACTCTTGTCAATTTGCTGGATGTTTTTTATAAGTTACCTTAAGGAGTTTCATGAGACTTAAGTCAAGAATGGATTGAGAATGTCCTTTGGTTTTGATAAGAATGGTCATTTATATTGATAGGAAATTTATTCGAATGATTTCCGTAAAGCGCGTATTTGGGATTCGTACTGATTTGTAATTAGAAACCTTCGAAAATTAGCTAAAATTGGGCTTGAAATGAAGGTCAAAAGCATCCGATTTCTATTTTTATTTGCATAATTTGTCTGAGTAATCGAATCAAATTGCTTATATATTTCTGGCATGTATAACATCTTTAAAATCAAAAACACCTCGTCTTCAATAAAGAGCGATATTTGGTTGCATCCACAGAAGATCATGAGTCATCAAGAAATAGTGGGTACCACAATAGCGATAAATTAGTGTTAGAGTTTTAGAGCAGACGCGTTTTTCACATTCTTTTCATCAGTAATGGAAACAGATGAGCAGTTTTTTTTTTCATACAAAGGAGCGCCGAGAGAGCTAATTAATGAGCTACCGATTTTATTTTCATTTTCATTTTTATCCATTCTCAGATTCAAGATTTTATTGCAGAATTCCTAACCAAAATTAGGATTTGCTTATGGCGGTAATTGGATGCGGTCTTCAAGCCAGAATTTTCGAGGTTTATATTTGTTATGCTGGGTTTCAGATGACTATCAACGAATCAGATAAAATCAATGCGAGAGGGGAAAAAAGTTACTATTGATTATTCCTTTCCTGAGAAAAGCAGCAATCTACAAGATTCCTAGCTGGCAATTAAATGTTAGCATGTTCTTGTTACTTTTCCCAATTTCGAAGATTGAAAACAAAGTGGGACAGAAACCTTTTGATAAATTCAATTTTTAAAAGGCATTGAAGCACAAATTGAGCTCAGAGGGTTTTCGATTTCGAAATTGAGGAATACGAATTATTTTGAGTGGAAATGGATTTGGAAGCCTCAGAAAATAACTACACTGACACTTAAAACTGTTCAGATTATTAGCTCTAGCATGAATTGGTGATTTTGCAGCTGAGAGTGAGCAAGGCTATAGATACGTGGTTCGATTCAAGATGAAAAATTTGAAAAATGCTGATAGTGTGGGCATTTTATCTCAAATATGCAATCCGGGCTAGACTACCAAAAATATCTGCTGCATCAAAATTAAATAAAATTTTATTTAGACTATGTACCCACCCCTCTTTCGGTACCAAAAAAAAATCGATGAAATGCTTCTAATTAATACACTGCGAAAGATCTCTTGTTCTGTCTGGCAAAATAGAAACGTTCTGGAAATGCAATTACTTCATTTCTTTATCTTTAAGATTCTGAGAAAAAATGTTTCACCGCGCGCATTGTGCTCACTTTTTACTCATTGAAAGTTTAAGGACAACCTCTGAAGAATGTTTTGAAACATGGTGATTAGCAAAAGATGTGCAACTTGATTTCTATTTCTTTTTATCAAAATTCATAGACAGCAAGGTATTCCATAGTAATGAGGGTTTGCAAACTTTTACGTCTTTATTAATGTTTCAAAATTCACAATCTTGAATCAAATTAAAGAGTAATTTCTATAAATGCATTCAATAAATATGACTATTTAAATGACTTCCAGTTCTCATCGTTCCTTGGCACAGCTATAGGTTGGGTTCTCAGCCAAGATGTAAGCCGCAAAAAGGGAAAAAATTCATTTTTTCACTCACCTTTAGGGCTCTATTCAAACCCATTGGCTATTAAAAATACATCACTCATTTGAGAATCATTTGATACTGTAGATCCATTCGATAATATAACGTATACAAAATATCATACGTAATATATTTCCCAGAATAAAATTACAGAAGCAAGAGCCCGAAACAAATGTGGATCCACGATTCTATTATCGAGCCGATCTGCCAACCGCCTCGCTCAATGCAAGGCCAGCTCGAGTACATCGAAAGGAAGTATTTAAATTACTTTTTAGTCTATGGATTCATATTTATCGTATATCCTACACTTCTAATTTCATTCTTCTTCGGTTCCTTGCCGATAGAGAGAGCATTGCTTCATTTCTCTGTCTCAATTCCGATTATCTCGACGATCGCACTGAAAGCATATCGAGCCTTTTCAGTTCTCGTGCTACTAGTGACATACTCCATGGTGTACATCTACTGGTACTCTCCAGACTATTTTGGCCCTTATTTCATGCCATGGGCAGGTCTAATATTTATGTTCACGTTTCTTCAAACCAAGAGAATGATCGCAATCTATAGTGTTCTTGTGATCTTGGGTACTATTTACATAATCCGCGAGCGTGTGTTAACTTTCGTGGAAACTGCCCCTAAAGAAGACATCCTGATAGCTGTGAACCGAGCATTCGTCACGATGCTACGGTATTTCTTCATACAGTGCCTTTTCATCCTCTTTAAAGTCTACACAAGGGAAAAAATCCACTCTGAATGGAATGCTTTACAAAAAACCATAGCTGAACAGAACGAAGCTCTGAAGAAATCAAACAATGACTTACGGCAGGCTCTGGACGATAGAGAAACGTTTATACTCAGCTTTTCTCACGAGACGCGCAATCCTCTCAATGGACTGCTCGGAAATCTCCATATTCTCTCCGAAATGAAGGTTTCACCCGAGGTTGGCCAAATTTTGAAAAAATCATTGGTTTGTGCGAAAATTCTCAAGAATATCCTCATCACAATCTTGGACTCAAAGAAGACTGGTGAGTCTACTACAAGCACCGAGCTTACAGTCGTTCAGACCCAAATGCCGCTGTTTATCCAAGAAATTTGGACGATATGCAAAGATCTTATCCATGGCAAAGGCCTGGCGCCTATTTTGGACGTTTCTAATTCATTTCCAACGTCGCTGGAATTCGACACGGAAAGAATGACTCAAGTTATTTTGAACCTCGTGAGTAATTCCCTGAAATTTACTCAGAAAGGGTTTATCAAACTTTCCTTCTCATGGAGGCCTGAGGTAAACAAGACAACAGCCAACACGAAATTTTATACAGCAAGTAACATTGCTCTGTCTCAATGGCTTAAAGGAGGAGATGAAGCCTTCTACCCAAGCTGGTTTAAAAGCTTCAAAAAAAGAGAAAAAGGGTATTTTATCATCGAAGTCAAAGACTCAGGATGCGGCATCAGCGACGAAAACCAAAAGATTATCTTCGATAAGTTTGCACAAGTAGGTTCGAATTCCAGCGCTAAGAAATTAGGGCTGGGGCTCGGCCTATGGATTTCGAAATCCATCGTGAACCTGCATAAAGGTCAGATACTCGTCGAGAGTCAAGAGAATATAGGAAGCTGCTTTAGGGTAGTTATTCCAACTACTACGACCTCATCGGACCCAAAAGAGTCTACAGAGATAGAGTCTTTAAGTAAAACAACACTGAATAATGAAAGACACTCGTTGAGGGCGTTAGTGGTAGATGATTGCTCCATTAACCAGGAGATTAATATGAAGATGCTTGAGAAGTATGGGTTCAAAGAAGTCATATTAGCCTCAGATGGCGCAGAGGCCGTAAAGCTGGTGAAATCTTATGGAGCAAATCATTTTTCGCTCATTACGATGGACCTTGAGATGCGGTCGATGAAGGGAAAAGAGGCGATCAGACAGATTAGACAATGGGAAAAAGCGAATAATTTCCAGGCCAGCAAAATCGTTATCATTAGCGGGAACGTTGTGGAAAAAGAGATTGAAGAATGTACGAATCCGAAGGGAGAAATCGCTGCTGATTTCTTTCTCGCGAAGCCCTGTACCTATCGAAAACTCGCTCAAACTCTCGATTCGATTGAGCTGAAAGCTCCGACGAGTCTGAAGCGAATGAGTGGAGGATTCGATAAAAAAGTGCTATTTGCAGATGATGATTTCTTCAATTTGGATATTCTTGCAAATTACTCCAGGCAGTTGAAAGTTGGTCATCTTATCGCGAAGAATGGGAAGGAAGCCGTTGAGCTATTTGAAGGAAACTCTAAGGATATTGGAGTTGTCTTTTTGGACTATGAAATGCCATTTATGAATGGGATTCAGGCCGCTAAGACTATTAGAGAGCAGATAGAAAAGCAATGTTTGGATTGCGAGGTGTATTTGCTTAGTGGAATCGAACTGAAAAGTAATTCTCAAGAGAGACAGTATTTCGATGGAGTGGTGCAAAAGCCATTTAGCTTTCAAAAGTTCGAAGAAATTATTAAATCAACCAAAAAGTAGTGAAACTGTTGATTTTAGGATAAATTCATCAAAAGTTTTTCTTTTAAACTCTTCTTTTAAATTTGTTGTTACCATCGGATATATAGTAAATAAGTTAAATATCTAACCTGCTAAACAGTTTCTGAAAGCCTTGAATTCTTTTTATTCTTCTCTCGTTTTTTGTTGTTGTGAAGAATCTAAAGATTAAACAAAATTTGACTGAGTTTGTTGGTTTTCAAAGAATAAATTTATGAAATCTATCTTACTAATGAATCCACGTGAGCCCGGAGGTCACGTATGTATTCAAGAAATTTTGCATGTCGAAGTGTTTGAAGGTAAGCTATGATATCTTGATGGCATTTATTTATGTGTAATAAATGTAAATGACACATTCTGGTATTCTTTGGTTTCATCAGGTTTTATTACAACAAAATCATTAAGATTATTATATTCTTCCTACCAAAACATAACAAAGAAATCTCTTGTTGGTTTCCAGTCAGCTCTTCTTATTCTTTCTGTATTTTTTCAGTTATATGCTGCCGCTTGTCAGACTCTCAAAGGTAATTGGCAGTAAAAACTTCTCCATGGAAGTACAACCAGCCAATACTCTCAATTGCTTGATCAAACCTTGCAACAATAACAACTTTGGGTTGATTAAGATATCTTCTCCCAATGAAGCCTCTTCAAATACCAATATTTCAAGCACATCCAACAGTCTGACGAGGTATATTAAGTTAAACACGCTGAAGGAAGACACGCGTACTGCATCTTTCAGACTCAAATCACGCAATGAACCCAAATTACTCTCTTATCTATTGAACAATTCTTCAACTCCATATTCAGAGATGCTCAGCCCACAATTAATAGATCAAATCAGCGATCTTGCTGAAATGAGCACGTTTCCAAGAAGCGCTTCTGGAATTGTGAAGATCAATTTACAAAATGGAATTCAATGGGGCACAGGAGTGTTAATTGGGAAGGATTTGGTGCTAACTTCCGCACATGTGCTTTACGACCTCAAGAATAATACCCGAAGGAAACATTCTATCGGCAGTATTCAATTCGTACCAAGCGCCAACGGCAGATTTGCTCCCTTCGACACATGCAAAGTCATCGATGCTTATGTTCCTAAGAAATTTGAGAGCTCAGGTGTCCATGAAGACTACGCTATCCTACTTCTTGATAGAGATGTTGGGACTGAGACAGGTTTCATTGAACTCGGTCTTACAAATAATACTTTTCTTCGAGGTGAAAACGTAATCATTGCTGGATACGTAGGTGATAAGTCCCAATACCTGCGACATGTTGTTATGAAAGGAAAGATTGCAAATGTCACTGATGATATGCTTGACTATAAAATTTCCACCCAGACTGGACAGAGCGGTAGTGGAATTTTCCTGTACGATCCTCAAACTCAACAATACAGTCTAATTGGCGTTCATTCTTGGGGAAGGAATGGTTCTGGCAGTGGCGACAGAATTACACCAGAGCGATTGAAGCGCATAAAAAACTGGGAATTAAAAGCGAGGAACAAAACTTATGATTTGTCTTTTGACGATTGGAATCAAACTGGCTATGAGGACATCGAAAAATACGGGGATTTTATTCAGCAAAGCAATATCGCAAGTCTCGAACACATTGATAATTGGAGATGACATGAGGCGACAACTACGGGAATTCCATATTGTATCGATGCAACTATAGTAGATATCCAATTGAGGAATAACATAGAGGCTGCGATAGTCGAATTTATTGAGGCTGGGATTAAATTTACGAAGCTACCTATACAAAACGAGAATTGTGAGACTGAGCTCTCTCATATTCATTTTTACTTGAATGATTGGAGTGACAGTCCAATGTCTGGAATTGGTCGTACTGCTGAAGGACCTACTCCGATTACTTTGCCGTTGAAATCATCAGTGTTTGCAGTTATGCATGAGATTATGCATACGCTTGGTTTCGTTCATGAGCATCAGAGGCATGATAGGGACTTTTACGTGGAAGTAGACCGAAAATTGGTTGAAAGCAGGGACCCTGATTATATCATAGAACCTAAGTTCTACCCGATTGGGAGTTATGATCCAGAGTCTATCATGCATTATCATTGGATTAATGGTGAGATGCGTGCGAAAGAAGATGGACCTATATCAGAACAGCAGAGAGAGAAACTGAAGGTGAGAGAGAGAGAACCAAAGTTGAGTAAAGGTGATCTCGAAGGACTCAAACTAGTTTATGGGCTGTGTGGTAGCCAGAAATTGGGTTTATGCTCATCGAATCCTCAAGACTATCATAAATAGTTACTTAGTAAAGTAAGAATTGGAACAAATACATGTAATTTCCGTTCATTATTACTGGATCTTTTCAAATGGACTATATCGAAAGTCTATATAAAGTGGCTTGACTAGTGAGTGAAAAGAGAATACTTAAATAAAATCCTGTTATCATAGAGAAACTCTAGGAAATAATTGATTTAAGAAATGAGAGCTAGCTAGATTAAGAAATTATTAAAAAACTGAAAATTTCCAGGTACAGTAAGGTACAACTCTGAAGGAAATTAGTAAAGCAAATTGATTACTTCTCAACCAGCTAAAATTACAATAAAGGATATAAATGGTTTCCTGAAGACCATGCAATCCTCCTAGAAGACGCAGCCATAAAAACAAAACACAAAGATTCCCAAGGCTAGAGTGGAATGTCCTCAAAGGATTCTGCACAAGAATTTCATTTTATTCTCCGAAGACGCAGAATGGACCATAAGCTACAGAACATTTTCTCAACCTTCTGGACTTTATACTCGAAGGTAGCTCTATTACGATTCTCTAGCCTCCGAAAATTTAGTGACATTATTACATATTAATTCAAGAAAACCCTTTTACCATGATTTCTTCATTTAAATCACGATTAGAAGACATTTATCCCCTAGCATCAGTCTTTCATTCAATCAATAATAGGCTTCTGCTTTCTCATGGCCAAATAGTCCAAAATCGGCTCTCGAAAAGGACGGTTAGTGTCGTCTTCGAAGAATGAGCAAAATAACGGAAAGATAAGCATTCAAGAAAAGTAACTGAGGCAGATCCAGTAAGGTAACTGTATGACCGTTTTAACCGATGCAGACCAAAGTACATCATTAAATTCAATAATGGAACGACTTCGCCAACGAGAATTCAATGCTATTTTTTCAGCCAGACCTACCAAAGGTTTAAAACAGTTGTGAATACCACCTTTTACATTGAACTTCCATTCAGAAAATAAACTGAAAGCACCCATGATCTCTTTAATTTATCCAAACAAGAATCTTTTTTCTTCTCAAAAGTTAACCAGTTTGACAGAAAATATCGGTCGACTTGCACTGGTTTTATGGAAAGTCGTTAAGCCCGAAAAATTAGAAACGGAATTAAGATTTAAAAATACACGCATAAATTTTTTGTTTTCTAAGCAGAGGTCCTCGTTTTCTTTACACTGAGCGCCTACAGACACCTCCCAATTCCCTTTGCTTATGGAGAAGATTAAAAAAATGTTTAATTTTCGCCGAGCAGCCACTTGTAAAAGTAACAATCCTTCCAACACGCTTCCCAATTCCTCTCTAAAGCTTTCAGAGAGGCCTCCAAGCCACCCATTCAAAAATGGAACTCGATGTCTCACACCACTGACAACTTCAATGGACAGCACGCTACCTCCTCCATGGACCAATCGCCTGATGTCCTCATCGTTAACGGAACATACCAAAAGGTAAGATATTTCTCTCTTATCTGCTAATTCTCATCTATATTGCTAGGAGAAAAAGACTCTCGTCCTTGACCTTGACGAGACGCTTGTCCATACGCAGGGTCGTGTACCTGAAGGCAAGTTCCATCACATATTGGTAGATCTCTCCAATCAAAAAGTTTGAACTTTACCCGCCATATCCAATTAGCTAGAAAAAGATGGCCAATTGATTGTAAAGTATGTGATACCTCGTCCAGGATTACTCGAGTTCCTCGAGAGCATGTCTTCCTTGTTCAATATATGTATTTACACCTGCGGTGATGATAAAGTCAATCTCTTATGTGAATTGGTGAATTAAGCTCTGTGATTAGTACGCAAAGAAAGTCGCCGCAGCTACTGAAATCAACAAGTATATATATGCGCTCTACACGAGGGACAACTGCAAGAAACTGGAAGGGTGCCAATATTTAAAAGATGTTTGGTCGTTGGGTCTGAACCCCGCAAATACGGTCTTTGTTGACGTATTCATCATTTTCCTTCTTGGCGAAGAGTGCTGAATGGAATTTTATCACATATAGGACAATTCAATGCAAATTTATCAGCATGTTGACAATGCGATTCAACTCAAGCCTTTCGAAGGAGAAAAGTGCGATCGTGAGCTCAGGTGTCTCGGGAAATTCTTAAAATATTTATCTAAGGTAACCTGACTCGCTTTATTGATATGTAAGTGGCTTTCGGGGCTGGTTAGGTTACAGAAGTGAGACCAATATCAAAACATTACAATAATTACATCGATGAGAAGGACAAAATGTATGAGAAGAAAAGAGGCTTAGAGAACTCTGAACTTGATACTACCACCGAGAGCAATCAAGAAGTGGACGAAGGAAATCACAAGATATGCGACGTAAAGGTCTTCGATTGCCACTCGAGCAGTCATCATGACAATTTTCTGAATCAGCAAGGGAACTGTCCGCTTACTCCAACGATTAGGCCGGCTTAATTTTTTTATTGTTTCGATTACTTTGAATCGACTCCCAGCGCTTTCCCCGCAGCTTGGTTAAGCTGAGAAATTTATGAATAGAATTGCTTTGATAGGACCTAAATTTATATTTGCGCGTACTACTACCCTTCTTTTGAGTTGTGTAAGCAATTATGTGATAAAACTTACTCGAGATATATACGCACCTATACATTATCTCATATATAAACCGCATCACCAGAACTCCTCATGAAAAAAATATTCAAAACCAATGATAAAACAAACAAAGACACGCTACGATGGATTTTTTTGAGACAGGAATTATTTAACCGTCATAAATGATTCAGATACTCATTCAATTCAGTGTAAGTAATGCTAATTAAATTATATTAATTGTTGAGAGGGCACTCTCTCTTTTATTGCAAACAATTGAGTTTAATTATGTACACTGCGGCGCATAGAAAAACCGCGACTGCAGATTCTGTAACGAAAACTTTTGGCGACGCTGAGCCCTCTTCCACGCTTCCAACGAGAAAAAAGCAAAAAGGGCTAACGGAACGTTTGATTAAACCGAAAAGTATCGAAAAAGACAATCAATATTCCATCAGAAGTAATTCACTCATATCCTTAAGCAGAAAATAACTCGTTTAAGGCGGTACGAAAAGTCTCACGTTAACGCCTTCAAAGAAAGCAACAAATACTAAATTATTCAGCACTAATAAAGCAAATTTATCACTTATCTCACCAAAGTCGGAAAGAAACCGGTCAAAATCTCCAGATAGCCTTTCAAGGTCGTTTTCTAAAGAGTCTCCATCGAGTTCATTATCAGATGAAATAGTGTTGACTTCTCCGAAAAGAGGAGAGCAAATTGCAAGGTCTCTGCGCAAGCACACTGCTCTAAGCATGGGAAAAGATTGGTTTAAGCTATCACCGACCCATGATCCATCTCATACATTGGCTTTGAGGCAAGATTTTTTCGACGAGGACGATAAGCTTCCGGATAACTGCGAAAGATGTCAAAAATTTAAGGACATGCTCCAAGATTCGATTAAAAAGCGCTCCAACTTGAACCAGCAGATTAAGACAAAGCAGAATGAAATTGACAATATAATGGAAGAAAATTTACGCATACAAAATGAGATGAAATCTCTGCAAGAGCAAATGAAATGGGTGATAGCTCAAGCGACTTCTTTGGTATCGCCTTGGGATAGAGATGCTAGCGTAATGGACGATGAAGAGTTGCTTCCAAGGAGGTTAGCTAGGTCAACGGGGCAGTCAAACCTTGAACTTACACGCGAAGAAATGTTTTTTACCACCATTGCTTCAATACAAAAACAGCTTGTAGATGCTTATCCGCACACGGATACGGAAACTGGGGACTTCCTTGAAGAAGATTTGAAACAATTATTGCAAGCCGAGCAGATAAGAAACTATGAGCTGCAAAATAAGATGAAAGCGCTTGTGGAAGAGTCACGAAATGAAATAGAGATAAAGGAGGATATTTTAAAGGATATGAAGTCGCAGCTGGAGGAAGAAAGAGCAAAATCACAGCGAATGGTGAAAATTCTAGAAAAGCTCGGGATACCGATAGAGGAGACTGTGGTGATTGTTAACGAAAACGCGTCTCAGGTGAGAGCTGAGAACGAGAAAGTGTTAGAGCTGGTAAGTCAGATTCAGCAGTGGGAAAGGCAGATTGAAGCTGAAGGGAAAACCGATGGCAAGGCAATAAAGAAATTGGCGGCAATGCTAAACAAAACAGAAAATTTTGACCTGAGCCTCAAGGAACTATCTTCAATACATGTCTCGAAGGGAACCATCGCTGACACCTCTAAAGAGTTTAATGTACCTTCAACTAAGAATCATTCGAGAAACCCATCGATGAGTGTTGCTGAGAGAGGGCTTGAGCGAGATAAAAAGACGATAGAGTTGCAATATTCTATCCCATTAGAGCAAGAAACAGACCATGACAGCGATCCTGAATTTCTAACCCAAGCGTTAAGTCGCTCGAGGAAAGAAGATCAACTTTCACCGTCTCGCAGAGCCACGAGCATCGAGCAGTCTCGAACGCTCGTTAGCACTGAGCAGAATGAGATGAGCGAAGCCATTATCTCTCAGCTGACAACGCAATTGAGACAAAAAGAGGCTGAGATAGGCGCTCTTAAGCTGACTATTAGGAAACTGCAGGCAGAAAACGAAGAAAAAGATGCACAGATTGGTCAAGGGTTTGATTACGAACAAGAAGTCCTCCATTTGAATAATCAGGTGGAGGTTCTGCAAGGTAAAATAGCTGACTTGCAAGATGAGAAAGAAGGATATCAGGTGGAACTGATAAAGCAAGCCAACAAAAGCAGCGAGTTGATCAATGAGATCAACAGGTTGAATGAGGAGATAGAGATTCTTCATGAGAAGAACGATCAAAAGGTCGAAGAGGTAGAGGAACTCCAGGAGGATATTCAACGTTTCAAGAGAGAAATCGAACAGCTGAAATTTTATCGTGAGATTGGAGAAAAGTATTCAGAAGTTTTAGATCGAGAAATTCAAACGAACAATGCCGAATGGAATCAGGTTGTTGGAAATTATGATCATGCGCTGTTCGAGATCCTTATGGCTTTGAGAATCGCAGTTGAAGAGAAAGAGAGCGAGGCTTGGAAAGGGAAACCAAATGAAGTTGTGAAGACTATCAAGGAGACGTTAGATCAAATTGGGTTAAATCGCCTCAAAGAGCAAGGAACGGACACAGTGATTGAGCTGTTGAATTTGGTGGAAGAACTTAAAATGTCGTTGGAGAGCAGTGAAGGATCTATTAGAGAACTGAAGGCTCAGGTCGAGGAAAGAGAGGCAGAGATTTCTGTGCTCGAAGATGAATTAGAGAAAGAACAGGATTGCTTGAGCGGACTTCAAAAAGAGCATTTGTTGTTACAGAGCATGCTTGAAACATTTAAAAACTGCTTTTATAACTTACACAGTGATTTCCAATCAGAAGTTCGAGTTAAGGATGAGCAGATAGTTGAGTTGAAAGAAATGCTGGAAGGAAGCAAAATCAACTTTGATAAGGAAGTATCAAAACTGAAAGAGGTTGCTGAAGAGAAACAAATAGAAATCTCAAAATTAGAGCAACGAATTAGAGAAGCTGAGGACGAAAATGTGGCTTTATCTCAGCGAATTGAAGAACTAAATGCTAATATTCATTCACAAGGGCAAACTATTGAGAAACAGAAGAATGAAAACGAACAACTACAGAAGGAGATACTGGATAAAGACTCTGAAATTGAGAGGTTTCTCAACCAAGAAAGGCTTATGAATGCGAAATTCAATGAAGAAAAGGAAAATCTCCTCGAGGAGATTCAACAGCTTAAAGATGAGCTGATGAGTAATATAGCTGAGATCCAAAGACTTGAACAAGAATGGGAGGATTCGGAAGCATTGAATGAAAGTCATTCGATGCAGATTGAGTCTCTCAAGAAAGATAATGAAGTTTTACGTCGTGAAATCGATACATTAAATGCAAAGCTTACTCAGACGAGTCACGAGCATGAAAAACTCCACGAAGAATATCAGAATAAAATTCATGAAGGACTAGAATTGAAGAATTCATTACAACAGCAAATTTCGGCTTTAAGCGTAGAACTTGAGAACAAAAAGAATGAAAATGCTAGTTTAAAGGAAGAAATCATCAATGTAAACGAGCAACTACTATTAGTTACTGCTCGAGCTAACAACCAACAAGAGGAGATAGATTCTAATGAAAGAAAACTTGAAGAGAATCGGATACAAGTAAATAAATTTGAAGAACAAGTGAGAGAAAGTAGCTTAGAAATACAGGCTCTGCAGCAGCAAATGAAGGAACTTGCAGAGATCAAGAAAGAATTAGAACAGCAGCTTGAGGCAGAAACACTTGAAAAGAATGCAAAAAATACTGAAAACCGAAATCTGTTTCTTGAAATCGCCAATCTCAAAGATAAAATAGTATCGCTCTCAGAAGTAATCAACAAGCAAATGGAAGAACTGGCAATTGGCCACCGCCGCATTGAGGAAGAACGAGCAACTGTTGGAAAACTCGAGCAACAACTTGCTGAAGCCAATAATAAAGCGACGACCTTGACGCAACAGCTTGAAGACCTGACTGCTCATAACGAAGCTCAAAATAAAACCATTGTGAGCGAGAAAAGCGAAAATGAGCGTCTTCGTAAAGAAATATTAAGTAGGGATGAAGAAATAGTATCTCAACGAGCTATGATTGAACAAAATGGTATTCAACAGAATGATCTAGAAGCTAAGATGTTGAAAATTCAACAAGAATTGAGGGATTCAAAAGCTATCCACGAAAATCAATCAGCCCAGATCGAATCAATGAAAAGCGATAATGAGGTCTTACGTCAAGAAATTGAAGTAATACACGTAAAACTTGTGCAACTTGGCGATGAGTATAAGAAATATCAAGAAGAATCTCAAAAACAAAGTCAAGAGGCTTCAGAATTAAAAAATGAATTACAAGTGCGAATAAGTTCTTTAAGCGGAGAAATTGAGAATAAAAGAATTGAAAATGAAAAGATGGTTGAAGAAATCGCGAATTTACAGGAGAAAATTCAGTTGCTCACGACGGAAGCAAGTGAAGGTCAGAAAGAAAGAAATGTCCTGAGAGAAAAGATTGAAGAGAATCAATCTGAGCTCACCGGCTTCAAAGAAAAGCTAAAAGAAAGCAGCTTAGAAAGACAAGCACTTGAGCAACAACTCAAAGTACTTGAAGAGAACAAACTAGTCATAGAGAAAGAACTTTCAGTCAGAATTCTAGATAATAATACAAAAACTGACGAGATTCAAGCTCATATCCGAGAAATATCCAATTTAAAAGAAACAATTGATGGACTTTCAGAAAAATTCAGCAATCAGAAGGGAGAGATTACTTCAAAACAGGTTTGCCTCGAGGAGAAACAAGCAGAAATTTCAAGATTAGAAGAACGACTCAAGGCCGCTAACGAGAAGGAAATAGCTTTGTCTCAGCAAGTAAAGGACTTAGCAGCTCAGAACGAAGCGCAAAATCAAGCTACTGCAAATGAGAAAAGCGAAAACGAGCGACTTCGTCAAGAGTTGTCCAATAGGGATGAAGAAATTGCATCCCAAAAAGCTCTGATTGAACAAAATGGTATTCAACAGAATGATCTCGCAGCTGAGATGGTGAAGCTTCAACAAGATTTGAAAGATTCAAAAATTTGTAACGAAAGCCTGTCAACTCATATTGAGTCTTTGAAAACAGAGAATAAGAGTTTGCATCATGAAATAGAAGAGTTAAAAATTTCATTGCAACAGCAAACAAGCGCTCTAAATTTAGAAATTGAGATTAAAATAAATGAGAATAAGAAGATGGAGGAGGAAATCGTGAATTTACAGGAGAAAATTCAGTTACTCACCACACAAGTAAATAACCATCAGGAAGAAATAGATTTACAGAAAGAAAAACTTGAAGAAAATCAAACCGAACTCAATGGTCTCAAAGAAAAGCTAGCACAAAGCAGCTTAGAAAAACAAGCTCTTCAGCAGCGACTCAAAGAACTTGAAGATAGCAAACAAGCACTAGAGCAAGAACTTTCAGCAAGAAGTTTAGAGAATAGGTCAAAAACTGACGAAATTCAAGCTCATATCCAAAAAATATCCAATTTAAAAGAAAAAATTGTGGCTCTTTCTGGACAAATCAGCAATCAGCAAGAAGAAATTTCAAGGTTAGAAGAGCAACTCTCAACTGCTAAAGAGAAGGAAACAACTTTATCTCAGCAAATTGGAGACCTTACTGCTCAGAATGAATCTCAAAGAAAAACTATTGAGAACGAGAAAAGCCAAAGTGTGCGACTTCGTCAAGAGTTATTGAGTAGAGATGAAGAAATTGCAACCCAAAAAGCTCTGATTGAACAAAATGGTATTCAAAAAAATGATCTTGCAGCTGAGTTACAAAAGGTGCAACAAGAATTAAAAGTTTCAAAAGCTATGATCGAAAATCATTCAACTCAGATTGAGTCTTTGAAAGTAAATAACGACGCATTGCGCTGTGAAATCGACACTTTAAATACGAACTTAGTGCAAATAAATCAGCAGCATAAAGAAATCCAAGAAGAGCTTCAAAATCAAATCAAAGAAGGATTAGAGTTAAAGAACTCCTTGCAACAGCAAATAAACGCTCTAAATTTAGAAATTGAGAATAAACGAAATGATTGTGATAACAATGCAAAAGAAATCGCAAATTTACGTGAGCAGGTTCTGGATCTCACCACTCGAGAGAGAAAACAGCAAGAGGAAATAAATGTATATCAAGAAAAACTCAAAGAGAAGCAATCAGAACTGGCGGACGGTATCTTAAAAAAACAAGCGCTTCAACAGCGAATCAAAGAACGAGAAGAAATCAAGGAAAGTTTAGAACAAAAACTTGAAACAGAAACTCTAGAGAAGAAGACAATTTATGATGAAAACCAAAATCTTCTCCAAGAAATCGCGAACCTCAAAGAACAAATAGCATCACTTCTCGAAAAGATCAGCCAGAAAGAGGTAGATCTTGTCAGACGTCAACGCGAGATTGAAGAAAAGTTAGCAGACATCTTAAAACTAGACGAACAACTTAAAGAAGCTACAAATAGAGCAATGATTTTATCTCAACAGATCGAAGAGTTAAATGCTGCCACTGAATCTCATAAGCAAGTTCTTGAGAATAAGAAAAGTGAAATCGAAAGTCTGTATAAAGAATTAAAGACCAAGAATGAGGAAATTACCGCTCAAAAAGCACTGATCGAACAAAGAGAGGTTCAACTGAAAGGAATCGAGTCTAATGTACAAATTCTTCAGCAAGAATTACATGATTCGAAAACAGTGAATGAAAACTATTCAATTGAGATCGGGTCTCTCAAAGCAGAAAATGGTGCTTTACAGAGTGGAATCGAAATGGCAAATGCAAAATTGGTTCAAATTGGTCAAGAATATGAAAAACTCAAAGATGAATCCCAAAGTCAAATTCGTGATGGATTAGAATTGAATAATTCACTACAGCAGCAAATAGCCGCTTTAACATCTGAAATTGAGAGTCAAAGAGAGGAAAATGATAACATGGCCAAAGAGATTTCGAACATGCAGGAGAAGATTCAACTGCTCACAGCAGATTCAGGTCAGCAGCTCGAAAAACTAAGTTTATATCAGGGAAAACTTGAAGAGAAGCAAACTGAACTCGCAGCTCTTGAGGTAAAGCTGAAGGAAGCTGGTTTAGAAAAACAAACGCTCCAACAGCAAGTCAAAGAACTTGAGGAGAGGAAACAAATATTAGAGCAGAAGCTTGAGGCAGAGAGTCTCAATAATAAGGCAATAAATGATGAAAATCAAGCTCATGTCCAGGAAATCGCACGCCTCAAAGAAAAAATAACATTAGTTTCAGAAAGAGCTGATCACTTGCAAGCAGAGCTGACTACGTACCAACACACTATTGAAGAAAAGCAAGCAGGAATCTTAAAGTTAGAAGAGAAGTTTAACGAAGCTAGTAATAAAGCGGCAGCCTTATCTCAACGAATTGAGGAATTAGTGGCAACTACTGAATCTCAAAGGCAAGTTATTGAGAACAATAAATGTGAAATTGAGCGTCTCCACAAAGAAATAGACAGCAAATTAGAAGAAATTACTGTTCATAAAACTCTGATGGAACAGAAGGAAACCCAACTACTTGAACAGGTGAATGAGATTAAAAAGTTACATCAAGAATTGCAAGACTCGAAAATCAGTAACGAAAGCCAATCTGCTCAGATTGAGTCTCTCAAAGCCGATAATGAGGCCTTATATCATGATATTGAAGCTTTAAATACAAAACTTGAGTACAATGAGCAAGAATATAAAAGAACTCAAGAAGAATCTCGAAAACAAATTCATGAAGGGCTAGAATTGACGAACTCCTTGCAGCAGCAAATAAATAGTTTAAGTACAGAAATAGAAAGCAAAAAGAATGAAAACGGTGAATTAGCCAAAGAGATTGCGAATTCGCATGAGAAAATATCGTTGTTAACGGCAGAAGCGAAGAAACAATTGGAGGATATAAATTCACAAAAAGCAAAATTAGAAGAGAAGCAAACTGAACTTATTGAACTTCAAGGGATAATCAAAGATAAAAATGTGCAAATTAATGAACTTACATCCAGTAAGCAAGCCTTGGAGCAGCAGCTTGCTTTATCAGAACTTGAAAATAATAGAAAAACTGAGGAGAATCAAGCTTCTCTACAAGAAATCTCTAATCTTAAAGAAAAGATTACGTCGTTGTCAGAGACAATTAATAGTCTACAAGCAGAACTAATTGCAAGTCAAAAGAATATGGAAGAAAGACAAGCAGAAGTCTCAAAACTAGATCAACGACTAAAAGAAGCTGATGATAGCATTATAAATTTAACTCATCAAAGAGAAGAGTTAAAAACTCATGCAGAATCTCAAAGACAAGCTCTTGATCATGAGAAAAGCGAAAACGACCGTATCCATAATGAATTGACATTCAAGGATGCAGAAATCATGAATCTGAAAGCACTCGTCGATCAAAGAGATAGCCAAATTGAGGAAATTCGAAGCCAAGAAAGCATTAGCAAGACTAAGTTCACTGAGCAGATCGGCGCTTTAACTGAGGAGATGGAGAAACTGAAAAACGATCAGACAAACCACCTCACTGAGATCAAGAGGCTTCAACAAGAATTGGAAGACTCTAGAACCACTTGTGAGAACCAAATTGAGACTCTCAAAGCAGATAATGGTTCGCTGCGTTGCGAAATTGAAGAACTAAATTTAAAACTCGTACAAATAAACCAAGAGCATAAAAAACTCCAAGAGGATTCTCAACATCAAATCCAAGACGGGTTAGAAATGAAGAGCTTATTGGAGCAGCAGATTGCCACTTTAAATTCAGAAATAGAAAGCAAAAAGCATGAAAACAGTCATTTAGCAAACGAAATTGCCACTTTACAGGAGAAAATTCAAATGCTTACCGACCAAGCAAACAAACAGGAAGAGGAAATAAATTCATACAAAAGAAAGCTTGAAGAGAAGCAAACTGAACTGACAGACTTTGAGGAGAAGCTTAAAATAGAAACTCAAAAATGCAAGAGTCTCTCAGCACAAGTCAAAGACCTTACGTTCAAAGCTCAACTTCACACGCAATGGCTTGACACAAATCGAGAAGAAGTAGATAATCTCCAGAAAGAATTAACGCAAAAAACAAGTGAGTTTAATTCACAAAAGACCATGCTCAATCAACTGAATTTGAAAGTAAAGGAATTCGAGTCGAAACAAGCAAAAATGAATGAGCTAGCGGAGGAGGTCAGCAAACTAAAAGGTGAATTGATGAGTAAAGTCACAGAAAATCAGAAATTGGTCGTCGAGAATAAAGTCCAAAAGGCTCGGACAGATCGTCAGCAGCAAGAAATCGAAATATTGAAACAGAAAAATGCTGATCTAGAGCATGAATATGAGGAGTATAAGCTCAAAACAAGTCATTTCGAAAGCGATGAGAAGCTTATCCATGCGAGATTTGAAAAGCAAATAAAAGATGGCTTGGATCAAAAGAACGAGTTTGAGCAGCAGTTAGCGATAACGAAGAACGAAAATGGGAAGCTTACTGAAGAGGTAAATTCTCTAAAGGGGATGATCGATCCGCTGAACGACAAAATAAAAAGTCAGGAAGAGGAGCTCAAGGCACGCCAGCAGCGTATTATTGGGCAAAATTTCGAATGTGTTGGTCTTGAAGCGAAACTCAATGAATTTAAAGAGAAAAATAGAGTTCTAACTGAAAAAATAACTACACTAGAAAACCAAGCTGCGAATTATGAGACTCAAACACAGATCCAAGCCAAGCTTCATGCTGAAGAGATCGCAAACCTGACAACCGAGCTTCAAGCAAAGCAAGAATTGATCCGAAAACTTGAGATCCAGTCAAATGAATACCAAGAGCAGCTTGATACTGTCAACCGCTCTTTACTCGAACTTCGCTTCTCAGGAGGAGCACGCAGAAAAGACAGCAACGCAGGAGGCCGAAGATTTGCTGAGAAACCGAGTATATATTCTCCATCGCCTGAGAAAGATACCAAGACGTTAGAAAATCAAGCTCTCATAGACAAGCAATCATTTAATCTCAGTCACAAGTACGTAGTTCTTAACAATGGAGAAAAAATCGCATATATCGAAGACGGACCAAAGGACGCGAAGTATGCGCTTATTGCGCTTCATACTAATGCCACAACTTCTTATGTGTACTTGGATTTCATAGCTCGAATGCGCGATTTTATTCGCGTCATCGCAATCGATTTGAGAGGGCATGGGAAATCGACGTACATTCGCCCTTTCAAGAAAATCGACGATTTGTCAAATGATCTCCATGAGTTTATCTTAGAACTGAACCTGAAATCTGTCTCGTTGATAGGTTGGTCCTTGGGAGGAGGAATCTGTTTGAAGTATGGAATGGATCACCCAGAAATGGTCAATAAGCTGATTCTTCATGCAAGCGTAGGGCTTCGAGGGTGGAGCTGCGAGGGAGAAGTGTATGACGCGGAGAGTATTTTAGAAAATCCGAGTATTGAGATGTTTATGGAGCAGGTTGACGATGAGAATATCGAGTTTATTGAGGAGACGTACGGTCCATTTAAAAACCTGTTGGGACCGGAAAAGTTTTTGGAGTTCTGTGAGCAAGTGTTGAAAGAAAGAGCACGACAAGACTCGTTTTATTTGATTGGAGGAATGGATTTATCTGAGGCTGTTGAAAAGTTGGAGGCGAAGGTGTTGATAGTGCATGGGATCAATGACGAGGTCTGTCCTGTGAAACTCGCGAAAGAAACTGCGAAAGCGCTTGGAGAGAAAGCGACATTAGATATTTGGGATAGCGTTGGACATATGCTACTTGCGGAGGCGCCGGAGAAGATGGCTCGTGCGGTGAAAAGATTTTTGTTGGAGGGAAAAATTTAGGCTAATGGAATTTTTTATATTTTTCTGAGGGTTACATTTTATCGCGTAGCTTTGTTTTTATTGATAGTGATTTCTTTTTTTTTTGTCAAAAATAAATTATATTACTACACACGCATTTTCAGACTGATGTGTCATCTAGCTAGTATCATCTTTATAAGAAAAGAGCAGAAGAGATTTTTAATTTCTGGTGATCATTAAACTGGACTAATAGGATTAATATACAATTGAGGTGACTATCATATTTATCAATAAAATTTTCATACATTCTGTATGTCACAATATTCAATAATTAAGCCATCAAAATTCTGAAGCTTGAATTGATTTTGTTTGTCGTTAGCCGATCTCTGTGATGTCGATGATGGAGATTTTAGACACTCAGAATTTATTGTGTTAAAGCAAAAATCAATTTCTCAACGCCAGCATTAAAAGCATCTTCTTAGGTCTGAACTTAGAAAATACTATTATACAAGTGTCCACTATCACACAACAGCACCAAGGCAATATTCCAGCCAACAATTGACCTCTGCATTGAGTAAGACCGTTGACAAGCTTGACAAAATTAGAAATATCCCAGTTCGCCATCTGTGGTATTTTTTGAACGGTCTCTGTTAATCGATTATATCAGTTCGAAGAAAATAGTGATTTCTGCGAGTTAGAAGATACTTCAATTTCTGCCTACTCTGAACAAAAAGTCAACACAAATCGAGTCTGCCATCTTCCTGGTTCGAATCATGAAAGAGATTAAACCTTAATCTAATTAATAAAGATAAGTGCTAAGAATTAAATTAAAATATAACTCCGCGCTCTCCTTAACAAACTGAAATGAAGCAATATGGAACAAGGGCTCAAAAGAAAAATGCTCTTAAAGCCCTTGAAGAGTCAAAGGAAGTCAAGAGTGACGTGCCAAGCGATGCTTCGCTGAAGACATCTCTGAAAACTGGTATCAATGAATTTACTTTAATGAAAGTGTTATATATTCCAATTTATTCCACTTACTTTGAGTATTAAAGTTCACCTTATTATGAATAGAAGAGAGAGCTTCAAACTCTTCCACTCTCTTTGCCTGGTCCTCAACGACATATAATAACATCAGCATAATCGACGTTGAGTCCAAGCAAAATTACATGAACTTCAGAGGAGTCCAAATAACAGAAGGTATAACGTTGGAATGTAACTTTGCTCCAATTATTGACTTTCAAGGTGGTCTTACGCACTTAAAAGAAATCCCAAATACAAAATTGCTTGTGTCACTACATCGTCATTGGCAAAATTCTGCTAATATGGAAATATTTGATATTGCAAAGAAAGGAAAAGTGAACAAAATTTACTCTTTTGAGGAAATCTATGGAAGTAGCATTGCTTCATTTTTTCTAATCTTCTGTTCTTCTGTTTCGGCACCATAAATAACCTATTTTCTCTCTAAATAACTTATCATTTAGGTACTGGATGGGGAAATGTAACTTATAACACGCGAAGAGGTTTCCTTGGTGCACTTCCCCTTGAAAAGAAAATAGCTTTTCATCTATTTGCCCTTGGGTACTCTGCACAGAAGAGTAACTATAATGTGAAACTATTAAGAAAAACAAAATGGCCCTTGCAATACAGAACCGAAAAAAGTAATCGATAAATTTATACCTCTGGCTTTGCCACTACCTTTACATCATCTAGCGAACGATGTTAACGGGCTCGATTTTCACCCTAATGGTGAAGCTGTAGCCACCTTGGATCTGAACGGGGTGTGTTTAATATCAGATTTGAAGACAAATGAGTGCATCTTTCATCTGGACATGAATGACTCTGGTAATTTATTTTGCTGTCAAAGAATCCTTCTCTCATTGAGTAGTTGTTGATGTTGGTTCCGTTTCTATTTTTCCAAAATATTCTTTTATACTCTCTAACATTCATTGTCAGATGCCTTCGGTTGCCTCAGGTGGAGCACAAGCATCGGTGATCCCTCACTATACGTGAAGTATGGACACACAAAACTTAATATTTTGGACACTGAGAAATTAGTTCTAGCTTTAAAGAAGCCTATACATATGGATAGACGTAACATGTTCATTCTTCTATTGATTATATTATTATAGATACCAATTTTTCATTTTTATGTCGATGTCACAATTTTCATCTCTAGGTTATGCTCAC
>ENA-UOTZ01000842-UOTZ01000842.1-compost-metagenome-genome-assembly--contig:-NODE-842-length-24447-cov-8.191096_pt1 | contig 24447 bp, 14 predicted proteins | sample MGYA00238144_ERZ746983 | MGnify/ENA primary metagenome ERZ746983 (study PRJEB28759, sample SAMN06268863) | compost metagenome | isolation source: single cell | place: USA: California, Emeryville, Joint... | reverse complement strand
AATTTTTCATCCACAATTTAATAAAGTGTGGGTGGCATTTGAACAACGAAGGCACTCAAACCCCTATTGCATTGTTTAGAGGATGCCTGCTCGATAAACTTATCTCTACAAATAAATAAGCAAAATGATGAAAAGATAAATCTCTGACCATGAATTCCAATGTTATGCATCAGGAGGGGATAGGAGAGACTCTGATTTATTATCTAGTGGTTTGGAAAGCCTTTTGGCCATTAGAATTCATTCGTTGAGAATAAACGACGCTTTACTTCTTCATCTCTTTTTCGTGCGAAACCTGCTCCACATATTTTTGACCAATTAATGTAATTCATTCAGAGTTTCTCCAAATTATGCACATTCCTTCCCGAAACATCAAAAAGATAGTATCAAAATCTAACGTTCGAAAGGAATCGGAAGTAATCTTTGCATTGTTCTTGAACGAAATATTTTAAAATTGACTGGTTTTTCGGAATTTCGTATGTATTCCTGCAATTTGGAACCGGAGTCAGGATAATAAAGCATTTTATGGGTGCTAAGAGTGGCACTTTCACATACTGAAGTTTTATAAATCTTGTATCCAGATGAAGCTCCTTCGTTAAATTATAATTTATAACATACATAGAGAATAAACAAGTATTTCTTGTAGCACTCCAGAGATATGCTATTTAAAAAGATAGCCCAGCTTTCTTCACACTCTTCTTCAAGGTTATACTACCTGAGCACAAGAGGATTTGCGATGGGTGGATCCGAAAAGCATGGTAATTTGTTTAACTTCCTCATGGCGTTGAAACTTATCTAATTTAACCAAAAGAGGTAATGACTCTCTTCAAGAACAATTTTATCAGTCTCTGCTTCCACCTGCCTCACGAATTTCATGCGAAGCACTTCTTTATCAACGCAGATTTTTCATTTAAGAATCTCAAGCACATCATTCAAGAAGAAAACCCAGGATACGAAATCGAATTCGATTTCTCGCAAATAGGATTGAAAACTGTTGACGAAGACACGAAAATTATCACCTTTTTAGACAACGCTACTCCCGGTGAAGTTCACTTTACCATTAATGACGAAGAATACATCTTTAAAAATAATGCATCAAGTCCTCTGCAATCAATTTTGAGAGAGCAGCTTCAACATTCCCAGAAAGACCCTGCTCACACATTCTTCTGGTACAATAAGTGCCTTAAGAACAAAATCCAAACCTCTCACAGCGGAACATTATCTCATTTCCTTCGAAATATCAACTATTATCTTGATCAATTTCAAACCAAAAAACCTGGAGTCAATTTGACTGAGACCGAACTGAACCAAATCTATCAAAAGTCGATTGAACATATCTCTGATTCAACTTTCCGTAAATTAGAAAGAGCTCTTCAAAGGAAAAATGAGATTGACTCCGAAATAAACATATTTGAGGAGGAAAAGAAAGCTATTGAAAAGAAAGCAGAGAGAACTATCGTATTCTATGAATACCTTGTCTTCGGCCTGTCACTGGCTCAGCTGATGTCTTTCGAATACATGATTTTCCACGTCGAGTGGCTGGGTAAATAGCAAAGTTTTCCCGTATAACTAATTAATTTGTTTAGGTTGGGATATTATCGAGCCTATAACTTACACTGTTCAATGTCTGACAGTGCTCTTGGGAATAAGATTCTTCTGGAAATATGGTGCGGACAGAAGTCTCGAGACCATGAGAAAATATTACAGACAGAAGATAATTTTCAAGAACCGACAAGTTAAAGAGAGATATCTGTTCATCCAGAAACAGCTCGACGCTGCTTATAGAGAACAACATTTGGTAAGTGATAAAATCAATTTGTATCTCAATAGAAAGAATTACAGCCAATTCCTCTTGGATGAGCATCACCCAAAAACTAAAACCTACTAAGTTAGTTGATTGCTTATTATCACATCTTTCTACATGCAAATGCATAAATTTCCCGTAAAGTTACTCAGTCTCTCCAATAAAAATCCCACTTCCGATTTGAAGAATCAACTAAAAATATTCATATATAAAAATGATAATAAACATGATATTTTGAGAGATAAGGTTCAGACATAAAATAAAGTGATGACAAAAAACTTAAATAAATAACCAAAAGGTTTCTTTTCCCTTTTTGCAAGAGTTGATTTTTCAAAAACAACAAACTCTTTCTCTATACATGAATTTTCTCCTTATTTCGCTTCTGGAAAAGCTTTTTGTGTTGGATACTTTTTTGTTTTAGAATAGAGCTCCATCGATCTGACCCTACCAAACTGATCTCTGGAAAGCTTCCTGAATAGCTGAGAGTTAGAACTCTGCTTCCTAATTTTCCAATAGTAGTATTATGCCTAATCTTATCCGATTTTTGTGTTCTTTGAGTTGGGAGTTCTGATTCTTGAGATCTTGATGTTAAGATTTGAGTGGTGCCTTCTTCGAGCCCATCTCCTCTTGGAGTAGAATCAAAAAGTGATTGGATTCCATAGTTATTTAATCTATTGGTAACGTTTGATGTTTCAGTCTCACGATCGATTAATCTATTGTTCCTTCGATTCGGAGTACTGCTGTCAAGAGCTTTTTTGTGAAGTGAATTTTCTCTGCTGTTCCTCACAATTGAACTCTCTTCAAGCATAAGGGCAGTATATTCCTGGTCTCTCATATGACGCTCCCTTACTTTCTCTCTAATATTTTGAATGGGATCACTTTCATGTGTTATGTAGTTTAGTCTTTCTTTCACACCAAATTTGAAGTGTTTGGCCTTGAGGAGTTCTCGGCTACGAATTTCTTCCTCGTTCCAAGAAAGAGTGAACTTGAAATTGTCGATATCGTCTGAATTTGGTGGTTTCGGTCTCTCCATTTTGTCTAAGATTTGACATCTATCCAAAAGGTCGTCGCTTTCTCTAAGGCTCGATTTTGGCTTATTATTGCTAGCTTTAACTCTGATAGTTTTCTTTTTGGATGCTTGAGGTTTCTGTAGTGGAGTAGCTTGCTTTTCTGGAGATTCAATAACTGTTTGTTTCTGCTTATCTATTTTGCTTCTGATAATCTCTCTCACATCTACATTGAGAGCAAGTTGTCGATCATTAGAAATAGGCTGCGATTGCTTTTGCAGGTTCGTTGTCGCTTTAAAACTTACATCAGAAATTCGCTCTGGCTGTTTTAGAATAGTTTCTTCTGATCTGTCACGCGAGTAACTATCCAATAACTTCCTGCTTGAGTGGGATGATGCTCTTATTTTGGATTCTCGAAGCGAAAGTGTTGATTTTTTCTCGCTAACTCGAATCGGCTTTTGAGGCGATGAGAAACTATCACGATAATAGTGTTGAGAAACCAGGGTTGAGCTATCTTTTTCAGTGTTAGCAAAATTTCCATATGGATTCTCTAATAAATTCTGTGTGCTGGCTATATTAGTTTGTCGTTTCGCTCGGATAGTAAAGGTCTCAATTGAATTTTTACTCAACGTCCTCAGAAGTTTACTGTTATCCCTTAAAAAATCACTAGGAGTTTTTAATAATGCTTTTTCTTTCAAGAGAATTTCTTTGCATTGACTTTCGAAAATTTCCTCTCTTTGGTGTTTTTTCAGGCCATAGAAAGCCCTTATTGGGAACTCAAGGTCGGGATGGATTCCCAAAAATGATAATTTGCTTGTCTTCAGCAATGTAGCTGACTTAGAGACGACCTAGGTAAATTGGTGGAGTTATGAAAGTGTAAAAGCCAGCGATCAAGTGTATTTACTTTCACCCGATATTCATATCGCTCTTCTCCATGCGGCTGCGAGAGAATTTCTTCACCGATTAGAGTTCCATGCCCAACAGTACAAATTGAAACCCACTTTTCAGTTCTATAAAAAGTAGAGTTCTTGTCAAAAGGATTCTTTGTTTCGATCACAAATAATTTCGAAACTTCGCACTCTCCATCATCAAGGACATAGAATGCGGGCTTTTCTTGTATTTTTCCTTCATTAGTGACGATATGTCCTTTTAATAATCCTTCACTCTAGAAATTAGCGTTCAGGTTATCGCATAAAGTGACTTCTGTTCAAATCATTACAGTAAAATTGTGAACAATCAAGCTTTTGATCCGTGACGAAGAGATCTGAGTTAGAAAAGAGAAACTTGTCATCAGAGTCTCAGTTTTCTTATCCGAGATCCTCTGAAGATGATCCTTGTATGTACTCTCGTCTATTATTAGCAAATGGCAGTCTGTTTTGCAGTGTATGCTCGCAGTTCTTTTTTTCCCTGGATATCTGATCGCTAGAGTGAGAAAAGCTCAGAGAGACAAGTAAAAATAATAGCAAATACCTCCATCTCCAAACGAATCTCCTTTAGATAGCACTCTCGCAAGATTACCATACTTTTGAACCAGTTGTCTGTACTCGGAATATTTGTCATCTTCTCCAGTTTTCTGTTGCGCTTTCTTTTTTAGTGCTCGAGTGGCCTTTTTCGCAGCGAAAATTACTCCGAAGGATATTGGAACCTGCGATTGAGCTACTGTTGATACTTTTGTTGGGCTTAACTGAGATGAATGCGATACGCTGCTCCTCGAAGAGAATTTTGTCGGGCTGCTTGGCTGGTCTCCAAGCCCTTGGTCTTTTTCGAAAATGTTTGGAACTTGATATGGTACGATGACTCCGACCTCGCCTGAGAGTATGACATAGAATTTCCCATTAGAAGGATCACCGTGCAGAAAAACAAAAGATCCCATCTCAAAAAATTCATATTTCATATTAGCACAAAGGGGGAAGTAAGATTCTTCATTTAGCATTATTTTGAGAAGCAAATAGAGACTTGAAGAATTCTAGGTCTCTCACTGATTCGAGTATCCGCTGTTGAAATATGAGAACAGAGATCTCTTTAGTTATGATACCTGTAAGTCAGAGGATTCTTTCTTTTCTTTGCAAAGCGCATCGATGAGTAGATCGTGAGACAATTCCTAAGTAAGTAAAATCTGAGGATGATGTAAATAAACCATATGGCTTACATTGGCGATCTTTAAATTTTGATCTTGATCGGATGGAACAGACATTAATAATAAGCTCTAAATCTTAATCCTAACTTCTGAAGTTCAGTGGTTCTGTTGTATGACGACGTTATCTCTGGTTGCTTGTGAAGAATAAATGCCTCTTTGATTAAAATTTAGTTTTGATCTCAGTGAAGAACAATCTTTTATCAAACGATATACTGTATAGATTCCGCGGTTTTTTACTGAAGCTAATGATTAAGACCTCTGCACTGACAATAGATGTATCGGTTGGCATAGGAGGCTAGCAAAATGGATTTCATCGTTCTCCCTAGCCCAATAAGAGCAAATATAAAATTCGAAGAGAAATTGATTGTTCTTCCTATTCGTTAAGAAATCAACGTGTTTGAAATTGTGCGTTAATATAGAAGAAACTATGCTGAAGAACAGTCTCATTTGGTAACCTCATTTCCGTTATGTAGTGAAATTGTAGAAAATGGGTTTTATCGGTAGAATTGGTTCCAAAAGAACTATCCTTGGCGTTGCTAAAAGAAAAAAATTATATTTGGAACGACAACATCTCTATAATCCAAATCCTCTGGAGATAGCTGGAGTATTTTTGGCTGCTGGAGATAAAGCTAGGGACTAGAGTTGTACCGCTGACAAAGGGGAAAAGAAATTTCTCATTAATGAAACTACCTGCTCCAAAAATGTTTGGAGTTGTTTACACTCGACCAAATTTGCTACTAGACAATAAAATCAGATTATGCGATCTCTTAAAACCAGCTATGCTCCTCCTTTCTTGTTTTTTTTTAATTTATTTTGATGGTATATTTCCTATTGAGGAAGAATTACAAAAATATTTATTCATTTGCCGAAACAGAGTTCGAAGCTACATCTTCTATCCATAAATAGGCAGTAATTTAGCACTGCTGCTAAAGGAAAGATTAGAAAGGAGAATTTTTCCTAAAATCGAGAGCTCAGAAATTAGAAGTTCATAGAATCGGAAAACGAGCCTAAAATCTGCCGATCGCATTTTTTTGGTTAAATTTTGTCGCAAATGAATGAACTTGTGAAGCCTACGCTAATGATTTTTTCAATATTGCAGAAGACAATTGCGTATTTTCAATAGATTTGGTTTCCGTTACTGAAGATCAGTGGGAAAAAGAAATTTCCATTAATTATCGAAAATGAAAAATCTTCTTATAAAAATCGTTCAGATTTTCGTGCTCTTTGCTACTGTTATTAGACTTTTTGCTCTGAGAAACAGGCAGACGAACAGAGAGAAAAAAATCTAATCAAAAATTTACAGCCATGAATCAGTCTCATGGTACAAAAATCAGAAAGTAAGGTTTAACGGTTCTACAAGACAATATTCATGGAAAGTATTGGATCGAATGATGTTCTAAACGAAAGCATTGGTATAATTGGACTATTAAAATGTTTAAACGGCTTTCGAAAAAGAGAAATTCTTTTTTGAATAAATTATCCTGTACAATTAAATCCAATTTGTAGACCTTTTTTTAAGCGTTCAAGCTATGACTGACAGCAAGAGAAAAGAAAGCGACTTAATCGGAAACATTCTCACCGATGGTAACAATTCTCAAGGCTTTCATAGGGATATAGAGCGATTAATATTAATTTAGACGGCAATGAAGCGATGCCTTTGAGTTCTACTTCTATGCAGGCTTATGGGTACATCAGATCCACCAGCGCTCCTCCTCCTGGGTTGAATGATCTCGTAAGTGGAATACTCAGCTCATTAAAAACTCGTTACTGTTTTAGAAACAAAACGATACTCAGCCAGCCAATCCATTATTAATGTCACCGGAGTATTACAATTACTACTACAGCCAAAAGCCGCTCGATCCTAGGCTGCCTAAGCCTCTCTGGAAGCCTGGAATGCCCTCACAGATATTCCGTAATATTTTTGCCTTTTTTTGAGTCTAAATTAACTTTCATAGAAGAGCAAACGAGCGAAAGCACAGAACAGTAAAGAAGACCCTATGCCATTCTAATTATCTGATAGGACTGATAAAGAAACCCAAGAAGAAGACACCTATGTGCCTACAAACAAGGAGCAAATGCTAGTCAGCAATGAAATGGGTCTGAATCAGAACACTATGCCTGTGAAAAAAGAGCAAGAGAGCTCTCAAAAATATCAGAATCAACAGTAAGAGAGGTTCTTCGAGATCCAAAGCAATTTATCTCTCTTTTTTTTAACTAGGACCTACCAGCAATACAATCAAGGTCAAAACTTCCACCAAGGCTACTCAAAGCCGAAAAATACCTTCAATTACGCTGGTGGCCAACAACAACAGCAACCTACACAATTCAACCAGCCCTACAATCAATTCCCCATGCAATATGGTGGACAGCAGCAAGCCGGGTTCATGCAGCCTGGAATGCAAATGGGAATGGGGATGAACACATTCGCGAAACCGTTCTACCAGCCTAATTATCAATTTCAGCAACCTATGTACGGAGGTTTCCAACCTCCGATGCAAAATCAAATGGGATATCAGCCTATGCCCAATATGTATGGCCAGTAAGATACCATCCTTTACAAGAGTATTAATTTTCTTTGTAAAATTAGGAATTTTCAAGTCGGTGGTCCGAACCCTTATATGTTTCAAGGAAACATGGGAGGACAGCAGAAATTCCCAAGCGCTCCGACCAAAAGCTATCAGCAGAAATTCCAGTACAATCAAAACCAGTTCAACACCGGAGGAAACATGCAAGGAAAAAGATCCAATCAAAACTTTTATAATCAAGATACCGGCTTCAAAAGTGGTGGAGGTAAAAATTTCCAGAAAGGTGGCTCTGGAGGCAATTTTAGAAAAAATCAAGGTCAGAGTAACGCTCCTAAACTCGACATTAATGGTGAGTGATTTACTCTCAGAAAGAGATGATAACACATTTATTTATAGAGGTGATGCAGAGAATTGTGGAAAACTGCCAAGACCAGAATGGATCTAGGATGATCCAGCAACATTTTGAGACGGCTAGCTCAGAGGATAGAGACCTTATCTTTGAAAAGGTGCTCCCTGAAAGTCTCAAACTTGCCAAAAATGTCTTTGGCAACTACGTAATCCAGAAAATCCTCGAGAAAGGAACACAAGAGCAAAAACATGAGCTATTCAAGACTTTCGAGGAAGAAATTTACAATTTAACCATAGACGTGTACGGCTGCAGAGTCATTCAAAAAGCCCTTGAGGTGAATCATTCACTTATTCGAAAGGCCTCTTACCATGTTTTTCTAATTACTTTAGGAATTCAAAAATGATTCCTCTATTCAACAGAAAATAATCGCCGAGTTGAAAGACAGCATCCTCGAATGCATAGAGAGTGAGAACGGAAATCATGTTATCCAAAAAATGTTCGGGATTATTCCGCATGAGCACCTTGACTTTATTATCAAAACTGCAGTCAACAATGTAAATAGAAATTTAATTGCTTTCTTGTTAATTTTTTTTTCAATAGTTAAAAACTCTCCCTTTCCATCCATATGGATGCAGAGTCATACAAAAGATCCTCGAGACTGAACCTGAGACAAAGGTAATGCATCAAACTCATCGAAGTTTTTTCATTTTCAATCTCAAGGTTGTCCCCATAATTGAGAAACTGATCGAAAACTGTGTCAAGCTGTTTGAAGATCAGTATGGAAACTATATCATGCAGTACATCCTTGAAAAAGGTCCAGCTGTGCAGAAAAACATCCTTTTCAAGATCATCAAAGACAATTTCATTACTCTCAGTTTCAACAAATTTGCGAGGTAACCGCTTTAGAGATGAAACTTCAAGGCAATAACTCTCTAATCTTAGCAATGTCACCGAAAAGTCGGTTATCTTTGGCACAATGGATTTCAGAAGAGAGGTCTTGAGCGTTCTTCTTTCCTATAACGGAAATCCTAATGAACAGTACCGCATTCTCTCTAAAATCCAGGCTTTGACTAATTTTTTTTGAATATTAGACCTCTGTTCCGACTGATGAATCATGAGTACGGCAACTACGTTATTCAAAGGCTTTTTGAATGCGGCGATGACACAGTTAAAGTCAAGATGTACGAGAGAATCAAGACTTATGACTTTAACGAGATCCGTAGAAACCAATACGGTAAGTAGTTACATACTGACGTTTTTACTATCAAAAATATACCCGTGTAGGTAAACACGTGTTGAGCTTTATTGAAAAGCAAATGGATGACAATCAAAAATTCTGAAACCCAACCCAAAATCATATTCTTGAGAGGACAGAATTTTAATGCAGACTCGACAAGACAAGAATGGTGAAATTTTGGAGAAAATTCAACACTTCTTAAATTACACAGCACTTCGCAAATGTAAAAATGATCAAGCTATGTGTCCCAGATAATTTCCTAAAATGTAAAACCCTTTCCATATGTGTAGCTGTTGTATCTAGGGCTCTGTAAAATGCCAAAAGTCTGTCCATATATGAAAATATGAGAATTATCATCACATAAGAATGGAAGAATTCCTATTTAACAACAAAACTAATTTTACCAGTCCATGTTAACTACGAACTAAAAAGTTAACACAAAGAATCCGCTTAATTTTGAAATCCGCCGTATTGATGCAAACTTATACAAACAAGCTATAATTCAGTTCCTTCTGGGATCATGCTGTCAAACGCCATATCTTTTTTTAACGAACTTGCGTTGGTTTTAGCATCTTCGGCACAAATTTGTAAATTCTGCTTTCGCCTCATCTATATAATAAAATGGAAAATAAAGGTTATTTTCTTATGCTCATAATCAGTTGCTACCAAATGGGTATACTTCTGCTCTAATTGTCCGCTTAACTTAGCAGATTTTGAAACCTCGATTCGAAGTTTTTCTTTTTCTCTCTACAATATTAAATCACATTGATGTAAAATAAACTAGAATTACATTAAATGCGGCTATCACTCTTTTGCATTGGAGTATGACATTTTGTAGTTCAAGAACGCGGTTCTTTTCAGTCTCGATATTGGCAATACATTCTGTGTTTTTCTGGTAATGAGCTTGTATATCATTGTCGAACTGTATATGATTAGAATTATTATTGGGAATCAAGACAGTCTTGATCTTACAAATATAACTTGTGCAAGCTCGATTTCTTTTGCATGATCAATTATGTACTTCTCATTGGTTCTGACCTACAGGGATCATTATTATGTAGGAGGCTCACACGTTACTTCTATTCCCCTTGATAATTTGACTGCCTTGTTATGCCAGCTCTCTTGCTCATGGGTTTTTTTTGTTACGGTCTCTTTGCAGTCCTGGATTTGATTATTCAGCTGCAAAAGTTATCTATGGGCTAAATGCTTCTTATAGTTACCGTAGATATGAGCTGCTTTAAATGTCTTTTTTCGAATTGAATATTATTCAGCTCCTGGAAAGTTAAGATAGCCTTTCAAAAACAATCGAGAGCTAAATACTTTTTTGAATTCACCGAGGATTGGGTGTGAGTTTTTAACAGGTGAAATATCTCCTCTCTCCTTCTTTCTTTCATCGAAATAGTTCGTATCAGGCCGATCAGAATAGGTCATGGTCGAAACTGTTCGGAAGCTTGGCCTTGTCTCTCCTCCAGCTGAAAAAATTGATTGGGTTCCATGCTTTGTTGAAGATAATTTCAGTCTGTCTGTTGTCATTGCATTCGGTGGAAAAAAGAGTTTTGCTGAAAAGGGTCTAAGGAAAGTCTATTAGCATATATTATAGTCTTTGAAACAAAAGACCTATAAGGCGATACGATTCTTTCAAGTCCGCTAATTTTATCAGGCCTTAAATTTTTTTCAGGTGACTCGAAGGTGAGGGTTCGTTGGGAAGGACTGAATTGTCTAAATTTAGTTCTTGCATTGGGTGTCTGACTTCTGATTTCAAGCTTACTCGAGGCTGATCTTTTCATTTAAAACTGCACTAAGCCTTTATCTTGAGGATTAACTCTGCAATGTTTTACAAATAATTTTATTTGGCGGATTTGAATCATAGTTTTCAAGAATGAATCCTTTCGTCTAACAATTCAATCTTATCTCATCACATGTTTTCTGAACGTAGACGCCTCCCTTCTTTGATTCTATCAGCGATTTCGAAAGAGCATGCTTGACGAGATATGATAATATGGACAGGTTTTTTTTTTTATCTTTTTGTTTCTCTTATTGGTGAGGGTTGTGGGAAAGTATCAAAAATACTTAAAAGAATGGACTTTCGTTGATGGCACGGACGTTCTTCCCGTTGATAAAAAAAGGAAAAAGTAGGATGATTGTGGGTTGATTAGCAGCTATATAAATAAATAATTCTTCAGAAACATCTGAAATTAAATTAGAAAAAACCAAAGCACCAAATGGTTATCCTTAGCGAGCACTCACCTTACAGCAAAAACCAGACTCCATTCTTACACAAGTGGGATACAGCGTATAGAAAAAGCCATGCGATGTATCAGCGTGAGATCGATAGAATCACTTACCATTTACAACGTTCCCAAAGAGGGCTATGGCTTACGGGCTCCTGGCTCTATCCTTATTTGCACCAGCGAGAGCTGTTGCTGCTTGAGCTCTACAAGAAGAAACAGTTACTAGGCGGGGTTTTCAAGGAGGACATAGAAGGCTACGAAAAAATAAACCCTGATATTCAAAGTGATCTAAACAAAGTATTTAATGCGCACTGGTACATTCCTTGGGGTGGCTTACTTGCGGCTGGTCTCCTCAATGTCGGAGCAGCATTCATCAACTTGCAGTACTCTTACAGACTTGGCCTTGTGATCCTTCCAGTTGCCTTTGACTATCTCTACCAGAAAAATGATGTCTCGGCTTATAACAGATCACTCCAATTTCTCAACTTTGCAGTTGAGTATCGTAAGGCTCGTGCTCAAATCGAACTGGATAAGGAGTATTTCACCAGAGAAAGCGGTCAGATTTTCCAAAGATTCAGACATACCGTCAAGAACCCACGACCTGTTTTCGACATATATTCGGAACTAATTAATCTCGTAGGCCATGAAAATGTAGGAGAGTTGACTGACTAATTTCTATTTTCGAGTATTTATTGTCTTGCTTGGTTCGTTCTACATATAGAAAACCATTTACTAAACAAAGTAGAACTAAAGAAGAATAAAATGTATCAAATTTGGCATAAATCCGTAAGATGAGCTCTCGTCTTAGACTCCAAACTATTCGATGTACAATTTCTTTCGATCCCTCACATCTGCTCAATGCTAGGAAGAAAATAGTTCTCATTAAATGAGAAGGTATATTCACTTTTCTTGTTTATGAATACCTGAATTAATTAGATTAGAGAAGTTTATGAGCGACAACAAAAACCTAGAAGATAGGAGGGTAACAAACCGATCCCAAACATTCGTAAATAGCACCACCAGCAGGAATGAATACTATAAAGGCACTCAGGGCTCTGTTCGTAAACGTTTAACTTGTTGCTCAGCTCAATAATTGTCAATAGTAGTGAAAAGTTCTGTTGAAGGTCAGGGTGTCAAAAACTCTCAAGGTAAAACGACCGATTTTTCTTTTATAAATCCAGCTTTCCTCATAAGGTTCGATTCCACTGGTGAGAGGCAGCATGAATGACCATTCTTTTGATGGTGGATCACTGAAATTCATCCTATATTGGAGAACGAGCGAGTAAGAATACTGTACGAGCATGTTAAAATATTACAATTGATCAGGCTCAATGAGTTCTATGATCCTGGACCAGAAGCTCTGGGCAAAAGATTTTAAGTGCTTTGTTTGCAATCGAATTTTTGATAAACTCAAAGGAATATTTCAACATCACTGGTAAATTGCATTGGGTGTATCCACCCCCTAAAGATCTCGATAGCCGTCTCTGTGCGTCTTCTGTATGTGCTGAATGTTCAAGTAACAAGATAGAAGATCAAAGAGTCTGCGATATTTGCTTTACTAAAAAAATGAATGAACGAGTAACAATAAACTTGTGGTGAGGAATGCTAGATCTTTGGATAGGCCGAGGTTAGAAGAATTGAAATGCTAAACGCGAAGGACGCTGCAATGGACAATTGTAAAAAAGCAATACTTGAAGCAAAGGAAACTGCACAAAAAACAGACGCGAAAATAGCAGAGCTGAGGCAACAGGTATGATTATTGGAAATTCAGACTTGTTATAAATTTGCTGCTAACCCCCAGGAAATAGCGGCTGAAGAAAATAGAACAAGGCACATGAGTAGCTATGAGGCAGAGCTTGCCAAAGCAGAAGAGCAACTCAAGCGGAAAATGGAAGTTAATTTTCGTCATAAAGGAAATTTGGAGGTCTTGAATAATGAAATGACTGAGAAGCAGCAAGATTATGAGAAGCTTCGACAAAGTCTGAATGCTACGTATTGATCTAAATCGTCACCATAGAATCAACCTTCCATTGTTAGGAAAATTGAAATAACCAATAATAGAAACCTACTCAACTCAAAGATAGAAGAGTACAATAGGCTGTGCATCCAAAAGAAATCATATGAAGAATCTGTAATCGACGAACATCGGCTCTCTTTGAATTTATTATTTTTCGCGTGCTAGCCCTCTTTCATAGAATATATGCAAGGAGATAGCCAGCAAGAAGAGAATGATCCTACATCGTTGTATGCTCAGCTAAAAGGAGGGATGTCTGTCCCTGCGGATTCATACATGAATCAAGACTATTCTGAAGCCAAATCCTACCAACAGAGAGGTGGATCATTATATACTAGAGAAGATTTTGTGAATCAAGCATCGAAGAACCCCACGCAGCCAAAAAATGTGAAAGCAAGAGATGTAGAACATAAGGGATGTTTGTTTTAAATAGACGACAGGAAGATAGCAATACAGCATTCATTCAAGCCTTTATGCATCCTGGATGTAGATTTTGTAATCTTATCGCCCTTTTTATATTTAAGATTCAATTAAGGATGTCGATTTTGTTTTTTTTCTATAATCAGAGGAATCATAACACAAATGAATTGGGTTCATATTTTGCAATATTTTGAGCTGTTACAGATGGAATTAGAACGGTAACTATGCTAACGCAATCAGTTAAAGGATGGTCTTCAGAGCCAATTCAATCTTGTGAAAATGAAAAGCAGTAATAGCACGGATTTCAATGTATTGAAACGGCACATATTCGCTTCGCTTGATATCTTGAACGAAACCTCAGATTAGCCAAATTTTGATGGTGTATTGTTGAAATTGCTGAGTAAAACTGATCGTATTAAGCATTCCTAGGGCAGTAAATCCCAAATTTGAAAGCTCTCCTTGAATTTTTGAAAATATAAGAGATTAATTCAATTCGTGCACTCTCAGTTAATTCGCCTCTGCAGTGAAACTCTATTGATTTGCACGATGTGATGTCACAGAATAACGACTGAAATAAGCAGAGTAAACCGACACCAGTCGAGTCTCGAAGAGTCTGCTGAGATTTTTTGTTGAAATAGTTGAGCACATGTAGCAAAGGAGTTTTGAGTGAGCCATTATTTTAGTGAGTCTAAGTTGAATGAAGTCTTCTAGGCTATATGATGTCCAAAAGGAGAAACATTATCTTTTTTAGTCTCTATGTTTCGAAAAGCCAGATATGTACTAAAGAACTCCAAGTGTTCAATAAATGCAATGAAATTCATTGAAGATAGCCGATATTTTCAAGGAGGATCGCTTTTGAGCCTGCTTCCAGAGTGCTCTTCAAAATCCTTCTTGTCTTCTCGACGTCTTTAGGAAATTCACACAATAATGAGCTAGGGACAGGCACCCATCCAACATTATTTTCACAAAGTCATTTATTTTTGCAAGCGCCTTTGGAACAATAGCGATAATGTCCATTAGAGCTTCCATGGCACTACCGCAGGGTTGAATGGGGACTGATTTGCTTGGGAAGAGTTTAATTTAATGCTATTATCCTCAATTGTCACATTTTCTTTGCGAAGTGATGAAGAGATCAACTTATTGCTTTTAGCCTCTTCCCGAGCGACATCCAATTCATCAATGTTGTATTTTTTTCTGCTATAGATAGTTTATCATTGAACAATGCAGCAACATCGAAATCATGATTGAATGGCACCAAATCAAAGGTATCCAATGCATAAGCTGACCACCAGCCCATTCATTACAGTAGCAAGCTTAGATTGGAAGCAGCATTGCGGGCAAAACTTTCTTAGAATCGAGGAATTTCAGAGCCCGAGGAACAATAAGAAAAAAATCAATTCGAAGTTTGAAACAAGCAAAATGATCCTGAGCCGCTCCAAAATCCAAAGCTTCAAATCGCTCAAATTTTAATTAACCTTCCAGATTGCACTACATGACGTCACGCTCATTTTGCAAATTTTATTTAAATTGCAAGAATTTGCAAACTTGGCTCAGGCTCTCTCTCGAGTGTAAGTAAAGTGCTCAAATCTTACTTCTCACTCTTAGAGTTCTGCTGCAAGGGAAAAGTAGAGCGAGCGCTTCGTCTCTATTCCAAAATGGATGTGGTATAAGCTACCTATCACTCAACTTTCAAATCGAGAGTATAAAAGTTCCATTGCTCATTTAACAATCTTATTTGGTTTCGAATTTTATTAAAACGTTCGCGATTCGGTGGTCTGAAAATTTCAATTCTTTTTTTCCATATATTAGGTTTGATTGGTTGCTATTACAATTTGCAACTTTATAACCTTTCCTACCGAAAGGTTTGATAAAAGCAAAATTTTTCAAAAACGAAAACCGAGCGAAAAGATATTTGTTTATGAGAACTGAAGATATTTTTATGGAAGAAGCGGAAATGGCACTTACTGAGAACCTTCCTCTCGGTGAAAAAAAGAAGAGTGGCAAGGAATATTGCTGTACCGTTTCAGAATGCGGAATCAAGGTGAAAACCAGAAAAGCTTACGAAGAGCATATGAAATTACATGATACTGCCAAACCTTTCATGTGCTCCCTTGAAACATGCCAGAAAAGATTCGCTCAGTACTCATCGCTCCAAAAACACGAGAGAATTCACACTGGTTGCAAGCCTTACATCTGCAATGAGTGTGGCAAGGCTTTCACTCAACTTTCAAATTTGAAACGTCACGAGCGCCTTCATACCGGAGAGAAACCTTATGCCTGCGACGTTTGTGAGAAAGCCTTTTCAACAGTGTCGAACCTCAAGCAACATCAGCAAGTTCACACTGATGAGCAAGTCAGATCGAAATTTGAATGCCAGCGATGCGGCAAAGCCTATTTCTACCAGAGCAGCCTCAGTAAACATGTGCGAAGTCATGAAAAGAAGGATGCTAAAGCAGCGCTCAAAAAGGCAAAAGCGGCTGAAAAAAGAGGCAGAAGAAGCAAAAAGGTTGAGGTAAAAACCGAAGTCAGCGCAGAACCAGAGAGAGAAATGCCTTCAAGCGTTAAATTCGTCAAGAAAGAAGAAGAATCAGAGATTTCGTCGCCTTCTGTATCTGCGACTATTAGTGCCAAGAAATCAGAGTCCGAAGCTAATAATGACTTTGTATTAAGGTTTGGCTCGTTTGAGTTGAATATTGCTGAGGCAAACGCCCGCAAGAAGAGAGTGTCAAGTTTCCTCGAGTTTTTCGAGGAACCGGTAGTTCCTCAAGAAGACGGGTCCTTAGAGAATGACAACTACGGCGGCTTTAGACGCTTCGGTGGTGAAGAAAGTGAACGAAAAGACAGAGCCAATACCAAGATATTAAATTTCCTCGAGCTTGATTTCTTCGGTGAGTCAAAGTTCCCTGCAGAAAACGGCCGAAGGAGAAGTCTATTCGAGTCAATAGATTGTTTCGGTGACCATCCTTGCAATCAAAACACTCAAACGGAGAGTCGAGAATGTCCAACCGGTACTTATAATCAAATTCAGATAAAGCATGAATTTGATGCCTTTTTACCAAGTGACACAGTCAATAGATCAAGAAATGCATCTTTTCTCTCTTCTCAAAGAGAAGGCGGGTTTTATGCCTATTATTAAGCTATTGGATTGAAGCGGTTGGATGCTCTCATATCGGATGGTGTAATTTTATAAAAGTTAGATTTTTTTGGAGGGGAAAATATAGCCATTGAGTGCTTGTTAGCACAGAATGTGTTCAAAGGTTCAATCAAATGCAATGAAAGAGGTTATTTTGGTCAAAGATGGCAATCCCGCCATCACTTTGTTCAATATAATCTATACAATGCTTTTGATTTTATCGGTTAATATTATAGTAAAAGTTTAAGCTTATTACAAATGGATTTACATCTAAGATTCATATTCATTTGTTTGATTTAACGGTTAAAATAAAGCGATTCTGAATAAATAAATCCAATCCTGTTTTGGAAAAGTGCTTCTGGAAAAGAGTAACCAAAACGCACAAGATAATTAAAGCATTTATGAATATTGTGGGCATTATAAGTGGTAGTAGTAGTGCAATTTATCTTAGTCAGAACTTTTAATGTAATTCAACGAATTTAGTGTCCTCAGGGATTTATTTCATTATACTCGCTCAACAATAATCTCATCTATTTGGAATTTTCAGCCAGATCCAATCTAAAGATGCTTGTTTTCATTAAGACCGAAGCCGTAATATACTCGCGAAATTATAGATACGTTCTAATAAATCTCTGTTCCAAGTCAATGCTGTGTCAAGGCGATTGCTCCCAAAAAAATTTTCGAATTTGTCTTCCTCGAAATGTCAATTTGTTTTATATTGGCTGACTTTTTAACGCTCGTGCATAACTCTGGATATTTTCAAAAGGTAAATAGCTAATAAAGACAAACAAGAAGATACACATTATTTCGCTATCTCATCGTAGTCATTTAGTAAAGTAAATTCATAAACGCTTAGAAGTAAGGTATAAAATCACTACAAATATTCAGTTCTTGTACATTAAAAGTATTTGTTTTGAAACCAGAAGCATAATAAACCATAATGATCTTTTTAGGGGATTTCTCGAGATATTTCTCCAGAAGGCTTGATTTATCTGCATTTAAGAGGTTCGCTAAGAACTTGAGGAAATCAATATTTTTACGAGGACCCTTAAAGTTCTTGGCGACGAGATTGATGATTTCGTTCGTGCTGATATATAGCTTCCCATCTCTTTCAATAATCTTCACTTCCTTTGAGCAGAAACTCAGCGCTGCCATTTTAAGCTGCCGATTTATTTTCTCGCCATAGTAAATTCTGATTCCCGGAGATGATCTTGTGCCGTAATTAAGTGCAAAATGAACGAGAGGATCCTCGGTGAGCACAGTGAACTTTGACCTGATGTCCTCTTTTTCAAAATGCGGTTTCACTTTCTCAAATAATGAGAATCCAGGCTTCTTCTTAAACAAGCCATTTAGCTTCAAGATCCCATGCTCAATGTCATTCAGTGTATACGGTTGTCCTCCAATCAAATACATCTTCTCATTATGCATCACGTCTCTCGCAAGGTTATGTATCTCAAAGTTTTTCTCTCTGGCATAAAAGTCAAGTATCATGTGTATCTGCATCATGTTATAAATATTAATGAACGTGCTCTTCAGTTCCTTTAAATCCTCCAAGAGAGGCTCAAAAGGGATGTAGGCCAGGCTCCGGACAGCAGGAAAGAACTCTTCGTATAATTCTTTCGAAGCCAATAGAGCTTTGTAATCAATCAATTTCCCGTCAGGACTGCCGAAATTTTCAATAATTGACTTCATGCTTTTAGTAAACGGCTCCAGCAGCTTGAGAACAGTCGCTTTATCGACGATCTTTGGATTCTCGTAGAAGTACACAGAGTTCAAATTTTTTATCAGTTGTCGATGGTTGATCAGACTGAAATTAAGCACGCTTGGATCATCTGCGAAATACGAATATTGATCCTGCAAGAACCTGTATTCGCTCATTCCGTCTTTAAATTCTTCGCCTGGTCTCACGGGATAGAGTGATTGAGGGTATTTGAGAGGATGAATTAGGAAGTAATGGATTCTTTTGGCAAGTTCTTGTCGGGTGAAATTATTTCCGGGCTGAGACATGAACCAATCAACTATCTTCTTACCAGAAACCTTCAGTTTGCCATCGGATGGGATGTCTCCTAAAAGAGACTTTCTTAGAGTGGGAACTTTCTCAACGAAAATGTCTATCGGCTGTGATTTGATATCAGATTCTCTGGGAAGGTTTTTTCTCCAATCTGGGTCTAGCGACAGGTTGGTTGGGATATAATCTGCTGCAGCTTGAAGGTCTGGGATAGAGCGTATAGAGCCTATCATAGTGATTTCTTTCTTAATTGTGGTGTCACTAAGTTTCAGTTTAATATTATAATCAGTCAGTTTGGAAGTACTTAAGCTGGAAAAGAGAGAGCTCAGAATTGCAAAATTTACTGACTTTCCTGGGTTGCTGGCTAAATGGAAAAATTTATTTAGGAATTAATACTCGTTTTTTGATTTTGGAGATAAATTATTTGTAACTAGGAATCAACTAGGAATTAGAACTCTTGCCACTACTGGATATTGTGCGAAAAATTCATTATGTCTATTGGGAACATTCAGGGTTTCGATAGTTTGCAAAACTATTAGCACTATTATTGTGAAGTTTAACATTAATACGATTACACCTCTCTATAATGTTCGTTTCTTGCAAGTGAGCCTGTTTTTCAAAGAGTTAGGATTGAATTTTTAAAAGAATAAGTTGTTTCTTGCGGTGCCATACGCATCTCTCTTTTTGAGAAGGGCTATTCAATAGTATTGCAAAATTGCAAGCCAGGAGAAGATGCTATTGAAGCATTATAGTGCAGAACCTAAAATCTTGTCCCTGAAAAGTAGAAAAAGTAATATTTAACCCAGGATCTCATCTGCACTTTTCAACAGTTCTGCCACCGTATGGGACATCTCAAGCGAGTTGTTTCACTATTAAACCCTTTTGTCATGCTTACTGCCAAAAAGATTTTTTAATAGTGAAATGAGATCAACCGACTCCAAGAATATCCTTTGGTTAGCAGAGCTGAGTCGTAGTATCAGATGATGAAAATTGCTGGAATATTAATTAAATAAACTTCATGAGGTCTACCTGCCGGAGAAAGGACAAAGCACTGTCAAAAAGAGGACTGGTTCCCAATTTTTTGACTATTTTTGAGATTTAATAATGTAATATATTTAGTAGCTCACAGCTAGCTGAAATAGCCCAGTTGCAACTACTTCTTCAAGGAATTTTGTTAGAAAGAATTTTACAGTAATTCCTCTTGATGAAGTGCTCTACCAGCCAACCAAATTTTTAATCAAAAAAATAAAATGAGCAATGGTCAGTTCCGATTGTCTTGAAATAGGAAATTGATAGAAAACTTTGTTTTGAAAGAGGATTCATAATTCGCCAACACCTGAACCGACAAGAAAAGTCAGGATAAGATGATATCTTATTGGAACACCCTATCATAGAATTTCTTACATAATGAACCACATTTTAATTAAAATACAATTAAAATATATTCACTGAGCAATCGTTGCTATTAATTTTCAATTTCAAGTGTACCCATTCTCAACTTTTTCAGCAATCAATAGTTGGTTTCGAATAGCTCTCTCCAGAGAGTTTGAGCAACAACGATACTTTATTACAGGCTTTTGAACCCAAAAAAAAAAATGAGAGATATCTATTCAATGAAAAGTGAATAAATTCCCGAGCCTATTCATGAATCAATATATATATTAAATGTTTGCGTTTGTGAGAAGAATCACCTTGCTATGAAATAATCCTCCTCACATCAATCACTGAATCAAAATTATGTCGAAAAGTTGAGTGGGGAGAGGATCTAGTGAGAATAGTTTTATGCCTTTAATCGAAGTTATGTTAGCAACTTTTGATGGTCTGAATCCCCCCTCCCCCAAAAAAAAAAAAGAAGAAATGATAAGGAACAATATTGCTTATGAAAAATTTATCAGCGAGAAGAATTTTTTCTTCAAAAGAAATCGAAAATTACTGCAACAAAACTGAATCTGATAACTTTAATCAAAAAGAATTAATTTGCAAAAAGTAATATAAAGATATTTAAACAAGTCATTATCCTTAAATCATATTTTTATTGCTTTTGTTTGGTGGATTAGGTACTACCACAAAGGTTGGCTTTAGGGACTAGTTTTCAAAATAGTGAATGTTATTGAAAAGGAATCTTAATTTGAATTAATACGAACATTTCTGCTACGATTGATACTTCATAATTCTTGCTTTTTCAAGAGTTTAACACTTAGCGCTTATGTGTAATTCCTATTGTATGATAAACATCAGATCATAATGTTTCCGCCTTTTCTTCCTTCATGCATTTAAGTACTTTTATTCGACAAGAAAGTCTAATTAATGGTGTTAAAAGAGCTTTGGCACTTCTACTTCAAGGGAAAACACAATGGATGTAGGTTTTTATACTTAAACTTAGAAGTTGCCTGCAATCAGAAAGAAAAAGTAAAATACTGAGATGTTGCCATTATCATCGAAATATTTGGTATTGAAATACTATCTCACAAGAGATATGGTAGTTTTGATGGATCTTTTAGTCTACTAAATAGCTCTAAATTTATCAAAATTGAATCTGATACTTGAGTTCACTAATTGGTCTTTACAAGTTAATTAAATCAGGTTTTGAAAGCTTATCAGCATACCTATGTGTTTATTTTATTAGAGCATTTCAATATTCTTCTTATGAATTAATAATACCAATATTAATTTCGTTGCTTCTCATAAATTACATCATTCCTCTTTACCGCTACTTTCAAAATCCTTTTACTCTTTTTACATACCAAAAAATTCTTTAATGAGATCATATTGAGAATCTTTGTTAATAATTTATATTTTCTGAGGCGAGACTCTTTCAAAGCTACCATTGTCCTTTTAATCCAATATGCTTGCTTATATTCGAGTATTTGAATTCAATATCTTATCAAAATTAATATTTTGAAATTGAATTATTAAATATATATATCTTTTTTAGTTTAGAACCCTTCAATTAAATGCTTTTGAACTTAAGAGTGTATGCACAGCCAGGAGAATATAGTTTTAAAGCTGCTATTCTAAACAGTGACCGCTCCGATTTCATTCAGCAATAAATTATCAGTGATGGATGTTGGGATGTCTCAATTATCTGATCATATATTATTTTTCAGAATGAAGCCTATTCATTCGTAAAATTTCTCCAACTCTAATAAAGTATTTCATGGTGGTCGATAACATTGTCCTCTACTCGCAAGACTGAAAATTAACATTATCTAGATCTTTTCAGGCTGAGTAAACCGTTAGTTTTAGTTCACTCAGTTTGGAGATTATCCAGTATCCAAGAGAAGAACGGAGGATATTATTATTTTATACTGTTTTTGCTTTATAACAGATTAGGAACATGAAGGGAGCAACGAATTTTCGATACTATGAAACATTTAGTTATTACTCTTTAAATCCTTCGTTTTGACTTTATGGATTACTTCTTTGGCACAGGTGTTAAATGAATATTGAATCTATCTCTATTATCCGTAGCAATTTCCTTACTCATCATATTTATTTTGGTGTTCCGCGAGAAGTCATCTGCTAAAAAATTTGTGTTAAAATTGCATTTTTCTTCGATTATCGATTCTCCAATGTTTTGTTTACTTATTTCGTTTCTTTCTATATTACCTCCCGCATGAGAGAAAAAACTTTCTTTGTGATAAGGTGCCGTAAAAGACTGATAGTTTCCTTGACAGTTCTCGAATCTTTTATATGAATTCAAGAATTGCTTTGTATTTCGAAAATATGATGACCCACTGAATATTGAACTCCTATTGTGTGTGTGTAGCAAGTTTTGAGTTTCCATGTAATTTCTGATTAAGCAATTGATCTCAGAATATTCTTCAAAATCTTCTTGTGCTCGTGAAGGTATGAAATCATCACTCCACACTGGCTCTTTTGGATATTCATGGGGCTGTCGAATAGGAATTTCATTGTCTTCTTGGGAATTATTTGCTACTGTGGAGAAAACATCGAATTTTGAATCATCTTGCTTTTCTTTCGGTTTTCTCGAGGGAGTGCGAGCATGGGACTCGATTGCTTTTGATTTTTTGTCAGAAACGTGTCGCTCAAGTGGTGGGAAATCTTGATCAAACTCTTTCTATTTTCGAGAATTAATTCATTTGTGCAGCAGTTGCAGTAATCATTACCTCGAGATCCACATCAGTAATTTTGGAGCGGGTGCTCTCGCTTCTTTCCATAGACTCAGGCTGCATGGAGTCTCTCTTCAGAATGTTGACTTCTTCCCAATTGGAGATCCCTAACGAACTCGAGAGGATTGACTGCTGGTCATATGAGCTCGCCTGACTGGTATGGTCTCCTGATCTCAGCGTAATAATTTCGTTTTCAGCTATGACCTTTGACTGATTCAGAGACTCAGTATCTTATATGATTGGATATATATAATCGACCTATTATTTAGAAGCAAATTTGATACTGCTCTCCGGATAATCACTTTGGACGCTGGTTTCTGAGACCGAAATGGCCTTTTCTCTTGCATCATAATATTGAATCTTTTCACCTATAATTGCAGCGTTCGGGAAAACAGAGTTTAAAGCTTTTTCTTTCGCTTTGCTGATGATTTGGTCAACTTGGTCCCTGATCTGATTCACAGCGATCTTCTGTTGCTCATGGAATATATTTTTATTGTTTTGAATATCATCCTTTGTTTGCACTCAATGAAAAACAGCTCATTCATAAGACAAAACTACCTTCAAAAAAGTTTCCGATTCTTTTTTTACCGAGTGTAGATAGAGACAGTCAGAATTCGTGCAGGTTTGATTTTTCAAGAAAACAGCGCAGTACCTATGAGTCGAATGGTCAACACTCACGAGAAAGAGAGACTCACTTGGTCGTTCCATATGAAGCCCTGATAATCCGATCATGAATATTGAACTGATCTACAGCCTAAGCATTGGGATTGTAAAAATACTGAATAAATTTTCAATTCTCTTTTTGTTACCAACAAAGCAATTGAGGCTTCATTTTCATTCGAAAAAGTGACATATGCACTATAGCAAGGACCATTCAATCCAACAGAATTATAAATGCTATGTCGATTAACAACAACCTTCAAAACTTGTCCATACTGCCCAAAGTATTCTTTTTTTAAGAGAAGCTATATAAAGTTAGTTTTGTCAAAAGAAGATAAAATCACTTTCTCATGAGCTAATTCAGGCGAGAGTCCTATTACATACACCAGATTCTTTTGTATTACTCTCAGATTTGACAGCTCTACCCCCTTGAAAAGCTCACTTAATTTCGCCACACCTTCATTCTTCACCGATAGTTGAAGTTAGGCCTTACAATTTTGGAGATAAATTATTTGTAACTAGGAACCAACTTGGAATTAGAACTCTTGCCACTACTGAATATTGTGCGAAAAAATCATTATGTCTATTGGGAGCATTTAGGGTTTCGATAGTTTGCAAAACTATTAGAGCTATTATTGTGAAGTTTTACATTAATACGATTACACCTCTCTATAATGTTCGTTTCTTGCAAGTAAGCTTTTTTTCAGAGAGTTAAGATTGAATTTTTAAAAGAATAAGTTGTTTCTTGCGGTGCCATACGCATCTCTCTTTTTGAGAAGGGCTATTCAATAG
>ENA-UOTZ01000840-UOTZ01000840.1-compost-metagenome-genome-assembly--contig:-NODE-840-length-24462-cov-22.328071_pt1 | contig 24462 bp, 11 predicted proteins | sample MGYA00238144_ERZ746983 | MGnify/ENA primary metagenome ERZ746983 (study PRJEB28759, sample SAMN06268863) | compost metagenome | isolation source: single cell | place: USA: California, Emeryville, Joint... | reverse complement strand
CATGACGCTCTGATGGCTTATAAAATCATCCAGCTCTCCTATCAGATCTTTAGTTCGCTTGATGAGCATGGTCATACGTCTCTGGTCACGATTATCTCGCACCTCATTGAGTAAGTAGACTTGAAGCTGCTCGTGCTAACTAATTTGAAAATTTAGTTTCAACGACAGAGACGAGTTGTTCAATCAGAATCTGCATGAAATCGTGATCTTGCTGCTGGAGCGACAATATTTCTACCTCGAGAACGACATTATCAAAATCATTCACGTAAACTCTAAACAATCGCAGAGTTTTAGTCTAAATGCTTTTATTTATGGCTTGCGCAGAAAATGATAGACCGAGCTCCTGAAACTACGAAATTCTTCCTTAAATCCGTGATTTATTTGACTAAGCTGGACTATGGAGAAGATATTGATATCTTCAATGATATTCCAAATCTAATTATCAGAATGAAGCTGCTGGCGAAGTTCTCTTACTTAAAAGAGGTAATTGAATCAAAATATAAATTTCTTCAGTCAAAATCAACTGATTTCTTCAAAACTAGAGCATTGTATACTTCAAAGACGCGTCAATTTTCAATTTGATATTCAAAGTGCTGAAAGTTGACAGAATCAACAATGACCTAATCCTTGCAGTCCTCGTTTTGACAACAAATATCTTACCTGACCAGGAGTTACTTAGAGAGTTCTTCAGTTATCAAATTAATGACATTTTCAACTTGGCTTCTCTGCAAGTACTTTTCAATCTCCCATGAAAATAGCTTATCTTCCCTTGTCAGGACATCGATATTAAAAGGATATTCATCAGATTCCTTGGAATAACTACCTCAAGCCAATTGATGAAACCACAGCTGCTTCCGAATTCGTAAGGAAGAAGTTATTGAATTGAGAATGAATGAATTTTGTTTTATTAGGGCTGTCAAACTGATACTAGAAAGCGTCAGAGACTACGAGAAGGATTTCGAAAATATGCTGGCGCCTGCACTCGTTTCTCTTGCAAATATATCTAATATGGGCTTTAAAATCGCTGTCTCTTTAGCTTCAAGACAACTCATTGCTATCCTTCTACAAATCGCAAAGGTGTTTACTTTATCTCCCAAAATATTATAACTTATTTTAAAAATTCGAAGGACGTTTCTAAAGATGAGGTGCTGAGATCAACAGCTTTCCTCGTGATCAGAAATCTCGTTATCTCAAAGGAAGTTTTCGACAAATGCCAGGTTGAGTTAAAGGAATTCATCAACGAAGTTGATGTAAATAACCTTCAATTCACCGGTGAGAAGAACGATCTTCTCGTCGTCAGCTGCTTAAAAATCCTTCACAACCTTCTCATCATCGAGCCACCAGCCTTCAACGACGAGATCTGCACTAAGTAATTTTCCATCTGCCAACAGCAACCACTCACTACTGAAATTCTCTCTTAGAATGTTTTATAAATGCGTTGACTTGATCCTTAAAAGTCCCGATAGCAACATCTTGAACCTAACTACCAGCACCCTCAGCGAACTCGTAAAAAGACCTTCGATCAACGAGCTCCTTCATTCCCAGCAAGAGCTCATTAAAAAACTCATCGAGACCGTGTTTGAGAATCCCGTCTCAGAATTCGACACCGGAGAGAGCCGCGAAATCGCTCTCTCTATCCTAGCGAAGGTCTGCACAACTGAAGAGGGCTTAGTTAACTTCCGCCAATCAATAAGCAGTGAGAGCTTCTTCTCAAACCTCAGGCAATTGATCCCTGCCACTCCTAAGCGAGAAATAAACGATCCTCTTCTCGTTATTCTGGGTAACCTTTTCAGAAAGGTGAAGCCTATCAATTTATTCCTCCATGAGCAGTCTGATTACAATCTTCTGTTTAATTTCGTCTACGCAGCCTGCACTCAACCCAGCTCCGATGAAAGTCTCCGAGCTGCTTATAAACTCGTGATTAACGTAAGCGCAGATCGACATGATAATTCTTTCTTATGCAAGGAGAATTTCCTGAAGAGTTTACATCAGCTCTTCTTCAGTACTGGGCCGAAGGAATTGAAAGAGCTAGTGCAAATGCTTCTCTCGAACCTGAGCTTTAATCCTAAAAACCACGAGATTTTGATCAAAAACGGCTGTATGAAGATTTTTGAGTGTCTGAGTCCAGCGGACTACAAGAAAGAGTTTGATAAGTATCAGCTTACCAGTCTTGTGAACCTTGCACTGCATCCAAAAACGTTCTATTGGATTGAATCAGAAATGAGCGTTATTTATTCGCTTTCTCTTCTTGATGAATTCCAAGAGAATGTTCAGATTAAGCTATTAGACGCTGCGATTGATTATCTTGTGTCTGAAGAGGTAGATAAGAATGGAAAACCCATTTTAGAGCTGAGCGAGAGCAAAAAGAAGATGGTTTATGAGATTTTCGATTCCATTAACAACATGCTAAGCTCGAAATCTCTATATCTCATTAAAAACAGCTCAAGACTCCTCTCCAAAATCGCCCAGAAGCCAGAAGTAATCGCCGCCAAATACGACTGCGAGTATCTATTTCAGATTCTCGTGAAAATTATTTTGGACATCAATAAAAGAACACTCAAATACCTGAATTTTCAGAATCTCTATCTCATCAGCAGAGACCCTAACTTCTTCGAGAATAATAATAACACCGGGAACTCATTCCAAACCAGCCTTCAGAATCTCTTCGAGTACGCGAAGAAAGCCCTCAAGGCTCTTAAGGAAAAATCTCAAAATGATATGCTTTCAAAAGCGCTTGAGGCTGATATCATTTTCTTCTTGAAATTCATCACTAACTGCTCACTCTATGGAAAAAGAAACAAAATTCTTGGCGTTTTTCTTCCCAACAAAGAGCTGGAAGACTTTCTATTCAACGTGTTTAAGTACGCGAAAGATCAGTCGATTACAGTACTGAAATATTCGCTCTTTTCCTATGCAAATATGTTCCAAAATGAGAGCATCGTGAAATTCTATAATTTCAGACACGTTTTCGAGGAGCTCTCCAACTCTTTTAAAAAGTACACGAAAAAGAGCGGCTCTCTGGAGTATTTCATCCTCGCGATGGTTGGGCAGGTGCTCAAAAGCAATAACTACAACCTGTCTGATTTCTCCAATCGCTCGAAGCAAAAATCTGAATTCAACGATCAGAGCTTCAATCTCTCAATTCCAAGACTCGCGCTATTACAAAGAGAAAACGTAGGAACAGCTCTTGTGAAAATCCCTACCAACGAAACGAACCAAACAAATGAAGTTGACTCAGATTCTAACATTAACGATTCAAACATTCAAAGCCATGAGAATTTTCTACAGCGGTCTCGCGAAGTCAGAACCACCATGTCAAACGCCAGCAGTCTTCTAAAGAGCTCGAGTCTTCATAGCAACGATGACTACACTGAAGTCCGCTTGGGCTACGCTATTGAGAAGGATGTCTTGTTCATGTTTAGGGTCCTGAAGCATCTTCTCAAAAAGCTCATTAAAGATGCGCAGGTGGATAGCTGTCCGATTACTTGGAAGAAACCGCGTCGAGAGGCTGGGCTTCAGTCTCCTGTATTCAGTAAGGCGAAGAGCGCGCAACAGTTGAATTACAAAATCGAGCAAGAAGCCTTCCTTCTCTTGACGAATTTAGCATTTATCAGCGAGAACCATAAATTGCTGTTCGGCACGAAGTTAGTAGAGCAGATTTTCAGTTATCTCGCTCAAGAAAACGTCATGAATAATGAGAATTACAAGCTAGTGATGACTGGTAAGGTTATTTCGATGTGAATAGAACTAAATTGTTATTAAACTTACAGCTGCGCTGAATCTCTGCTCGAGTAAGGATTATGCCACGAAGATCAATATTAGAGATATGCTGGATATGCTTTCAAAGTTGCATCTCGTGAACAAGAAGCTGTTCTATGAAAATTCACTAGTTTTCTTAATTCTAATGGTAACTTGCGTGAGTCTTAATGCTGGGATTAACTGTCATTACAGGTGGAGAATAACGCATCCGATAATTACGTGAATTTACTCGAAGAGGTTCTTCAGATAGTCAACTTGAATTTGGCGGATCTGACAAGCCTAAACCCCTCCTTTAAAGACATTATGAATAAAGCGCTCACATTTTTGGAATCAATCGTTAAGATTTCAAAGTTCAAATACGTAAATCATAAAATTTGAAAAGCAGTGTGTTTAATTCTGATTTGCTTTGCTTTGATCTCAATAGAAAATAATCAAATATCCTGATCTTTTCGTCCATGTTCTCACGGTCCTCAAAAAATACGATTACATGGAGAAAGAATGCCTCGACGAAATCAATTCTCTCTGGTCATGGCTTTGCACACTAGCTGATTCTAAAGAGTGTTTGAGCTACATGATAAAGGTACACTTCTCCCAACGATAATCCTAATAATAACACATTTACTTGATTAGTATGGGTTGATCGACTCTCTCCCACAGCATTTGTCATACCTCAACCTTCCGGCTTATCTCAACCAAAAAATCATTAAAAACCTCATCGCGGAGGCTGACTCTGAGAAAATGAGTCAGATGATGACCTATCGAATCGTCTTGGAAAGACTCAAATTTTTAACGAACCTGTTACATCTGCTGAACGCGCTCCTGGAGAACGAAAATATGATTTCGCAGCATAAGTTAAAGATAAGAGTGATCAAAGATCGCAAATCAAATCAAGATCTCACCAAAGGAGAGTCTGCAATAAATCTGATTTTCTTAAATGAGGTAATTGAGGGGTTAATACTTACAAAAGAAGTAACTGATGACAACGACAATCTGATCCTTCTTTCAGAGGTGTGCTTCCAAGTGAACCTCTTGCTCCATCGAACGTAATTATTCCAACACTAACTTGCAAGCTAACAGCTCTTAAAGGAAAAACTCTTTTATTGACACGACATTGAGGCTCCAAACGACGATTGTGAAGCTTACGAAAGTTAAAGGTGTTTCCGAAACTCCAGAAAATCAAAACCAGTTTGATTATATCGTCAGCAGCTTGTATTACCTCATGCAAAGGACTTATTTCCCTTGGGAAAATCACGTAAGCATAAATATAATTTCGGTATTCATAATCATTCTAATTGAAAATTCAGATCGCAGAAACGCTTGCAGTGATTGTTAAAAACGTGAATCAATGCGATGAGCAGATTCTGAAACGTCCAACCTATCTGTGCTTAAACAAAATACTCTTCAAATTAGAGTTTAGACGAGTGAATTACTCCTTGGAGGTCCAAATCAAAGAGATCCTCACCATGCTTTTATTCAACATCACGCATTTCAATGAAGTGATCTTCCACTACTACTTCGGGCTGATAGTTCGCAAAATCCTCACTCAATACGAAATCGTCAGCGAATCTCCAGTCATTGAAGAGCTGCAAGAGGTATGCGCTCTCCAACTGCATTGCCTTGAGTCTAACTATTTATTATCAATAGTTTATCGATGTGTTGATGGATTACATTAAGAAGTTCAGCAACCTCTTGCACCAAAATCTGCAAAATGTTAGCGACTCTCCTTTGAATAAAATGGACTCACAGAAAAAGCTCGCAATGGGCGCAAACTCGGATAAAAGCAAAAAAGAAATTGAAAAAACGCTAATCACGCTAAACTTTGAGTTGATTATTTTGCTCGCGAAGAACTCGCAGCTACATCAGAAGCTCATCGAATGTCAGTTCACGAAAAATTTGGTGAATTGCATGGAAAAAATCAATCGTGTAGGAACCATCCTCTTTTCTGGCGACAGCATCGATGCCAAGAAACGCGTACTTACAGACTATGGACTAGTAAAGGAAGATATCTACTACTTCGAGAGGATTCTATGTTTCCTGTTCTTCCAAGTCTCTCACTACAGGAAATTCGACGAAGACATCAAAGTTGAAGGTTTCAGATTCCTGATCAATCAGCTCTGCAACCCTTCGAACATAAACCGCACCACAGCGTTTAACTCTATTAAAAACATTCTGAAACTGCGGAAAGGAGCCCATATCAACGCGTTGATCGAAGTTATCGATAGATTCCTTCACTCTTACAATACTAAAGCTCTGGTGTCGAAGATGGAGCAAAATAAGTTTGTCGAGCTCTTCGGAGTTATGGCAATGCTGGAGTATCTTTACGAAGAGTATGATGTAAAGCCCGAACAGAAGATCAAGCCAGAGCTCTTAGAGAGTGCTGGTGGAGAAGACCAGCAGGAGTCAGAGCAGAGACTTGCTAAGATAAAACTGACAGAAATACGCGGTATCAAAGAAGGCGAAATTGCTTATATCATTCCGTATTTACTCTCCGATGTGCTCGTGGAAAAATTCGAGATTGACTTGCCTGTCTCGGTCCTTGATAAGATGATGATGCTAGCGTTGTGCGAGCTGAGGTTTAGATGTCGGTTGCTTTTCCTGCTCTACAGGCATGTCTACGCAGGGACGAGACTTAGACACAGGATTAGCCAGTACGTTGAGAAGATAGTGGAGCTAATTGATTTTACTCTCAAAATGGATTTGAAGGAGGTGCTTCAGGAGGAAAATAACTTCGCTGAAGATTTTACTTATGCGTTCTATGGAGAATACGTCGCTTGTGTGCTTGAGACGGGAATCGAGCAGCTTGATGGGGCGTCATCGCTCGAGCACGTGTTCTTCTGGGAATTCTTCAACGAAGACCACGAGTAATTTTTTCGTTTAAAAAATTGAGATTTTAATTGATTCCTTCTTTTTCTACAGGGAAAAAAATTACAAGCTGGCTGCTGTCGTCCTCTCTCTTGAACTACTGACAGTTTCAAACGATGCAGGCAAATGCATCGCAAGTCAAGCTGAAAATAATCTTGGTTTGTCGAAGTTCATCCAAGAAGCGATTCCACAGAACAAAGAAAGCGTAAGTTCAATTGATTATTATTAAGAGTTGAAACTGATTGGTTTTGTTAGGATATTTATCAGTACTACAAAGAAAAGGTTGAGAAGATTAAAGAACTTGTGTCTAGTCCGAGCACTTTGGGAATCAAGAATATTTCCCCTCACAAATGAAAGAAAACAACTATTTGAATTCTATATTAATCATAACTAACCACTGCGTAATTTTGCGATTATGGTATAAAAGCAGGAAGATTTTATTTTTCTCCTCAAAGTTTCAATAAATAAAGAGAGCTATGAAGAAAAAAAAAATAGTGTATCTTCATCTGGAGAATCTCTAGACTGGAAGTTTCGCAGACAGCTTTCCTCGAGATTCTATATCCCACCAATAAGAAGCATTCTTTAAGCGATTAATGGCGATAGCTTTGCTCATTGTTGAGGATTCAGGCCAGGTAGCTGTATCAAATATACATCCAAACCTGCTAATGTTCACGCAACGCATCCAGCAATCTACAGACAAATAAAAACTATCGGAGAGTTGTTGTAGTTAGATCCTGTTTAACTTGGTTCATACTGAGATAACTTTAAGAAGACGTTATGTTAAATATAGATACAAATAGTATGAGCTTAAGAAAATCGCGAAAACATATATTTGAGTATTCTGGAATAAACAAGCTTCTGGAAATCCTTCTCATCCAATTTTGTCGACGGGTTATTAGTTGTAATGCCCAAATTATTGATATAACCTTGCAATTTTTTAAAATCTTCCATATTGAGTGTGTATTTCTTCTTGTCATACTGCCGGAACTTCATCCAAAGAATGAGGGCAAAAACTTTTTCAAAAAAAAAAAGAGAATAAAATTAGCAATGCAATACCAACCGTTTCCCAATTTACCAAACGTTAGTAGAGGAAGTACTTTCCCAACATGGTTACAAAGCGATTTGATTTTCCTCACTATAACTCCCCAACAGTGATACAATAGTAGCCGCTTCGACATATAGACTTGTAGCCGTCTTTGCTCTAACGCATTGAGTTTACTATAATATTCCTTTGTTTAATCATCAATGTTTCCAAAAAATCCCTTAGAAATTTACTTCTGGAGCAAGTTTTCGAACAGCTTCATCAAGAACAAGGTTTATTTTGTAATTCTTTTTACAGATATTGAGTTTTTGCCAATAAAAAGCCATGGTACCTCGATAGGCATATAAAATGGAGAGCGGCAGAGCGGACAGGAATGGCAGTAGCTCTGGAAGTTGTTTTCTTGAGTGCAGCTCTTACAGAAGCTTATCGTTAGGGGGAAAAGTGTCAATTCTGACAGGAAAATTGGAAATTGAAATTACTTATGTCCGCAAGGGAGGGAGATTGGCTGCACCAGAACATGTAAACAAAGGCAGCATTGTAGGGATCTGTAGATCGCTGCTTCATTTCCCTGTGTCAAGTCCTGCTCTTGGATTGGTGGTTTGCTTTCCATAAATTTTAATTAGATGAGTGTTCTGACTTATCGCAGTACTGCTGATAAATAGCTCTTGCAACTTATAGATGATGGTTCTCAAAGAACTTTCTTTATTATTGATAGAAAAATAACAGCTATTACATACAATACGGAATAGCGTTGGAGAAAAAAATATCCAAAAGGAGACCGTCTACATCTGAAATACTGCGAAGGCGGCTCGATTTGTACAATAATGATGCATTAATAATCAGAAAACATTAATTTAAAAAGACCAATGCTATTTTTTCTTCCCCGAGTCGATTGCTTTTTCTAATATCATTTCAATACCAACTCTAATAGAGGTGGAATTCCCAGCATGAATCATTTAATGAATATCTGCCGATTATAAATGAATCTGAAATACATAATTTCATTGACTATAATACTGATTATTTGAGAAAAATAATAACTGTTTGATACTACTTGAGTAAATATGAAAGAACTTCAAAATCATACTGGAATTTATTTGTCATACAAACAAAAAATGGGAAAACATGAAAACAGAAAAAATTGTTTTGATGTACTACTAAGATTGAGTTGTCTGCTTCTTCAAACTATAGAGACTGGGTTTTGATGAATTGTGTAAGAGTCTGGAAGGTGATCCCGTATTTGGTGCAAAATTCGAAGATTTCATGAATGAAACTGTAGGAGATTTGCTAAACGAGTGTGCTGGAGATTTGCTAAACGAGTGTGTTGGAGATCCATCGACCGACACCTCATCCAAAGAGCTCTGTTTGTCCATGCTGTGGTCAAGATAGCTTGATTTGCGCTGCTCTCTTGAATCATCCAAACGAATCGTGCTTGATTTTCCTAAGTAGCTATCACTTGACCTTCCGAAGCGCATGGTTCCCAGTCTTTGTATTGTTGCCTTACTCTTTAATGAGATAGCTGCTTGTCTAAACAACGTTCTGCCTGTTGTTTTCATTCTACGCCAAAGAGGCTTCTTTACGCCGCTTTCTTGTTCTTGTTCTTCAAGCATCAGGCGTTGTTTCACTTTTTCAAATTCTCTTTCATCCTCATAAAGTCTCGTGTTTCTCAACCTGAATTTACAAAAATTAGAAAATAAGCTTTTATAATTATGAATTTGTTACCTGTCTGGTAAGTCGAGACTAATCGCATTTCGCCTCTTGTTCTCATCTACTCGTCGTGGCTGGTCCTCGTGGTAAGATCTTAATTGGTTCATAGTCTCCTCTAATATCTTCTTGTCCGTGAAATAGGCACGGAATTTTCTGACTTTCTTTAAAAACTTCTTCAATTGGAGATGGAAGACGTGAAGCAGAATATACCCTTCAGTGAAGAGAATCGGGAACAGTGTCAAGATAGACAGTCCTTCTTGAATCCAAGAGACCTCGACCTTAGCCTGGAACAGAAGCATGACCAAGACTAATATGTAGGACAGGACTGTTAATCTTTCGCACCTGAGGAGTGCTGAGCTGTCATATGGATTCACTCTCTTCATTAATTTGTAATATAAGTGGAAAGTGCAAATGAAGATGAGGATCTTGATCACGGGCGATCTTGGCAGGACTGAATTGACAATGAACATGGCCATTTTCAGCACGAAAACCAAAAGTCCCCAATAATAGCCTTTCTGGCTGTAGCCTGAATAGAAGTTTCCAAGCATGATTCGGTAGTTTTGCGACTCGAATAGCTGCTTGCGTTTCAGTCTCAGGATCAAGAAAATGGCGAGCGGTACGACGAAACCCCAGAACAATAGAGCAGGTATCACGAGGATGTTTCTGAAATATGTATATCTCGGGGTGTAGCATTGAATGTTGTTCTCATTAATGATAAACTCATCCTCTAAGTTCGGATCAAGTTGGTCGCATGCCAGGTAGTCCCCTAGAAATCCAATGATACTTGGCTGCTCGAGGACAATAAGCACAACAGCAACAGTTCCTATTCTGACAATCGATTTCATCTTTTTGTCTTCACCAGGTACGGCTTTTCGAAACAAATTCATGAGCAGCTCGAAAAGCGCAACAATTAAGATTTTGGCGATCGGCGAGAACACCACAAAAAGCATTTGGATCTTCATAGAGGTAAGAGGGTCAGGTTCTACAATGAAAACTAAACATTTTAGAGTCACTAGTAGCTGAGTGCTAGCATTAGCAATTGTTCCGAAGACTCCTGAAACGTCGTCTAGTACACCGACGCTATAACTGGAAAATAGGGAAGTAATTTGCGTGAAGGTGGTGAAGATCATCATGAACTCATTAGTTTTCGCATCGCTCATATTCACTTTTTTGTAGCGATTGTGGAGCTTTTTTCCTTCATTGAAAGTAGCAACGACCATACCTAATTGATAAAGCACCGAACCGACGATGATTATCGTCCCCACGGCTATGAGAGCTGGTTTCGAGTAGCATTTAGAGCATTTCCCGTCCTCAGCGGTAAGAACACCCTCATCCATATTACATTGGAGACAAACTGGTCCTTTGTACATCTCGTGGCAGCTGTTGTTTTGCCCGCCTTTGCATCGTTCAGTATCGTTACAGTCAACAACCAATAATTGATGGCTGATGTTGCTTCTGTAAAATCCTTCGAATATTGTCACATTTGTTCCTCCGAGACAATCGGCTCCATCGGGGCAGTTGCGGCAGGCTGTATCGTTTGGAAGCAGCGAGTATGTACCTGTGGCGCAGTAAATACACTGCTCTGTGGCAGTGTTGTTTGCCTCACCACTTAAGCAAGGCCTTAATTTGATGTAAAAGATTTGCGATTGGAAGTAAATCTGGGACCTGTAGGTAACAGTTACGGTGATTATTTCATCGGCTTGTCCAAAGAGTGTGACTCCTGAAGAATCGAATGTGCAGACGGAGTTAGCGCACTCGCTGCTGGAGTATAAAAGAGGGTTCTCTCCGTTTGCTCTAGTGAGCGAAATGGTGAGAAAAGGTTTTGGAGAAACATCAGCAACGACTTGGACTTCGTCAGTTCCAGCGTTAATAAGGGTGAACCTCATGTACATTGAGCGAAGAGAATATGAAGTGACATTAGTGAGGGTAGGAGTATTTGATAAGGATTCGTAGTTTTGAAGGGTGATGGGAGAATCAGTTTCAGCATCGAAAATCTCTATTTTCAAGTTCGTTGGAGCGAATGCAAGATAAGATACGGCAGCATTAGCAGCAGTAGCATCATAGGAAATGTAGTTGGTGCTATAGCCGTTTAGGGCGACGCCGGCTGGAGAGGAAGAGTAAACAATGGATCCAGCGATCGACGCGTAGCTTTGTGAAAAGTTGTTATTGGTTACCACAAGAAGAGGTTGGTTCAAATAAAAGATGCCTCCTCTGCTTTGAGCGATGATATTATTGAACTGACTGCTATCGAGGTTGATAACGAGACTATTGCTTGGAGTATTTTCGAATAGGATCCCTCCGTTTAGAGCGAAGATATTCACAAACTGATTGCTTGTTATTGTCAAGTCTCCAGTCGTGGTTTGCAGTCTTCTCTTACTATCAGCACTTCCATTCAAGACTCTCCTTCTTGAGCTTTCAGTACTAGTTGACTCAGCCTCCAGATGGAAGATAGCTCCGTTGTTTGACACACTAATATTCTCATAGGAATTTGATGTCAGGTGTAATTTGTAATGTTCTGTGGCTCCTTCTAGATGGAAAATTCCTCCGTTGTTCGCAGTCATACTCGTAAATTTACAGTTGCTTATATTGAAGATGGCTTGCTCTGTGAATGAACTAGGGAAATAACTTGCAAAGATCAACCCTCCATTACTCGACGCTTCTAAGTCTGTGAAATTTGAACTCTGTAAAATGGCTCTGATCGGCTTTGTTTCACTCTCCCAGGACAGGATACCTCCATTGACAGCCGATATATCTTTAACCAGGCCTCTATTTACACTCACAGTGAACATTTCACTAGAGGTTGACTCAGCTGCTTGGCTCATTTGGTATGAAGCTGAAGGATTGAGCACGAATTTGATGAGGCCACCGCCGTTATCGGCTGCTGTAGTAGAAATCGATTGGAGTATGAAGTCTTCCAAGAGTAACACACGGTCGTAAAGGGACTCTAAGCCTGTGAAAATAACGCCTCCTTGATTTGCGATGATTTCACTAAATGTACAATCTGAGATAATGATGGCATAGTTATCTGATGAATCGTCTGAGTATCCGATGTAAGGCGTAAGAGAGCGGACGATTCCTGTTCCTATCGCCGAATAAGTGGAAGAGGGAAGAGTAGGGACACTTGAGGAAGATGAAAAGAGGCTCACTTTTGAAAATGAGCAATTGCTGAATTTGACTGAAGGACTTTGGGTAGTCGCTGCTAATTCACTATCATCGTAAGATGCGATCGTTATTATTCCTTCATCAGTGGAGAGGGATTCGAAGATACTATTGGTGATTTGTAATTCCTTGGGCGAGTCGTCTGAAGAGCTAAAGTTGAGGGTAAAAAGCGAGTTCTCTTGTAGATTGATAGCTGTCGTGAGGCTCAATTCGTCGAATGAGGCTTGAATTTTGTCTGCTCTCATGATTCCAAACGGTGATGATGGAGATGAAGAAGAAAAGACTTCATTGTAACCGTAAATCAGCTGCGACACAGTGAGGACCACATTTTCGTTTTCATGGAATCTTAAAAAATCTCCCAAGACGCTCTCATCGACAAGAAGCGAGCAATTTGAAACTTGAAGAGTCACGGCCTCTTGAGATTTTTCAATAGCAAAGGCGCTACCTCCCAAATTTCCAATTGATGGGTCATGAGGATAGCTCGCGGAGAATTGAGAATTTTCAACGGTGAGCGATGAAGCGGAGATGTTATAGAAATAGAGCAGCCCACCTTCCCAATCCCATTGCGCAAACGTGTTCCCTGAGACATTGTTTTGGCTGAAAAGAAGCTGTATCTTGGTTGTCTCCGCGTAGGCGATCGTTCCATAAGGAGCGGTGTTATTCACGTACGAGCATTCCTGGATCGTTACATCCAGAGGACTTGACCTTGGATTAGTGAATCTCATCAGTCCAGCACCATTAGCACCTTTCCCTTTATTTTCCACGAAATTCGTTTGGATGACGCTCAGTTTCTCGAAAACCAGATTAAAAGCTCCCTTGACGTCATAGTACACAAGGCGACTGAACGAGGAGTTTGTGATGCTGATAGATGGTATCGAGATCATGAACATATTTCCACTGGGCGCCGCTGTCAGCGAATCGAAGGCACAGTTGTTGATTTCGACTTCAGCTTTGCTCCCAGAGATTTGGAACAGCGAGTTGTCGTATAATTTCGTAACATAACCTTCTTTCTGCAACAGAGAGATGTTGGTAAAAAAACTGTTTTGAATTACGATGTTTCCAATAGTTCCTTCTTGAGGCGGCCGTTTTGTTTTAATGACAATGAAGTTAATGGGTGCGATCATTCCGATCGAGCTTTGTACCGTCAAATTCTCGAATTTGGAACTATCCATGGTAATTCCATCTGTCAAGAGGAGACAAGAAATAGAAAGGAACGCTTTTCCAATAATGGCTGCTTGAGTACTGACTCCGGTGATATTTACGTTGTCACAGGTAAGTGAATCGATTTGGTATCCCGTTAACCCGTTTACTTGGGAGATGGAATCGGAACCAATGACTAGATTGTTGAGATAATCTCCGCTGACTTCTAACAAGTAACCGGACATTGTGCAACTCGAAACCTTATTAGCATCCCAGTAGATTCTTAAGGCATTTTTACTTTCGAAAATACTCGATTCTTCTGTGGATCTCACATTCGAAATAGTATTATTTATAACGCTGACGGAAGAATTAGGTACTCCATGGTTATTCAACGCGAAGAGATTTTTCAGACCGCTTGTAGTAATATCATCGAACGTGTTACCCATCACAGACAAAATAATCACGGAATTCACTGAATCAAAGGCCCAGCTGGCGTTTCTCGCAGCATAGTATGCCGAGCCTGCGGCATCGGAATTTTGGAAGACGATGCTCTCTGCCGCCAAAAAGGGATAAAAGCTTGAAATCGTCGGTAAAGATGTTTGCGATAACGTAAGCAAGAAGCTTCCAGCCGCAGTCTGAGATACTGCTGTATAGGTAGTACAAATCGTCTTATCGTTAACGAAGTTGATGTAACTTCCAAACTGCAAGACTTGAGAGTCAGTCGTTTGGATTCCTCTCATGACATTATTGTGGAACACTATTTGAGGATTCGTGCTTACGATACCGATAGACTGATCATTGAGGGTTATATTACTGAAGATGCAATTCGAAATCAGGAACGGTCTTGTCTGAGCGTAAATATATTTGCCTGCGGCGTTATAGGATTCACAACTGATTTGAGTGAATGAATTTGAGGTAAAATTGTACGAAATCAGCGCTGAGTCCTGCGAAATGGTAAAATCTTCGAAAGTTGAATCGAGCATGAGCAGCGTGCTGATTTTCGAGGAGCTTTGCATGAAGTCGCCAAAGTCTCTTATTGTGTTGTTTTTCGCTTGTAAGTTCGTAACGAGGAAAAAGATCACATCAGCGCCGATAACTGTAGAACTTTCAACGATATTGTCTTGGACTACCATTGACGACAGCAGGATTTGGAAAATCTCAATAGAACCCCACTGAGAGACTGTCGTGACTGAGACACCCACAGCTTTACTGTTTGCCAGCACTTTGCTCTGAGTGATTTGAATTTGATCAAACGGAATTTGCATGACGCTTTGGCTGAGAGTGTTCCCAGGGTAAGCGTAGATAAACGTATTAATAAAATACGCGTACCAATAAAGAGTGCTGTTCGTGAGGATCATGTTTTGCATTTGAAGGCCAGTCAAGAGAGCGCTGTTCAGGTTATTTACATAGACAACTGAGCTTTTATAGTTGATATTCGAGTTTTGGACGACCCAGTTCGCGAGCGTTATGTTCATCGCATTGTTTCCGTTCTGCGGATTGGTCAGTGTCGTAATGTAATGTTCATAGCCAGTCCCTCCTGAAATTTCTGTACCAAGAGTGACGTTATCTAAGAGGACATCTTGGATGCTCACGGAAAGTGTATAGGTCGCATAGATGAATGATTTAGATGCACTGTTTGGCTGATTGAAGTTACAGTTGGATATTTTCAGTGAGGAAATATCCAGGCTGGTCATATTCAGTGAGTAAATTATATTAGGCATATAGAGGTCTCCATCTTCGCAAATAACATTGATTCCTCTTGCAGTTATGACTGAAGCAGCCAATGTAGCTGAGCCACCAATGATTGCTTGATTCTTTAAATCTCTTGTAGAGGCCGGAATGAAAAACGTAATATTGGTGATGTTGACTTCGCCAGGAGCGCTCAAATAAACCGTTTTGAATCCGTCAAAGGCGTATATTATATTTGACATTACTATTGTCGTGATTGTAAACATCTGGATGGCGTAAACAGAACCAGTTGAAGTTGTAAGCTTTTCGTCCGGTCCAAGAGTAGGTTCTGTGTTGTTGAAGCAGATATTGGTGAAGTCTACCGTGTAAATAGTGCTGAACTTGTTGATGTTGTTTGCACTTGAGAATTGGAGCGTTACACCATAGAACGCAACAGTGGTAAGTGTACTGAACGTTAACGGAGACGTCGTTAGGCTGACTATAGGGAGCTGACTGCAGTTTTTGAAATCTGAGAGGGTCTCGGTTAAAGATGGATAAGTGATATTGACAACACCACGTGTTGCTGATGCGCCTTTGATCGTGAGACCCGAAATCGGCAGTGTCTGGGAAGCGCACGAAGGAAGGAGGGTAACAGTGTTGCTGACCTCTAATAACGTACCTGAGGTATTAATAAGAGCTTCCAATGCTTCTTGGAGTGTTGGGTAGGTAGAACCCGAACTAGTCGAAAGACTCACATCAACATACACGTTTTTTGATCTGAGAGGAGCAATGAGAGCTGTAAGAAAGAAAAATGTCGAAATTAGCATGGCCAGTTGAGGCATAAGTTTCTGAAATCAATTAAATAATTAAGATTTATTTGGGTGGTTAGTTTAAAAATAGCCCTCACTCGTATATAAAAAAAATATTTCCGAACATACCAGTAGTGAGGGATTATAATTTTATTGCATCAAATCGGCGTTTTGAGGAAGAAAACTAAAAATTTCCGAGATCCTCAGATGTCGCTTTTGACCCCTAAAATTGAAATAACCAAAGAAAACGAAAAATTTAGAGAAGTATTTACATCATTCTCAGATGATATCATGATGATGAATTAAGAATGGCTCCCTGATTGGTCCTGGGATTCCATAGAGGCGAATCCTAACGCTTAAGCGAACACAGTGGCTATTTCCGATGGAGTTATTCCGATTCTAAAATATTAAATAGGAGTTAGAGATCAGAATAAAATTTGACTGTTCTTATTGATATTCAAATCAGAAATGCGAGCGTACCAAAAGACTTGAACGCAACACAGCGAGGAGCCTAGACTTATAAAGAAAATTGTTGCTATGTTCATAAGCAAAGCTAAGATCTACTCTAGGAGAGCCTAATTTTTAACATTAATAAGAAATCCGAGACTAAATTGTATTTTTCGGCTTGTTGTGGGATTTATCGTTGGTTGCTCCCTCGAATACAACCCACAGAGCCGTTCGTATGCTAAAGAAGATCTCGAGGTGTTAAGCAATATTCAACTCGAAGAGAAAAAAAATTCACTAAAATAGAATACAAATCCTTCCGATACACAACAAATTTATTGCAGATCTATCCAGCCTTTGCATATTTTATTCCAACCCTGAAATGCAATTTCCACAACAGAATTAGATTATATTTTTCAAAGGTCCAGAAAATTTAAGAGCAAAGACTATTTATTTATTTTGAATCGAAAAAATCTGCATATTCGAGAAGAGAGCTGTTTGCACTGGTCCAGTTAAAATTTTAAAGGAGTGATCAAATATAAACACATAGAAAAATGCAATATTTATTTGCGAGAGTTCTCAAGGCTTTTTATTTATTTTTTTTAATTTATGCAGGAAATGCTGCAAGGTCGTTAAGTGACCTTGATAAGCAAAGCGTAGCGCATTATCGTCTTAGTAAGAACCAGCATCTGTAGTTTTTCAATGAGTGTGGTGAGTACCAAGCTAAATTTCAGTGGTTAGCACTGAACGATTTTTTTTATTTAAAAACCTGATTTCGGAAACATTGACCTGTTCTTCTACAATAGTGTTCCCTAGAAGTTAAGTGACTGGCGTCGATTGATGTAATACTCAAAATGGACTGTCAGATGCTTTGCTCGAACAGTGGTGTTTATTCAACCTCCAAACAAACAAAAATTTCAAAAACGCAAATAATGCATTTCGCTAACCCGAACGTTCAGCTGAAGTGCTTGATTGACTACTATTTGCATTTCTCGAGAATGAGATAGCAAAATTACTTCGAAAATGCTGAAAACATGAAAGTCTCTTCGACTAATAATGACTTAATGTTCGAGATTTTGCCAAAATTAAAGGGACTTCTCCGAGTCTTCGTCGCTTGTGCTTACAGCAATCGCAAAGATTCACATCCCAATAACTATCTATCCTAATCGAAACTCAGCGATAAGAAGGCTCGCCCAGAACGAAGTTCATTAGAACGAGCGAATAGTGCTGAATTTCTGACCCTCTCAACCATTCGCAGAGGCTCCTCCTTAGGTCATTGAGTTGGGAAATCTGAACTGAAGCTCCTCTGAATTCGCAAAAATCTACTTTAAAGAATTGGCTTTTTGGTTTGACTCTAACGACGCACTTTTCCACCACAAAACTCTCTGAAAAATTTGGATTGTGTGTTCTTTTTTAGCCACTCTAGCTATTCTTTGTAAAGATCAGAATAAATGTTATGAATGGGAAACATTTCCAGCTTGTTCTCGTTGCTGTAAGAGGAAGCCACGTGGAATTAATGAATTAGGTAACATATAATGTGAACAGGAAGAATTTTGTCATTGCAGTGCCGAGTGAATTGCTTGTTTACAACAGGATGCCGGTTCTCAATTCCGGTGGGTTCCGAATTAAAAAAGCCAGTGGCGTCAATGTGATTTAAAATTTATTAAAGTCTGGATCCCGAGCTCAATTTTTGATGGTTAGAATAAAAAACATTGAAAAATGATAACTTTTTAAATACCTTTTATTTCAAACAAGACCACCCACTCTTATTAACCAGAAAGCCATTGAAAGGTAAACCTTTGATGCTCACTTGGCCTAAATTTCTTTATAAATCCCTCGAAAAGTGGCGCTAATCCAGCTCTAACTCTAGCCACAATCGAATTTATAATGATAAGAAATGTTTAATCTATATATATTTTCTTTAATTTTTATTTCAAAAAGAGCTCCCTGAAATTCGATCTCTAAACCTTAAATGAGACTCTTCTCCATTGACATATTGCTCCTTGTACTCGGAGCAATCTGCTCCGTCTACTCTCAGGACGTTATAGTTGACAACAGCATAGGAACAGCCTCAGGAAACAAATATCCAACTCTCAGTGCAGCCATGGCGGCTCTAGTGAATCCTACAACGAAAGAGCTCCTGTATGAGAACAGTACGATCACTTTCCTTTCATCCTGTGCTGGAAAAGCGCAAACTTTATCAAATTACGCTATTACTGGGAAAAATGGCGCTGGAACACTGACAATGATGTATGCAATGCCTCCAGAAACTGTAAATACCTTCGCATATTGCAGTCAGATGCCTATCCTGAACCTAACGAACACCTCTCTGCTCTCATTGAGCAACCTTGATGCCTTTACGGTTCTCGGAATGACTATTCAACTTAATGCGGTTACAACCAGAAATCGACTCGCCAATATTGGCACTGTGAACTTTACAAGCTTTTGCTTCAATAACACTGAGCCTAGACTCGGAACTAGCGGCAAACTTTCAGCGACGATCTCCAAGAATCTGTCGATCGAAGACGCTGGAAGAGCTTCCTTTAATAATGGAATTTACGTTTTAGATTCTCACAAAACGCTTTGGATAACCAGGACGACCGACGTCGACATCAACTACGTGACGATGCTGGTCTTGGCAAACAATCGAGACCAAATAACTGCTGCATTCAACATTTCGAACACCTCTCCTTTCAGTTCTACAGTCACTACGTATGGAATGAATGTCACTTGCCAATGGGCGGCCTTAGTCGTAGCTCCATACCTCGTCTATGCAACGAACATTACGACACTAATGGTGAACGCAACACAATATACAATGTGTCTCCTTGTTCAAACAGCTACTAGTCAGCAAAGCACTTTTGCCGCAGTGAACACAGAAAACTTCTACATTGACGGTCTCTACATGTTCAACGTTACTTACGGAGCTAATCCTTACCAATCCACTGCCTACGCAGCAAGCGTCAGAAACGTTGTCATGACTAATTTCTATTTGGTCATGAATGTATCCAGAGGAACTGGATATAACAACGCCATTCTGACTCTCACTGACAAGGCGTCCTTTTTATCGAAGGTCCCAACCATCTGTAACGTTTCTAATTGGTATATTTTAGATTCAAGAATCAGATACAGCAGCGCTGGCGTATACCTAAATTATAACAACAACTCGCTGCTTGAGGGGTTCAACATGCAGAACATTACTCTTTATAACCTCTCAATTTCATCAACAGCTTACTTCGTCCGGTTTAACACTTTCGCATTCTCAAACGCTGATTCTCTCTCCCTTCCACGTCTCAGAGTTTACAACTTCCAAGGCATTAACCTCATCAAATGCCCGTTCGATACATTCAGTTATCTCATTTACATGACTGCCACGAGCTCATTGAGTGTCGCGCCAGCCGTAGAGACTATTCAAATCAACGTTTCAGATGTTACTATAACCGACAGTACCTTCGATTCAGTCGGTATCTTCCAGCTCGAAGGCTACGTATTTACTCAAGTCTCTGGACTCGTAGCAACAAATAATAGACTGACAGGAACTTCATTCTACGCGAACTCCTTGACGAAGATGAGCACGATCATCTTCTTGAACTCAGTCTTCCAAGACCAGTACCTCTCCGATTCTTCTGCTCTGATCGCTTATAACGTCTCCGGTTCTACTGACCCTGGTATCGAATGCGATTACTTAGACTACACGACGAATACGAGTATTTTTGCTCAAACTAAGCCGTTTATCGTTTCAAACTGCACCTTCCAGAACATCGAAGCAAAAACGGGTTCTGTGCTGCTATGGAGCACAAATCCCATGATTATTGTTCAAAACAACACATTCTCAGGCATAACTCTGAATCGGGCCACGATCATGACACTGGGAAACCTGATTGTTTTCGTTAGCAGTCTGACATACTGTCGTGCTAACATCCAAAACACTTCGAATCTGACGACGAACATACCTCAGCTTCAAACTACGCCATTCATCTTCAGGTATTTCACGCAAGTTGAGGACCTGATGTTTGCTAACAACCCTCAAGCCGCCGCCGCTTTCTATCTGGCGAGAAACAAATCAGCTAACTATGACCCTGAGAACTCTGTATACTTCATCGCGGTCACAGAAAACTCGTTTAGTACCGTCACCGTTGCGAACTCAGGAAACATCATCTTCCTCCAAGATTTCGGAATTGATAACGGAACGACCTTGTTGCATGCCAATACGATTCAAGGTATCATAACAAGCGATCTTAATTCCATCGTCGGGGCCGATTCCGTTCGCAGACAAGTCTCCGTGGCGAACCACCTTTTGAACCTCAATCTGTCTGCTTATTTCCTCCTCCTGAACTCTCCATATCTCAAGTATTTCTACTTAGACGCGGACTTCTTCGACCAGACGCAGACTCTTCAAGGTTACCAACTTCATTCCGATTTGTGTCGCATAGTCACAATCCGACACATGAACATTAATGGGATTACTACTCAACAAAATTTCATTAAAGTGAGTTGCACGGAGCTCGTCGGTGAGATCACCTTCAGCGACTCAAACTTCGAGGAAATCACGTTCTTGAGTGCTCCGGATGTTCTGCAAGAAACAAATTTCATTTCCTTTGCGGTAGAGCTGCCTCCGTCCGATGGCTCCACGGGTCTGATTACCATCGAAAACAACTTTTTCTCCAAGATCAACGTAAATAAAGAAGAAGGTTACATCAGAGGGCTGTTCGATAATTCGTTTTTCTTGGTCTACGCCACAAAGTCCAAGGTTAGTTTCGACAATAATACTTTTAATGAGATCTCAATCACGCCAGATGGAAGCATTGTCACGGCCTCAGTCCCTGAGATAAGCATCCTCAGTTGCGTGTTCAGCGGCCTCTCATATTTGGATATTAATGGAGCCCTGAACCTGATTTTTGAGACGCTCCTTGTAGATTCCTCGAACTTTAAAGATAACGCTGGAAAAGGCTTCGATGGGTCTGGATTGATGCAGTTCACCAACCCTTACCCAGGTGATGTGACTCTGCAAGTTACTATCCAGAATTCTAACTTTACCAACAGTTACGCTCCGTTTGGTACTCTGTTCTACACAGAAAACACTGGGATAAATCTGATAATGACCGATAACTATATTGACACCCTCCAAGTGTCTTCGAGCGGAGCAGCGATCTATCTCAGTGGTCTAGCTGATTCGAACATTACCATAAAGGACACACAATTCATGATCGGACAGAACCATACAGTCGATTTCCCGAGTATGGAAATAGTTGGGGTTGTATCTTCGCCTGGAGTTGTCAACACTAACATCACAAATTGTTCCATTGCAGTGAAAGGAAACGCGCAAGGCGTTTTCGCTCACCTGCAAAGCAACGAAAACATTACATTGAACGTGAAGGAGGCCACATTCTCGTCGTGTGCGAGTTCCACATCGTCTAAATCTTACTTGAATTTCGGTCTCCTTGAGTCAGACTCTGCAAACCTCTATTTCGATGAATTGCACGTGAAAAATATTACAGTAAACCAAACTTCTCTCTTCAAGATTGACTGCAACACTCAAGGCGTTACCGCTAATACTCAGCGTCATTGGGTCCTGAATGTTGTTAATAGTGTCTTTGAAAACGTATCATTGACTCAAGGAATGATCGTTGTCAACTCAGATGAGTATCTGCTTGAGGCGCTGGATAATTTGACGATCAGCATTACAAGTTCCACGTTTACTTCGATGAAGTGGAACAGTTCAAGCAGCGGAGGGGGAATAGTCCAGTCAATGACGTCTCTAATCGGCAAATCGAGTGCCACATCGAACGGTTATTCTGTGACGATTTCAAACTGTTACTTCACAGATCTGTGCGCCAGTTTGGCGAGCATTTACACGGGAGTGGAGAGTTTGTTTGATTCAGTGCTCTTGCTCAGCTCCAACTCCTTCAATAAGATTAAAGTGGCGGGCTCTGGAGGAATCGTTAACCCTTCTCTCGCGAAAGCTACTTTGACATTAGCTAGCGTTTCAGCTGGTGGAGCTACAAGTAGCTCTCGAAAACCCTCTTATGCCTTGACTGCTAATGACTTCACAACCGTTTCATCAGGCGACAATGGAGGAATCTTCTCATGGCTTGGGCAGAGCCGAAGTATTAAGGCTGTTTTGACCAACAACAATTTCAAGGACGTCAGCGCTGCTAACAGAGGTGGAATTGTCTACGTTAACTATACTGTTCTGTCTCTGTTGAATTCAACCGCTACAAATCTTCCTGACACTACGACGGTTCTCGAAATAGCAAATTGCAAGGTAAGTGACACTATAGCGAAAAGTGGCGGTGTCTTGGCTGTTGACGGCCTCGTTCAGTTCTTTGAAGTAGCTTTCAGCAATAACATCCTCTCTAATGTCCAAGCAACCGCTGAAGGTGGCGTGGTTTCAGTAACCAGCTTAAACGTCTCTAATACCACCACTACCACCTTGAGAAGAGCCCTCACTACTGGCCAAGTCGGAAGTTTCGTGGTCACAGGGAATCAAATAAGCAATGTCACCGCAGCAAACGGTGGTATTTTCTTCGAAAATACAACCGCACAAACTCTTGGGCTTACAGTCAGCAACAATGCCATTACCGAAGTCACCGCACAGAACAGAGGTGGTATCTTCTTCTTGAATCAGCCTATCCTCGCGATAGACCAAAACAGCATCTCCAACAGCAGCGCGCAAATCGCTGGAGCGCTTCTCTATGCTGTTTCAGGAAATATTAACGTCACTGGCATCCAACAAACGAATTCCATTATACAAAACCCATCAATTATCGGAACAGGATTAGCGTTCTCCCCAACAAATCTAAAAATCGACATAACGTTCCTGATAAACGAAACGATTGCAGAGCTTGACATCGGCCCAAATCCTGTTATTTCCGGACTTACCTCTTATTCACTGGACGAGATCACCATGACCTTTACCTTGGTATATTCAGGCGCGCATGGGGTTCAAACTGTCGTTGACAATTCGACTTTCACTACCATCAGTCTTGTCTTTATCGATCCAAACGGAAAAAGCTCGAATCAATATTCGAGCTCGATTTGTAAAGATTCAATATGCACGTTCAATCCTGCAGGAATTTCTCTTTACGGAAGAGCCGGGCAGTTCGTCACGGTGGACGTTGTTTATACCTCACAGTTATTCGTACAAAGGCAGGTGTTCTCTATTCAGCTCCGTGAATGCATGCCTGGAGAACTTAATAATACCGCTGCTGAAAAATGCGTGAAATGCAATCAAGGCACATATTCTCTTCATCCTAACGACACTTCTTGCTCTAATTGCCCTCCAGGCGCAAGTTGTGACGGTGGAGCAATGATAGCAGTTAAACCTGGTTTCTATAGAAGCACTGTCTCGATTGACGAATTAATCATTGTGCCTTGTAATGACAGTCTGGAACGCTGCAAGGGAGGATACAATAACAGCTGTCATGATGGATATAATGGTCCGGTTTGCGCTCAGTGTGACTTGGAAGCAGGGTATGCGCCAACTGATAGTGGAAACTGCTCGCAGTGTTACGGAACATCAACTCTTGTTCTCATCGGGTTGGCACTGCTACTAGCTGCAATTGCCTACCAAATTGCCCTGGTTTATGCCGCTTTTAAGGAAGGAAGAACGGTTCAAATGCTGTATATCAAATCCCTCAATAACCCATCGAATAAAAGGTTTTCGCTTCTGAGATCCGGCAGTTTCATTATTATTTTAACAACTTTCATCCAAATTTCCACAGTTATTGCAAGTTTGGACATCGGGTACGTCACCTCGCTCATTGGTTTCTCCGGAACTATGGTAAATCCGAATCAGCAAGCCATTTTCTCACTCGGCTGCTTGTATTTCATCGGAAGATCTGATCCTTTCGAGGCGATGCAATTTGAATT
>ENA-UOTZ01000837-UOTZ01000837.1-compost-metagenome-genome-assembly--contig:-NODE-837-length-24478-cov-7.806606_pt1 | contig 24478 bp, 18 predicted proteins | sample MGYA00238144_ERZ746983 | MGnify/ENA primary metagenome ERZ746983 (study PRJEB28759, sample SAMN06268863) | compost metagenome | isolation source: single cell | place: USA: California, Emeryville, Joint... | reverse complement strand
CAAGTAATGCTTGATCTTTTTCCTTTTGGCTGGCGTGAGTTTGAAAAGTAACTTGAACAAGATGTAAAGTCCGAGAACTTGGAGAGTGGAGAAGAATATTCCTCCATAATTATCAAAGAATAACGTATTGTAAGAGTAATTCCAATATTGGTTGTATGGGACACTTGGGCCCTCCTGAGAAGATGTTGATTCAAGCATCCTCCTGTCGTTTTTGCTTCTATTTCCTATATCATCATCAGGCAGAATATGCTTCAAGAAATTCGGCATTCCAAATTGTTTAAAATCGACATATTCAAAGAATGTGGCAAGTGGATTTGGAAAGTTGATATTGAGGAATTTTAACAAGGATATGCGAGAATTGAGTGTCATGAGACTTGTGAATGCTGCACCTGCTCCTTGAGATGTTACAAATAGGACAGCAGAAGCAGCTGCTGTTGTGGAAACAGCGACTTGGCCGGCAACTCCAGCGACATGGGACGCAACTGGATCGATGGTTTGAACGAGGTAAACAAAACAGCTTGAACAATCTTCATAACTGCTATCTATCATCTTGATATTAGGATGATAGGGAAGAAATAATACTAATTTACTTTGGCATGTGACATTGCAAGTTATACATTTTTTTAATGAAGTGTCTCTCCAATAACTACTTGGACAAGTAGTGAGACATTGTCCATCATTATCTGGCTGTAGGAAGCTTTCGGTGAAGCATGATAAGCAATCATTGCTGTCAGGTCCGCTACAAGTTTTGCATGAATTTGTGGGAGCTTCTATGGTATTATTATAGCAAGGTTGACAGAGATTGCTCGAAGAATCAGACCAATACCCATCTGAACACGAAAGGCAGTTAGTGCTAGATCCTCCATTACAAGTGTGGCAACTTGGATGACAACCTATCATAGAATTTGAAGGATCATGTAAAACAAATTTGGATAAGATAGATTTACTTTGGCAGAGATTTCCTGATGGATTTCCCCATTGACCCGTCGGACAGGTTGTGACGCACGTCGTTCCAGATAAGTACCAGCCATCATTACAAGAGTAGCACTCCGAAATATCATCCCCAAAGCATGCTACACATGCTGGAGTGCAAATCACATCAACTGTGATTTGTATATTCTTGAATCCGAAGGATTCATCTCTCGCAGGTGAATTAAGACCAGTATAGAAATACAAATTGATGGAAGTTGAATTATGGGGAAAATTATCAATGTTGACTGTAGTGTTCCAATCAGAGAATGCATTTCTTCCACAATAATGAATCGTAGAATGTTTAGTAATCCAGCACGAATAACTGTATCGATTAATGCCATCCACATCGAGTGAGTAGGTATCAGAGCCTCCGTCCCAAGAATCAATGTAATACGCATCAAACTGAATACTTACGCTATTATGATGTGGCAAGCCAGAATATGTTTTTGTTGCCCATGAGCCGTTCCCAAATAATTCGTGTCCTCCGATAATGGTTTGTCCATTGCAATCCGAGATATAGCTTTCACCAGTAGAAGCAGTCCATCCTGAAGTTGATGAGGGAGGTTCTCCCCATACATCTTGGATGATGTATTGGCCTACAAGTTACTAAGTCTCTTTTTTAATGGAATACAGTACCGTAGCAGCATAAGAAATTGATCAAGATCACATAGCATAAGCTTAACTTGGTGCTACTCATATACCGGCGAAATCAAATTTTGAAGAGCTCGGTCTTAATCGTGAAGTACCCTTTTATTTAATCGAGTGAATTAATAATTTACACGAAATTTATAACAAAATGAACGCAATTAGTGAGTAGAATAGAATTTGTTAAATAGAAGTTGTGATTCTTTTAACTGAGAAAATTACATTGTACTGCTACCTCTAAGGAAACCAAAGTATAAAAGTTTCACCTTGCTTGCTTTTGTTTATCGAAATTTTTTTACTATCTTTATGTTAAATGTCCTTAACAAAATTCGCAATTTGAGAGTTCCTTTAGTAATTTGAAGATTTTTTGATTTCTTCTTTGCGGACCCTTCATTACTGACCCAAAACATGGAAAATAGGCACTAATATTTCTTATTTTTGAGTGCGCAAGTGGAAATTAATCGAAGGAACTGTGTTAATTTGAGCACTAAAATAACTTCGAACCTGTTTAATTTCCTATGGCTATTCCAAATTTCTTACTACCAGCTGGAGTCTCGATAAAAGATCATACCAACTTCCAACGACTGAAAACTTAGGATGGCTTCAAGACTGCTCTAATAGGGCCACAAAAAAATTGTACTTCTATCAAGTTAAGAGGTAAAAGTATTTCCTAGCTCTTCAAGTCCAAACTACTGAGCACTTTAGAAAACAAATTTCAATTGAGAAAGAAATAGAATTTTTCGGTAAGGAATTCAGAATAGCATCACTTGCCAAATTAATTTTTCACTCCAAACTGATGAGAAGAGGTTGAGCACTGCGATTTCCATCAATGTTGAAAATGAAACGCAATCTTATTCATCACTGAGCAGATTACATGTCGTTTTTCGAATCTAATAAGGTATGAGATACGATTTGAGGAATTCCAAAGACTCTTTATTCAGACCTATGACAGAAACATGAAGAATATCGATCAGTTAGTGTTTTCGGTGCTCTTTTGTTTCCTCCCTCTCTCTCCAAATTGATTATGAGCAGCTAAAAGCAGCCATGATTAGTAGACTTTGTTCTGAATTCATATTTGATGAATTCAAAATTTTCCAGATCTTTCGTAAACCATATCGTAAAATTTTTCCTGCTTTCACTTTTCTTTTATTATGTCGATTATATAGCTGCTATTCCTCAACTTTTACTGCTCATTTGCCCGCATTACTTTGGTTTCCATATTAATCTTCATGGAGTATCGTATTTTCAAGTAAAACTGAAAATGGACGCTAGTTGAATAAAATTAGCAGCAATATCAGTACAAAGTTCACAGTTATTACATAAACAACTTACAAATACTTTAATTGGCAATTGTTACGAAGTTGTAGCAGTGATTTCCTTGCTTATGAGTGTTCTCTCTCTCATTAAAAGAGAATTGGCTTTGAAGGTCTCATGTAGTTTACCACCAGCATCTTAGGAACAGCATATATCTCTGCTTAATGCGGGAAATTGCGACTTTCGATCGTTACTCTTCTTGTCGAGATTAGTTAGTATTCATAAAGTATGTATACTTAGAGACAATGATAAGAGTATTCCGATGTATCTAGGTCAAATCGTAATAAAAAGTAAAAAGAAAAATTTTATTTCAATGTCAGAATGCGAAGACGCCTGAGCTCTAACATTCAAGAAGGACTTGGAATCAAAATAATTGTTTGGAACTGATGAATCGACGCTCAATCCTAATCTTTCTACCTTACATTACTTCAACAACAATGACATTGCTGCCCGAAAGCTGTCACAGTGGACCGAGATACTTGTATTCATCAACAAGGAAGCGAAGAAGGTCAAATAGATAACGCAATGATTACCCAACTTCATGGTTTTTGTGCTGACGTTGGCGATGCTATATACAGGCTCGCCATAAGAAAAGCGTATGAGAAAGTGTATGGTGATAGATTGAACTAATAACTCGCATCTTCCTTGGAAAATTTAGTGCGACAAGAATCTTGGCAAGAAAGGGTATCTTACAAATATTTCATTGAAGACGATCCTATTATCTTCAACAACATGAGGTGTTTGACCGGAATGAACTCAGAATGTCTTGAAAAACGCGCTACCCTGACGATGATGGAAATAAGAAATCCGCACATCACAGTAGAAAGATATGTTGACTTTACTGTTCTTCCAACGATCATTCTGGCCTGGAGAGGAGATATAGAAGAAGATGAAACGAGAGAAATGTTCTTTATAATTTTCAATCTCGAAAATAATGACTTTTCCCAAAGGATAAATAATGCAATATTTTTTTGTTTTTCAATTGTGGTCCATGTAAGCAATTAGTAGGAAACATTAATATCGGTAAGACAGTTTCATGTAAGCAAAACTCTTCAAAATATTCGTAGCTTCACTAGATCGAGTTTTCTATTATCAAATAACAAGGTTAATTAATAAATTTCGCTTAACAGTTTTCCAAGCAAAAATAATTGAGAAATTGGGAGAGAGCAAAGATAAACTTATCCTTGGCTACCGGAACCCACAAGGTCGTACGCACCTCATCAGTGGCTTTTAGCTTCTCATAAAACCGATTGGGAAGATAAGCCATATTCATACTCAGAGAACTGAAGCGAATGATTTGAAAATGATAAAATGTCTCTCAACAGCGACTGCAGAGAAATCTCTTTCTATCAAATGTTTTATTAATCAAACAATTGAATAGAAAGATCCAAATACCAGTTTTTCCAGATTATCTCCGAGAGATCTTCCTTATCTATGGCCTATATTGGTTCTTTGGTGTTCATCGACCTTATGCTTTGGTCGCATGATTTTTTTCAAGTTTTCAGAGCAGAACAGTCAAATGTTTGAATTGTTATGACTATGAGTAGTAGCATCGAAAACTATTAGTCAGTCTGGATTAACTTTCCAAATCGAATCTTTGAACAATATTTATGATATTACTTTGTTTAGATTTTCGAGAGAGAAAAATTTGCTTCATTTTTTAGCTGCCAGACGATTATTCTTTCAAAAGCTAAGTGAAAAATTCTGAAATCAAGCTTTCAACTATGTATCGCTCTCTAATAACATTTCAAATAAAGTTTGTTAGCATTTGATTTTCCCTCAAAGTATTCTTTTGTTTTTGAGAATGCTGATTTTGATTCGATTCCTTTCACCTAAGTATATGAAGGAGACACCATTTATAGTATATAAAGTACATACACAAACGATAGCACTTGAATCTAAGTCTTAGTAATTACTTCTATTTGCTTATTATATATAATAATCAGATAATTTCCTCTTGAAGTCCTTTGCTCTGTCTTCTCTCATCCACGAAATTTTTTCCCTACATTACATGAAACACACGGATACTGGACTATCTGATCGTTCCAGGCAGATTAGTAAGAGATAAAGTTCAAAATGTGGTACTTCCGTCTGAAGTCGTTCCAGTATAGAGAACTTTTCCCGATTTAAAGTCTAATATCTTTGCTGTCCTATCATTAGAGACGCTTGCGAGCATGTCTCCGATCGGGTTCCATCTCACGCAAGAGATATCGCCTTGGAAAGTTACGCATGCATTAAATCAGAGGATATATCAATATTTACTGAAGTGAAATCCTCCAAAACTCCTCACGATTCTCGACTCACGCCGATCGTATATATTGATTTTCCGATCGCTCCCACTGGCAGCCAGCAAATTTCCATCTCTAGAGCAAGCATCGATCCAGAGGATGAGGTTATCTAGACGTAATAAACTCATAAAACCAGACCAATATTTAACAAAACATAGTTTTGAAGGATAAACAATGGAGATTGAATGGACAACATCAATATCTTTACAGAAAGCGAGCTCAAATGATTACCAGCAAGCTCCACGGGAGTTTTTAAAGTTAATACTTTCTTCTCAACATCTAATATGTTCAAAAGCTGCCCATTGTATTTAACGAATACGAATGACTCGTTGATATTTGTGCTCCATCTGCAATGTCCATGAACATCAGAAGTCTTAAAAACTGAAGCCAAAGGCCAAGAATATTTTAAATAAAAATAGCATAAAGCAAAGCTTAGATACATCCACTGTCTGCCGCCAGATGAAATTTATAGTTGTTGGTATCAATATCTGATATTAAACATACTCCATAGCGGTCAAGAGTGGCAACCAACTCTCCTTTTGGATCAAAATCAAGGTCGGCAATAAAATTTGCTAGAAATAAATTCATGAGATTATGAAAGAATTTGAAGCATAACAAGCATTTGGACCCGCAGATGAGAAAATCTTAACACAGAGGAATCGAGAGATATTCCATTGATAAATAGTAAATGCCGTCAAATTACCAAAATAATTAAATTGAGGGTGCCACGTAGCCTTTCGATAGAGTTTTACAACAGAATCGCTGTTCGATGTATTCACATTGAGTTTAAAAAGATGATAAGCAGTCTCTCCTGGAACCGTCATTCCACCTAAAATATTTCTTCTTGCGTTGTATGCGACATCCGCATATCCAAGTGCTAGATAAAGAAGATCACAAGCTATTCCAATATCAGATAAGAAAATAAATGTTTACCTCCTAAGACCTCTTCAAAACAATATATTTTCATTGCTTTTTCTTTTCGTGATAAGTCAAATATTTCCATATTCACCGATTCGTTAGGTGCGCGGTGGAGAGAAACCAGTAGTCTTGCATTTGAGATTTCTTTTACACAAGTCCAGCCTGAGCCTACCAACAAGAGAAAAGAATTGATTAAATATGACTTTGTGAATCGCAAGATACCTGCTTTGAGCTGAACGCCATCGAAAGTCATCAATTTTCTCTTTGACTCAATATCAATCACATCAATTTTATTGCTTATGTAGGAGGAGTAGATAAGCAGCGTTGAAGGCATATGTGAATAGGCTATTCGTAAAGAAAGATGTGTTAAAAAGGATTTAGCAGAAGAAGAAGCAGAAAAATTTTTTGCGGAAAATTTTGCTAGTTATCATTTGGCGTTGGTACGAAAATGAATTTTCTTTTATACCTTGATTTTCTTGCTTTGCTTCTTCAAAGTTAGCTGCAAGAGATGAAACTTGAGTTCTCTCTTTATTATTCGTTAGCATCGGAAGAGAAAAATTCTGCTTGTCTGTAACTACTTTTCCTTTTTCTTGCATCCAAATATTTATGATTTGAGATTCGATTTCGAATATATTTCTTCGATCAATGCTACATTTTATCAGTTTTGATTAATTTCTACATCTCGCTCTAAATTTATTTAGCTCAGCAAAGAAAAAAATAAATCCAAGTTCACTTCGTGGTAAAATCGCAAGTGAGGATAGGAAATATCCTCAGAGGCCTTTCTCTCAATATGTGGGCTCAATTTTAAAGAAAAGAAAGTTGAGGTAATATGAATCTAAGAGACCCATTCTAAACGTAAACTCCTTGTTTTTGGAGGGTATTACAAGATCGAGTTTCATAAAATAAAAAAATTAAAATTTCTCTCTACTTCAAAACCTATTTCCAAGTGACGTGATGCAGGTTTCTCTTAATTCCGAGCTTGAAGTGCCAAAGCAAGTTACAAATAGCTCGCAATCCGACACTTCATTTCGCATGTCAACAAAAAAGTTGGGTAATTTGCGTTTTTCAGATGATTATAGTATTTCTTATTGTATTTCTCTTTTGATTTCGATAATGATCTTTTTGCAGGGCAGGAATCTTTACAACCCACACGCCTTGCATGGTGTTCATGGGAAGGCAACAAGATCAGTGTTATGGATGTTGAGACAGGACAAGAGGTTGCTGACTTCAATGGAGTGGAACTTAAGACTAAAGTTGGTAACTTACAATTCAATGTGAATCTCGGCTCAGATATTTGTAAAATTTAAAGAGAACAACTCCTGGACTCATGTAAAGGAAATCTCTAGTACAGGATTGCTGGTTTCTCTTCACCATTGCAATGACACATCAGCCAATATGTCGGTATTTGACATTTCAAAGAAAGGAAAAGCAAGAAAAATTTATTCTTTCGAGGAAGTTTCGGCAGGTATTCATTATTTATTTAGCATCATGAACTTTCCTTGCCTTTTCATAATAAACTCTTTTCGCGTGCATATCCTGAACGGAAATTCCATTCATTAGTCACCGGACATGGAGATGTGTCATATAACGCGAGAAGAAGCATACTTGGAGCAATTTCCGTCGAAGACAAAATATCTCACCATTTGTTTTCGGTCGATGCTAATCCTTCAGCAGTTCACGAGACTGTCAAACTTTGCCGAAAATCAAAGTGGCCACCTCAATATAAAACTTCTGAAAGTAATCTAACTATTACTTTCATTTTTGAGAAGACTTTCCTAATGAATTTTTCTTTTTTTGAATGATTTTGGCAACAATTTCGTTTTCTACGAATACTTAGAGAATTACGTTGCTGGATTTGATTTCGATCCGGCTGGAGAGATTGTAGCTACGGTCGACCGGTTCGAGACGTATGTGATTTCAGATGTCAATACAAATGGCTATCATTTCCATCTAGAAATGCCTTTGGAGAACGGATTCGGTAATTAATGATCATGAATTTGTAGATTATTTACTTTTCTTATCGTTAGATGGCATGGGAAGCTGTAGATGGAGCACAAATATCGGCGAGCCTCTCTTATTCATCAAGTACGACGGAAGTCAATTAAACATTCTCAATGTTGAGAAAAAGACGCTAGCTCTGAAGGTCCCTATTAAACTAGATCGTGGAGGTAATGCTCATTACTTGCTTTACCTGCTTTTCCTTGTGATTTTTTTTGGAAGATATTCGGTTACTGAATAATTTAGATTCTGTCGAGTAGTTCTTTTCTAACTATAGATTATAAAGCCTGTCATTTCGTTCTTCTAGCGTTATTTATGAGTATCTTGATAGACTACACTAACTAGATTGACGTCTGTCAAAGTAACGGAAATTTGTTAGCAGCGGGTGGTGACGCTGGTGATATCCAGGTTTATGATCAGAGAGAAGCTAAAATCGTTAAAACCTTTCGTTTGGTCCATGAAGGTAACAAATAATATTTTCATGTGTAGAGCTGTTCCTGAATTAATATTTCTGAAAAATTTCAAGACTGGATCTGTTGTGTGAGATGGAATTCGAAGGGAAATATGATAGCAAGCGCTTCAACGGATACAAACGTAAAATTATTGGACTTTACAACTGGAGAGGTCATTCGCACAGGAGCGACTTCGGATCGGAGTAAATTTTAATCGCCCTCAGCTCTTATCATTTTTGATTTCTCAAAGATTTTGCCATGTCTGTTTGCTTCATTTAATGGGAATTCGAGGCAATTATCACAATAAAAACAAGGAAGCAAAGGGCCTTCTAGAAGCGATTAACATTACATCCTTGAGTAAGATAGTCCAGCCCACTGCATTAATTCTGGCTTAAGAAGTCTATATAATAACGTGATCACTCAGTATGTTTTTAAAAAGGCGACAAAACAGGACCGGCTATTTATTCAAGTATTACAGTAATTGCCATCGATCTCTTATTTGCAAACTTGTATCAAATTTAATTTTGGTAAATTTCCTTACTTTAATTCCAGTTGGACTGAGTGAAGGTCTGATTCAAGAATTTGTAAAAAAAAAAGAGAAAGAGCTTTAAGCGCTATATGATTCCAACCATAGGTGAGACGAAAAACGATTCAGCCTAAAATGACTCGAAGCTGTAAAAACTTTGAGAGTCTAAGTTTGGTTTTTGGATGGTTCCCAAAGAAGAATACGGGCCTACTTTGAGTTCGGCTCTCCTTCTGAAAGCAAGTTTAGTTCTTCAAGGTCAACGCCTCTGTAGAGAGATTAATAAAAGGGTCCCAAAGACCTTTGAGTTTGTTTTGAGGATTTGGTCTGATATTTTATGGATCAGAAGAAACTAACTTTTATAGAGAGCCTTCCGAAGGTCATTTTCAAATACATTTCATCTTAAGCTTTTTGCTAGATTTCCATTTGAATCAGGTGTCTTAGTTAAAATCCGGAAAGCTATTAAAATACAAATTTTCTTGGAGAGACATACATTACTTCGGATTAAAAGAATTTCTAAGCGAATTAGAGATGAACGCGCAATAGAACGCTCTCCGGCTACTCTGATGAGAAAAAATAGCATTACTATCGCCTGACTTGAATATAAACCTCACATTACTCCATTCGGATCGTCTGCCAGCTCGAGACCCTTTAATTAGAATGCGATTCCTTCGAATAATTCTTTTGGTAGTGACTTTGGAATTTTACTTTGTGGATGCAAAAATCAAAATAAAGCAGTCAACATGATAACTCAAATCAATTTTTTTGTAGCAGCCAAAAAGATATTGCTTTGATTCATTAAATCGAATATTTATAGAATTTCTCTTTCCATTCGTTATGAGAAATGAAGCATAATAACATGAGATACAAGAAATAAGGAGCAAAAATGTCCTATTTATCTCAACACAAAGGGAATCAATTGGAAGGAGCCATTTCAGTTTAAATCGACTCTTCCTAGCTGAAACTCGCTCCCAAAAAAGCAGTTTAAGACTCGGAGAGTCTCTGAGCAAGATTGTATAGACAGGAGGCGACAAGAGCAGAAATATATGTCGAAAAATTATGATTTACTCATTAGATTTTTTAAAATCTTACAGCTTGCGCAGTTGCTGAAGGGATATTAGTATGAAATATTATGTAAAATGACGACTCAGAGATTATAAATATTCAAATCTATCTCTTTTAAACGAAATTCATTGTGATAGATGTTATATTCATGTTTTAAAACAACAACAAGCAATGAGACTCTATGTTACAACTAATTAGCAAGAGCTAGTTAAAATACTTTGGAATTGCTCTTTCTGTGTAATACTCGCTTTAGCTTATACATATATTGGAGAAGAAATCTGATTTTATTCAGCTTATGCTCAAAACTCATTTCTGAACTTTATGTAACTCCTCATGTGGCTCGCATGAAACAGACTCATAGAACATTTGAGTCGGGCTTGCGGAAAAGTAGTTTACTTTTTAACAAAATAAGTTGGCAAACGAAGTTATTCAAAATTTGAAGGCATCGATTTTCTTTACAACAGCATACTTCTTGGGGCAGGTAATTCCCAGGATATGACAGTGGATTGAAGTCCAGCGGATATGAATCTTTGGACCGATTTCTGAACCTGTATCCGCATAATTAGACGATTGACTTGGAAGAAGTAGACAATGAAATTCTGGTCAAGAACATACTGTAATTCACTTCCAGAGGTTCATCTTTGATGTAAGGAACCTTTTCCTTCTGTTGGAGAAAGTTGGCCGTTGGATCTGTTTGAATTCTTCAGCACTTCGCATTTTTCCCACTAATATCGAATATTTGCCTCAAGAGAGCCTGAATCAGACTACTATCAGCCGCTGAAGAGCCTTGAGAAGAGTAAAATCAAGCAGATATGATTTGCAGCACGATATTTGTCGGCTACCTTCCTCCATTTTTTGAATAACTTGATAATCGAACGGAATCTGCATTTTGGTATCATTGAAGTGTCCTCAGCCTTCATTATTCATCACGCATTCTTCTTAGAACACTTTGGTGGATCTTCTGAATCGTGGTCTTCGTGGTTTGCTGCTCTTTCCTCAGTTTGTATGATTCATCATGAATTGAATAAATTAATCTCTGTAGAGAAATGTTCTGTGATCAATTCTTCTTGATGAGCAAGAAACTGGCCTACCTTCAGAAAACTCTGTTTTGTGGATTCTTTATCAACCAATCGTTTCTGGCCGCGGACAATTTTTCGCCATCATAAACGGGAACGAACTGAAGGAGCCAGACCAAAAAATTAACTTCAGCCGAAGTCAGATTAAGAATTGCATCAACATGAGCAGAAAATCAGGTTTTTTTTTTCATTTTTCAGCTTGAATTCGTAGTGACATTGTAAGTAGACTTCATGATTAAAATTTTAAGAGGAGCGATTAATTAATTAACTCACTAACTCACTCGCATATTCAAAATAAATTACATCAAAATATGTATGATGAGTATTGACCTAACAAAATATCCCTTCCTTACTCCTATAATTTCTGTTTCAACTCGTTCTGTGTTTTGAAATAACGTATTTAAAGCATTTGTACTATGATAGATATATAAATATACTGTATTTCATTGGTCATTTAAATTAAATTAAAGAAAAAAGCCAACAAAAGATGCAAATTAACAAGTAATATACTGTGGGTTTATCCATGAACATGACTGATGTAAACTTTAGAAATTTTCTTTGAAAATAATTCTTATCATTAAAATCATCTTTGTTGAATCATCATCATTCTCAATCCTCTCGTCCTCTACTCTGGACTTTCTAACTGAGAGAGAGGGTTGGGATACAAGATTTTCCATATATCGGTAGATACTAATTTTGCTACATACTTTCGGATCTTGACGCAAACTTCTTTGTTTTCTGTGAGTATCCGTACTTTATGATGCCATTCGAAAATTTATGGATTTAATTAATTTGAGGATATTTGGAAAAGCAATGCACAAATGAGCAAACAGAAACTGCTAAATTTAAGTTAATAAAATTATTTCTTATGTCTGAATTATTGTTTTCTAGATCACATCAATTGTGCGAGATAGCGTCCAAGTGGTGTTATGGTTGCACTTGCTTCATTAGCATTAACTGACTTTAAGACTGGAAAACAGCTTTATTCTGGAAAGACCAAGGGTAAACTTCCACTGTTTATTCAAAAACACCAAATTTTATCATTTCAGGTTTTATTGATTTCTTTTGAGAAAGTTAATCATCACGTCAACCAAGGCGAAAAAGATATATTGAGAGAATAAATCTTGATGATGACGATTTGTATGGGGAATTATTAAGTAAGCATATCCTTTTTTCCTTGACATATCACAGTCTCATGATACATTTGTTTGCTCTATCAGAAAACCAAATTGACGAGTGTTTAAATCATAAAGGAAGTCTAAGGACAAAATCGGCTCTCAATTAGCTGATCGAAATTCGAAGCTTAGATACACAAATATTTTCTTGTAAATCGTGAATAATTTTCGAATCACAATAAGAAAAATTTCAGTACTACAAAATATTTGCAAAGAAGAAAGCTCCTTTCGGACTCTATTCAATTATAACCTCAAAACATGCAACCAAAAAAGGTTCGCTCTTTTTTTGGTCTTCCTTGCATGGCATTGTCAAATCGTTGAAATTATTCTATTCATTTTATCAGAGCTTTATCTAAAATTTAGTTCAACAACAGAGAAATGCAAATTTTAGCACAGTTTAATAAAAGCAAGCTATTCAGTAGAGTCTCGGACTCAGAACTTCATTTGTCCAGAACTCGTCAGGAGCTACTCAAGTAGAGCTTTCCAAATAGTGAAATAAGATGAAAATTCAACGTTTTTGGTTCTTTCTCAGTCAGACTTAAATAATAAACATGCTGCATGAAAAAAACTAAAATTGGAGGCTATGAGCTGCATATTTTTTCCTATCATTTTCGAAATTGGATGGTGCTCCTTATCGGTGATCACGATTTATCGACATGGCAATTTTAATTAAAGAAAGTTCGATCGCTCTAAATCGTTCTCATTTGATCTCGATTTTCTTCCAATTATTCATCGAACTTAAATCGAAGAAATTCTTTCAGCTATTGGTTTTCTAATAGTTGTGATTTTAAACACCTTCCTTAAAATTTAGAGGTGCAGACTCCTTGGAATAGTTCATATTTCGAGACCAAATTACACGAGTTACAGCTGCTTCCTTTTGGTAGATCCGAAATCAGAGATTGTGAATAAGAAATTCGATGAATGAAAATGCGTCATTTCTTAGTTTGGAATTTGAGTTGAGATAGCCTGATGATTATTTAGTTGAGAGAAGTTTTGTGATATGATATGGCACGAGAAAAAATACGATTTATGTCTGCATTATTGAGATTCAAGTAATACTTAAAAACTATAAAAAGAGGTAGACTAGACTTCAAAATTACGATTTCGTCTCTGAATAAAAGGTTTAGTAACAGTTAGTAATATCTGGTTTCTACTCAGTTCACGTAATTAATAAAGACTTGAGAGAGTTACCAAATTAAAACTCGGACAGTTAATTAATTACTCAAGATTAACGAGTTTAAAATTTATTCACTCTCTAATCTAAAAAAATCTCAAAACAAGAAAGTCAACAGAAAACAAGAAAATGCTTCCAAAGGCAAAAGGGGATTCATTCAATCTCGTCGACGAGGAATCAGAGCAATCGCAAGATGAGACTGAGAGCGGTTCTCCAAATAAACCATCAACAATCATCGGTATTATGCTCTCTATCTTCATCATTTTTGGTCACGACCATTTACATTAATTGCTTTTGCTCAATAGACAACATCTCTTCAAAGCCGAAGCTGCTCGCCTGGTCCTCATACTGGAATAATAAGATTAGTGTTGTTGAACTCGAAACAAAGCAAAAATTTGCTAATTTCGATGGAGTGAAACTCACTTTGTTTCCCGGTATTTTTCAGTTTTTCATTTCTGATTCAAATTCAATCACAATACATTAAGGCTTCGAAAGCAGGACTCATTTGAAAGAAATCACCAATACAGGATTACTCGTTTCTGTTCATCACCGCTTTAGTAAGTGTGCTAATCTAGAAGTGTTCGATGTCTCAAGGAAAGGTCAAACTAAGAAAATATATTCGGCTACCGAAGTTGTTGGAGGTAGAATCATCATTAATTAAAAATCTATCTCATCTTTTCTCTTTTCTAGTAACTGGTTATGGAGATGTGACCTATAACCCAAGAAGGAACTTTCTTGGAGCAATTTGTGTTGCAGGGAAGATAGCTTACCATCTGTACAATTTTGGCACATCGAAGTCCCATGGCATTGTCAAACTCATCCGAAAATCGAGATGGTACTCCCAATATAGTACCAAAGCAGGTAATTAAGAAATCTATTTCCTATATTAGACTTGTTTTAATATGTTTGTATCTAGGGAATCTCATCACCAGTCTTGATTTCAGTCCTAATGGGGAGACTGAAGCAACGATCGACCGCTATGGAGTCTGTTTAATATCAGATGTGAACACTGACAGTTATCACTTCCACCTGAACATGAAGGTAGAACCGTTTTATGGAGGTAAAACTCTTTCTTCTTCTTTCTTTCTCTCATTACCAGATATATTTGTTCTACTTTTTGTTATAATTTCTTGACAGCATCGGAGTTCTCTTACTCTTATCATAATTACTCTTTAGATTGTACTGGTCGTTGCAGATGGAGCTCTAATCCTGATGAGCCACTATTATTTGTCAAGTATGATAAAAGACTCCTCAACATCCTAGATGTTGAGAAGAAAGCTTTCATTTTGAAGGAGCCGATTCAAATTGAACATGAAGCAGAGAGTAAGTACAACTAATTTTTATTGTTTCTCTTCTTCTTCGACTTCACTTGGTTTACAATTCAAAGAAAATAATGAGAGAAAGATGTTGTCTCTCTTTTCAATTGGAAAAAGAGGAATGATCTTTTAATTTTACGTTTGAATTGATTTATTTTGATGTCTTTGGTCTGACTTGACATCCATATCTGTTTAGATTATACGATGTGGATTGATGTATGCCAGAGCGATGGAAATATATTGGTTTCAGGTGGCACCGAGAGACAAGTGAAGATCTTTGACAAACGAAAATCAAAGATTGCCCAAACTTTTGATAACATTCACACAGGTAATATTTTTGATTTGTTTAATAAATTATTTCGAATTTCTAATTGTAATTTTCTAGGCGAAATCCGTTGTGTGAGATGGAGTCCAAGCGGTGATATGATTGCGAGTGCTTCATTTGATAAGACAGCGGCACTATTGGACTTCAAGACTGGAAAAAAGCTATATACTGGAAACACCTCAGATGGGAGTAAATTTCACTGTTTGATTAATAACTCAAACGGCTATTCCGCTTTCTGCTTAGATGATGCTATGTCAGTCTGCTTCATTTGAGAAAAAATCAATGCAAATAATCACACGAGAGAAGTAGCCACAAGAAGAAGCATTTTGGGAGGATAATCACCATAGTGTGTTAGAACTGCATATGTCAGTGATAATATACTATTCTTCCTTATTTTTCAGAATATTATCATGTATTCTCCCGATCTGAAAAACAAACAATTGGTTTAGGAAAACTGAACATTCACACAACAAACAGAAAATGATATTTTCTTAAGTTTGCTTCTTCGGAAAAATGCGAGCCCAGCTTTTCAATGATAAGGGAACTTTAACACACAATGGATCACTAATTGGTTGAGTATGTCCATCCACATATCTGCTTATTACTAGCACCATTGCTCTTTATGGTAGTCCTAAGAAAATAATTACATATCACGATAGTTAAAAGAGTCAAAAGTATAGCCTAGCTGAAAATTTGATTTACACTTTAGTTTTTCCTTTTTTATTAGAAATCTCCGTTTGTTTCACTCTCAAATCATGGGTTTGACTTGAATTAATTTCTCTTGCTCTTAATTCATTGGTGCTGCTAATTTAGTGTCTTAGATATCCTATTTTTTTCGTACGTTTCAACTTCATGAAGTAGTCTTTAAGCTTAAGTAAATCAGGATAATAGATGGCATATAATTCGGAATTGTTATGATTATGATTTTGATGCGTTGCTCTAATATAGCTAAAAGACATACTGTGATGTTAATAGAGTAACATTGCCAGAAATAGAATGAAAAAGCAAACCTGCAAATTCAAAAAGGAAACAACTGATTAAAAAATCAAAAAATCCGATCACGTTTCATATTTTACAAACGGATTGTGCTCCTGAATGAATTATTTTATTTTAAAAAACTCCGAGGAACCTGCATACAAATACTGTAAAAGATAAAAATGTGGACCAGCATTTCATATATCTATCATTTTAGCAAAATTAAAATTTATGTTCAAGCTATTTATATTTTGATTTCGACCGATGCTTTTGTAGTGATAGAGTCCGAAAGATTAATTGGAATTGTTTCCCAGTTTCTAACTCTAGATTTTAAGTGCATGCGATAAAGAAGAGATTTAACGCTTAGAAACTAGAAAAGTAATAGAATATGAACAGAGTTATGAAAGTATTCAGTTAGCTGGGAGCAGAATGTTCAAGAGGCCTTTTGAATATCGATGCGTTAATTACTCACTATTGGCTTTCTGTATATTCTTTAGTTATTTTCGGATTTTTGCCTTCAACTCAAAACTCAAAGCCATCGAATCTTTGCATCTGTGCATCTCAGACAGTTTCCCTTCACAATCTAAATGAATCGGCCAAAAGCTCTTGGCTAAGCAGAATTCATTTCATACTCATTCAGTCTAAGAATATTCTGAGGTCTTATTTAATATCCTTGCCATCGATACATTCAATTTATACACATCCCTCCATCATACGCTCGTTCATGATAAGAAATCTAACTTATTAAATCTGTCGCTTGGTTTTAGATATGATAACAGAAACCCCGATCAGCAATACAACAACAATTAATATATTTCACGAATTTGTAGTTTCAAATGGGTTTATAAACCACCTATATTTCTCACTACAAACCAAGCAAGTGGACCGCTTCTTTACTTTAATAATATTATTAGTCTTCATAATTATAATGAATTCTCTTTATTCTTCAAAACAAGCTATTAGCCGCCTCTCTTGTCTTCTTCTTTAGAGTCTTTGGAGTCTTTGGATTGAATTCTGCAGAGTTGATGCTGATGGCTGAACGATTTGAATTCCACCACTTTCTCAAATCTTTAAGAAGTTGCTTTTCTTCTTGAGCTCATCAGCAGTTTCTAAAAGCCTTAGACAACACATAGCCGGACAGAAAGCCTTCGAAGGCGAGTCATTTCTTGTTTAAATAAGAAAGCTTCAAGATCATAATAAAGTTGCACGAATTCTTTGTCTTTTTGAAACTCGGCCCATGGCTGTACATACTCTAGAAGAAACTGCTTACATGAGCAAATTTCTATTTCTACAAAGTTAGAACTGTCATCTTAAGTTACCTTTCTTGAGGTTAACTCTACTTGCTGCAAGAATAGAAAACGAGTTTATGAAGCCTCAGAAACTCTACAGTACAAAAAGCCAGAATTTTTGTTTGTATTTAGTATACTTTTCCTATAAAGATCCCACCTGAATAAATGAATTATTAGGAGCAATCTATGAGAAATTCTCCCATTTCTAGTAAATTAAGATTATCAGAATCATCACCATCATTAGGGAGATCCCAGTTCGAAGAAAAGCTGCCTGAAATACTGTTATCATATTTTTTGCTGTTGCACAGTATCGATTTTCTGATAGGTGTGAAAAGATTTTTTCTTTAAAGAAAATTAAGGAATACTTCAGAGAGAAATAAATTAACACTTAGAAAAGTGATAAGCAAATCAAGAGTTACAAGGTTAAAATTTATTCTCTCTCAAATCTTAAAACCAAAGGTCAACAGAAAACAAGAAAATGCTTCCAAAAAGCAATGAAAACGAGGCTGGTATCCCTCCCAAGACCAAGCTCCTTTATGAAGATTTCAAGCTCATAGCAGAAACATCGACTTACAGGGTATTCAATGCCAGAGCTCGTGCTTCTCGTGAATGGCACACAATCAGAGTCCTTGATTGCACAACAGAGTATGCAACAGTCAACGGTGATCACGCAGCAACCCTCTTCGTTCAAGAACTGCTATGGCTCCAACAACGTTATCCAGGTTCTGTCTTCACGAATACATTCGAGATAAGTGGAAATGGCGACCAAATTGCTTGTGCCACGCTCTCTTATCTTCCATTGAGTTGTCAGCTCGGGGGAACTGAAGATATCATTAATACAAAAGATTCCAAAGTGATTGAAAAGTTGATGAGCGATGTTCTTTCTGATGTGGGGTTTCTTTGGAAAGATCTCCAGTTAAGAAAAATTGTAGATGTATTAGGTCCAGAAAATATCTCCTATATCAAAGAAAAGGGTAGATTCTTCCTGGGAAATTGGGCGAAAATCTATGAAAAAGCTCAATCAAAAGCGAGTAATTTATCAGCAACTACGACCTATGTTTCTGAAGAATCAAAAAACAAAAAGTTTATACGCTCTCAGGAGTTGGCGGAAGAAATTAAAACTTTAGCCTTTGCAGTATTAGGGATGAATAAATTGGATTATACTGAGCTCCAAAGTTTACTTGCAGCTCCCAATCTTCAAACTTCAGTTTATAATGTTGCGGTGAAGTCAGCACTAGTCGAGGTTTTTCCTGATTCTGAGCAGCTACGCTATTTGCTTGGAAAGATGCTAAGTCCAGATCTCCAAAATTTACCCAACATTGAAGAGTTCAGAGTCAAAGACGAGACAACTCAATATTCATGCTATCTTGTCTACGAGGAATCAAAAGAATTGCAAGATGAAACGAAGGGCGGCTCCCCAAATAAGCCATCAACAATCAGCGGTATTAAATTCCCTATTTTTACGTCATAATCACTCCCACAATTTTGTTATAAATAGAAACCACGCCTTCAAGGCCGAAGCTACTCGCCTGGTCTTCATGGTGGAATAATAAGATCAGTATTGTTGACCTTGAAACGAAGCAGGAGTTTGCGAACTTTGATGGAGTGAAACTCAGCAAGAGGAACAGTATGTTTTAAACTCATCTTATTTGGTTCAGATTTATTCTCAATACATTAAGGTTACACTAGTTGGACTCACTTAAAAGAGATTGTCAATACAGGACTACTCATTTCTGTTGACCATTGCTGGGACTCATCCGCCAATCTAGAAGTGTTCGATGTCTCACAGAAGGGCAAACTAAAGAAAATATATTCTGCTCAAGAAGTTACTGGCAGTAGGATTCTCATTAACTTAAAATCTATTTAAATTCTCTCCTCTACTAGTGACTGGCTCGGGAGATGTAGCATATAATTCACGAAGGAACGTTCTTGGGGTAATGGGTGTTGGAGGGAAGATAGCCTATCAGCTGTACAATTTTGACACATCGAAGTCTGATGGTATTGTAAAATTCAATCGAAATTCGAGATGGCACTCCCAATATAGTACTAAAGAAAGTAATTAATAGACTTTTTTTTTCCCGACTCATTGTAATGGATTTGCATCTAGAGAACTACATAACCAGCCTTGATTTCAACCCAACTGGAGAGACAGTAGCAACTATTGATCTCTGTGGGGTTTGTTTACTATCAGATGTGGCCACTGACAGTTATCGCTTCCACTTGAACATGGAGATGCATATCAGCGGAGAGGGTAAGCAAAAAATATAAATTTCTATAGATTCCAACTTCTTTCTATCCTCCGCTATAACTACCTATTCATTTAACTTTTTATAATTTCTTGTCTTATCATTGTTGTTTAGATAATACGGGTCGTTGCAGATGGAGCATCAGTTCTGATGAACTATTATTATTCATCAAGTATGATTATGGGCTACTCAATTTCCTCGATGTTGAGAAGAAAGCTCTTATCTTGAAGAATCCAATTGAACTTGATTCAGGATGTAAGTACAGCCACTTTGTTTTTCTTTGCTTCCTCGCCTTCAACTTTCACTTGATCTAAGATCTAAATCCCAATAAATTAAGGGATGATTCTGGTTGTCTCCTTTAGATGGAAAAACAGTGGATCGTTACTGTTAGGTTTTAGAACTTGTGCATCTTGATTCTCCTTCTTCTCAGTCAATTTGACATTCATATCTTGTAGACCCTAACTGGAGTAAGTGGATCGATGTGTGCCAGAACGATGGAAATCTGATCGCTTCAGCTGGCAATGATTGCAGTGTGAAGATAGTTGACAAACGAGAGTCTGAGATTGTCCAAACCTTTCAAGGAATTCAAAACGGTAAAATTTTTTATTCAATTAATGTATTATTTCTGACTTCTAATTGCTATTTTATAGAAGAAATCTATTATGTGCGATGGAGTCCAAGTGGTGATATGCTTGCGAGTGCTTCAGAAGACCGCACAGTAGCACTATTGGACTTCAAGACTGGAAAAAAGCTTTATACTGGAAAGACCTCTGATGGAGGTAAATTTTCACTGTTTGATTAATAGAGACAATCCCGATTTGTTTGTAGAAGCTCCTATGTCAGTCTGTTTCATTTGAGAAAGAATGAAAGCCAATAATTACCCCAGGACAAAGCACCACAAGAAACAATTTGGGAGAATGACCATTGGTTACACTGAATAATAGAGTTTTAAACTACTTATGACAGCGATTATATTCTATTCTTCGTTATTTTACAGAGCGTCATCATGCATTCTTCCTAGCTACAAACAAAATGATTTGGAAAACAATAGCAAATAAAATTGACTGATATAAATGCTATTGAGTTTACTTAATCACGAAATGGGAATCAAGTTTTCCAATGATAAGGGAACTTAAACTACATAATCATTTGACTACAAAACTTTTTAAAAAATGAACTACTTATTTATTAGAAAGGAAACTCTCAAAAGATCCGGGAAGTTTTTATTCCTACTCCTGCTCATTAACTTCCAAGTAAAGAGCAGAAAAAGAGGAAAACTAAACTTCAAGAAACTCTGATTTTTTCTCAGAAGAAAAAAAGATTCCTGTGATCGGTAGAAATTATGAGCTTCTTAACGCATTAGACAGCTACTTGATTTGTTCATGGTTCACCTAATCCATACATAGTCACTAGCAATCAAAGAAATTACAAAAATATGCAGATAGTGACTTTCTGAATAGGCCATTGACAACGAGCGGCAATATATTTTCTTTCCATTTCCCCTTCGCTCTATTTTTTCAGCGGTTTTAGTTTTGTTTAAGCCTTGGTTAAATGAAACAAACAGACCACGGCGAACCTAATAAAATAGGCAAAGATAAGAATTTCCATAACTATAAATTACTGTATACGAAGTTACTCGTATAGAGTAATTTTCCAGTCTTGAAGTCCAACAATCTTACCGTTTCATCGTAAGATGCACTTCCAAGCATACTTCCACTGGGATCCCATCGGACACATGTGATTCCACCTAGAAAATAATTATCAAAAGTAAACTATACAAAACATATCGTATTACGTGCATGAATGCCTTCAAAACTTTCCACAACCCTTAATTCTCGTTTGTCAACTATCTTGATGTTCTGATCCTCACCAACCGTTGCCAACAAATTTCCATTGGTTGGGCAAACATCGATCCAGTATATCTCTATCAATAGCGAATTATTACAACCAAAAAGAAGAGTAAGTGAAAAAAGGACATAAATTTATGTAATCGTCCATTGTTAATGAGAAGAGAGAGGAAAAATGCTGGAGTTTTCTCCTATTAAAACAAATCTTTGCTCAGATTACGTTTTGTACTAAGCTGCACAGCATTATTCGAGGTCATTGCTTTTTTCTCGGCATCCAGGATATTCAGTTTATTCGAGTCATACTTCACGAATACTAATGGCTCTCCAGAATGCGTACTCCATCTGCAACGACCGTGCTCATCTGAAAAGGGATCATGATCAATACGGGTAATATATCATTCAGTATAATTGTTTGATCATAATGGAAGACAAAAAAATTTAGAACGGCTGAAAGAAATTTTGAGAGATTAAATTACCCATGTTTTCCATCGTCCGGTGGAAGATGAGATTGTCGGTGTTCATATCCGAAATCAAACAGATACCCCAGCTGTTGATCGTTGCTACCTTCTCTCCAGCAGGGTCAAAATCAAAGCTGGCGACCCAATTTTCTAGATGTGAAACAGGATGAAGTTAAAATAATTAAAATTGTTATTAAGAATGAGAGAAGAGACTAGCAACAAATAATTACCTTCTTGCTGACTATACTGAGGATGGAACTTCGATTTTCTCATTAGCTTTACACTATAATTATCATTTTGTCCTGCGTATTCAATATTGAATAAGTGATAGCTTATTTTTCCTCCGAGAGAAATTGCGCCAAGTAACCCTCTTCTTGGATTATAAGTAACATCTCCGAAGCCAATATCTATGCGATTATTATTAAAAGACCCATATGTTAAATGAGAATGTTATAGCACCAAGTGATGAACTGTATGGTAACTTCAAATAAGAATATCTATTTTACCTCCAAAGACTTCTTCAAAAGAGTAAACTCTATTCGGTTTCTTTTTCTTCGAGATATCATATATTACCATATTGGCAGAGACATTGAAATTATGATGCAAAGATACAAGCAATTTAGTGTTGGAAAGTTCTTTTACATGTGGCCATCCGTCGTAATAAACCAGCATGCCTGTTTTTGTTGGGCTTGACTAATTTTGTTCCAAAAAAAAAATTAAAAATCAACCTGCAGAATGTACTTGAGCTCCATTGAAGCTGGCGTAGTTTTGCTTTGTATCGAGTTCGATGATGTTGATAATGTTATCATCTGCTGTACACGAGGCCAATAACGTTGGATGTATAGAAAACTCTTCTATTCAAGATTAGCTAGATGGAAAAGTGGAAAAGAGAAAGGGCCTGGCAAACGATAAACAAAAAAAAAAGATATCTCAAAAATGTTTTACGAGAGTCTGTCTTGCGAGTAGAAATTTCGATCTGGGTTTCATCATTGAGTGGTTTTGATACATTGAGATCTTTCTCAGAGGCTCGCATAACTTCTTCTTCTTCGCCTTTGCGTAACATATTTTTTGAATTGAGCGAAAGGTTCACTTTTTAATTAAGTTTATTGTATTGCGGGAATCGGTTCGAATAAATTACTGAAGATAGTTTTGGACGATAGAAGATTTCTGGAATAAATGAGAATTCTACATTTTTACTTCTCCTTGTGTTTGAGGTGATCTAGCTTGCTCCTTTCGGTCCGAGCCGTCTCTTAAAACAGTTTTTACTTAAGAATTTAGTTTAATCGAGAAGTAAAATAAGAAAAGAATCCGAAAACAACCTCAAATCAAGGATAGTTCCTTTTAATTCCCAACGTCTAGAGAATATTCTAAGAAAATTGGAAATGGCATTAACAACTTACCAAATCAATTTTTAGAAGAGATGTCTATTATTCAAAGTCAGACCAGAGTTAGAAGGAAAGAATAAGATATGAGCAGATATATTGATTACGCGACAAATACCAGTTTTCACGAAAGTTGTATGCAAATAACCGCTTGCTGCGTCGCTTTTGTTTTTTGGAATCTTTCCGAGCTGTTTGAGCTGATCTCTGACTGTCACTTAGCTCACTTTTTGGGATCATTAATTTTTCGTTTTGTTAATAACAGAGCGATGGGTAAATTTTTAATTCACAAAACCAATCTTGTGCTAAGATGTGAGTGAGACTTTGACCTGATGAGTCATAATTAAATAAAGGTAAGAATCCGCGGTGATATTTCCTCATAGTTGCCATAAGCTTAACAAATTTATCAAGCAGGCTGATTGAGGAAAATTAATTATTATCGCTTGCCATCCTCTGATCTTTTTTGTGGATTTTTTTTTTTTATGCATTGGTAATTTTTCAGCATTATTATCACCTCCTAAAAGTTTTTGCCATAAATGTATTAAGTCTTGGTTTAGTTACTCAATAGAATAGAGTCAGCTCGCTACTTTTCTCTAAAACAAAAATTATTTGTATTATGTTTTCGTAGATTTTTTTCACAACCAGATAACAGGAAGATTGTTGAATAACTCTTATTCATATAAGGAAAAAATATCGAGAAAGAACATCATGTTGCTCTGTTGTCCTAACTATTGAATAAAGCGATGGATATTTGTTTCGTAACACACAAAAGAAAAATATTTAAAGTACTTTAGAGGCAACTTTCACGTTTAGTTTTCTTTTTCTAAATCACTTATTCGTAGATCCAAAGCATTTTGCATTTTGTCTATTGGATTTTCGGTTTTTATCATTGAAGCAGATGATTGGTCATTGTTGTGACTGATGTAGATCTGCCTTCTGGCTTTGCTTTGGTTCTCTTGTAAGGAATCTTGCAATATTTTGTTTTCATTTTTTGCCTGTGCAGCTAATTTCTTTTTTTTCCTCCATTGAATACATCCTTCAAC
>ENA-UOTZ01000836-UOTZ01000836.1-compost-metagenome-genome-assembly--contig:-NODE-836-length-24490-cov-16.790235_pt1 | contig 24490 bp, 16 predicted proteins | sample MGYA00238144_ERZ746983 | MGnify/ENA primary metagenome ERZ746983 (study PRJEB28759, sample SAMN06268863) | compost metagenome | isolation source: single cell | place: USA: California, Emeryville, Joint... | reverse complement strand
ATCGAATAGCATAGCTTTGCTTTGATTCCTTGAATCATCTGCCTGCTCGCCAGGTTCCCCTTTGATCCTTGACATTTTGATTGGATCTAGTCTTTTCGGCCTCCTCTTATTTTTCACTTGTTTCCCAGAATCTATCTTCAATAGAGCATCCTGGGACTCATTTAACAAAGCCCCAGAAATCTCACTTTCATAGATTGGCGAGAGCCCTAGACTGGTTCTCCCTCGAGGAGTTGATTTATTACACGATGTGATCTCAGAAATCGTGGTTTTTTGACGGTCCATTGAGATTATCATGCCAGAATTTTTCCTTTCTTCACCGAGAGCTATCAATTGAGACATTCCAGTCCAATTATTTGGAGCTGCTGTTTTTTCCACTGGAATTACAGCATTCGATTTGGGTTCGCAATCAATGAGGGAGTCTTTGGGAACAAGTTTAATGGTATTTGGACTTGCTATGCCCTCTTCTTGGCTTTTCTGTTGAGTTTTCTTTTTATTGATGTATGTTCTTATTTTTCTGGCAATTAATAACGCTGCTTGTAGTTTATTTGGCTGGGTCCTGGTTTTTGACCGTTTCTTTTCAAGCATCTCGACGAAAACTTTGATGCCAAAAAGTTGCTGAAATTTATCCTTTGTTTCTTGACGGGACCTGGTCTCCATGGTCATATTAAAGAGTGTCTCATCCATTTCATAATCAAGGAGTTTCAAAATCTTAGCATTAAGAGGGTTCTGAGTACCCTGCTTAATAAGCTCCAGATAGCTTTGAAACAATGAAACGAATTTATAGAGTCCATCATATTCTTGGCGCGATTCTAAAAGCTGAGGGCTTCTTATCATGATACTACCACCTCTGCGACCCAGAGAATCGCGACTGCGTAGACTGCGTAGCCGATTCAAATTTGTGATTGCGATTCCCGTGCTCTTTTTCGGGGCTTTTTTGCAAGCACGGAGACAACTGTGCAGGCAGCTTTGTGAAGTAGATCCCTCCAAGGACACAAGCGGAGGTCGAGAATAAGAAAAGACTTTATTTTGGTTTTCGTCGAGTAACACTTTTTTCAATTTGTCGAGCTCTTGGAGTTTTTTTAGTATTTGCACGATATCAATATCTTTCGCCACCATTTTAGCCGCTTTATCAGCAAGGCGATCCTTATGCCTTCTCCCGCAGCAAAGCACTCCAAGCAGGAAATCCATAAAATTGTATTTCAATTTTCTTTTACTATTTTTCGAGTACTTTGAGAATTTATTAAGGTAAAAGTTCAAGCCGTTATTGTCGACTCTAGTTGTTTTTCTTGTGTTCTCTCTTCTCAATATCGACTCATGCAAGCCAATTGGTAACTTTTTCGTCTCTGCTTTCCGATTTCCCCAGCAGCAGCCGAGCCAACCTCTCCTGCGCTTCTTCTTCTCCTCGGAGGGATCAATATCAAATTCATACATCTCATTCGCGATAGTTATCGCAAGTACTCGCCTTGTATAAAGAAACGCAATAGTTCCAAATATTCCTGAGCAAACGCTAAACATTCCTCCAATCGCGACCAACCCTTGCTGGAGCTTTGGAAATATACGGTTGGTCGTGAATTTATTTGAGCTCCTTCTGAAATAAATATTCGTAAGGACATAGTTCTCCGAGCCTAAGGTCTCTAGAGCGGCGTTTTGAGGTCGCACTTCTGTTGGGTCTATTTGATAAGACGTGATAATCGAAGGATTCCAATCTGAGAACCACAAGTTGTCGTCTGTAATCAGAGTTTGCTCATTGACGAAAATATCAGAGTTTAAGGTCTCTTGACCTGGTATTGTGTTCCAGTAGAGGTTGCTCATGTATTGCGTGATTGGGACAGTAAAGTTATCCGGCGTGAAAATTGTATTCGAGAAAAAAACCTGTACTTGAACTGTTGCATTTGTCAGAGCTTTCATGACGTCATCGTGCGATTTACACACGATATCAGGCTGGGATGTATCATTCATACAACTGGATGCAGTCAGTTTGATGAATTGAAAGCTGTCAGACAGATAAGTGCCAGTTAAATCGTATTGCGTAATCGTAGGGCACAATGCGTTGTTAATTCCTATTTTTACGAAATCAGCACTGAATTGACTCATGTAATCGAGGTCACATTTTTTGAGAGGCACTTTGGTATTATTTTTCACAACGGTGCCGTTGGGAAGTCGAGTATAGACTCTATACTGCATTTGGAACGAAACGTATGAAGAGGAAAGGTTGAATCCAGTGTCTTGGACCGTGATAGCGAAGACAAAGTTCGATGAGTTCAGTGGCAGATAGCCAGGGTCTTGTTGGATTTCTTGCTGCTTGTTAATAATAGGGTTGGTTCTGTTAAATATGCCATTGATGGTCATAAAAGATTGCAGAATTGTCACTGTGATTACAATTGCTGTAAGGACGTTGCCAGCGTTTGTTGAGAGCTTATTTTTTGCGTTTACATTGAGTTGGACTTTTTGATGGAATATATCGAAGGTAGTTAGAAGCGCCGACAGCATGGTAAAATAAAATCAGAAGTTGTAAATTTTTGTAGAAATATCAACTACCGGTAATTACTGCTATTAATAACAATTCAGGAATTTTATGTTTGAGATCAGAAAATTAAGCCAGATCAGCATGAGATCCCCATGCAAAAAAAAAAATAAAATTATTTTCTTATCTCTTTTTTTTGGTTTTTTGAATGCGTTTCTATCGAAACACATTCATCAGAAGCTATGTGGTCTCTAGGTTATGGTAACGACATCGTTATTTTTCCCTAACAGACTCATATCTATGTTTTCGTTTTTGGTTAGTAATCGTTTTTGCTATTCCATGCAATATTAACAGGTTAGATTATTCCGATGATTCATTATTGCAGTCTTTCGCTGTGGCAAGATTGAATAGATTAGAGAGTCAGTGTATATTATAATGAGAGCTTAATTAAGCTCTACAGTTAATTCATCGATTAATAGTTAGATATAATTATTTTAATAGTTCAGAAAGTGCCACTTTGAAAATAAAAGAAGATAGACAAAAAAAGATTTTGTCATCTCATTTAGATAAAATAATCCCTCTATTCTTCTGATTGTCCTCGGAAATCAGCTGAAAACGTTGATCCTACCGCCATTTGGCATACTCCCTTAAATGATCGGATCAAACGGATTGAAGGATGAATGAGCTGCTTCATTTGTCAGAAATTTATCAAATAACGCAGCTTTATCGTTCCTATTTTCCTGGTTCTCTCCTGGTGTTTCCTTCCGACTAGCAAATTCACAAAACGATACTTTTTTTGACGCTCTTTTCTTTCTTCTTTCCTGCTGCTCCTCACGTTTTGTATCCAGAAGCTGACTCTGTGACTCATTTAAGCTAAGATTCGTAGGGACCTCTCCGAAGCTTAGCAGATTTTGCTGACTTTCCTTTCTTCTACGAGTCGTGACGTCTACGCTCTTTTGCCGCTCTAGGTCTATAGAGACTGGCATTCCAACATCTTTTCGTTCTTCAGGGATTATTAATATGGTAGATGTCTCAGGCGGGGGTTTTCTAGTGATTATCCTCGCAGGTACGGAGCCCACTACCTGCAGCCCAGCAGCATGCTTTTTCGAAGCATCGTTTAAATAAGCCAGGCTTCCAACCTCTGTTTGACTCCGCCGTTGATTTTTCTTATTGATAATCTCTCTCATTCTCCTCACAGCCCATAAGGCCGCTTGAAGACGATTCGTTTTAGTGGCAGGCTTTGCTCGTTTCTTCTCAAGCATATCAGTAACTTCTTGAACTTTTCGCAGTTGGCGATATTTGCGGGAAGATTCTGCATTCAACCGAGTCTCCATTGTCATATCGAACAGCGTTCTGTCCATTTCATAGTCAAGAAGCTTCAAAATCTTGTCGTTAAGAGGCGAACGAGATTCCTGCTTGAGGAGTTTTTGGTAGCTTTCAAATAAAGGAACGAATTTGTTAAGACTGTCAAACTCTGCTTGAGCTTCTAGCAGTTGGGTATTTCTTGCCATGTAAGTCGCACTTCGAGCTCTCATCACGCGACTGGGCTTTCTCTCAGAGAATGAATTCCTGTTTAAATGCCTCTTCGTTCTCCTGTGGACGTAAGGTTCTCTTAGCGTCACTAATGGAGGTCGGGAATAAGAAAATACATTATTTTGGTCATCATCCAGCAATATCTTTTTCAATTTATCAATTTCTTGAAGTTTCTTGAGGATCTGAATAATATCGATGTCCTTTCCAACCATTTTAGTCGCTTTTTCTACGAGCCGGTCCTTATGTCTCCTTCTGCAGCATAGCAGTCCAAACAGGAAGTCGAATATTGAATAGGTCAAGAGTTTACGGTTAGTTCTCGAATACTTTGCAAATTTAGCCAGATAAAAGTTTATTCCGCTGGATTCTTTGGTTTTCTCACTTATTTTCAATGCTGACTCATTCAGATTGAGAGAATGAGTTCTATATGCATCCCTGCTGGCTCTCTTTTTACAACACCAGAACCCTTTCCTGCGTTTCTGGTCTGGTAGGTCCTCGAAATCGAATTCATACATTTCGTTTGCGATGGTGACCGACAAATTTTTCCTCGTATAGAAAAACGCAAGCGTTCCAAAGACTCCAACACAGACGCTGAAGATTCCTCCGATGGCGACTAAACCTTCCTGGATCTTCGGGAAAACTCGATATGTTATGTATTTATTCTGGCTTTTTCGGAAATAAATATTCGCAAGGACAAAGTTTTTAGAATTAACGGTCTCTAGCGCAGAGCTTTGAGGTCTCTCTTCCGACGGATCGATTTGATAAGATGTAATGATTGAAGGATTCCAAGCTGAGAGCCACATGTTGTCATCGGTGTTCACGACTTGTTCGCCAACGAAAATATCAGAGTTCACGGTCTGTTGGCCTGGCAATGTGGTCCAGAAGAGATTACTCATGTATTCAGTGATTGGTACTGAATAGTTTATTGGCGTGAATATTGTATTTGAAAAAAACACTTGGACTTGGACCGTGGCATTTATTAGAGCTTTCATAACGTCTTCATATGGTTTACAGATGATGTCAGGCTCAGATGTGTCGTTCATGCAACTATATGCTGTGAGTTTGATGAACTGGTAGTTATCACCGAGAAAAGTGCCTCCTAAGTCGTATTCCATGCGCGTGGGGCACAGTGCATTGTTAATTCCAAGTTTCTGGAAATCAGCGCTGAAGTTACGCATGTAATCGAGATCGCATTTTTTGAGTGGCACTTTGGTGTTGTTCTTGATAAGAGTGCCGTTTGGGAAGCGAGTGTAGACTCTATACTGCATTTGGAATGAAACGTATGACGACGAAAGATTGAACCCAGCGTCTTGCACTGTGATAGCGAAGACAAAATTCGAAGAGTTCATTGAGAGGTAGCCAGGGTCCTGCAGGATTTCCTGCTGAATACTTATCGTTGGATTTGTTCTGTCGAAGATAGAACTTATAACCACTAACGACTGCACCAAAGTGATCACAACGACAATTATTGTAAGAACGGAACCCGCGCTAGTTGAGAGCTTATTTCTTGTGTTAACATTCAGTTGGACCTTCTGATGAAAAATATCAAATGCGCCGAGAACAGCTGGAAACATAATTCAATGAAGTTGTAATATTATTATATCATTGCAACGAGCTTTAATTGCTTAAATATCTGAATCATCACTTGGAATTAAACAAAAACCTATTTCAGATTTTTTCAAAAGCATTATTCTCTAAAATTAGATCTTATAATGCGAAGTTACATAATCATAATGTAGAAATGCGAAAAAGGAAACATTGTTTTCTCACATCGAAAATTCTCAGTCTCTTCCCATTACTTCAGAATCCTATATTCTATAGCGATGCTATCAATAACTTTCCATATATCGAACAACAATTGTTGGAGATTTTTTTTCTGATGCATTGCGACTAAATAATGTGCTCAACCTTTCGAATATCAATGAGAAGAAAAAAAGGAAGACAGTAATGTTGTAATGATACAAAAAAGAGAGTAGCCTCGAACGTAGATATCTATTTTGGCCAATGCAAGAGGAAGAAAAAAGATATTCCAAATAGTTAAAGGACACATATAGGTGTATTCTTCTCCATATCACACTTGGTTTCTTTGAAAGTATAGAGAACACATCAGATTCACATTTCAAATGCATAGTAGATAGAAAGATTTCAGAAGAAAGTTGGGAAAATCCTAAATTGCTTCAACAAAGGAGAAGTTTACAGAGAAAATAGCGAGTGTCTGCCTCAAAAAATGCTGTAGTATCTTGTATCTTGTTAGCTATTTCAAACTTCGGGTTTCTGGAAAGATAACTTAATCGAAAATATATAAAAATCTTTTTGTTGTAATAATGAGAATCAAAATTTTCTGTGCCAGCCAGTTATTTGTAACTGTCAGGTTATTAGTTTTCAGTGAATCGATTCAGTGATAGATACACTGCAGTTTTCCTCTTGACAAAAGTTCGTGAGGTCAACCTTATTCTTACACCACTGAAATCTGAGGTTCAAAAGAGCTCTCCTTATAGAATCAAATGCGCACCGAGCTTCAAGGCGAGAAAAATGTAGCTTGGCAATGGAGACCGAAACTTCACTGAAGAGTAATCTCTTATGCTCCTTTCCGAAAACTGCATTGCTCTTTACAGCTCAAAACCTCATCATTAAGTTAGGGTTAATTCGGGTTGTTTTGCTCTTTTTTTTTCCTTCTGTAACTGCTCAAAGATACGATTCTTATAATAGTTTAAAAAATTAATCATTTGAACAAGTATGATACAAAATTTAATTTAAAGTCTTCAACTAAGTAATGAAAGTGTGTATATTCTCTCATCAGTGATTCTAAGCCTTCCCAAGATTATTGAGTTACGAGAATTTGAGGGGTATATATCCTTGTAAGCTAATTTCAGAAGTACTTTTTCATTTAATCCCTGCTTTGAAATATTGATGCATTGGAATTAGAGCTTCGAAAGAGCTTTGTTTCTCCTAAATTGGTGAATTGCAGCGAATCATGAAAATGTGAAACAGAGACATACAATGCTACCCACAAAGTAGTCACAATCCTATAAATAAAAAATCAATGCCAATGGTGGGAAGAACTTATGTCAGAAACAAGTCAACACATCTATATCTACTTAGTACAGATCGCAATTGAAACAAAATTTCAAATTTTTCTCGTAGATTTGATGGCAATATCATTATTGAGTCTTCTTATTCTTCTTTTCTAACAAACTTTGTGGAAGCTGTTCAGTATTGAATCCACCAGCCAATAATCGCGTAAGAATTGGTATACTTTACAAGGACCTCGTGAAAACTAGAATCTCTTTCGATAACCTTTATGTACGAAGCAAGCCAAGTAAATCTCAAATTAATTAATGAAGCAATATTCTAAGAACGTACTCAGCAAGAACAAGGAAATAGGGAGCTTGCGACTTCATTATATGTTGATATTGAGACTGCATTAAACAGTTCACTGATTTGAGACTTCTGAAGTGAATTATCAAAACGAGTTGTTCTATTATTGCTTCCAGCATGAGCGTTTATAAGTTTATAGATTGAAGATTAAAAGCTTCAAAACAATTTTAATTTCATACTTGAAATATATTACATAATGAGGCAATTAAATATGTTAACATAAGATAGTTGTATAATAAATAATGGTCGCTTTCTTAGAGAAAGAAAGGCGAAAATTATACTGTATTGCCAGTGTTGTAAATTCTCCCTTTTATAAAGGCTCTTAGAAAAATATATCGATAAACCTATTTCATTTACTACCAAACAGAACAATATGAATAAATAACGAAGCTCTTTTACTATTAATAAATCATTAAAGTAAAAAAATTCCAAAGCATTTCTCATTCAGCATGACAAGAATGAAACTACAATCTACACACCTACTTAACTCTGACTTGCAGCCTGATCGGTCTCTGAATTTGGCTGTCTCTCTGATATTTCAATTCAGAAGTTATAGCATCTTCTGATGCACCTTTTTGTTCATGACTCCAATCGCTATAAAGAGAGAATCTTTTCTTTTGGGTCGACATTCCATTATCGAAATCGACTGAATTTCGCATGGGAAGTCGCATTGCGCTCGAGCTTCCGAACTGTGGGACTGCTTTATCTACAAATATTTCACTATGTCGCAAGTCGGCCTTCGGTTTTCCATTGATATTTTGAGGCGTCATATGAGAGAAAAGCATCTTTTCCATCCTCTCTGTTTTTATTTTCCATCTATCCGTTTCTGAGCTCTGTCTGTTTAATTCGATACGTAAAGGCTTCAAACTTCCGTTTTGACTTGCAGTGTTTGGTTTTATCCCATTCCTCAAGGCATGCGACTCAAATGAATCGAGATCGCTCAAAGAATGTGTCGAACTTGGGTAGGTAAAAACATTTGCGGTTTCTCTAGGATTACTTAGCTTTTGCACTATAAAAATTTATTAATCAAATGCCATTATCCAAGGTGGTACTCTGTTCAGGTCTGCTAGTTGGAATTAAAGGCGATGGATCTTCACTATGACAGCCTCTTTGAGACGCTATTAGCGCTCTTTTACTCAGATTCCGGGTGCCCAGGTCATTTAAACTTCCATCAGTTCGAGTTGTTATAAGAACCTAAAGGAAAATCATTGAAACAAAGTAACAAAGTCTCTTTTACTTTTGGAGGAGTATTTAAAGAAAACTGCATTTTCGAGGGGCTCTGCTGATTCATAACGACATTCGGTTGTGAGGCATATTGTATAGGCTGTGCTAGCAGATTATTGCCTTGAGTCTGCTGAGAGTGATACTCGTATTCTCTGTACTTATTTATATAAGGATTCTCGAAATTGCTAGTATTGTGATGCTGAAAAGGCTTTCCATAATTAAAATTAATCGGTTTAATCAGTGTTGGTTTCTGAATCACAGGTTTTTGAGCCTCTATTCCTTCATTGAGAGAAATTGGATTCCTTTGAGGAGTCAATATTGCTTGTGGTTTGTGCAGATTTGGACTGGAGTTAGGTTTTGTTGGGCCTTTGCGTTGATATGGAGTCTGGACATTTGTTAAGACCACGACCTCCTCGACTTGCTCTAAGCTTTTTTGATGTGGTCCAGCAATTTCTGGCCTCTTTGGCTTTGTTAAAGCAGTTTGGGTGTTCTTTGAATTATCATTCTGCAGAAGGAAGGTCGGAAGGCTTGTTTTAAGCGTCATGTCTCCCTTTTCTTGTAAGAACTTTGTAGTCGAGGAATTTTTTGGTGTAACAAGAGCATTAATGGCTCCATTTCTCATTTCCATTCCAATGTTCCGTCCAGTTTGCTGTGAACCCATTCCGCTACCTCGGGAAAGTTCGCGTTGCCCTGAGTTAGAAGCAATTAGTTTAGATCATAGAACTAAGGACGATTGTTACATGCATCTGTAAATTGGACAGCTCGTGAGTTGTTTATTTGATTGCTTTTTGGTGTTTTGTCGATTGGCTGGGCGCTTTGCGCAATGAGGCCAATAACACCTTCTTTATTCAAGAAGGAGGTTCTCTCCTTAAATCTCTCGAGGAATGCCATTTGAATGGAGTGCCAACTTGTGATTTCAACCAATTAATTATAGCTCGCGATAATAAGAGCTCCAATAAAATAGAGATCAAAAGCCCTGAGTAATCAGCTGTTTTAAACTGAGATTGAGATTAAAAATCAGTGAATCTTTTAGATCGCTAATGAAAATAACTGACCCGAAAAGCCCTACCAGTATTTATCTGATTTATTTTTTTTTAAATTGCAGCTGGTCTTTTTCAGTAATTATAAAATACGACTTCAGGTTCGTTTAGATGATAGAGACAATTCGACTTTCAACCAAAAATCATGGAGGTTCTTTGAATTGATTGTCAGTGAGAAGGGACTTAAGAAGTCTTGTATCACCTTTAATTGGTATATATGAATCCATATTTTGAGTCAAAGGTTAATGTTGGAATGATAACAATCAGCTGAAACATATAAATCTTGTAGGATTAGTAGCAAGATATGTTCCAAGGGCTTTGCTCTCTCCACATTAGAGACTCTCTTTCAGTTTGCTTTCATACGATGACTTTTACAAAACCCGTTTTCTGTCTCTATCTGGATAAAAGAACGAACCCAATCTCATTTTTTTTAGAGCGAGCTCATCTACATCCTAGATCTTCTCAATTTTCCAACAAAAGTCAAAGCGTCCTGATTAATCAGAGTGTTAATCACTTTCAGAGTTTAGAAAGCATGTAATTTGTGGCGCTCAGGTTTATGTTATGTGTAGCATGCTAAACTAAGCTCCAGCAAACAAACTCCACACTTCAATTTGCCAATCCAAGTTGATTGTGATACAGCGGAAGCTTTTGCACTATCTCTGATTTATCAAAGATTTCTGTTAAATAAAAGATCTCATTAATCTTCCGATAAATAATATTTAACATTATACAGAGAAAATGGAGACTAGTCTACAAGCTTCGGCTGCAATTTCTCAAGATCCAACTCTAATACGCACCTTTGTAGGTCATAAGGACACAATTCTCGCTACAACCTTCAATCCGAATATGTAACATTACACATTTTCTCCTCATTGACTCCGATTTTTTGTTCCAAAGGAAGCAAGTAGCCTCCGCCTCACAAGAATCAACAATTACAGTCTGGCATTTCCAACCTAAAAAAAAGCCATACAAATTCGGAGGCCACACAGGCTCTGTTCATGATATTTCCTTCTCTCCTGACGGATCATTGCTAGCATCAGCTTCTAAAGATGAAACTGTTCGCCTCTGGCAAAATACAATGTAATTTTCTCTATTTCTCTCTTCTAATCTCATTGCTATGACCGAACAGAGATGGGTTTTCGACTGTTATTAAAGCTCATAGCGCCACAGTCCGCTCCGTAAATTTCTCAAATGATGGCGAACACTTACTCACCTCATCTGATGATAAATCTATCAAACTCTGGAACGTTGCTGACCGGAAATTTATATTCTCGCTGACTGGACATTCCAATTGGGTGAAAACCGCAGCTTTCTCTTCAGACTGTAGGCTGATTTCCTCAGGCTCAGATGATAAAACGGTAAAACTATGGGACACCGAGCACCACAGCGAGATTCATACATTCTACGACCACACAGCCATCGTCACCTCCGTGAAATTCCACCCTGATGGTTCCTGCTTAATGTCGGGATCTCAGGACAAAAAGATTAAAATCTGGGATGTGAGATCAAAACGGCTGATTCAACATTATGACGCTCACGCAGACACCGTCAATCAAATCGCAGTACACCCCTCAGGGTTCTATATGCTTTCAGCTTCGAATGACGCTAAGGTCAAAGTATGGGACCTTCGTCAAGGAAGACTGATCTATACGTTGTACGCGCATGACGGCGCTTCAACAGCAGTGAGCTTTTCTGCTGGTGGAGATTATTTTGCTAGTGGAGGCGTAGATAACCGAGTGCTAGTCTGGAAGTCTAATTTTGAGGAAAAAGCTGGAGAGTTTATTAACGAGCTACCTTCACCTACGAAGCCTTCTCCATCGAAAAGAAGTTCTCCGCTTGAAGGAACTCGCTTTGCGGAGTCGAGTAAAAAGCGAACTTCCACGGCAACCAAGGACAAAAGGAGCTCGAGTGCAGTTGCTGATAGAACTAAACTGGAGAGTAGCATCGATCCTCGTACTTTGACGTTCTCGCCTGAAAAAACTGGGACGAAAGGTCAGTCATATAAATCGTATATTTCAGCGAGCGGTGGAGTAAACAGCAACAAGCGAGAAAGCGCGAGCAAATTGCCTTACTCCTCTGCGACAAAGAGCACTACTGGGATAAGAGCAGCGGAAAACTATGGATCCGAGGTAACGATAAAAATGGAATATTGGCTAATGTTTATTTTGCTTGTTTTAGATTGAGTTGAGAAAGGAAAGTGGTGGAATCGCTTCTGTTCTCGAGAAAATTTCAATACAATTAGACACACTGACATCGTAATATTAACTGCTGGTTTTATTTTGGCTAAATAGCGTTCACTTAAGGACTGTTCATCGGCTTGAAACGAGAGTCGGAGCTACTGAAGATCAGCTAGCAAATTTGGGAACTATTTTAGCGGCTTCCAAAGAGGCACAGGGAGACGCGTTGCAAACTACTAGTCCCTCGGGTCGGAAAAAGCTCATAGAAAAAATTTCCTTTTAATAGCTCATTTGTTGTTTTCTTCTGTGATGTTTCGGAACTGGTTGAGAAATCAATAGAGTTTATCAGTAATAATTTGAGATCCCAATTTTCCTGAGAGAAATCCTAACAATTCATTTACTCCCTTTTAATATTGTGTGTTGTGATGGTCTAACTAGATATCCCCCTCATGGAATCTATTTTTTCTTAAGTTTCAAGCAACAGAACTAGTGCTTATTACTAAAAATATAGTATGTATGTATGTTTGTTTGGAGTACCTAATTTATTATTAATTTCTCACTCGATTAAATTGAAAATTTACAATGATATTAGTCAACTTGAGCATATCTTCGAGTATCCTGAGGAAAAGTATTATTAGTTAGATATCTGTGTAAATACTACTGAGTAGCTTTGCAAAACCTTAATTAAAAAGTAATGGTATCTGAAACCTATATGTTGGTAAATTTGAAGTTCTAAATTTCGGAGTTAAAACAGAAGTTAATTTAACCTCAAAGAGTTTTAGACATCAAAACCATATTTTATTGAATTGGGTTACAGTCTCAATCATCTATTTTACTAATCGAGCTCTCTAAGCTCTATTCTTATTTCAGAAATACCATAAAGATCTTGTTCTACTACCTGATACACTATTCTTGCTTGTCCATTCTCCCATTTAATTCAAAAGACCTTTACTTTCTATTCATTTATTTTAGTTCTAACTCGCCATCTTTACCTTTTATTTTCACATTTTCAAATACCAGCTCTTTACACAGAATCATATAGAATACCAAGTACTTAGGTAGCGTCCGTTAATTCTTCTATCATTATCAAATAATGAAATTTATTTTGAATTTATTATAATTTTTCATAAGACAATTAATCATATCGGGCACATACGAAGAGAAAGAATATTCAAATTATGACAGTATTAAAAACAAAATAACAGCACTACTCAGAGGGAAAAAAATAATTCATTATTGATAGTCAATAATTATGCATGCTTACAAGTTAAATAAACTCACCATTTTTTACACAATTCGAAAATGACAATGAATCACTTGGCATTCATGATATGCTTTACAGAAAGTATAAAGAAACAAAAAATTTCTCCTCCCTCAGCATTTCTTTCTCCTATAGAATATTATTTTATGAACTGATGATGTCTTCGGTTTCTTATATCTTCTCCGAAATCCACTACATTGCTATTTCTCAAAATACTATTTCAATTTTTCGAGCGCAAATTCAATCTTTCAATTAAATTCGATAAAACTTTGGAAATGAACCCTAGTCTTGATCAACACATGAGTATTTCTCAAAAGATTCTATGGTTTCCTTATTGAATTTATGACTTCTCAAATAGAGCCTGAGGTTTTCATGATACCAAACGAGAAAGATGAAAAAATCCGTAAATTTTTTGAGAAATTCATATATGATTCATCTAGAGGACAGCTCTATCAACTTCAAGAACAAACGCGATGAATACACAATCGAAATAAACAAGAAAAAGAAGTAAATTTCCCATTTTCGACCGTCTTTCCAACAAGCCGAAGAGAAGAGATTCTCAATTTGAAACGTAGAGTGCCTATGATAAAGCCAGGAGGTCTTCTACTCGAAAACCCTGAAAATTCCAAACTAAAGCAATTCATTGATACGATCCAAGAACGGACTTTCTCATTGCAAGATTTACCAGATTTACTCAAGATGATTCAATCCAATGACAGATTCGAAAAACACCTTGGGGTTATTGGCCTCAGGAAAGTCATCGGAGTCGATGCACCCCCCATCCAATCGATCATAGACTCACATGTGATCCCGTTCCTTGTCGAATTTATGCTCAATGATGATGAGCCTTACCTTCAAGCAATATTCACTCTTTTCACAAAAAATAACGCAATTTCAACTGTCTAGTTAGAAAGCACCTGGATAATGAGCAATCTCGCTTCAGGCACCACAGAGCAGACGAAAGTACTCATCGATGCAGGTGTCATTCCGATTTTCGTACGCTTCCTTAACTCAGAATATCCAGAAATTGCTGCGCAGGTAAATTATTCTTTCGAGAATAAGCTTGTGGACGCTGATCTCTTTTTGTTGCAAGGCGATCTGGGGAATAGGAAACATTTCTGGAGACTCTGTAGCCAGCAGAGACAAGATAATCAGCTATGGCGCTGTCGATCTTCTCGTTAAACTGCTTAACAGAACGATAGATGAATCTATTGTTAAACAAGGCCTTTGGGCACTTTCAAATTTATGCAGAGGCAAACCTCTACCAGCTTTTTCAAAGATCTACAAGGCAATTGAGCCTCTGGTGAATGCGATTAAAACGCAAACGGATATGGACACTATCGCGGATGCGGCTTGGGCTCTTTCGTATATTTCCGGTAGGATACTGTTTTTCTAAAGTGACTAATTAGTGGGAAAAGGTGATAATGAGAATAGTATTGGTATGCTACTTGATATGGGAATAGTGCCGCATCTGATCAAGCTGATGACGGATACGCCTTTCGCAGTGAGTATTCCTTGCATTCGAATCCTAGGTAATATTTGCAATGGGACAGCATTACAAACTGACGTAAATTAAAATCAGCTATTGTGGCCTTAAATATATTGATTTTTGATTAGGCCGTGCTGAAGCAACAGGGATTTTTGGAGAAAATTCATAGAATAATTTGTTTTGAGAAGAGAGCTGTTCGGAGGGAAGTCTCATGGATCCTCACCAACCTAACCGCAGGGACTTCAGAGCAAATTCAATTACTGTTGGTTTATCCAGGATTCCTGCAAAGAGTTATGGAGATGGCTAAAGCCGATGAGCCTCAAGTAATATTGCAATCGGCGTCGTTTCCTCTGCTTATTAATTTATTCAATAAGATTCAGAAAGACTCTTTGTGGGCTTTATGTAATATTACAAACCACGGGACTCCAGAGCAAATAGATTGTCTTATACGAGCAGGTTTTATGGCACTGTTGGTTCAGCAGTTAAATTTAGATAGCGATGCAACAATGATTGCAGTGTCTCTGGAAGCGCTCCACAATATATTGGACTTGGGTGCAAAAATTGCGAAAAGTGGCATCGGCGAAAACCCATATCTCAAGATGCTGGATTCTCTTGGAGGAGGACCTAAACTTGAAAAACTGCAAGACCACAAAGCTAGTCAAGTAAATGCTAACGCAGTCTCTATCTTGGAAAATTTTTACGATGTTCAGCATCATTCTTAATAATGCGGGTTTTTGATAAGTTTCTGCTCATAAATATCTTTTTTTTTTTGTTTTTGGTTTCTTCTAGTTGAGTTTATACTGGTAATGTTCTGTAGAGTGTATTAACTTCAACAAAACCTCATCTTAAGATTGGTTATCTGGTAAATATCAATTTTGTCATTTCGGAGAGGTATTATTAGCATTGCATGAGCAGATCGAAAGTTTAAGGAAAACAGAAATATGTGATGTCTACTGCTTCTGTCCGGCTTCGTGGCGTCAAAAACGTCAAATACAGGGCAATTTCATCCAATATTAGCTTCTTTTCACGAGTCTTCTCTGTTAATTTATTACTATCTTATTGTAGTTCAGGATAGAAAAAGGAATGCTTTGTGAAACTTTAAATTTGTCGAATTTCATTGTACTGCTTTCCTTTCACTCATCCGTATAGCACTTTACTTCTTGTTCTCTGAATATGCAGTTCCAAAAAATAAAAACCTATTGCCACTCCTTAAGCTACTTTATCTTAAATAAATTTTAAATCTTGAGTCCAAAACAATAATTTCTCCTTTAGCAGGCTTCAAGAAGCAGATGGGTAATCTCAATTTAAGCTGTCGACCAGACGATTTCTCGCCTCTTTCCTTATCAAACCAGCCAAGTGACAGTCTGACTTCTCTGGCTTCACTCGAAGAACAAATTGATTCATTTTATTGCACAATACCCGATACCAACAAGCTCTCTGTCATGTCCTCAAAGATTTACTACAAAAACTTCAGCGAGATCGACTTCTCAAACGCCTTCTTTGAATTTTCACAGGATTCACGCACTTTAGTCATCGCTCATTCAAATTGTGTAATATCATTCCTGTACTTGGACCAGGATCGAAAAGTTTTCACTCAAGATCCTTTTCAACTTTCATTAGATAGCGAAGCTAAGATCACCGCTATGAGTCCTTCAGCCGAAGCGCATACTATTATCTGCTTAGGAACTGCAGATGGGAATGTGGCGTTACTTGATGTCGAGTATAAGAAGATAATCGAGAAAATAAAGTGCAAAACCAGCAGAGCCATCGCCTCAATCGCTATCGCAGCCAATAGACGATTTTTAGTTTCTGTTAGCTCTCAAGGGGAATTCGAGCTTTTTTCATTGGATTCACGCCAATTAGTTCAAGAGTACTCGCTACCCTTTAAAACACCTGAAAAACCGTGTGTTTCAATATCAGCTGATGGAAAATTCGTAGTTGTAAGCTCTTCGAAGAGCCATTCAGCATACGTGTTTAACACCGAAACAAAAGCATTACAAGTGCTCTGCGTTTCGAAAGAACAAAATATCCTCGCTCACTACATCAAAGAAGGAGAGCCCTCGAAGTGTACAGGTGTTTTTATCACAAACTCTGAGAGAGTGAAAGTCAACTTTCACGATTTCAAAGTTTCTGGCAGTGTGAAACGGAAACCGATTACTGATGGGATCGGTCAATGGCTTATAAGCTCAGAAACAAAGAAACTAGCGTATCTCAGAGGGAATCACCCCGACTACGAGGTCCACGTTGAAGACCATTCAATCGAATTTGATAGAGGACCTGACTGGGAACGCATCGTTCTTGTAAGCGAACCTTCAAGAGTCGCCATCTCGCCAGATGCCAGTTTATTTGCCATTGCGACTCAGCGCAATAAAGATAGCAAATCTACCATTCACATCTATAATAAGTCCTTAAATCGCTTCTATAGCTTCGCATCGAAAAGTATTCTCTCAGGAAATCTACATTATTCTTACGACGGCAGGTATCTAATAGTAGAAAGCACAATGAAGTTCTACGCGATCATAAACCCACGGAATTATTCATACATCCAAACGATTCCTAAAACGGAACTTGGAGTAATCTTCCGAGCAATCCCAGGCGAAGGAGAAGAAAACATGCGTTTTCTTTCAATCTCAAACTACAAGCTTTCATTAACGATGTTTCAGGGCGCTCAGCTGCCTTTTCAATTAAATGTTCGGAGCGAAGGTTCGTGGGTGAAGTTGGAGAAAACACAGGCGACTAATTTTATGAAAGGGATGATTTTTACTAAGTCGAAAGACTGGGGCGGAAACCCCTATTCATCAAATTTATTGCTGATTTCAGCGGATGACTTCAGAGCGTGCAAAATCCTACAGAATAAAATCGGGGAGGTTTGGAAAATTTTAATAAGCTCGAATGAAAAATTTGTGTTTTTTGAATATTTTGCAAATTCGAAGCAGTATGGAGCTGTTTTACAAAGCAAGCGCCTGAAGCCTTTAGCGATATTTCCTATAAAAGATAGTACATTCGATTATCATGCGATCGCTGATGAGAAGAGAATTAGGATTATCGCAACGAGCAGGAAGAAGCTTATCATTTTCAACGAACGAGGAAGTATGATTAGATCGGTAGAATTGTCTGAGAATGCTTGTACAATGATTAAATGTGTTCTAACACAAGATCAGAGATATATAGTAATCGCATTGAATGTGTCAGAGAACCAGACCAGCAGAGTGGTGGTTGTGGATTGTCAGGATTATGGAATCATTCAAGAAATTAGTTTCAAGAGAACGATCTTGGAGGCGGCTGTTTCTCCCTTGGGAGAGAGCATTTCAGTTATATTTTCGGATAAGAAGCTTAGAATTTTTAATTTCCAGCACTTTGAATTGCAACAGAGCAGATAAAGAGACGTACCTGATGAGATAAAAAACGAAACGGTCAGCTATTAAAAGTGAAATGCTTTGCTTCTTTGGGTTGCTCAACGTTTTTCAAATTTGAAGAGAGTTCTATTTGATATAACTTTATTAAATCCAATTTTTTTTTGGGATTTTTGGTTGACGCTCATTATATTCGTTTATCTTTTGAGTCTTGAAAGCTTGTTTTTTGGTTCTTGGTTTCTTGTATAAGAACTAGCCCAAGCAATAAAACGCGACTCTTATTTCGTCGTTGGTTGGGAGAAAAACTAACCGAATTTAGAAAAGTGGGTGTTTAGTGCTTGTGAATGCTTTAATCGATACTGAGCAAAATTTGGCAAATTTGAAATCATTGTTTATGAGCTTTTGCAAATGTATAATTCTCAAGAAATCATTGGAATCAAAAAAAAGCAAACTAATTATCCAGTTTTAACATCTGGATTAAAAGGTGCTGATGAGGAAATTCAGAGACCTGTCGAAATAACCTTCTGAAAAGATTATTAATTTATCCGCTTCATTCTAAATACATCCGTGTTTTCTTTAATAAAATCTATAATTCCCATGAATATTTACATTTGGAGATCAATTAGTGCACACATCATTGAAATATAACTAGATAATTTACATAACAACATCAATCATCATCTATCATACTCTACTGCCAGGTCATTACATCATCATTATTGCCCATCAACTTCTGAATGTTCAATTCATGCAGTCTCTGTTTAATTTCATCATCTGCAACAGCTTCCCCTTTGTACCAACGATGCTCTTTTATCTCAGAAATAGTAGGTCTCTCACTTGGCTCCGACCCAAGCATCTTCATGAGAAGATCCTTTAAATTTTTTGACAATGCCACTGTTAATTTGTTATCCTTTGCTCGCTTTTCATGTATCTTCCAAAACTCATCATAAGTCTTATTAATAATATGGCTATAGCATGTATCATCCTTCGTTGCTATTTTGAAAGGTCGGTGTCCAAAAACCATCAGAAAAATAACGACTCCGCAAGCGAACAGGTCTAACCCTTGACCAGTATAAGACTTTTTCTGAAGAAGTTCGGGTGGGAGATAGCATTCTGTTCCCACACAGCGCTCATAGTCTCCGTCCTTATCAAAAGTGGTGGCACAACCAAAATCGCAGAGTTTGAGGGTCAGATCATTCGCGAGCAGAAAATTTTCGGGTTTTATGTCTCGATGACAAATTTTGTTCGCATTGAGATAGTCTATTATCCGAAGCATTTGGCGGAAGTAGGTGAGAGCGAGGTCTTCTGGGAAATGGGCGAACTCTTGGATAAGGCCGAGGAAATCGCCTTCAGGGAGATACTCCAAGAAAAGCACACTGTCATAACGGGACTTTCCGCTTGTGTAAGTAAGTTTGATATTGTCTGCATAGCCTAGCTGTTTAACGATGCCTGGATGGGACAATTTGGACAAGATTTCCGCTTCATGATTTGTATCAAGGCCTCGTCCGCGTAGTTTTTTGTTGTATACTTTAGCAGCGACTTTCTCTCCTGTTTCAGTATTTTTCACTAGGAAGACTCTAAAAAGATAAATTAGGTAAAGACAGCACATGTAAGTATATGTACTTTGAGTAGCCACCTGCGCCCAATTCTGTTTCGATAACCCAGTCACTCTCTTGGAAACATGTTGGTTCTTTTTTTATCATTCTTGGAAGCTACTTTAACCGCTGTTTTTGTAGATTTTCAAATGATTATTATAATTCAGAGTTGAAGATTATCCTAAATTTTAAAATAGTCTATTGATGTAATTTTTGAAGTTATGAGTATCTACTAGAAACCAAAAAGATTAAAGTTAACATCGTAACGGATGGAAAATACCAAAAATATCTAGGGTGGTTAGTTTTAGGGGTCTTTTTATGCACCGATGGGCTTGTAGAAGTGAGTTGGGACGATTTTTTTTTTCTTATTGTTCTTTTGCAGTTCCTTAATTAGGCAAACTTTCGAATATTTTTTTTTTTTGAACGGTTTCATTAAAAATTTTTTTTTTTCAATCTGATCTGATCGGGATGAAATAAACTGGTGTGTCTTTGGCCTCAGTAGAAGTAATGGCCAATACATTTGGATTCTGCCTCTCCAGGCTATCCTCCTATTCCGACGACCAGGACGAAATGCACAATTTTCAAGAGACGTACGAAGTATGAAATAGTTCGTTTCTTCACAGAAATGATAATATTTCATAACAAACTTAACGGAAATTGGATAAAAAGGGAGAGATAGAGTGATATCTTTGCCCCTTTGTCAAAAAAATTTTCAACACATTCTCTCTAGTGATTTTTTTTTTTTGAGCCCTTCTGTTTTTTTATATTTTCTTCTTTTGAGATCTTGTTATAGTATCGAGTCACCTTAACTAAGTGTTTCACTTCTAACTAATCAATGGGGCTGGCCTTCCTCTGAGCTAGATGCAGTTAAAAGGCTTGGTTCCCATCACAGAGAGAAATTACCCACGAAAAATATCAGAGATTCAATTTGAAATACGTTGAATCACACATACTACTCCGGGATTTCTCAGAAAATGTTTTTTCTATCAGCGTTGAATGCAAATGATACTTACTTGTATCAATATCAATACTCATATCTTCGCTTATAAATGATTATTGAGTAACGGGCAACCCGGAGCGGAAATTTTCTCAGGGAGCTTTAATAAGTTTTATATTTCGACTTCAGGTTAGTCAGAACTTGCACTCTGCTATATGAGTTCATGTAGCAGATTATCACGTGGGCATTTTCTCAAATAAGCAATAAAATTTATTTGCTCACTACAAAGGCCGAAAAATTTGAGAATACCATGACCTGAAACAATTTCTTTTTTTACACTGTCGAACTTTTGTTCCGGCAATTCCTTCAGCCAAATCCGCGCTTCTGAGACGGCTCTAATTCAATCGGTTCAATAATTATTTGGACGGATTTTGCTTTGATCAATAATCTTTGAAGTTGATTAATTAATCCTTTAAAACGACTATCTCTATCAGCTAATTCCCTGAGTTTCATAGATAATCTCTATCGAATAAAAAACTTTCTTTATTTTCTTTCTCCATTTGTTTTGCGGTAAATCATTTTTAATTAAAGAGAAGAAACTTTTTTCCTGTTTTTTGATTTCAAGAGTACGGAACACGCATAAAAGCTCTCATTCTTATATCTCGTCTATCGAATAGCACAACGCTTTGAATTAGCGTGCTCGCGAGAGACAATCAGAATAAGAGTCTTGAAGTGCTTTTTGGATCACTTTGAGTTTCCAAGCGGCTTGACTGACGGTTTCTCTACCAGTGACGACTTTCTGTAACAGCTCATGGGCATAGCAAACACTTTGCTGATTGAAGGCTCTAATGCAATCAGTCTGGGTCAAAATAGCGAGGGTTGGAAGTATATTGCAGTTGATATCGATCAATGTGCCGTCCCGGAAATGGATCGCCTGATCCTTTGCTAGCTCTACCATATTATATATTTCTATTCCAAAAAATCATACAAAATTCAGATACGAGGTCATTACGCCTATCGGCTTCTGTCACTGCCGATGCTGAACAGATAAAAGAGAGAAAAATAACGAAAATAGCGAGTTTCATGGATTTGCTGATTTGTTGGCGTGATGAAACAATCCAATTTTATAGCACTGAGTGAACAATATAATTTTTAGACAAGTGAAGTTAAGGGTTCTTGAGCTATATCTGTAATTACAGAAATGCGTGAGAAAATTGCTTGAGTCTGATTTGAAGTAAGAAAAATCTGAACTGGTCCTTCGATAATTGGGTCTTTAATGCCAAGCAGACAAAGTCTGAAAGCTATAAAGGACAGATTAAAGAGAAGAGACTTGAGAAACAGCTTATGTATCATTTCTATGATACAACTTTCAAAAAGTCCGAAAACACAGTGATCGAGATTGGCAGCCAAATATTTCGCAGAGTGGTTTTGCATTATCTAAACAGATTCTTCATTATTAGATTTTAGAAATGTTCGGATAGAGAGTTTTACAGTTTCGAGTGAAAGAATTGATTGCCAGTCTTAACACATGTGAAAGGTCTTTCTGATTTTGAAAGCTAAATGGCGTTTTATTCATTTGACAATCAGGAAACTGGGGTATGAGTCAGAGATCTCCCCAAAATCATTTTGTAAGAGGGTTAGCAAACGCTGGTGTTAGCGACAAACTAACTTAATTAGATAATAGAAAACCTCTTGAGATACTCGAAGCATTCGAGTTATAAGAAATAGAAGAGCACAGATATTAAAATACTTGAAGATAGAGGTCGAAAGTTTTCTAACTAATCCATTAGTCCATTTTAACAGAAGAGTAGAAATAGTTGCTTATCCTTTTTAGACTGTAAGAGCAATCCAAAATTTCTGATTCGCCTGAGAAACCGAAATATTGTTTAAGGTAAATTCAATTCCAATTCTGTTCAGTATTGACTGCCAAATAATTATTGAGCAAGCTCTTAATTTAATTGGAACAATAATTCGATTGGAATTCTGTTTATTGAGATTGATCTCTTGCGGACTCCACTTACTTTCCTTTGAAAATCAAATGTTCAGCCTTGCATTTCATGCTAAACCTGAACCATTTAGATCATGCCTCTCTCTCTTTTTTTTGTCTTCTCATCAACATTGAAATGATACATTAAAAAATCTGGATAATCGAGTATCAACTTTTCATTTCGAAGTATTCAGCTGCTTCTATGCTATTCCTCGACAAGAAAGACGAGAAATTTTAACGAACTATTCTTAACATCAACGTAATTACTAAAATGAGTAAGGGCAAAGTAATTACAAACATTAAAGATAGTGAATAATCAAGATATTATATGAAACCCTATTTTAATGTCACACTACCTTTAGGTACGCAGAAAGTCATTGCTTTATTAAAAACCAAAGCAAAGAAAACTGCAGTTGCAGCTGAAAATAACATTTACAGTACAGTTTAGGGTCTAAGAATTCTGCTGCAGTTGGACGAAGATTCGGATGGAATCACCGCACTAGAACTCTTTCGAGCTCGATTGCCTTATCTTAGGTTGACTTCAAAATACCACTTGGAAATTGTACATCTCAGAGAATAGAAATACACATCAATTAAATGTCAGCGCTGCTTTTTGAAAAATAATATGATTTTATTAACTACAAAGAGAACAATTTGCTTGTTATTAAATTTTATGGAATGCTTTTCCATGATGAATACTTGATAAAAAATTCAGGTCTTAACTATAAAAAACGTTTTTAATTTTAGGAATGAGTCTATGGCTTTGCAGAGTATAAGAAATTAATCAATTCATAAAAATACAAGAAGAATACTCGAGTATATGTACATTTAAATGAACACTGAAAACGAGATCCATTAAATTAACGTGGATCTTTAATTAAGCATTTAGTTCAGAAAGACAAGTCATCATCGTTTGATGGTGCAATTCTTTGAAAAATTGGAAGTCTGCTCATCTTATAGGCTTGAAGGTTGAGGCTTTCATCAAGGAGCTTCTCAACCGGTTCTTCACTTTTAATTGTGCTTGCTGCTTCAAGAGTTTTCATTACACTTGAATAGCTCCAATGTTGGAGCTGAGAGATTTGTTCCTTCTCACTATGTAAGAATTGGCATCGAGGGCCAAATCTGCAGTAGCCAGTCTTATGGAACTCGCGGCATTTGTTTGTTTTATATTTTGAAGGAACACAAGTTTTCTTCTTTAACTCATGAACTCCGTGAGCAAAAGAACATGTGTTGCCATAAGGGCAGACAAGGCCAAGCGAGTATGTTTTGCAGAGCTCAGTTTTTCTTTTCATTGCGTAATCGGCCTTTTGAGCGGTAGCTTTGTGCTTGAAGGCCTTGTAAGGACTGTCAGAATGGGAATCCAAGGTGGAGGCGCTTCCCACAGAGTCTCTATCAGATCCGTTGGATAGTGGTGAGTCTGAGCGCTTAGGGTATGAAGGAATGTCGTAATAAACCATTTGGTTGAAGGAAGGGATTTGGATGGTGATGAATGAGGTCATTTGGGATGGAAGGGATTGATTTGCTTGTGAAATTTGTAATGATTTGATTTATATTATTTGTGTTTGAAAATGATACGAGTTGATTAAATAGGCATGAAAATTGCCAGTAGCACTGTAGATAAACGCTTATCAGCTTATCAATGTCGAAAATAAAATGTCTTTATTCAAAAGTTAATTACTGCTGTTTTTTTAAATAAGTCATCTGATAAATTACTGTCGGATTGTCGTCAATGTAGCTCTTACACGATTCAGCGACAAGGTGGATATGCCAGATCCTCAAATTAATTAGGTTTCTATGCGAGAAACGATAGGTAGTCCATAGCTGGAGTGCTCAACAAGAATGCAAGGTAATTTCTGTGCTGAAAGTGTTGGAAATGAACAATTTCGCGATTCTATTGTGCACTGGAAAATTTTTTTAATTGTTTGTTAACAAACTTGCTGACAGAAAAGATAAAATTTAGTCAAAAAACCAATTATCCTGATTCACTGCTTGAATTTCATAAAAACAAATCAACCTATTATGCCAAATCACTGATGGAATTTGATTAGAATCAAT
>ENA-UOTZ01000833-UOTZ01000833.1-compost-metagenome-genome-assembly--contig:-NODE-833-length-24539-cov-12.629630_pt1 | contig 24539 bp, 27 predicted proteins | sample MGYA00238144_ERZ746983 | MGnify/ENA primary metagenome ERZ746983 (study PRJEB28759, sample SAMN06268863) | compost metagenome | isolation source: single cell | place: USA: California, Emeryville, Joint... | reverse complement strand
AAGCTCACTATGGTGAGAATTTCTTTGGCTTTAATAATGTTTTTGTGTTCTGGAAGCTCAAAGATGCTGCGTTCATTCAGAAAAGAATCATCATTTGTGTCGATGGTTTTGATCACGAATGTGTCTTTAGAGTCCTCTGTGTGAGCAATGAAGACTGGATAAAGATGGTCGTCGCCGAGAGATTTGATGATGTTGTATTGAGCAAGACTTCCAATTGAGTTGCAGCTAGAGTTGGTGGCAGGGGTATTTGTGTTTTGTTCAATGATGTCGATCATCTTGATTTTGATGTGCGGTTATTTTATTCAGGATTTGAATTAAGATTCGATAATTAATTGATTATAAATCAAAAGGCGACTCTATATATATGAATATGATAGATAAAATGGGAGTTAAAATCGATTATTGTCATCTTTAATTGAAAGACTCATGACTTCAACTTAGGCTCACGCTTTGGCTTTTCGCTGCGAAAGACTACGCTGATGAGGTAGTAGGCTCAAGAAAGAGTTTGTTGTTGTGAAATCTGTTTGAAAAAATTATAATAGTACCATTCATGATGCTTGATGGTTGGTATGAAAAAGTGTGAATCACCTAAAAGAAACTAAGTTGAGATGTCTAATACTACTATGCATCATCAATGACACATAACTGTTAGATATTCAGGCGTTTGGAGGTCGGACCTTCAATCTCTGTATAACACCCATTATAAAGTTTAATAATGGGGGATAAATAACTACTTCATAATCAAAAATTCAAAATTTATAGCTCACTTTCCACTCGATGAAGATTTCAAAATTGCTTAGAAGAGTTAACCAGGACACAGAATACCCATCCTAATTTGTTCAAACATATGAACACATTAGAGAATGAGATGAGTGAATTCCTTAAATTGCATTAACGTCGAGCCATTTTTTAAAAAAATGAATTAGGGTTAGTATAGATCGGATTGAAACTTCGAAAAATGATGACGATCACTGAAAAGAGATGCTAAATATTGAACTTTTTCCACATTGTCTCATTCTTTCTTAAAATATACTTTCACACCCGTAACGGCTAAGATTTAAATTCAAAGTTGGAAAGAATGTTAACAAAAATCATCACCAGTCTCTCGAAACTCAATCTTTCGCACCATAAAGCACACTCTTTCAATCTCACGTCCTGAAGCCAGCGTAGGTTATTCTCCTTTTGGTGATAGCTTTAAGGGCTAAACCAAACCCTTTCACAGCTGCAATGAGTTCATGCTTCATTTCAAGAAAGCAGGATAAAGATAGTTCATCCAACAGATCGACCAAAAGAGAGAGGGAAAAGGACCTTTTCCCTTATAGACGTCTAAGAGAGAAGGTAGCAATCGTGACAAGATTTCACCAGCGATCTGGGTCCATACAATATTCTTATTAATGCATTATGTCCAGGAACTACAATTATGTCAGCCTGCGGAAGCCACGCAAAAAAAGTAGGGCCGACAGGGAGGAGTTTTATGGACTTAGACGGAGTAGGTCAAACTGAAGAAGTCACTGGAGCTGCCTCAGATGATTCCTCCTTGGCGGTAGGATTGCCACTCCATGTTGATTAAGGTAGACATACTCAGGGGTTAACTCCTCATTAAATCTTTCATCACTTGTTGTATATTAACTATCATAATTTAAAAAGAATCTGAATTTACTTTATCTTAGATAACATATTCATTTCATATGACTTCGGACAAGAAGGAGAGCTTTCAATCAAAAAATGCTAATTTATATATTAACTTTCTAGGATAACGATTCTGAAATTAAAATTATCAATACCTGTTGATATCATTGACTAATACAATAAGGGTGGCATGAGACCACACTTCTTGATGGTATGCAACAAGATCAGTCGAACTAATTCCTTAACATTGCTCACATTTTGTATAGAGTCTTTGGAAAAGCGTGGATTTATCGCTTAAAGAGTCCAAAGACTGAGCAGGTTTTACAATTATCATTTTAGATCGCGATAAAGGCTATGAAAGAAATTTTACTTATCTCTTATGAAGTTGATAATCTGCAGTATTTCTGACAAACGTATTTTCATTCAAGAAAACTTGGTGGCAGAATGATCTTCTACTTTTTTTTCTTTTCTTTTCTTGAAAGATGTTCAGATCAGAGAGAGTACAATCTCTGCTTTATGAATCGCAACATTGACCTTGAGTCCAGTTAGCAATTCTTTTTATCTGACAAAATCGCCAAAGTTTATAAATAAATTGAAACGATACTCAATTTTTTGTAAGAAAGACAATGGCATTATACGGTGTAGGACTCGACGTGACCATTAAACGGATTCAACTTGAACTTAAACTGGAAACGAGCAGAAAAAGTGGCAAGAACATTCAAGAACTCCAGCGGATTTTCCTTTCTATGGACAAGAATGGAAATGGAAAACTTGACATCAAAGAGTTCGAGCTTGGCCTTGCCTCTTTTGGGTTCTTCCCGAAAAAAGTTGATTTGCAAGCACTATTAAAATACTACGACCTTGATAAAGACGGTCAGATCAGTTATTCAGAGTTCTTACAGGCGATGAGGTAATTCTATGCTGTTTCTATTCAATTTTCAATCTTTGTTTGGTTAGAGATCCTCTGAGTGAGAGAAGACAGAAACTCGTCGAAAAAGCTTACAAAAAGCTTGATCCTTCAGGAGCAGGAGCGGTTGATGTGAAAACATTCAGTATTAACACATTAATGCTTTTAACTGACATTCTAACAATTTCTCATTCAGTCGAAAACTTTGACACTAGTAAAGACACTCAAGTTCTCCTAAAAAGAAAATCCCGTGAGCAAACATTGGATGAAGTGCTTGCAAACATTCCTAGCGCATATTATGGAAAGATTACTCGAGATGACTTTTTCAACTACTACACAGATGTGAGCGTCTCCGTCCCTTCTGATGAAGGATTCTCAGCTCTTTTGGAGAATACTTGGAATATCAAAGAGGATGAGGAATCCACCATTAGTAAAGAAGAGATTAAGTCCATTATAAAGACTCTGAGGTTTAAGCTGATCCAACTTTCTAAGGGAAGTCAGGATGAGTTCTTATTGAGGAAGCTTTTCAAAGACTTTGACCTGAATAAATCTGGTTTCTTGACCCTAGATGAGCTCGAAGCAATGTTAATCAGAATGGAAACTCCAGTTCATGAGGCTCATCTTTCAGCAGTTTTCAACTACATTGATAAAAATAAGAGCGGCTATATCGAATTTGAAGAATTTGTTAACTTCATCGTCTATGACCCATTCCCATAATCGTGCAATGTTCATCTTACATACTCTGATTAAAAAAATGAGCTGATCGTTTACATTCTAAGAATACTAGCTACTGGATAAGCTTTATATTTTGATAACAAATTCATCTGGTAATGAACCCTGAATTTGCCATTAACCAATACAAAAGGTAGAAAATATTTCAGATATATTTTATCGATATTCAAAATGTATAGGAGAATTTTTGAGTGATTTAGTTGGCCATCACTTTCCTTCAATCTCGTTAGAAACTCAAGCCAAAATCTCAAAATTGCTCTTTGATCTTGATGGTCGTTTTTAAAACATACTTTATTAGTACGAATGGGGGAAAAAAAAGTATGACAGAATTAAAGAAAAGCCATGCAAATTCTGTCTTTATTTATGCAAATTATTTATCAGTTTAGCGGTTTAATTCAACTAATATCTTGAATTGTATGTATATATATATAACTGATTGAATAAAATATCTTGCGTTGTCGGCTGGCCATGGAAGAAAGCATCTATAACTTGATCCCTAAGGAATACGTTCCCCCTGCAAAGCAACCTCTGTACAAATCTAAATATTCTCCTCAGATACCACCTACCGGAAGCACATTTGGCCATCATACGACCTCTGTACCAAAAGTGATTTAGATCTCTCATTATTCGAGCTTAACCTCGACTCCCATAGGTCTCGAACATAGAAGGTTATCTTAATGAAGTTAGAGGTCCTCATACGAATAAAGGAGCAACTTTGACATTGGGAAAATTAAAGGGAACAGTCAAAAAAGACCCACAGACTTTTACAAAGAAAAACACTGGAACCATGGGCAAGACCTTGCCTCCACCTTCTCGTAAACACAGCTTATTAAGCCGAACTTAATAAGCATTCAACCAGAGGACTCCCAATTTAAGTATGACGAAACCCAAAGAAAGCCGGCAGTGCCAAAGAGAGATGAGAAGCCAATCATGGGACTTGTCTCAAACAAAAACTTTATTGTTGCGAATGCTGTAGAAAATATCCTCTCTCAGGCTAAAACATCAGAGCAACCTGTCGATTATCTGAAAAAAGAGGACTTTGGAAAGGTTCCGCGCTATCTTGAGAACGCCAAGGATAATATCAATAGAGAATACGAGCACATTCGAACATTACAGAAGATGGAAGAAGAACAAAGAGAGCGCGAGAAGTAGAACCTCATTTGCATCGATTGATATAATGACTGCATTTCAACAAAGGTTCATGATGAGTGATGAAGAGATTAAATTGCTTAGAGAAGGGTTGAAACGTAAATGGAATATGGTGAATAAGGAATATCAGCAGATCACTCACATCAGCGAGGTAAAGACCGTTGGATTAAAAAGGAGGTATGATCTTTTCAATGAAGATTTTGCATTATTCCTTACGCCTATTGATTAGAAAAGAAACCTGCGAGAAAGAACTCGCTCAACTCGAAAAAGACCTTGAAAAATTGAATAAACTCCACATTTTTGTTGATACAACTGCTTAATTGCACGAAGTAGTTATTTTGACGATTTTATTGGAAAGTTTCTTTCGAGATTATTAGAGGGATAAGGTAACAATAGCTCAATAAACTGGTCGGAGCTAGTTAAAGGTAGTAACTAAGTGAATATACTATATTCATTTTATCTATGTTTAAGTGTTGCTTTGGAAATTACTAAAAATTCTGTACTCGCTGAAAATTCTGTGCAGACATTTAGCTAAATCAACCCTCTTGCTTCAAGATCACAGTTTCACTTAAGAACTTTCCAAATTTTACATCGTTTTTTCATAGACTCAATTTTGGCTCTAAACATTATCGAATCAATCTATATGCTGAGAACGCGATCTGAATCTCGGGCTCAAAGGAGGCATTTTTGGTGATCAAAATAATAATGCTATCAATTTTTCAAGTCTGAACAATTCTGATTAAAAAAACAAGTTTTACTGGTCGTTCTAATTTTGACTCAGTCAGCATGAAATATTAATAGCTCTGATGCCTTCGCGCTTTAAGTCAGTTTTGATTATTTTTATATATATACAAACTAGTAAACAAATAAAAGAGAAAAACCTACCCAGAGCCTTCTATGGGAAACTCATTCATATTCCCAGTTCCTCACTGTGACTACACTCGAAAAACTCTGGAACCTTTTTTCCAAGCGATACCTGTCAAAGAAGAATATTACTCAAGCAAGAAAGATAAAACAAAAGTGATACACAGAACAATTCCTTCACTACTGATTAAAAGCTCAACCAAGAGCAAACATCTCATAATTTACCTTCATGGAAACAGTGAGGACCTTGGGAAGATGTATCCACGCTTGCTTAATTACTACGAGCAATTTCAGGTAATTTTGTTATTCTGTTATGAGATTCACCAACGTTCATAGATTGATATACTCGCTCCCGAGTATCCTGGCTATGGGATCTATAAAGATAGTGTTAGTGCAGAAAGAATGATTCGAGATGCTCAACATGTCGTTGATTATGCGACTCGATCAGATGGCCTGAATTACTCGGCCGAAAATGTAATCTTGATGGGAAGATCACTTGGTACTGGCGTCACAATTCAGCTTGCCGCCAGATGTCCCTATCTAAGGGGGATCATTCTCATATCTCCTTTTACTTCGATCAGGGATGTCGCAAAAAATGTAGCCGGATCGATTTCAAAGCTTATTATTCCAGACATTTTTCAAAGCCATGATATTATAAGCGAAGTAAGATTGCCTGTCCTCTTCATCCATGGACGAGAGGATGACTTAATCCCTTTCTCTCACTCAGTTAAATTATATGAGTCATGCGGCAGCAGCCAAAAGCGGTTAGAAATAAGAGACAACATGAGCCACAACAGATGCAGAGAAGAAAGAGATATTATTCAGCCGATAGAAAAGTTTTTAGCAGAGGAGTTACAGATTACGGACCTTCCATTTGCTTATATAAAGTCACGGAGTGTCGATTATAAGTTGACTGAAAAAATCAAGGAAAAGTCGCGAACTGGTCTGAGCTCAAAATACACCGACGAGTCGATGAGCCAGGATATTCTGATACATGAGAGCAAAGAAATTATAATGCAAAAAGGCATCTTACTGGAGACGGTGGAGACTAAAGAGAGAAAGCTTGATTTCCAATAAATCACACGTGTTCGTAAAGCGAACAGCTTATCATTTTTCATTTGCACAAAAGCCAACCAAATAATCCGAAAACAATTCTACTTCAATAGTTTTATAGATCATTAACTTTCTGAGTGTGAGTAATTTCAAAGGTTTTGCAAAATAACTCATCCAGATTTTTTTGACGCACGGAAATATTATTAACTATATATTATATATAACTATAAATATACATAACAACTGAACTTTTAAATAACAATGAGAAGGGCTCAAATATTGTGCCAAAAAGCCAATCAGTTTTTTGCAAAGGAGTGAACCTATTAAACATTATTGGAGTTATTGTATGATTTATGATAACCTGCTCCAGGAGGAATGTGGGCAGCCCTCGTTATTCCGTTCATTAAAAAAGGCCTTCTGATCAATCCAGAAAACTGACAACTGTTATTAACCCTTCTTGACTCAGCTAGACGATAACAATGATCGATCTCAGCTGGCAAGCATCTTCTTTGATCAGTTGTGAAAAAGATGAGTGATACAACTTCCGAGGCAGGACTAAGACATGATGATATATTGTGAAATAGAAGATCGACACAGTTGTAATTTTCAAATTGAATGAATCTTCTATTTTCCAAGGGTCGTAAATTGCATAACCATACACCAATATTCTCGTAGGAAAAAAATTTTCATTAATTGCAAAAAATTTTCTCTTCATTATTTGTTTTTTCTTTTAGACTTCACTCAAGTGAGGATTTCTTAAAAATATGTAATATTAAACTCTTTAGTTTGTCTAGAACACAGAAAAAATTTAATTTGACTCATTGGAGATAAAAATTAATTTTGAACATAATCTATAATAATTGATTTATTATTTTGAAATTTTCTGAAGGAGAATTGGAGCCCAGCTCTAACGAGAATGTAGATGATAAAAGTCATTATTAAACAGGAAAAATGGTTCAAAAACTCTTCGTTTTTGAGACTCTTAAACCCATCATCCTAGTTTCTCAAGAAGAAGCTGCTTCCTTGAACGAGTTTCATGGACCTTTTATATTCCTAACTTTATTATGAAGTCTGCATTCTGACGATTTTGCGCATCTTTCTCAGAGCAATTACCAAGGTAATAGATTCTTCAGCATCAGTATTGGTATCGAACAATGTCTAAACTTGATTAAGCATCTAGTAACTAATTTTCATTATCATTTTAATTGAAGCATATATGTAAATAAAAGCTCAATTCAAATAATAAATAACAACTGAGTCATACAACACTACTAAAAATAGAATTGTTGCAGATATGACTGAACAATTTTGTAGAAGAGCTAGTAAACCCGTTAGTATAGCTCGAAAAATTGCAATAATGATAATGGGCTTATAGAAATTTAGATACTTGCAAAATCAATTGCTACTGATGGAATTGAAAGAGAAAGACATAGAATGGAAATTTCTTATTTCAAAGTCCTCACTCATCAAAGCTGTTTAATAGTTTGGACTAGTAAATTAGTAACAAATACTATTGGTACTAATTTTTCATTTTTGTGTTTGACCAACAAAAACACTAGAATCATGGTAATACTTTTAAACTAAAAAGGATGTAATTAAAGTAACCTTTCAAAAAAAGTCTTTTCAAGATTTTCAAACATTTACTTTTGCTTTTCATTACAAAGTGTTCTAAATTGCAAGAATTCCATAGTAGAAGAAAACGAAAAAATTGCTGTGTCAATGAGCAAACCCAGATATAGATACACAAAAACTACGAACTGAGTATTATTGTTGTTAGCAATTTCAAGAGTTCTTACATAATGAAAAAATAAACCTTTATGTAAGGAAATTATGCTTATTCCAAGGTTTCTTCCGATCCAATATAAATGATAGAGGAAAACATCTTATGGAGCTTCCATAACTCGGATTAGATGTCCTTCACTGCATTTTGTTTGGAATAAAACACGATACGAAGTTCTCATTCAGTAGTCAATAACAGCTTGTATCAAAAGATTAAGTGACAAATAAAACAATCAAGCTTTTAATACGCAAATAAATCTTCAAACAACAATGGGAACTGTTTGTTCAAAAACACCTAAACAAAGCCAGTAAAGTTCTCAGAGACATTGTAATTCAACTGATCTAGACCCAAAGCATTATCCAAAGCAGCTACATACCAGCTTACAGGAGAACTGAAATTTTTTGTGAAAATATCAAACATAAAAGCAAGAAATTTGCCCAAAGTAACAAAAAGAAAATCGTTTTGCTCATTTTAATAATTGTCTTCTTCGCAAACAGGATTGTCATCACGCTATCATTCAATTAGCAGGCGAAAAAGAGCTCAGGACACCTCCAATTATAGGAAAACTCAGAGATTATTTGGTAACTCGAAAATTTATCAATTGTTGCAGTGACAAAAAAACGAGCATAGTGGTCGTACAAAGATGAATGTGAATTCGTCATCGATAGTAGCAAGCTTCAAACTGCGAGAACCACAATTGTAAATTTTCAATATTACAATGATTCATACTCCTTTCAGTCGCTAGTAGATATAGAGAATCGAGTTCTATGTAGCGCAGCAATCAATTTCGTCAACAGTATTAGAGGTCCTGCCCACCATGATATAGCATTAAGCAGAAATTCAGTAATTTTGACCGAAACGAATAAGAACATCTAAGCGGTTTCCCTAGAAAAACACGGATTCACGGGTATCTTTTGATCTAAAGCTGTCCCAAGGAGTCAACATGAATGCTCGTGCACTATATATTAAATGCGTTCTGGCAGAAAATTTGAAAGAAAAAGAATATAACTTTTCTCTCAAAATGTTTGGAACAGCGAAGGATTTCTATAGCGAACATTCGAGCAACATTAAAAATCCTCTTTTTAAGATCCCAAAAGACGAAGCACCTGAAAATTACACTGCAAAAGATTTTGATGAAGGAAAGGTTATAAAAACCAAGAACTATTTCTCAGGAACAGGTGAGAATACGAACCCAAAGAAGTCAGAAATTCCGAACAATCTTCAGTCTCCTCAGTCCCATCCAAATACTCTTAATAAAAACAGGAGTTTAATCGGAGAAACTTCGGTCATAAAAACTGTTAGGGTATCAACAGAAATATCAAAAAGAGTGCCTGAAGATCCTGATATTTCACCAGAACGAAAGATACCTTCAACCAATAAGGATTGTTTGAATGACGACCTCATTTCTCCAGACAGAATTGATGTTTTGTCAAAACGAGAGCTTATTTGGCAGTATCAAGTGACTGACAAAGACGTCCCTTCAGTTGAAGTACCATCCATACTCAGGCAAAGTTTTCACTCATTTTTTACAAATGCAGATGCAGATATCAGGAGGTGATTTCAGCACGAATAGCATACAATTCTTTCTATGGTCAGTCAAAAACCCCGAAGGGCAAGCACAACCAGATACCATCTTTATTGATCATAAGCTTGCTGGTGAATGTTATATAAGCTTGAACAAAATCTACTCGGAGTTGATGAACACTGTAATTATCATCTACAAAAAAATTCCCAGTTTGATGGCTTTTCGATTTTAGGAAGGTCACGAGAACGAGAGCAGCGATCATAAACTCAAGAAAAGATTTAAGATTTCCGAAAAATTGTGGAATCATGGTCTTTACGTTGGGACGGTACATTCAATTGTTGAAAGATGCAGGAATTTAGAAACATTTTGAATTGATCTAGATTGAAGGGGAATTGCTATTTGAGTATAGTCCTTTCTACCGGCAAATGATCTGTGGAGTTAATACTGAAACTGGGGTTCATCCAGCCACTACCGTTGTTGTTCATAAAGAAAGAAAATCATTTGTCGACATTTTCAAAGGGACTCTCAATAAAGAGATAAAAGCTTTGTGCCAACTAAGAACCACTCTCGTTGAGAACGTATTCAGGCTGTCTGATATTAAAAGCCAGAATGTAACAAATCTCATATCACTTGAAATTGAATATGATAACACTACGAACATTAAAGAAAAACCCAAGAAAGCTAATCGATGACATCGCTCACACTCTCGTTAAAATTCTTGAGATTTTGAAAAAATCTCAAAAAGTATTTCCCGAGTTTTTTACATATGCTAACAGCATAAAACCCTAGGAATCGATGGTTTCGTTTATTTATAACAATATTGAAGATCTATTGAATAGTCAGAAAATATTAATTGATCTGGCGAAGCACTTCATTGAGCAATGCGATCAGGTCCCTCTGAGCCTAAGGTCACTCTACTACGAATGTCTCACTGCGGTCATTCTGCGAGGAGAGCTTGAATTAAATTTAATGGGTTACGACCAAGAGAGCTCTATTCCTCTAATGGAAAGTGCTTCCAAAGCAATCCTCAAGAAAAACCAGAAGTTGGGTTCTTCTAACCCTGACATGAAGAATATGAAACAAAAAATTAAGGTAGCCACGAGCTACCAAACCTTCCTTTATCAAACACTCGAAAAAGTTCTGAATACTCTCAATCAAAAGGGGCTGATAGATAAGGAAAAAATTTTTGTGGAAATTTTCTGCGCTGTGGCTTACTTTAGAATCCCTGAATTCAGGAATAAACTGCTAGCTTGTGTTGATTCTGCTCACAACGAAGGTGTTGAGCTTACAGAATTGAGGGGTGCAGATTGGCTTCTAGATACTCGAACAAGTAGCATAAAACCGAACAATCAGCTTACTCCGCTTTTTGACTGGGATAGAAACTTTTACATCTATCTTAAGGTACTTCGTTGACTCCAGAGTTTTGATGATCTAACTTTTTCGTTTTTCCGTGTATTAGGGCACGCCTAAAGGAGATCAAAATGCCGAGATGCTGAAAAATCTGCTCAACGATACCAAGTGGCAAAAGCGCTTTTCTAAGAGAGGAATTGCATATTATTTCTTCTTAAATGAGTGGACAAAGCACGTCGTCAAGACAGTTGTAATCAAAGACAATGTACCTTGGAATGATTTACCCGGCTACAATGTGCTTATTAAAAATTTTCTGATCGAACTCAAGAAGCGTGATACGAAAAGATTTCCGGAGGCTCTGATAGATGCATCAGTGACTCTCTTGCGCAATGAAAAGCTGCTGAGTTTTTTTATTTCAATCATATACAACAAAACAAACATCTACGAGAGTGCCGATGTCTTTGCTGTGTTCGAACTAGTCAACACTTGGCTTAAAGCCATTCAGAACTATCAAAAGACTCTTCCGTCAAACTTTGACTATCCCCTCTTCTTTAAGGGGATGTTTATTGTTCTTGAAGGAGAGCACGCTATTAACATTGCCAAAGCACTTTGGGTAATGTATAACAATTTCAATTTGATCTCTGGTAAGGTCCCTTTTGAGTAATCTGCCTAATTTCTTTTCCTGAAGCCGATCGAGCACAACATTTCTGTGATTTTATTTTCGGTGAGCGGTTTTTCAGACTTTTTTTGCATTGGAGCTATAACGTTCGCCAAGTTTTCCACCACTTTCTCATATATCGTCTGTATCACCTAAACCGTTCTTTAGTATCCACCATCAAAAATACTGAGTAAAAATGATTCCTATTGTTAAGCGCTTAATGATCTTGGCGTATTTTAATAGTGATATCAGACTTGAGCTGCAGTTGTCTAATCAAAAAAAGAACGATTATACAAAAATACAACGTAACCTGCTCATCAACGATTATATAAAAAATGAATATTCCCGGTATATGACAATCCTTGAAAACGCAAGGAGCAAAATGCTTACAACGTCTAACCGAGAGTTGATGGATCTGAGAGTGAGAGGACGTAGTGCTAAGTTTACTCGATTAATGGTCCAAACTTCTGCAAATCTCTTGAAGAATGTGACGTCAAATTTACGGCGCAATTCATTTTCATACTCAGTCAAATCCATGAATCAATTACCCGAAGATAGCAAACCACAAAGCAGTGAATCAATTGTTGTTGCAAATATCGACAAATTCGATCCATCAGTGAATAAACGAAATAATGCTGGGTCAGGAGACGCTCAGGCAAGACCTGATGATATGAGGCGGCAAAACTTGATTCAATTAGACAAAGAGAGAGATCTTGAAATAGTAAGCAAGGGCACACCAAAAAAGCAGCAAGACGGCCCTCCTGGTAAAAAGCAAGCACAGAGAGTCGTTCACAGAAAATTTATTTACTATGATCAGACGGGTAATTCATGAGTCTATTTCCATCTCTCTGATTGTTTTCTGTAGCGAAAAAATACACCGAAATTCCAAAAGAATTGCTAGTATATCTGAATAGAGGATACAATGAATTCGAAGAGACCAAAAAAGCTTACTTACGCTGGTTTCAAGAACTTAATTTAAAACTTGCCGGCAAAACCGAAGAAGAAAAGAAAAAGATACTAGCGAATCCTCCTATTCCAGATCTGGTGGTTAAGGTCCCGCTTGATGAAGGCGAATCCGATGCGATTCAACCTGAAGATTGGTGATTTTATTAGAAAAAAAAATAAATCAGAATAATTACATTGTTTATTTTGTAAGGGCTAGTTGAATTTTATTTTTTTTTAATATAAATATAATGCATTCTAGCACCAAGGTCGCTGAAAGAGTTAGATGATGTGTGTTGCTTTTTTTACTTTTGTTCTCACTAACAACTAAATTTCTATTTGTATACAAAGCAAAGCTTTTTGCACTGTATATATGTGCATGCTTAAGTTTTAATAGGTAGGATATGATGAATATTATTTTGACTGGCTAAAAGTTTAATAACTAAATTTTGTCAAAGTGGGCATAAACCTGAATTTTATTCACTTTTAGTACAGCAAATATACCTTTACCGTCTTAATTGATCGTGAACTGTGACTCTATCTTGAATGAGAAATTGATTGTCAGATAATGATATCAACAAATAAAGTGTCACAGAATAGCTCTTATAGAAAATATCTATGAATATAAATGGGAGAGTTTTTAAACAACAGGGAGAATAAACAATCTGAAAAGTCATAAAAATGATGATAAAAATCAAACTTTAGCTCTAGGCTGTTTTTAGTTAGGAATCTCGTAGTTGGCTTGAAGGACGAGAGCCTTGGTCACAAGCTCCCCCTCATGGCTAGATTTGTGTATTGAAGGTAGAATAATAATGCACTCTTCTTTGTTCTTAATAAACCCATCCAGAGGCTCGTGCTTTACTGAATTGTAAATCACCTTTGAGCCTATCTGTTTGTAATTCACCATTAGCGGAGGATCACTAATATAAAAACAGAGGATTAGCTCGCTCATTTTTTGCAGGAATAGTTGAATTTGCTTGTTTGTTTCCTGTGAACAACTTCCCAGCTTCAGATGGGTTTGAATCTCTCCTACAATTTCATCAAGCACGCCCTGCGGAAAGCATTGTTTCTGAATGTTTCTCCAGGTCGATTGGCTTGACTTGCGAAGCACATTCATTATGGGACCGTCGATGTGATTCAAGCATATTGTTTTCTTTATCAGGTTTTCTGATGGACTGAAATAATTTTGGACAGTTTCAGATAGCTTTTGAAAAGAGATTGCATAGAAGAGAATAATACCTTTCATGTTGAGCTCCGGACAGAGCAAATCAAAAAAGGTATCCTCACACTCATATTTGTAAAACTCAGAAATAGATATAACCAACTCATTCAGCATAGGAAAGCTTGAACTTGTATTTGCAAACCCAGGAATCATTTGTCTGAGTGAGGACTGCAAACTCATGACTTCCTCCTGCAATTGTTTATTTTCTTTAAGAATGTTTTCTTTTTCTTTTTTCAGATTGCTAAATTTCGTCATCATCACCTTGAGCTTAGATTTTGTTTCTTTAAGTTCTTCTTTTATGTTTTTCGTGGAACGATCGTCATTACCAGAATCAAAAGAGTTGTCTCTCGAATGATTTTCTTTATTACTGCCCTCTGTACTTGCGGCATTCAAACGGTCGTTCTTGTTAAATTGTACACGTGTTGGTAAAATCTCCTCAGATGACTCTAGTGAAACCTTAGAATATCCTCCTTCGTCTAATTGAACGATCTTTTTCAAAAAACCTGGCTTGCCACCAAACATGCCCAGTCAGTTTGTCAGCACTCACTCTACTTGAACTAATTTATCCAATATTTCTGTTTAAATTCTAACGATGAAATCTCGATCAAAATAGTTTTGAAATTATATGAGCACTTGAAGGCAACGAATGCTATGGTGTCTTTTCTGACTTGAAAGTCCCTCTTTCCTGATGTGCTGTCTTTTCTTCGAAATTGAAAAGCATCGTTTCATGGTTGACAATTTATTGGATTTGCCTGAGAAATTAGATTCCATATCATTCACATGAAATTGATGGGTACATTTGCCTAAATGAAAAGTTTTCAAGAAGGCTTTGGGAAATTAGCAGGGTCTAGAAATTAGTAGACAGACATTAATTCGAAGGCAGGCACATTATAAGACATAGCAGAGCGAATGCTTTCGTGACTTTTTACGAACATAAAATCAATGAAATTTCAGATGCATTAACAAAAATACATTCTGATAATTTTATTTATTGGATTCAAACATCTCCCATCCGATAACATTTTCTATCTTTTGTACTAAGGATTAGCCTAGCAAAAATCTCCAAACATATTTCGTGAGATTTATCCCTTAAGTTTTTTTGTTCTTGAAACTTTCGAGCTCATTCTCTAACTCCATCCATGGTACATATTTTCCCTACAAAAAGTTAAATATTGCAAGCAAAGTGATGGCTAATTTTACTGTGTTTATGTCCTTGATCATTAGCTGATTCTCATGCGCTTGACTTTCGATTATATTTTCATGCCCCTCTTCGCTCACACTGATATGTTTGCGTTGCTCAGATTTCGAAATTGCTTTGGATCTCAAGATGTTTGGATCTAACTGCTCGGGTATAGGATAATTCAAATCGAAAGTGCTTTGATTATATAGTTTCTTTTTATTTTTGTCAGAGAAAATCTTCAATGTCTGCATATCGTCAGCAAAAATTCTCTTTTTATCTCTTATCGGACTCGTGTATGGACTCTTATCGACATCCCCTTGAAATTCTTCAGAGTGCAGTTTTCCTCTCGCCAGAGCACCTCTTGTACCATCGAAAGTTAAAGAATTTTTCTCAATCATGTTGCCTTTTAATGGGTCCATGGTCCTAGTTTTGTCTACTCGTCGAGGAAATTCTTTACTAGGAGTCTCCTGGTCGTCCTCAGAACTCTCCGGCAAATCTCCAAGTCCTTCAAAAATCATTTTTCTTCTATTAATAGGAATCTTTGAATCTGATTTGCGCTGGAAGAGTTTTCTGCTGCTTGTTCCGCCAGAAACTCCTTTAAACTCTTCCTCCATCCCTTTCTTCGATCCTTTAAATTCTAGAGCAGGAATGTCTGGTAGTCCCATTAACCGATGCAGTTCTACTTCGGCTTTTTTCTCTTTCGAAGGTTCGCCTGATTTAGCATTTCTGAGCTCTAATTTATTAAAGTCAAAGTTTCCACCACCAGCTTTGCTCCCATCGTTTATTGGAGTATTTCCACTTGGAAAACCAAAGCAAGATCCTCTCCTAAAATCAACACTCGGCCTTGTCGAGAATCTATTTTGGTTTCTTGTAACTACTTGATTATAAATGAAAGGATTGATCTTTTTGAGTGTATCTGCAAGAGATCCAATCTGTTCATAGTTTTCCATGAATTCGAGGCCTTCTTGCTCTGATATAAGTTTTTTATCGCTGAAAATTTTAATTTTTTCTTTCTTCTTTTTTTCTGCCCTTCTCTTAAAAGGTTCTTTTATGTTGATGATTCTTTCCTTTTTAAGCTTATGGAAAAGTAAGTTCTCTTTGTTTAGCTTCAGTATATCCAACGACTTCAGCATTTCAAAAGTGGTTTTGGGTGACGGAAGTTTATTTTTATGCTCTTTGAGCAGACTATTCTCGTTCGAGAAGTTAAAGAATTTTAGATATTTCACCAAGTAAGCTCGCAAGTTGATTTTTCTAGGCATATTGTAACGGAAGAGCGCGTTTCTGACATGCTGAATTTGCTCCGCTCCGAGGATTGCAAGAGCTTTGGGGTTCGTAACGTTTAAAAGACCTCCTTTCTTTCCAGGTGAATTGGGCTGAGAGGACGCACTCATTTTCTCTATCAGCTTGAGATTTTTGATAAATAATGATATTTCATCAGTCTGATCTTCAAGTTTTTCAGTCTTTGAGATTTCGCAATTGTGAATTATTATGAAACTGTCCTCGACGAATTTGTTGAACATCTTTTTTTTATTTTTGGGAAACAAGTGAGAGTCAGCGATTGTATGTCATAAGAAAATTAATTTCTTTACCATTGTTCTCTTAGATAGTTCATCCATATATGGTTGATCTTCCTTCGGAAAAGCACTCACATACTTGCCATAGTCAAAAATATCCATAGCAATTGGAGGTTGAGCGGGATCGAATTCAATCGGTCCGGGCTTGAAGAAGTCATAATAATTATTGATTATCATTAATATGAACACGCTGAAGTTCTGCCTTGTTTTGAGCGCGAGTTCTGGCCAATTTATCTAAAAAAGAAAAAAGGAAAAGAGATTTCTCTAATTAAATTTATAGAGAAAACAATTTCTTGCCTCTTTGTTCGAAGTAGAGTTTTCGATAGGTTTCAGAAGCGCATCCATCTTTGAAAAGAGATACTCTTTTGGGACTCTCGGCAGCAAAAACCTCTCCTCACCAATGATTTTATCTTCATCCAAATCGACGATTATTTTGTCTTTTGTATCTAAATTTTCCAGGATCTAAAGAAAATTCAAGTTATTTGTTTCAACTCCAGATCGTCATTTTTTTTTACGAATTTCTTGTATTTGCGATGAATTCCTACAATATAAGGCATCATAGCATGGAGAGTCTCCCACATAATGATCGGCATGTAGGGCACATAGATACAGCACCAACTCCTAAGTTTAGAAACTGATTACGAGAGGGAAAGAGGAGAGTTAGTCTCTCTTACAATGGAGAAATCAATAGTAGAATTGCTTCTGTTAAATTTGCAATTTCACCCGGCTCAGAAGAAAATATAATGATTTGGCGCTCCAATATCACATGCTTAATCATTCTCACGATATTTATAAGTGATAATTGCTTGAAAAGAGTCTTGAATGAAAACCCAGCGAGATTTATCCCCATTGTTTTATTCACACGATATCTTGCAAACTCCTCATGTTTATCCTCATAAAGTTTGAGAAGTACAGTTTCTGTTGACTCGTTCGTAACTTCCATCAGTGAAAAGATTGCAGAAAGATAAAATTCAAGAAGGTGAGTCTCTCTGATGCTAAACTCTTCTGCCGGCGGATCATTTTTACTTTTGTCTGTACTTTTTTTTCCTTGAATTGTTGTTTCACATACTGCCAGAAATTTCACTTCCCAAGCTGAATCAATACTTTCTTCTCCTTCTTGATGCATCATCTCATCAAATTTTGAAAAATATGATAATGGTAGATTCACAATTCTCTCGATTTGATGATTTCGTTTCACCTTAATGAGCTCTTGATAGAAATAACGGAGGATCTGTTTCTGAGTTTCGAATATCGGAACATATGAAATAAGAGAGATTGCTTTTGGAACGTAAATCATCATATAGTTGTCATCCAAACTCAGCGAATTATTTGCTATGCTTTTCAGAGAAACTCTCGGAAGCTAAATTTGATAGTGTTATTATCCGCCACGGTGCAGCAAAAATGATTACAAATGAGGATTTCTGGGGTTTTTTATTCTTGAGTAAGGGGTCTGCCCGAATATAGCGTTTTTCCTTTAGAATTTGCATGATGTTAAAGCATTCGAGTATTATTGAGGCTTTACCATACATGAAACAACAATGAAGTGCAGTAGCGCTTTACGTTATTCTGGTCAGTCATGACAAAATGCTGATGCAACTGGTCTTTATCTGCTATTGTTTGTCCTTGTGTGATTGGCTCAGGTTTTGCACCACTCAAATAAGAAGTCATTTCGCTGTTTTCGTTTAGCAAATTTAAATTCTCATCAAATATCCTGATTCCCTCTGGAAAGCACCACTATAGATTGAAGTCAGCCCAATAGTTGTTAATATGCGAATGTACGAGACCAAAATTTTCGAGGTAAGGTGGGATTTTTTCCAGGTTAATTTCGGGGTAGCAATCAAGGAACTTCGGCTGAAGATCGTTATTGATAATGCGCTCGTATATGAGATCTATCGCAGAATAGATTAGATTGAATTAGGCGGTTTCTTACTATCTTTTTCGATCTCAAAACCCATCACAATGATGTTGGATATCAGTCTGAAATTTATGTCAGGGAGCTCTTGCTTATTTTCCATTAGTAAGATTTCTCTAAATAAATAATTTTTTTGAATATATCAGTGTCTGATTCAAATCATAAAATTATTGCATGTATCAAAGTTGATAAGTTTATTTCTTAATTTCAACCTGGTTTGTTATAAGTTCTAAGGATCCAGAAACATCGAGCAGTCGTATTGGTTAATATAGGGCAGTTCTTCAATTCTAACTCCAGTTTCCGTGCCTCTTCCAGTGTTAATTGTTTTCCTCACAAGCTATTCGCTGAGCAAAACTACTACTACTTCTGCTGCTGCTAAAACAATAAGTATTATTTCATTGAGTAGAATTTTTTCAAGAATTTACTGTTGAATATAACAATTGAACTGGGTATATGCAAATTGAATTCTCACTTTGTGACTGTTAAAGAATGGAATCTACAACTTTCGCCCAAAGCAATCCTCAGCCAGAAATCTTATTTATGCGAGTGAGTTGTGCAAGCGTATGATTACTAGCAAGAGCCACAGCAAATACGGGTTCACTGCTCTAATCCATTCTTATTAATTTGATGAAAACAGTATCAAAATAATTCCTACGGTATCACTTTCTCAATGTCACCCCATTTGTTCTACAATTGTATGTTAAATTATGTAACCTAATTTTAGAAATCCCTTTGAGGCAAAGGCTTTGCTGAGTTAAGGAATATCTGACATTACCTGAACCAAAAAGCGTGGTTGACATTTTTCTCAATTCTCTTTCTTGATATTTCTTTAAAAATGGACACGAAAATTGATGGTTTTGAAGTTTCTCAATATCAAACTGAATAATTTTTTGTTGACGCTGCCGTTGAAGGCGACGAGATAGCGTTTTTGAAATTCTTTTTTCTCAATTAATGTGTTTGCTCACTGTAAGTATAAATAAAATAAAAAGTGTAGAGAAGTCGTCGTCAAAAAGCTAAGGAGAGTGAAAAATGCAAGACCGTACCTTGGAACTTAAGAAAGTACTCTCAATCTTCAAAAAAAAGTGATACGAAACCTATCTCTAGCATTCAACTGAGACTGCTGTCGTGGAAGAAGTCAGTGCCGGAGAATTAGGAGATAAATTTTCAAGGAAAGTTCAATTCGTTCAAGAGGCTTTAGGCACGGTCAAAGTAAACAATGAAAGAATAGCAACTTTGAAGAAACAATACGCTGACACAACACAAAACAAAACAGAGCAGAGTAAAGACTATTTAGGTGAAATCGAAGAGTAATACTCTTAATAGAGGTAACTTCCGAACTTGGAGGAATTATCACAGAAAATAATGTCATCTTGGAAAAAGTAAAAGATCAAATGAAGATTTTATTCGACGAAGTTGAAAAAGCCAAAAAAAACGCCCCTGTATTCAAAGTTAATTTATCTCTCGGTCTAATTCCTCACAGGGAGAACCTGAAACGAGAATGAAAGGAATGACATATCAAGCTCTAACAACTAAATTCCAAGAAATACTGAAAGAAACACAAAAAATTCAAGTTGAATTCAGAACAACAGTCAAAGAAAAAGTTGGAAGACAGGCTAAAATAGTCGACTCTAACATAACTGACCAACAAATTGATGAGCTTTGTGATGATCCTGAGGTATGAGTGAATACTCTATTATAAGAAAAATCAATGTTTTTCTTTCTGTGACAAATAGGGAGCTGCAAAGATTTTAAAGGAGCGAATGGTTGGACAAGCTCCTATGAGACTTCAGAATATGGTGTCAGATATTCAAGATAAATATCGTGATATTAAAAAGCTTGAACAGGTAGTTGCCTTGGAGGTTGTTAAAACTAAGATTCCTTGTTAGAGTGTCAATATGGTGCATCAGATGTTCGTTGATATGGCTCTCTTGGTTCACCATCAAGGTGAAATGATCGACAACATTGAAATAAATATTGGTGCTGCAAATAACTACGTCGAGAAAGCGAACGTAAAACTCAATAAAGCCAAGAAGAGTCATATGTCGGCACGAAAGGTAAATTAAAATTCATTGGGAACTTTTATACTTACACTATATTTTTACGAAGAAAATGTGCTTCATTCTGCTCTGCTTAGCTATTATTCTCTTTATTATACTGATGGCAATATTCGTTCGATAACAAATATAATCAAACATACGTGCATATATCCTGAACCGGTTTTTTTTTTTTCCTACATAAATTATCTTTTTGTTCTACATTCATTGTTTGTTGGTGAGGCTCTATAGATCTTATTGAGACGATGGAGTTATGGCAATTGGCATATCTTCTTGTGCGTTGTACATACACAGCTTCGAATTCTGAATCAATAATTCCCCACACAAACATTTTAACAAAATGGCTTGCTCATCACTCCTGTGAAATTCATACTTTAACATCTACCTGTATAGTTTAGGTTAAATGGATTGAGAGATCATATTCTTAACATGAGATCTTGGTTTAAATCATATGATGAAAGTATTTGATTTAATGCTTGTGTTTTAGACCGGTAGTTAGATTTTGAGAGCCAGACTTGCTATATCATAGATTTCCTTAATAATCCTCGAGCTTCATCAAGAAAATATTTATCGCACAATGATATTATTACTTTAAAGAGCAGACTATCAAAAAAATTTAATTTTTCAGCTGTGTTTCTTATTGTCGACCACTCTCCATAGTTTATATAAGCTTTCGAACTGATATTTTAGATTTGGATTGCTAAAAAGCAACGAATATAGAAATAAATTTTATTGATGGAGCCGCAAACATCGCGCTTCGTGAATGAAGCCTTTGCAAACGACCCTTTGTTAACCAACCCTGAAGCAACCTCAAAAGCGTTAAATCCAAAACTTCTTTCGATACCAGATCTTCTGAACTACATGTAACTTATTTTTCAAGGCGCAAAACTTATGAGAATGATTTCCTTTAGCAATTTGCTAGAATCTCACGTGAAGAAATGCCAGAAGGCCAAAGAGTTTATCGGTAAAGCCTCCAAATTAGTGGATGCTTGACAATATAACAGAAGCTGAAGCTGCCAATATGAAAGTCGCAGAGCTAAAGAGTGAGGTTGTTGCGAAAAAGAAACACGACCTGCAGCAAAAACAAAACGAAGAGGTATCACTCACGAGAGCTCATGTTTTGAAATGAATTTTTTTTTTTCAGAAATCGGAAATAGAAGAAAGTCACAAGATTGACCTCAACAATTTTAATGAGTTTTGGACTAAGAAGCTGAGTGAATTTGAAGCAGAAGCTGAAAATGTGAAATCACAAATGGAAGCAAAATATCAGCAAGATATTTTAAAAATGGCTGAAGAGATTCGAGAAAATGTTCCTTTAAGACCAAGAAGCACACCTCAAATGTTAAATTATCGAAAAATACTTGAACATTTAGCAAAGCAGGGAGAATTTGCAGAAGCTCATCGGATAAAAAAACTTTTAGAAGAACTGGAAGCGAGAGAGAGAGATTTAGCAGTTGCAGCTAGGGAAAACAAAATTAATTCATTTGCAAATCAGATGAGCCAGCGACATTCCGCTGAAATGGCTGCGCTGCAGAAGAGAATAGATACTGGGCGAGCAGAGCTTCTGAAAGCTAAGAAATTGGAAGCCGAAAAGTAATTTTCTCTTGCGTCATTTATATAAATTGGAAAAAACAAACCTAGGCTTGAGCATAAGTATCGCAACATAAAGAAAGAAGTAGAACTTATCCATCAGCATGAAAACTCAAAATTTGATATTGCTTATCGGAACTACAGTATATATTTTTGTCAATTATGAGATATCTCATTTGATGCTGCGATTAGTTCCGAAAATGACCATTCAGATATCTCCAGAAATCAAAGGGATTAAAAGTATTGCAGCAATTCATGAGTATAGTTCAATTCTAGGGAACACCACAGATCAACATATGGCTACCATGATTCAGCATAACGAACGGCGGACTCAGGCAGCTCAAGGAGCTAGAGGTACTCAGTCTGATAAGAAACGAAGTAATTCAAAGAGTATTTTTTGAAAGCCACTAGAATTAGTGAGTCAAATATAAATAAATATAGAGCAGCAATAGATTATTGATAAAGTCTGTAACTTCCATGTACAAATTCTAGAAGACGAAACCTTCTAAATCGCAGCACAGCACAGCTTAAGCCTCATATATATATCTATCAAATATGATTAAAAACAGCCTTAATGTGTGATACCTGGGCTTGAGGGAATTTGAGATCTAAGATCAGCGCAAGACTGAATAAAGAAAGTACAATACAAATATAAACTCTATCAAGACAAAAAAGCGTTGAGAAAATTGTATAAACCTTTTTAAAATTAAAAGCTGTAAAGCTATCAAATATAGTGTAGCTGCTGAATTATGGGCTGAGTCACACTTTTCGACTGAGAGGTTGAAAGCTCAGGCCTGATTTCAAGCCGAGAAAAGCAATAAAAATTCGTTATTCCTCCTAACTATTGACTCAATTTGAGCGATTGACGACTTTGAAAAGAAGGGAGAAACTTGTAAGACTTGTCATTCAAAGTTTTAAGCTTCTGAGAGAGCGACAGTGTTTCTCTGAGAAATTCATTAATGTGGGCTGTCGGTATATCTTCGTTGAGAGAGTCTTGAATAGGAAAATTTTTGGTTGAGTCTAGGGATGGATTCTTCTGCATTTCTTGAATCTGCTGGTTTTTTATCGGTTGATCGCTTGATAATTCGGATTTGTTGGCAGAAATGTTCTTGCGTCCAATTGAATCTTCTCTTGTAAATGATGAATCATCTTTATGGAACGAATTAAGGAAGGCCGTTTTTTTATAAAAAGAATTGATATGAGCCTTCGAAAAAGTATTGAAATCGAAAGGGGTTTTTGTTGTAATGCCAGATTCGTCACCTCCTTTCGATTCTTTGAGACGATTGAGAATACTCTTAGTAATAGCAAATTTCTTCAGATGATTTGCACTTTGTGAATTTGATTTGTTCATTTCAAAAGAATCAAGAATTCTTATGGAACTTCTTTTTTCGGAGAGGGTAGGTTTAAGATCCGAGTTCATTCTTTTCATAAGTTTTTCTTCCTCTGTGATAGAATGAACATCATTATAGTACTCCTTCTTCACTCCATCCTCCTCACCATTGACACTATCAAAAATCCCCTCTCGATGCTTTGTTCTATACAGGATTTATATTCTACACATGAATTAAAAAAAAATAAATACATTTCTTCAGGGTTTTCTTCGAAACAGTTGCTACTCTCAATGTAATCTGGACAAACTAGAACATTTTCTTCCTTAGAGGTCATCCGCTTCAGCCATTCATTTTCCATCAAATCTTTCCAAGAAGCTCTCTCTTTGGGGTCTGGATGTAGCATGCTCTTGACTACAGCTATAGCTAGAATTTAGTTAAGTGTTAAGTTTGCCTAAAATGGTTTCTTAATGGATACCTTCGGGTGAAATATCAACCCAGAATTTTGTGTTGAATTTAACTTCACATTTTTTGTTTCGGGAAATTATTTCTTCGAATGTTTTCCCTGGAAATGGGGCGCTTCCTGATAACCTGGACAAACAAGTTATTTGAGATCAGAGTAGACAGAGGAAATTTACAAGATGAATAAGACAACACCAACACTGAAAATGTCCGCTTTGTAATCATAGGCTTTTCCGTTGAGCAACTCTGGGGCTACATATCCTGGTGTACCGCATCTCACTGAAGGATCAAAGTCCTTTAATGTAACAGCAAGGCCAAAATCAGCCAACTTAATACTATATTCGTCGTCTTCGAACTCGAGAAGGATGTTTTCTAATTTGATATCACGATGAAGAATCTCTTTCTTTTCTAGGTATTTAAGCACTTCTAATAGTCGCTTTAATATTTTCGCTGCGGTTTCTTCGGAAGTGTATCGCTGTGACACGACTCTATCGAACAGTTCACGACCATACATGATATCAAAAACCAGATACACATGCTGCTCTCCTTCATAGACTTGGTGCATTTTTAGTATAAACTATGGAGAGTGGTCGACAATAAGAAACACAGCTGAAAAATTAAATTTTTT
>ENA-UOTZ01000830-UOTZ01000830.1-compost-metagenome-genome-assembly--contig:-NODE-830-length-24568-cov-7.724511_pt1 | contig 24568 bp, 18 predicted proteins | sample MGYA00238144_ERZ746983 | MGnify/ENA primary metagenome ERZ746983 (study PRJEB28759, sample SAMN06268863) | compost metagenome | isolation source: single cell | place: USA: California, Emeryville, Joint... | reverse complement strand
TTCGCTGTTGGAATCATTAAATAGAAAAGCGGCTTCTTTGTTGTTTGCATATTCGGTCAGACAATTCTTCTCGTAATCAAGCATCGTGACCTGAGTAAAATTCACTAAAATCGAGTGAGATGAGCGGGATTCATTCATGAATGCTCACCGAAATTTTCGTAGTAATTTTTCTTTGCAGCCACCATCTCCTTCGCTAACCTCTTAAAATTCTATAATGCGAGTCAGAAATCCTGCATGGACTCTCGTTAAATGCTTACCTCGAACATTTTTGATACCTTTGCGAGGTACATCTGGAAATTCGTGATTGTCATCACAGAGTCATTGTTCAGTTCGACCTAATGTGAATCAGCGATCAAAATGAATTCTCTTCAATTAACATGTATATACTCCTGATAGATGGCTGTAGACTCTGATATATTTCTCGATGATATCATCATAGCTGATCTTGGGCATTTTTTCCAGAGCCTTTGCATTTGAAAATTGAAATGAATAAAGCAGAATTTGGTATTACGGCGCTCACGTCGCCTCCTTTGAATCTCAAGAAAAGTTGCATTTCCTCTAAAACGCCCAGTTATATGAGATTGTCATCACTAAGTAATACCTCCGTGGTACAGATGCCCTATTTCAATGCAACTTTCTAAGAAAACTTGCAAGTAATGTCGTCGTTCCTCTATAAAAGCAGGGTCCATGTTTCCTACGAGCTTCTTTCCAGGAAGTGGAGGAATGTAACAGGCAGGCCATCTCTCAACGAGAGCATTTCTCAATGCATTAAAATCACTGTATCTGCGAAAAACTTCAATTTCTCCGGTGTTATCGTAACCCTTATAGATAATTAGACCTACTGAGGCGTTTCAAATCTCACCTTGACTTTGTATATCACGTGCTTTGTGATTTTTTCTTCCTTGACAACAGGATCTAATACTTTCAAGCAGATCTTTCCAAAAAAGTTAGTGATTAAGGGAGTGCTGCAAGTTGATTGAAAGTACAGTCTCAGTCTAAAGGATATATATATCATTAGAAATGCGTGAGAATATTTTGACTTACGCTTGTGCTAGGTTCTACCATTTAACTTGAATAGGTTGGATCTCGTTTTAATGTTTTATTATCAGATTAATTAAAGAAGTTTTATATGTCTTCAGGATTCGCAGTATGTGAAGATCAGAAAGATAATATCATGATTTATTATCACAAGAACAGATTGGGTATATGGAAACATAATAGCTAATAGCTTATGGGTCTTTCTTTATTTCGAAAGAAGTAAAGAGTCGGATCCGAGGAAGGTTTCAAGATTTTGAGGAAACCAAAACATCTAATCTAAAGAGCGACTACTGAGTAAGTATCTATGTGACAATGCTTCGGGTTTAATTAAAGGTATTTCTAAACCAATATAAGGAAATAAATGCCGACAATTCCCTTAAAAAATTGTCTATGTACCTCTCAAACTTAATTCTAGATTCCGAGTACTTGTATAACATATACGTATCATTTTCCCACAAGAGTTTCTTCGACAATCCCAATTAAATACTCAAAAAAAAAGGTAAATTTTTCTGTCAGTTCTTCAAAATCTAACTAGCTCATTATGATAGTCAAATTTGTGGATGCTCACTTCGAATGAAACACTCATTGCTGTGCTCATTTGAAAAAGGCAGGGGAAATGTTTTTGAGACTTTGACCATATAGGTAGAATCGATGAATTCCTCACAGATTGTTCTTGATTGCCCTAAACTGAAGCGATGAAAGCTATTATAAATCGATATTCTATTTTTTAGAATAAAAATCGTTTATTATGGGAAATCAAGAACAATCACTATGCTTCGTCGAACAATGGGGTAGTACGACCGCTGCTAAGCACGTATTCTGCACCAGAACCGACTACCTTCTTCTTTCATCATCGATGCGCATCAGAATCACAACTCTTAGTCTGATTGCGCCAATAAAATCACCCATTGTAATCAAACTCAAAATTCTCGACATTGAGACTCTTAAATTTGTACACCAAAAGACCTTCAACCTCACTCCAAACGGCTCCAAAGCGCCCTACTTTAACTACAATTTCAAAAGAGCGCCATACCTTAAGCGCTCAGGCACCTTACTCTTAATGTGTGAGATAACTGGAGGCCCTACGTATACTTTTAACAAGAGCAAGCACTCTATTCTTGCTGATAACAAAATTCAAATAACCATCTCTCGGGATCTGCCAAAACACATTCAAAGGCTTATCTCAATGCCTGAGGACTCAGTACCTGCGCATATCTTCCAAGGCATGAAGTTTGTCGCTGATGACCAAGAAATTTCTTGGTATTATTGCACCTAGAGATGCATTCAGACCCAGAAATAATTTACGAATATGGACGAAAGGAAGAGAGGAAAAAAAAATAATTTCAATACCACTATTTGTGAATTAACTCCTTCCGACTAATCAATCCATTCAATTACTCTGTTATCACACTTAATTGAGCTACATAATAACAAATAAGTAAGAATTTTTCTGTTAAATATCTCGTTTTAGCGTGGATGTTTGTATTTACGGATAAGTTCTTTCTATACTAGCTGACTTTATTAACTGGGATATATTAATGAACTTAACTCTACTTAAACAGGAGCTTTTGGGAATTATTATGAAAAAGTTTAAGGTTTTTTCGACAAATAATTTGAATTTTTTCAGTTCGATAAATTGAATAAATAACTTGATTAGTTAAATGTGTCCTGGAACGCTATTCTCAAGGTGAAGCAAAGGTTGTTGTAAAATAAATTCATTCGAGGCTTTCAACTCCTTTAATACAAGATAACTCTCGTATATTGCAATGAACTGAACAAATATATAATTTTCTTAACTGCAAAGCTGTTGAAGGATTACACATAATTGTTAGAAAAAAAATAATGACTTGGACAACTTGCGGGATGAAAAAGCAAAAATTCGTTCGATAGTCTCTTGAAAATAAATCCGAGTGAATTTTTCTATATCCAACAATAAGAGATGATGTTAAGATCAGAAAAGAAATTCTGTCTTTTTATAAAACAATAAGAAAATTGTGAAATCTTATCGCTTTCAATCACAAAACAAACGGGAGCAGTAGAACCTTACTGGTTAAAAAATAGATACAGTCTCTCTATTGAGAGCTATAAAACAGGCGGCTTTTATTTAATTTAATCTCACAATTCTTTCAGCTATTGCAGCGTTAATTAAATTTAATAACCTTAGATGATAAAATGACTCATAGAAAGCATGAGAGTCTGATTTCGTTTAATAAAACCCACACTACCACGAGCTCGCCTTCGTTTTATAAACAGGTACATTCATATCCTTTCCCGCCGCTCTAACCCAACCCAAAGGGAATTTGCAAGCAACAAAGCCTTTCAACCCGCACACCTTCATATGATGGCTCATCAAGATTGCCCCATTTTCTCAAGCGCTTTTCCTCTCTGGGCCAAGATAGCGACACTATGCAGGTGCTCAATGCTCTCACAAGCACTATTCAGCTCGGGACGCCTAGAGCTTCTGACATCACGAACGATTTGTCTTCAATGCGGTTCCTTCTCGACTACAATCGGTCATTCTACCGAAGTGACACTGAAGTCTCAAACTCTAAGGAAAGATCGCTTAACAGCGATATTCTGAGCAAATCCCATGGGTTTACTAAAAGCAAATCGCCAGTTTCGCGCATAGTGACCAAAAAAATGAATAAAATTACAAACAGTGCTGAAAAACCCCAGCAGATCCCAACTTTGCACACAAGATCACCCACCCAGGTCACGTTGCCGAAAAAGAAAATTTTTATAAAGAACAATTACGGGATTTCCAAGCTGAATAACCAGACTCCTTCGATCAATTTCCCTGATCCTGAAAGCGAGTATGGAATAGACCAGCAGAAGCCTGGTGTCCAACGCAAAAGGAGCAGTTTTGACAGCTCGCAGCCAAATTCACCGAGATTTATGATCCGAAACGTTCAAAACACGCGAGATGAGACATTTGGCCGCGCGAGCACACCTGAATCTGATCGTGAAAGCCAACTAGCGCCTAAACAAGAACTTTCGAAGTCTCGACCGAAATCAATTGCATTGCAGAAGCCAGGCATGACTGAAATCCGGGAGGAAGCGCAGAAAAAAGAGGAAGCAGAATCTCCAATTGATCCTAGGAAGGCGAGACCCCGAAGCATAGGAAGGTTCACTTATGAAAAGCCTGATTCACAATCACAATCACAATCACAATCACAATCACAATCGCAATTGCAAACGCCGTTGCTGCCTCCTCGAAATAACCTAAGCGTCTCAGTCTCTGGCCCAGAAGAAGAAACTAAAGGAATCAAAATCGTCGTTCAGGAGTCTCCAACGCAGATTTTTAGTTTTGTTTCTCCATCTCCTGAGAACACTGAAACCAAAGCAACCCATGACGAAACGAATCCATTAGAGGACACTCCGATGAACCCTACTAACCAACTGAACCTCGTCGATCCCTTAGCGGCTACGCCGACCCCTCTCGGAGGCCAGACCCTGCCGGTAGAAAACACCAATCCTTCGAGTTTCACAAACGCTCTTGCCGACCTCATCAAATATTCCTCTGAAGAACTAACTGATAAGCAAACTAAATCTGATCAGGAACAAAAGCAGCGCGAGCCTTCTCAAACCACAGTCAAAAAGATCCAAAATTGCAAGGTAAAATTCGATTTCTCTAAGAAAAAGAAATGCAAGCTTACCCACAAACACTTCCAAAATGAGAGCTCTGAAAGCGAAAACTTTTCAGATTCTGATGATGAGTATCACGTCGATCGACTGCCTAGCTTCTTTGAGAAAGATATGGCAAAGCGCTCGGCTTTATACGTCAAAGAATGCGAATCTTCAATTTCGAAATTTCACAAAAAAGTCGATGAGATGCGGTTAACTCAAGAAATTGGGCATTCTCCGACTTCCTCTTGGCAAAACTACGTCGATTTTACGACGTTGCTTCAGCGGACTGACACCGATGCCAACAGCGAGGCGAAACTCCCGGAAGAGCTACAGAGTATGATGAGTATGAAGTTTGATAGAATGGAATCCACTGTTTCAAACCGATCTGGAAAAGGCACAACTTCTGCGCAAAAACTTGTAAAGGTGCTGGAACAAAAGGAATACACCACCAGAGACAACAACCTGCTGGTCGTGAACATCATCCCGCCGATAGATGAAGTAAATGATAGTCATAGCTCGAGGGAGGAGGTTCCATCTGCGACCGAAGAGGACCCTCATCCGAAAAAATTCGAGTTTCGGCTTCACATGGTTTCATCAACGACAACGAATGCGGGTGGGTACACGCTCAATGAGATCGGAGAAGATAATTTCGAAGAAGTCGGTGCTATTGATGAAGAGTTAAACTTAGAAGACCAACCAAAGTCTCCATCAGGTGTGTATGACAGAATCAAAGCGTCGAATGGCCTGCAGGAGGAATTTGCTACCAATTATTTCTTTAAGTTTTTTGATTTTCTGCTGCGAAAGCGGCGTACGATGTCCAAAAACCACCCTGATGAGGAAAAGTTCGAGGCGCTTATCCAGCAAGAAAGCTTCAAGGACAGCTTGGAATCGAAATTTATCTTCACTCCTCGCTTTGAACGCATGACAACGCAAGTCATGGACATCAAAAACGACGGCAACTTGATTTTCGAAATGCTGATTTTCGTGCCAGAGGATTTATCTTCACTCATCGAAAACTATAACAACAATGTGGAATCTATTCAGCATGAAGATCTCGGGCTTGAATCCGCTGATTATCTGAAATTTTCGAAGGGTGCGTTTGTCGAGCCTCACGTCACTGAACCGATTTTAGTAAGTAAGTCCGAAGAGCGAAATCGACCGATAATGATGAGCAACCTTAGCCTTGAGTACCAGCATCAAGTACTTTCATTGGAGAGCGTCAAGGATACCAGTATATTCTAATTTTCTTTCTCAAAGCCTAATAAAACAAATAATTTAATAGGAGCGTCAATGATTTACGTAAGCGACCCGAGACAAGGAGACAATGGCTTATTTTACAAAGTCACAGCCGCAGTCTCAGACTTGCTGCAGGAAAATATGATGTATATGTCTCAGACGATTGTCCAAGAGAATAAGAAGACACTCAATGGAACCTTTGAGGACCGAGTGAAATTGAAGGAAAAACTCCTTTCTTCTTCATCATCCGCTGCCGTAATTCGCCAATTTAAGCTTGATTTATAATCAATAAAATGTATAGAAAAAACCCGAGGTTACTCCATTGCAGCTGAAACCAGCAAGTATAACGAAAGAAAGCAAACTCTCTTCAATAAAGGAGGAAGAAAACGTTTTGCCAAGACGAAAGCGCAGCGAGTCTAACCACCAGCTAAAGTCTCCCTCTCGATCGCCTCGCAACTCTGAGGCTCAAAACATGCCAGAGAATAAACTCCCAACATTAATCTCGTCGTCTTCTTCGAACCTCTTCAGAGCGGCAGAAAATTTCCAAGAGCTCGCAAAAAACCGAGTTATTTCATTAGGACCTCCTCTACGGTCTCAATCGCCCCTTGCACGTATGGATACTCGAAATTTCAGTAACGCGTTTGAAGAAACAAAAGCAACGAGTGAAGAAAAATCCTCGAAAGATCTAATAAAAATCGAGATTCCAAACCAAGGCACAAATGAGCAGAAACATCATGCTCATCGTCGTCGTAGTAGTCGATTGAAAACTCATTCACCCATGGAATTAGCTTCGGGATTGCTCTATGACCATCCTGTGAGAAAATCGTTGTCTGTGTTTCCTAGTGAGAATAATACCGAAACGAGACCCAATTTGAACTCTCAGAATTCCTCGCCTGATCCATTTTCTAAAATCACGCTGAAGCAGCAGACTACAACAAGCGATTCGTTGCAATTACCGACGAAGTTCACGATACAAACGCAGAGTAAATTTTGTTTGTTGGCTGACCAAGTAACTCCGCTTTTTCTGATCATCCAGGAACCAATTCTTCCGATGGAAAGAACACACCAGAAGGAGCGGTAAATAATTTATTTCTTCAATTTCTAAACCAATTACCTTTGTATAGAAAACGCCTTCGACTTCGAGGAGTAAATCCCGCGACCAATCATCAGTAAATAACATTTTAGCTACCTGTTTGCTAAAGTTATATGAAAATTATAGGAGGATGCCAAAGAAAAGGAGTTTGGGCTGTATCGAAACAACCCACCCACTTTATCACACAAGAAAGGAGTAAATGAATATAGCACTTTTAATTCTCGAGCTAACGGAAATCAAATTGCTAGACTAATTCTTGGTACCGGAAGAAAGGATCTGAAAGCAATACTGGCACTTCCGAGTTCTTACATGGAATTGGAGAGCAAGGGGAGAAGCCTGGGGTCGTTCATAGCAGCATCAAGCGGACGGAGTTCAGAAAACATATGGTTTATGGAAGAAATAGCAATAAACTCGATCCTACTGCGGTAATTAATTGGTTAAAAGAGCTTGATTACTAAGAATTATTAGATGAAAATGAACAAGCAAGCGTTTTTGATGAGAACGCATATCAAACAGGTCGACAACAAGAAGAATCTGAACCCTATCGAATTGATGATCCAAGCAGTAAGAGAAAACAGCATTCCTGAGGTAAATGTTTTTGAGAAATATGCAATACCCTCAACTCTGATAACTAGCTTGAAGAGCTGTTTATGGTCTACCCGAACTCATTCGTTGACTGCCGAGATCAGCAAGGAAATCCTCTCTTATCGATTGCGGTTATGGGAGGAAACCTTCAGTTAGTGAACTATCTGCTCAATCGAGGAGCGCACTTAGACGTTCAAAATGTAGACCTATCTGATTTAACGTTGTAATTGATAACCATAATGTTCTAGGTCAACGGTGACACGGCTCTGCATCTGGCCTTTGCGTATTCTCATATGAAAATAGCAGATAGGTTGATTGCGCTTGGAGCTCGTCAAGACATCAGAAATAGAGCCGGCAAAGTGCCTTGGGAAGTCTCTTGAGCGTAGAGAGCATGAGGTGTTTTAAGAAAATGATTCAGTGTATGAAACGAAATAGCATATCCATATGAAGTTCGTTGAAAATCGGTTGGAGGACCAATCGAAGCAATTTTGGTTTTAGTAAACTTTTTGTATTATTGATAAAATTACATGTATTGCATGTATTATATCTGTAGCTAAACAGATATATTTCTTTTCGATTTTTCAGCTTTTCTAAGCAAAGTATGGAACATTACTATTTGTATTTTCTCTATAATCGTTAATTGCTGTCATGACATTAGTTATTCGCAGTCGATTAAGACTTTTTGGAAAACTTAAAGATATATCACACAGAAGTTAGATACACCTTCTTATAGAGTGGAAGGTATAGGAAGTACCCTTCAAGGAACCTAGTCTACTGAACAGGTTAAAACAATCAAATGAGCTATCAACAAACAGATTTATTAAATTAATTGACTATTTACGTTTCATTAGAATTTTTCTACAAGGACATTCTCTTTCCATAACCCAATAAACGGCTTGCTATTCTTCGCTGTATATGATCCCCTTCCATTTAAAACGTCCCTTTCAAAATTCCCAACAAAAGTATCTCCGTTAGCTAAATGCAACGTCCCAAGCCCTTGCTTCGCGCCGAGAATAAACAATCCTTCGAACTTCGTCCACCCATTTTTTAATAATCTGAAATCACTTCCATCGAACTCCGTAATCTCGCTTACCTCATGGTTATACGCTGTTCCTCTGCCATCAAAAGCGTTATTTCGCCACTCGCCTTCGTATATCTTATTTCCATGCAACCACAGAACACCATACCCTTCCATTACTCCATTTGTCCAATTCCCATCATACTTGAACCCTTCCTTCGAGTGGAATATGCCTTTACCATGCCTTTTGCCATATTGCTTCTCTCCCTCATATAGCGAGCCATCCGGATATAGTTCTCTAACTTTTTCGTAGGCGAGCTCATTTCCAGTAGACTTTACTTGACTCTCAATAGAGTCTCGTTCTTGCGGAGTGGTGTAATGATGCGAGGCACCAATAAGTTTATCTCTCAATGCTGCTTGCACTATCTCCTTCGCTTTTGCCTCAATATCTCTAGCACTTGTATTTAAAATGAATGAATGATCATGCTCGACTCCCGCCGCTTGATCCTCTCCTATTTTCTGAAGGATTACAGATCGCTCGATTGATTTCAAATTTTCTTCAACAAGATTTTCGATGGATGTTTTCCTCGTATAGGCAACTGCATTAGCACTATTTCGAAAAATATGAGGGGGATCCATCGATGGAACTGTTGCTACTTTCTCTAAGGAGAACATTAAAGGTTATTGCTGCAATAGAAAGAATACCTGTGATCGGGATTTGGAATTCAGCAACTGATCGATTTGGAGATTGAAAATATTTTATGCCTTCATGAGGAATTGTCGAATTGGGGCTTAACGAAGTGTTGATATTTTGATACTCAGCGATAGGTGATATCATGCTGTTGTTTGCATTGGCTAAAAAAGGAGTGAATTATAGTTGAAAATGTTTATGAGTGTTACGAGATAATGCAAATTTATGAGTGCTGAATGCGTTTGCGTAGGCCTCGGAGGCAGAAAATGATCGGTATTTTGGAAACTTAGATTCTGCTGGACTTTTTATACCAGAGAGGTCCAGGAAAGGCATATCCTGGCGCATTTGCACAGTTTTTGGTTTCTTATAGAGATTTTCCGCACTTAGGAAATACTTTTGCTGGAAAGCGTTTCCGGGTGATGCTCTCGATGGTGTGAAATTCTGGGATATAGGAATTTTTTTCAATGACAGATTTTGAGTTGAATGAGAAGTTAATTTCTGATTTCCATGGGATTGGTCTAGTTCTCGAGAGAGGTTGAGCTGAGAATCGTTGGTCTGTCCGTGATGAAAGAATGTGGGAAAGGGATTGGCTTGGGAATAAGGAATATTTCCCTGTGTACGAGGAATAGTTTCTAGCGTCTGAGGAATCTCATCTCTATCTGGGCTTCGAGAGGGAGAATGGGCTTGCCCATATCTCGGCCTAGCCCTTGGGCAAAAATCGAGGTGTGCTTGTGGACGAGGAATAGTTTCGTTCTTCACTAAGCCACAGAGAAGACGTTACAAAGGCAGTAGTGAAATTTTACAACTTTCTTGAGGAGGAGACTTCTGTAGATTCTTCCCTTGATAATTAGGCCTGTAAACTTTCGGAGACAACCTCCTCTCAGGGCTCCCTACTTTCGCTACTACGTTAGAGACTTTGTAATTAGCTTCATTGCTTATTTACTGAAGGTTACCTTTAGAAGTTTGCTGCTGTAAATATTTGGGTGGAGACTTTTTCACAACTGAGGCTCCAGATCGCATTTGGTGTCTCGGTCTGCTTTCAACTGTCTGAAAAGTGCTAGTCGAGTTTGATCTCGTATGTTTTGAGTTGGTTGCTGTTAATGATGGGTTCATTGACAATTTCTTTTTGTGTATATTTGGGATTTTCGATTGTGCGCTGTGTGAAGGAATTTTGCTTGATGTTTTGGAATGAAGATCTGTACGAATTGGCTGCATGAGGGTCGGTTTGTTGGTAAGTTGAGTGGGTAAATCTTGACTTGTAGATAGAGTCTCACTTTTTGGAGTTAGATATCTGTCGAGCATTTTAGTCAGATTGTTGTATTGTTCTGCCCATTCTTTATCTTGCAGATTTGTTGTTTTAATGCTACTGATCTCGGAAATGGTAGCCATTATCGCCCGCTGTAAATGACTATACGATAAAGATAAAGATAATTTTTATTATGTTCTTCGAAATTCTTAACAGCTACTGATTGAGTCCTTGATATTTAGTTTGTGACATCAAATAGTCATTTAAAGACAAACAAAATCTGTACATTGGTCGCTATTCAAGTTTCGAGTATAGGTGGTCTCACAAAGGAACTTTTCAAAGAGGATATTCTCTAGAGGCTCTTTTTTGTTTTTTTTAATTTTTTCTACAATAGATTTTAAGAGACCAATGCAATAAATGGAACCTAGTAAATTTTCATATTTCTCCAGAAGAAGTATTGTGTACTGAATCAGAGCTGCTGGTGGAGGTGTTGGAGGGCAGATTCAGATGTGAAACATCGGTTCAATAACTAAATCAAATTGATAAAAAATTTGTCAGCTGTGGGATTTGAACCCACGCCCATCGCTGGACTGCGACCTGAACGCAGCGCCTTAGACCACTCGGCCAAACTGACTTGAATGAACTACTTTAGATCGCCCGAATCTTATACAGAGTCTAACACTCGAACAAATTCACAATCCCTCATATCTCATCTCAAATTAATTTTGTTCGCTGTTTGCCAAGGTAGATTCACGCATAACAAACGAATACCAAGCTGTCGAAGTAAACATTTCCCATGATTATCAGCAATTCGGTCAATAACACTTCTATGAATAACTATCCGATATACATTGAACCGAACAGCCAATCTGTAAGTAATAAAAAATTAAAAGATGAGAGACATAACAACAAAAAAATTTGGGTTTTATCTTCCAAACGATCACATGTATTATTTCCAAAACCATTAAAGTACAAGCTACTGCCATCTTCTCTTATTTTTTGGATTTTGCTTTGGCAAGTCCGACCACATCGTTGTCTCTATCATAGATGGAGACATACTTGGAAAGGAATGTATCGCCCAAAATCCAAGCAGGACCAGAAGGTACCGGTATATCCAAGGGGAAAAATCCTACATTACAGATGCCTCCAAAATCCATCTGGTACTCTTTCTGCGTCAATGTATATTCAACTTCCCTTCCTCCAGTTTGATCGAATGGAGAACTGTACCCATTTTTCAGTACGAATCTAATGGTAACAAAAAAATTTAATTTTCTCCAAGGCACAAAAGTTACGTGATATCAGGCATTCCAGTTTCGCAGCTAAACGATTGAGGGAAGTGATCTAGAAAACCGATTAAACTCATGTTAACGAAGCAAATGCTTACCCATCAAGATATCAAACTCTTCGTCTGGAGCAGTGATAAGAGAGGTTCCACTATCAACGAGGAGACGGCAGCCGCCTTTGCAGAGCCCAACGTCTTTTCCATCTACGAGAATAGCGCTGGCTTCAATAGCCCAAAAGCGCTTTGCTACCACTGGGAAAAAGGTGATATCCCCTTCGATGAGAGACTTGTCAACGCCACCGAGCATCAAATGAGACCCCTCTTCTTCCGAACGCTCAAAGTAGAAACTAAACACGTTTCTGCTGAGTTTTCCTTCTTGGATGATATTGTCAAACACTGGATTGAAACCGGATCTCGCCATTGAAGGGTAAGCTAATCCCACAATTCCATTTATACCTTCCTGTGATAGCCATGAGTAAATCATGAATGAGATGAAATTGTTACCGGTTCATAGGAAAGAACACCTCTTTCTTGTTCTATCATTGCAAAACTTTGGTTTTCGACTTTGATTCCTCCGAACCAAACATGATCGGCATTGAATTCTCCGAAGAGCTCTCCAGAGCCAAAAGTAACTTCAATAGGCTGTCCTATCTCTACAAAAGTCTCGGATTCAAGGGGATCGTATTGTTTGAGTCTGGTACATGAGCTCTGTATGCAATGTTTCGAGTTGATCCACATGTTTGCACTTCCTGATGAATAATGAAGGTAAATACACACTCAATTTTGAAACGAAAATACCTGTGTCAAAGACGACCTCAAACGAGTTACTTGAGTTGGCTATGGATATCAATCCAGTGTATACACCATTGAAGTAGCGCTTGAGAGGAAGATCTTGAACTGGCTCGTCGACAAGAGGGGCTTCTGATGCTTTTTTGGTGTTAGACACCTTAAGAGATTTTTTTGAAGCCGAATCGGCTTCAGCCTTTGCAGCTTTTGAGCTTCTCAGAGTCTTTTCGCTGATTGTGATAAGCTGCTGCTGCAAGGCAATAATTTCGTCAGAGCTGATCTCTCGCTTCTTGAGAGGAACTCTTATTGTGGCTTCTCCGGCATCAGGGAGAAACGACATGGACAAACTTGTCGAGGATAGACGTAAATTAGTAGCGTCAACAAGGACTGACGCGTGAAGTAAAGTTATGAAGAGAATGATTTTGTAACTGGCTGTCATTGTTTTTTCAAAGAAAGTTAATTAGGTTTTGTCGGAGGCAGAGTCATGGGTATAAGACCATTAACAAGAAACGGCTGTTAGTTTGCCTCAATCAAAAGCGTGGCTCAATCAAAGAAAATTAACCGTTTTTAATAAAACTCATTTAAAGAAAATACCGCCTTAGATGGCCTTTGGCGCCTTGGAACTCATGGAGAAAGAGATTCATTAATGGATGTTGAGTGGGTTGGTCGTTGATCAAGTGAATTGGGCTAGTAGTTCAAGGGTTAGCCCATTACAAGCCAGGATCAAGAATCATTATACCGGTATAATTAATAAACCGTTAAGTTAATTGAGATTACTTAAATCAGAATCATTCATGTGAGACTCATGTGTAATTAGTTTTTTTTTTTGGAGTCGGTTGCACTTGATTCGTTGATTCCCTAAGGCGAACATAGCTACAAAAGTAAACATGTCTACAAAAAGCTATCCTTCTAACTTCTCAAGAAGTTGCGGTTCTAAGTTAGTTGAATGTTAAGTAACATTAGTCATTTCTAGCTCCATCTCCGATAATAGAGGAATGAAACATCGAAATTCTCTATCTATTAAATTTCCCAACACAATTTTCAGAAGAATTGGGTCTCATAGACAACAGATCTCGTTTATCTTGGTATAGATGTGAACACATGCGTTTTTTTGTTCTCTCTTTCTCTCTCCCGTTTGTCTCGGTTACTTTTTGTAAGTATCTCATGAAACTGCTAACATCTTACGTTTTTTTCGAGCGAAGTCAACATCAGTCTCCGCTATCTTCCACAAACAAAGAGATAAAGAGCATCATAAAATTTAATTTTAGGTCAATTACCCTAAATGAATGCTGCATTTACCCGATCCAAAATTTCTTTCACAAAAAGTTTTTTTCCCAGTTGCTGCCTTTAAGATAAGTTGAGAATGTCTCTTTGTTGTGGAGTGACATATCGAGGCTGCCTTATGGAGTGATTGAAAACAGTCATCATTAATACAATAAGCAAGCGTAACTTAATGTTGTCAAGAACTGTATGTTGTGAGACATCAAGCATCATCTTCTCGTTGCTTAGTGAGACAAGGGAAAAGAAATAACAAATATACGTTAAAATTTCATTTTACACAACTTTATCACTCGATTCATTTAGGTTTTCAAGAGATCCAATTCACGAAGCAAATAAAAGAAGTGTAAAATAACTGATCACAGCAACATCTTCTAAAGAAATCTGAATTTTTCCTATATCAATTAACTCTATCAATATCTGTATCAATTTATGATTCATCTAAGATTGAAGAATTAGTTCTGTAATTCAAATGTATCTATTCTAATTCGCTGGGCGTGCTGGACCTTTTCTTTAAATTTTCGTAAACTCTTTATCATCCATTTTACGCAACGAGGCTTCAACGCGAATTGCTGCTTGTCGAATGATACACGGGTCTATTAGGAGCAAATTAAGAATTAAGTTAACGCTTTGTTAGAACATATAAAATGGGTTGTTGCAGCACCAAAGAGGAAAAAGCTCAGCAAATAGAAGTCAACCATAAGCCGATTCAATCTCACGGCGTGGAAGAAGCTACCCTAGAGACTGGAGATTACATAAAACCACATCAACAGCAAACCAAAGTTCAATCGAATGTTCCAATCAGCCACGAGCACTTTGAAGATCCCCACCACCCCACTGCCTCCTTCGCAAAACCGACTGAATACATTCCTTTCTCCCAAAATCCAAACTTAATAAACACTCTGCGGGCTACGGGCGAATATATATACCATTTTGATGAGGCAGAAGATGCGAATATTCCTTTTCTCGGTCCTCATGAGCTCGACAACGGCGCGATTTACACCGGTCAATGGAAACACGGCTTGCGACACGGAAGAGGCAAGCAAATATGGCCAGATGGCTCGATTTACGAAGGGTATTGGAGGAATAACATGGCAAACGGTCATGGCCGTTTGATTCATGCAGATGGTGACGTGTATGAAGGCTTCTGGCTCAATGATAAAGCCCATGGGAAAGGTAGATATATCCATTACGATGGAGCCGTTTACGAAGGTGACTGGGTGAGCGATAAACAGCATGGATTTGGAAGAGAGACCTGGCCTGATGGATCATGCTACGAGGGGCAATATTTCAGTGGCAAAAAGCAAGGCATTGGTAATTTTTATTGGGCTGATGGCTCGAGATACCAAGGCGAGTTTCAAAATAATAATATAGAAGGCAAAGGAGTTTATCAGTGGGCTGATGGACGCGTCTACGAAGGAGATTGGATTGAAAACAAAATGGATGGATTCGGTGTTTTTCATTGGCCGGACGGAAGGAGATATGAAGGCCAGTATCTCAAGGATAAAAAGCATGGATATGGCGTTTTTCAGTGGTCAGACGGAAGAATTTATCGAGGAAACTGGGAGAATGGCAAACAGCAAGGCAGAGGTATTTTTTCAGGGCCAGGCGAGCCTGAACGGGCCGGAGAATGGGAAGATGGAAAATGCGTCAGATGGATTGACGTTGGGAACGACCAGCAGCAATAGCAGAACCTCGATTCAATAAGTCTCTGAGAAAACTAGCTAAGATTGCTCCATAAAACTTAAATTTGTTAGTAAATCACTATATTGTTTTTTGTTCCTTTTAATGATAGGCCATATTGAAACTCTTGAGCTGTCTTAGCTAATGCATGTATGATTATTTGACCTATATATCCATTTCAAATTATTAAAAACTTTCTATGTATTTTGATATTATTTTTGGGAGTCGGCTTTGAAGTACTTGGATTGGCAGCATGAATTACACATGAATTTAAATCTTGATAGATAAGCAAGCTTAATTATAACCCATAATAAATCCATCCCTTCGTGATCAACCAAACAGGCAGCAGCACCCATCGCGTGTTCTTATTCAACCATAAGTATGTCTTTAACCTACATTTCCAAGATAAGTCACTTAGAGAGGGTTAGTCAAGCGCTTTACTTTCGGAAGAATATCAGATTGAGAACTATTATCGCGAGAATGAACAGCCTTTTGAGCCATTTGAGTCTTCTGTTCTCAAGTCCGAGACATAAAGGTGCATGAAAACCTTGAAGAGTTGAAGAATATGAGGAGAATTGGCGCATTAATTACCATAATTGGGTGCGTGGTTGACTCTCATAGTTATCCAAGAAGTAACCATATCAATAACTTCGCTTCTTTCAATATCATGGAGCAGTTCATGGCGGCCTTCAGGTATCACCCTCATTGTTTTATCGTCTCTAGTTACCAAGAGGATCAATGTAGGAGAGACAAAGAGAAGGCCTTACACTCGAGCGTGTTTAAAGAAACGCTCAGCAGCTGAAAGGCTGGTCAATGTGTCCTTTTCGCCGTGGTAAAGGAAAAAAGGATATTTGAAATGGCGAGCGTTTGGCTTGACGAAATCTGACAATCTGATCAGACTTTTCGCCATTTTCATACTAGAGAGAAAATTAGTTGAAGGCCTAATTTGAAAATTTAAAGGGTGTTTACCTTAGAAGCGGCATGAGTAGCCTGTCGTCAAAGTCGTTTTTAAACTCTCGGTTGTTTTTCGTTAAACTATTTGGGTTGATCATCGTGTTTAGCATCACATCCTGCTCGAACATTTACTCTTAGCCATCATTAGCAAAATTACCTCGAATAAATGACCAAAATTGCGAATAATCCATTTCTTTAGCCTAAAATGCGGTCGTGGGACAAGATCTATCAGCGGTGAACTCAGCACAACACCAGAAATATTGAGGCCCGGATTTCTGACTAGAAGAGAGACTATTAAGGCAGCGCCCATGCTATGCGCGAAAATGAAGAGCGGCAGATTTCTGTTCGCTTTGCCCAGCAAAAGTTCAATGTCTTCATGCAATTCCTCCACTGTCGCTGCTGCTCTTGGCCCGCCGGAGTATCCGAAGCCTCTCAGATCAATCATATGCACTTCGAAGCCCTTTTTGACTAGAAAATCAGCAAACTATATACTATTAGCACAAAGAGGGCTACCCACGAGCAATTACGTCAATATATCGTCCCGTGTGCTCTCCAAATCCATGTATAATACAGATTGTTGCAATGGAATTAGTTTTATTGATCAATCGAGTATAGAATAGTCGCACCTGAGTCTTCGTCGGGATGAACCCACGATGGAGTCTATATTCTGGAGTTTCGAAATCTCCCATGAATTGCTCGTTGCTCATGAGGAAATATCGTGAGAGACCTTTCGCAATGTGCTGGTTTTCAGGCCCTTGAGGCTGTGAAACGAGCTTGAAGTAAGACTCAACGGAAAAGACTTCTTCGTTCTGATTATTGAGAGAGTCGGGCTGTTGGGACTCATGTAAGGAAGGATTGTGAATTGTATCTGACATTTCTTTCGAATGGAATTTGGAATAATAATTGCGCAGCAGAATTAATGTGCAGGGTATAAATTTTATTTGGTGAGTCAGTAAAATTATCATTGCCGTCAGTTTAATGTTTCCATTCGAATTTATGATTGAATAAATTAAATTTCGCAGATATTGATTTTCAATTAAGATCGAATTTTGAAAGATATTGGAGCTCAACAATTTGTTTTTGAGACTGTTGATGGTATTTTCTTTGCTGCATATATCCTCTCAGTATTTAATAAAGTTTTCTTATAATGACAATGTGGAAATGTTCTTGATTGATTTGATAGAAGCACACAGATAATGTATTATTGTGACAGATTGGACATAAGGATAAGCTTAAAGTCCTTAAATATCGAAAGAATTGAGAATAATTCACAAAACAGAATCGTTCTCCAGACCGGAGATTTGGAATGTGGCTAAAAGTATGTTTGTGATGAAAATTTTGTCTCCAACTTTATAAGGGGTCTCCCATAATCAGTATACCTAAACGCATTGTTTCTGCATACATACAGAAGAATTACTGAGACACTTTGTAAAACTTTTAAATTTTGAAATGCTCTGTATTAGAATTGATTGGATTTTTCCATTCATTATATCAATTTCAACAGCATTACTTGATGAGCAGAATTGAAGTAATCTGACTGAAATATTCGCCTGTATTGCGTAATAAAAATGTGATCACATTGAATATATTATTTATCAAAATTGCTGTTGCAAAGGGTCTTTCCACTTCACTTTTCACATAAAGAATTTGCAATGAAAAAGCCAACACTATGTAAAACAATTATTTTCCCATTTCAGGTCCCTATTCGATCTCTCTGAATCCTAAACTATGAATTATTTACTAAAATTTTCATTGTCAAGCTCTTGTAATTACATATTCTCATCTCAAACTAATGTAGGAGCATTGTCCTCCTCCGCGAATCCCTTTACAAATCTATCAATTAGCAGAGTTCGCATTATAGTTTATCTTGTACTCAAACAATCAATCTATATCAACGTACAATTCAACGAACTATAATAGAGGCAAACTCAAATTTGTTGAACTCTTAGCGACTCAACTAAGGCCACTTATTGTCATTTGGTCTAGAGTTCTGAATTACTAGAGATCTGTTTTGGTTTAAATCCAAAAACTGAAGCCTCGCAATCAAAAATTAAAATTATGTCTTTCAACATTTTCAAATACAGCGGAACTATCAACGACCTCACCATATGCCTTCAGGCCTGTGAAAGGTTTCAGCTCGCAAAGCCACCTGAACTTATTCTTGAGTTCGAATCCTTAAAAGATAAACATTCCTTTGAAAACTTACTGCCTTCTCTATTGGAAGACTCAAAAAGCTCAGCCGCCTCAGAAAACGACTCGAAACCGTCTGATTCAAAACTTGTCGTGGTACGCAATGGCCCTAGAAGGCAAGAAGCTCTCCTACCGAGCACCAGAAATAAATCTCCTGACATAGTTGTTCCGAATATGAACAATATTGACGTCGACATAGAATTCTCCCCAGTTGAGCAAGCGACTCCAACGAAACAGGATCAAAACCCCCTGAAGCACAATCTTCTAGATGGTGAAGCTGAAATAGAGAGCAAAGCGGTCCAAAATAACAAAAAGCACACAACTGATAGCCCAAACACCTCGAACGAAGAGGACCCTGAGACTTCAGACCCTAAGAACGATGAAGAGATTGATATCGAAGAGGAAGAAATGAAAAAGAACCTTGAGGAGTGTAATACAATGAATCTGAGTCTAAATCATAGCATAATGGCTTCTCAACAATTGACCAAGCGCTGTTTGGCCCCTGATCCAATCAAATGGAAGTATATTTTCCTTCAATTCCGCACTCTCAAGGAGATGCTCAGCAGATGTAAATGTTGGATCGACACTCAGAAGATAACAGCGCCTAAAATCATGGGGTATGAGAAAAACGTAGACGAATTCGAGAAAGAATTCAATTTCTACATCGCTTCCTTGCATCGAGTGCAAATCGACAGGAAACTCACAGTTTCGGACTTCAACTTGATTAAAAGGTCGAAATCCGTTCATCAATGGATGAAAGAGCACCACGTTGGTCTTGTAAAATTTAACCAGGACACAGAAAACATCTCTGAACTACAGCGAAACCAAACTGTAGGGTACCTAGTAGGAGAGAGTAAAGAAGCGCTTGAGATCGTGAAGAGATACATTAACAACTTCTATCCAAAGAAGATTATCCTATACCGCGTGCCGAAAAAGCCAAAGATTAATAAGAATGCCATGGAGGAGTATATGAATGTGCTTTATCTCGATAAAATTTTCAAAGGATACGAAAAATTTGGCGAGAAACTGGAATCGGAGCTCAAGGTCAGAGTTGCCAGAGATTTTTTCGAGTTTTATTTGATCGCTGGGTCCAGCAAGAATATTATCGGCAATATGGAAATGATCGCTAATTCCAAAGCTCAACAAATCTTTATCTTGAACTTTTCTTTAAGTCTAAGCGCTGAGAAGACCTCACTTAATGGGGAATTTTGGCAAGATTTCTGGAAGCAATTCGAGGTGTTTAGTAACAGATTGCTAAAGCAGCATCTGGTTCTTAAATGCGCAAAAGGAAGAACAAACGGAGAACTGCGATTCGCGCTGGTTGGCAGAACGAATGCTAATCTTGATCCTTTCAAACAGTTGCCTCTTTTCAAGGAAACTACTGGTATCTCAAAAGCCGTGTTAACGCTAAGAGTCCCTCCGAAATTCAGCCTCAAAGACTCGCTGGCTCCTAAAACCGATTCTGTGCAAGTAAAGGCTGAAGATAGAAAAAAACCATATATAAGGTATGAACTGTCAGGACCAATAGACAGTGTCATGAAGGTGGTCAGCTCGATCTTTTATTCTTACTCTTCGATGCTTAAGAATAACACCCCATTGAAAGTTCCCAATGAAAAAGTCAACGGTCCAGCTGCTGGAAAGCCAGGAAATGATGAAAAACTCTTGACGCTAAAACCGAAGACTGAAGCTATCGAAGAGAGAAAGGAGGCGCCAAAGGGAGCTTTACGAGAGATAGCTATGCTAGATACTCCTGTTATGAGATTACCAAAGGGCTCAGAGGAGATTACTCAGGTGAGGAAGCTTCTCTTGGAGATACTGGGAGAAGAAATTGCTTCCGTACAGGTGATCAAGTTCAGCGATAAAACACTTTGGGACAAGTATTGCAAGGGACGAACCAAATGGACTTCACATTTCGGAGCGAGCGAGAATCCCGAACAGTCAGAAATAGAGCTCGTGTCTGATGTAGCGCTCGAGCAGGCTGACTTTGAGGAAGTCTGTAAAGACCATAATACGTTCAATGAGACGATAAAATTGAAGGACACGGTTCAAAAGAAGGAATTGTCGACAAGGGTCTCTATTAAAGGAAAAGACTATTATATGTGCATGGTTTTTCTGGCGTTTTTGCCTTATACTAAAGAGACCGGTTCATCGTATCTTCTGACGGAGTCTTATGCTGCGTATCCACTGTATACTGTGTTTATTCCTGCGTAACCTCTCAATGATACGCATGTGTTTCAAATAAATAAAAAGTAAAAAACCGTTCAACACCAATGACAGCCATATAACTTTTCAATAATCTGAAACATAAGGGTGCAAGTCATCATTGAGAAGTGATACTAAGCCACAAGTTGAGTTAATTTTGTCTTGATATTTCAATGCAATAAACAATATATATATAAGTTTGAAAATGCAATTAATAGGCAATAAATTAAAAAATACTCACTCGCAAAATATAAATTCATTTAACATGTTAATTATGCACGTCCAAGTTGGTTTTTGCAAGCAAATCACAAAAAATATAATTATCCTCTTTGATTCCCAAGTGAATACAAATTAATCCAATCCATACACCGTCTCCAACTTTTTTAGTAAAAGCCAACGGCAATTCAATCTTGACCCTTTGGCTTAATATTCTAATAACCAGGATTTTCATTGCAATTAGAAATCAGTTCTATGATATAGATCATCGATATCCAGGCCTCCCATATGATGGTCATGCCCATGGCTAACAAAGGCCTCAGCGCAATTCTTTTTCTTCTCCAAGTCCTTTAGCCAGCTCTGGTACGTTTTACTGCTCGTTGATATCGCCGAAACCCCATCGTCGTCGCTATCATCAGTATTGAAGATATCCTTCATATCAGCCTCCTGCGGTGGCAGGCTCTTGCTCGTAAAAGGACCGTTCTGAAGCGAGAAACTTTGGCTCTCTCGGTTCACGAACTGCTGGGCGAGCTCACTTACAGACGACTGATGAATCGAGTCGTAGCCGCAGGCGTTACCGTACTCCTTCCCCGAGTTTGTATCTTCATCACAGAAGACTGGAGTATGATAGCCTTTCGGTAGCTGATAGACGTGTTTGTTGCAGGCTTCAACTTTGCAAGAGTTTTCTGGGTATGCCATTTGATTGCTCGAGTCTGAGGTCGCTTCGGCATCGACGGCTTCAATAACTCGTTCGATGTTCTCGTAACCGTAGATTCTCGTCAACCTCTTGACGATATTCTTCAAAAACTGCTCGTTCGCTCGGCTTTGCTGCTGGTCGGCGTAAAGCGTCGAAATCTCGCTTCTTAGGTCACTCATCTTGGTCTCGATGAACTGAACCTGCGTTGAGAGCGTCTTATGGATTCGCTTGTAATAGAGGTTCTCCTGAATGAGTTGATCGACATCGATCTCAACGTCATCCTTGAACGTCTTCATCTCCACTGGGGCTAGAAGCCCATTGTCCGGTGTCTTCCTTTGAATATTTCTTAATAAATCACTACAAACAGAGATTAAACTTTTATTAACAAAATCTAATCAGTACATCCTTCCTTGCTGGAACATCTCGTGCTGGTACACGTGGTCATATTGATAGTTCTTTTTCTTCTTGAATTTGTACATGTTCAGCTAAAAAAACGTTCAAAGGACATCTCTCACCATGGGAAATACCTGTCTTATGAACGAGGCAAAGTTGCCATGTTTGAAGTACAACGGCAACACTTTCTCAGCGAACTCCGTCGGTTTCTTAATAACGATCGCGAGTCCATCCGATGTCCAGGAAACGAAGTCGTTATGCTTGTTTTCTTCCAAGATGTGGAACACCTTCTTCAAGAACTTTGGAACCGAGCGCTCCTGGAAGTGGCGGGTTTTCGGACTTTTGCTGATGTCCTTTGTACAAGTCTGCATTTGATATGAATTAAGCTTTCAGGAAGTACTTTTGTAAATCGAGAAGCAAAGCCCTCGTTAGCTCTTTTTCTTTTTTAATAATAATAAATGATTTCGCTGAGCAAATTTATATATTATGCGATTCTATTCTGACTGTTCGAGAACCGTTCTGAAAGGCCCTGTGATTCTTTTGAGGGATCAATTAGATCGAAGTTACTGAATTCGTCCTGTTTTGTTATCGGTTTCGAGTTTCTGAATTGTTCGTTGAGAAATAATCGAATTTCTCTCTTTTTTCGATACATTCGGAATTGAATAAAATTCAACGGAAAAACAGCAAAAACAGCACGATAACAAGTAAATTACGATTGTTCTTTATCGTTACTCGAACAAATTTCCCTCTGCTATTAAAATATGGAAAATAAGAGATTACACATGGAACGTTTCAGAATTTTGGCAAGCAATGGATTTTCCTTTTTTGTTCTTTTAATAGGAGGTTTGCGAAAACTCTATTTTCCATTGTCAGTGACTTCTGAGGGAGTTCCGAGTCCATTACTGAATAGAGATCTTCTATAGGAATTCACATGAGAACACAAGGTAGATTTCTTATTCAGCTACTACGCCACGTATATTAATTTTCTGTGCCAGGAAAAGTTTTTAAGAATTAAGAACAGTCCTTTTTCAGTGTGATTGATGTGTAGAAAGCTTCTATTATTCTCATGGTAGTTTCTATTGTTTCTATCCTGCGTAGGAACGCTCTAAGTGGAATAAAGGCAGCTAGAATGGTAAGCCTGATGGTCTAATTAATAGAGAACTGACTAATTAAGGCCATTAGGCGTAGTAAGGGGTCATAGCCCTCTCATTCAGATTATGGTAATTATAAAATTTGAAGCAGTTCTAGAAAATGGTATTTTATAATGAAATCATTCAGCTTCTGTCTAAAGCATTTGCTCTGGCTGTTTGCACAAATGAACAAGATTTCATAGCCTAAATGAAACAATTTAGAAAGTCATCTTACATATTTTTCTCATCAGTGTTGGATGGAAGTTATTTTTCTTTTTTTTTCAAAGCAACAAAAATGTATTCAGGCTATTAGTTGCTATCGCCAGGACAATGACCACCAATGTGACATATATTTTTATGAATACGTCGATTACTAGGCAGTTTTAATATGAATCAGTTCCTGCAGAGAGTCCTTCCCAATTAGATACACAAGGGAAGAGAAAAAAATCGGACTGAGGATTTAAAACTTCTTATTTATTAGATCTTTCTTAAGAGCTGGCTGTTTTGAGGCTTTTAGCTGAGGAATTGACCCATTGTTTTACAATTAGCGAGAAGGTTGGCTTGAAGTATAAATATAGCTTGACATCTCTTAAAGGGTTTGATTTAGGTAATTTTTACTTTAGTGGAAAGGAAAACAGCAGCTCTGGTATTAACTCGTCATGGCTGCTTTTATAACCTTCTGTCTGGAATAAATGAGCACTGAACCGAATAAAAATTATCGTGAATTTTTAAACGACAAATCAGCAAACCTTTGATTTTCCAAAAGCCAGCTGAACACCTGAGCAAAATCACTTTCTCAGGTCTCAAATAACCTCTCTTTTTTTCCTGAGAAAGATCGAGATCAACCCTTGTGGGAAGTATTTTAGGAGATTCATGAGCTTACCTGTGATTCGCCAAGGCAAGCCTTACTAAGAAATTTTTCGAAAGACTTCCAAATTTGATTATTTAGGATTTAAGTAAGGGTATTTTTCTTCAAAAAGAAAGCTCTTTCTTTAACCTACATTGGACATGAGAGAAGTAATTAGTAGAGGAACAGTTATTCATACGTAGCTGTTCGAGCACGCTAAGTCGTTAGATATGCTACCAGAAATTTCAAAAAATTCACAATGATACAATGATAGGGAACTTAGTAGACTTATTAAGTGAAAATAGCTCATAAAATAGAGTAATATGTCTATTAGTTGCTTTAATACAGTGCTTTGAGAATATTCGGAAGCATGTAT
>ENA-UOTZ01000829-UOTZ01000829.1-compost-metagenome-genome-assembly--contig:-NODE-829-length-24571-cov-7.686780_pt1 | contig 24571 bp, 19 predicted proteins | sample MGYA00238144_ERZ746983 | MGnify/ENA primary metagenome ERZ746983 (study PRJEB28759, sample SAMN06268863) | compost metagenome | isolation source: single cell | place: USA: California, Emeryville, Joint... | reverse complement strand
TTGCAATTCTTAGGAGAAGACTCTTGGGAAAAACCAATCAAATTTCAAGCTCACGAATTAGGTGTCAATGCGCTTTCGTGGGCTCCTCTACCAGTTTCAGATGACGTTTTCGGAGAGTTTTCTCCCACAAAGCCAGAGCATTTCCCGAAACTAACAACGGGTAGCTGTGACAAAACCGTGAAAATTTGGGAGTACAGGCCAAGTAAGTGCCTTCAATTCTCAAAGCTCCAAATGATTTTTTTTTTTACTTTTCGAAATAGATGACGCGAATCCCTTTGTGGAAGTTGCAGTTTTTAAAGACCACACTGATTGGGTAAGAGACGTGACTTTTTGCCCAAGCATCGGAGCTCCTTACGATGTTTTAGTGAGTTGCTCAGAGGTAATCAATATTAAAACATTTTAAGATCCAACTGAATTTTCAAAATATTTTAGGATCATCACTTATTTTTTTACAGAAATGACAAACCCGGCAGCATTAAATTTGAAATCATTGCAAAAGTCAAACATGAGGGACCGGTCTGGAGACTGAGCTGGTCTTTTGGTGGCAATATGTTGGCTGTGAGTTCCGCAACTGAAGATGCTGAAAACGTCGTTGATGTCTATAGAGTAATTAAAAATTTACATTATCAAAGCTCTCATGCATCGTTAGGAAACGGAACAAGGCGAGTGGAAAAAAATTTCGAGGATCCAAGATGATACGCTCATCTCAACTAAATAAACTGTTGAGGTAGTTAAATAATATACCTTTGGAATTTGCGGACACTGACCGAGTTACTGGATTCATTCAATGAGTCAATGAGTTAACATTTATAAATAGCGTGACAATAAAGTCCGTTAAGTCTTTAATTGATTGTAGAATATCTTAAATTTCTTGTTTTCGGAGTTCCTAAAAAATCGAATGAAAATCGAAGCTTGTAGCTTTAAGGACCGGTAAATGATAGAGCTCTCTTAGCAACATCACATTTACTCCTTAAGATCCACATTCGATCTGACCATACTTTCGGTATTGCCGTGTTCTTCATTCATTAGAATAGTCGCATGAGCGGACTCAAAGCACATTGCTCAAACCACAATCATTTTAATAAAATACTATTCAAGTCCATTACTCATGGAATAAATCATGCTTGTTTATCTTGACGCTTTCTTTTTTCAGGCAAGATCAGAAAATGCCCAACCAGTATTAATTTTTCTGTTTACGAATACCACTGATCAAATACCTACCTGCTGCCGAAGTTAATGCCTTTTCATATGAGAATATCGATCTGCCTTGGCCTGAAAACACACTCTCTTTAAAAAATTTTCAAATATGTCGGATGAGCCCTTTTAATATAACGGCAAACGAGTGTTTTTTTCTCTCTGGTTAATTATTCGTTATCAATTTAATAAACAAAATAAAACAGTAAAAATTTATTAAAGTGCACTTTGGATAGCGTATATTACACCTCCTTGAAATCGTAAGAAATTAATCTGAGCTTAGTTTGATCAAATAATTTCCAGTCTGGCTGATTCCATCATGACCCAAAAAGTTTTCAAGATAACCGCTGGCATCGGCATCTTCACCGCCATCCAGCTTCCAGCCTTCCTCACTCTCGGTCTGAAAGAAGAAGAAAACTGTCTTCTTGAGGAGAATTACTCTCGCGTGCTGATATTCTCATCACTTCTCATTGACATCCACGCAATTTTTTGGACAATCCTTTTCAGAAGCAATCAACTCTCATTTGACGAATCAACTTTCTTGCTCGGCCAAAAGCCTTTGAGTCGTTTCCTTGCTTTGAGTATTCCTCTATTGGGTTTTTCTTTATATGTGCTGAATGATCTTTTCGAAATCTTTTTACTCCGCAGGCCTTGTCACGCCGAGCTTGCTGCCAGCCTCGCAATGATTACCTCGATCGCCTTCAACTCGTTTTTGACCCTGGTCGTGTTCATCATGTTTTGCATCTGGCTTCGAGCCATCATCGCCAGACGCTTTACTCGTGTGATCGCCACCGCGATCTTTCTGGCAACAATCTTCATTGTGATTGCTTGCTGGGGTTTCTCGGTCCAACGATTTGGGTCTGAGGAAGAGTGCGTTAACGTTCAGAGCTGGTTTAATATCTCGCTTTTTAACTCAATAGCGCTTTTTGGAGGCGCATGGGCCTACCCGTTGGTCTATGACTGGCAAGGAAGCAGGGGATTGTTTAATAAGAAGTTTATTGCGTCAATGGTGATCTTAACGCTCTTTAATCTCGTTTGGGGCGTCCTTGATAGCTATTGGCTCGCTCGTTCTGATGGGCCAATCGCGAACCCTGATATTATCTTCGAGTGCTTCCAAAGTCTTCCAGGGTTTTCAGCATTCTTGGTCTTTTCGAAGGTACCAACGTTCACTATTCTATGCGGATCCTCGTTTTTAGTCCTTTGGATCGGGTCTTATCTGGTACGATTTGGATTTTTGCAGATAATTGGGAAAGTGAACTTGAAAGGCGTATCCGACGCTGTGGAGAACGCGATAAAAGGAAATTCGGCGATAAGAATTGAGAAAATCCACCAAACTGACCCTGAGACGCATCCTAATATGCCAGAGTGCTCCATTTGCATGGAGGGAATTGGTGTTGAACAAGAGCATGCGGTGATAAAGGATTGCGGACACCGATATCATAAGAATTGCATTCTAGATTGGCTGAAACAGTCGCCAAATTGTCCTATATGCCGAATTACGGTGAGATCATAAGTAAGTATAATTATACATACTTTTTCAGAGAAAGTAATGCAAACTACAGTCAATTTGGATGCTCCAGCTTAGCTGTATAATATATAATGATTTTTGTCATATATTTATCCTGTTATTGTTCGAGGTCTATATAATCTCAATTAGATGGTTGTTGATTTTTTTTCTGCAGATTCAACGCCAAAATGAAATGTGTTTTTGAAGATAAACTCGCAAAATCAAGAGAATTTGTTAAACAATGCGCCGCTTTGGATTATACGAGATTTGTTGGAAGGAGAATAATCAGGTTTCAATCTATTAAAGGTAAATTTGAAATTTTGTTAATAATTTATTTTTGAAAATTAGGAATTAATTTTTCAAAAAAATGGACTTTGTGTTCAAGTTATGAAAAAGATTGTATTGGTAATTTAGCAGTAAATCGCTTACTTTCCGAGCAAAAAGCAAATAGCAGCGTTAATAAAAATCAAATCATTTCAAATTTGATGAAAGTATAGGTATTTTGAAATTCGTTTTCAATGTTTGAAGTTTTAGAAATTCAATGGTAATGAAGGTAATTTGGTGTTATGGTTGTAAAGTTTCTTTCTCATCATTAGTAGTCGTATAATAAGATAAGTCAAGGATGTGTTGCGATTGGTATCAAGGTATTGATTCATCATTCTTGCCTCAGGGATAATTTGAAAAGTGTATCACATAAGAACGAAAATATTTCAATAAACTCCAATATTCAAATACTAGTTAATATATGTACTCGCTTCTAGTCGTATCCTCTAAATTATATCAAACGTCAATTTAATGGCTTTTCAAGATTAATCAACTCCCAGAAAGTGTCATTTAAACACTAATCTACTGTAAAAGTTCTCTCATAAAACTCCTCTAATGAACTCATAAAATTCATTCGGTCTATAAACTCTTAGTAGTTAATTTCCATTCTTTCACCACTTTATAATAAGCTGGAGTAAAATTACTTTTATTTGGCAAAATTACTAATCACTAATAAAGCCTTTTGTAACATTTAGCATAGACTAACTGGCTGTGCTGCTCATCTGCACCAAATGAAGCAAAGCCCTTAATCTTACTCAAGTCGTTTATAACAGTAAGCGAATATTTCAATTCATTCATGCTGATGATAGAAAAATTCTGCCACTTCTCTATCAGAATCCAGTAACGCCACAGTACTAGATCTTTCAGAACCAGACAACTTTAGCTGACTAAGAATTCCTCATTAATGCCCAAATAACATTTAGAGTTTCTTTCTTCCAATGTCTAAACAATTCTATTTCTTACGAAACGATCATCGTTCAGATGCTCCTAGAGCAGTATTAAACTCTTTGTCTCTATAGGCACTCATCCTAAGATATTGATGTCTCTACATTCCGAAGAAAATAGCCAATTTTTCCAACACCAGACCCAACGAACGAGCCAGAATTAAGGAATTTTCTTACCCGTTTTCTGAATTCCGTTCGTATCAAAAGATCTTTTCTTTCGATTATAATTTTATTATCTATTCAGAACAATGGTTGAAGACTCCAGCGCCGCCTTAGAGAAATTCAAGAAGGGCTTAGAAGAGTTCGGGGACCTGGAATTTGTCGGCTCTTACAAATACGACAAATCTCAAGGGAGATGGGTTACCATTTTCGAGAAAATCCCTCTACCAGACCTAAAACTAGAGAAATTCAGCGTACTAACCTGGAACGTATGGTTCGAGAGCCACAATTTCGATCTCAGAGGAGAAGAAATCCGGGCAATCACCCAAAAACTGGATCCAGATTTTATCTGCTTTCAGGAAGTAATCGCTTCTTTCTACCAAAAACTCTGCGATAGTGAATGGGTTCGTGAGAAATATTCAATTTCTGGCTATGGCAAATTCTCTAACCCATACGAGTGCATAATCCTCTCAAAGCACCCCTGCAATTTCTACAAAAGAATGTTCCCAACGCTTATGGGAAGGACGCTTAAGGTCGCTGAGCTCAAGAACAACGGCCAGAAAGTCGCGGTTGGGACCGTGCATCTCGAGAGCTTAAACAACGAAGACTACCGTGAGACTCAAATGAAAATTTCGTTTGATCTTCTAAAGAATTATGACGAGGGGCTTCTCATGGGAGATTTCAATTTCGATTGGCCCAAGGAAATCGCGAAGATCCCTTCAGATTTCAAGGACATCTGGAATGAGCTGCATAAGCCAGAGGAAGAAAGTTTCACGATGGATAAGAACGGAAAGTGGGATGCTTGGCGACCTGATCGCATTCTCTTGAAAAAAAGCGAGCTGATAACTGCTCTTACGATCGATCGTATTGGAATGGACCCGATCAAACTCTATAGAGATAATCCTAATATCCCAAAGACCGGGATTCTTACGCCTTCTGACCACTTTGGACTGTATGCTACTTTTGAGTTCAGTCGTAAACCGTCTGAATTGGTCATCGTGTGGAGCGATCCAGGGATTCAGAACAAAGAAAACATGGAGTACACTGAGCAGATTCAGCAGAAGTACAAAGGGAAAGGCTTGATGTTATTCGAGAAGAATTCAGAGCGAGTTCTGAATATTGTCGATGGGGTGAATGAGGAGCAGTTCATCATCATTGTCAATAGCAGCATTGCGTTAGAACTTGCTGAGAAGCATAAGAGTAACTTGAAAAAGTTTACGAGTGATAAGAGAAATCTGCTAATTGTGTTTACAATCGAGGCAAAGGTTGGTGTAACCCAGCAAGCGTTTGAGCAAGATGGGATTAGTGAATATACTATAGCAACATCGTTTTCGCAAGTCACCAAAGCGATAGACGGGTATCTGGCGTCACATAAAATAGCTAAGAGCTTTACTGAGTTAAAATGATTTGTTATATGGATTCCATCACTTGGAATTGATATTACTCTAATTATTAAATCATATAAATAACATCAAAATAGAGCTTCTTGAGAAATTAATGTCTGTCCCTAAATCCTAAAGCTCGTATATATAGCAGTCTGGCGAGACCTCCTCTGCACTCGTATTTGCTGAATGAATAATTGTTACGTTTGCTTGCATTACCTCTTTATGTTTAGAAAAAAAAAGCTCAGCTGGAAGAGGGGTCTCTGCTTATCCTGGACCGCTTTGATGCCAGAAGTATAGAATATTATGCTTTTATTAATTCCATCAGTTATTGACAATTGCTGTGATCTGTGGATAACAAGAACCATGATATATATAGATAATTTGTACTCTTATGGAATAAGAAATACTACTCACTATGTAATTGTTAGCCAATAATTCATAAGCGGGAGCTTGTCCTCGCCTTTTAGATTAAGGAAATTAACTTCAGCGTTTTATTATTATTCACGCTTTTTCTTCAGAGCACTCGTCTCTTGACCCTCGTTCTTAGCCTTCTCTGTTCCTTTTTCCTTGGCAAGATCTTCCTTCTATTGAGAGTAGTTTAGAAAAGACCAACCAAAAAAAAAAAGAGCACTTTTTCATGCTTTGAAAGCCATATCCAGTAGTCACTGTTCGTCTTGAACACCGTATCCCAGAACGTGAAAAGCGAGCAATAGTTTCCAACGTTCGCGGAGTGATGGAAATCGTGGTAATTCGCTGACCCACTCAATGGAAGGATACGATATGGACTCCAAGAGAATTCGTATCCGCCGTGCCCATCAACAGATTCTCCAACACGAGCGAAAACCCACAGCCAAAACGTGATCAAATGCATCTGTTTTCCAAGGAGTTTAGGACCTGCCACCGAAGGGATCTATACATAATAAATAAGCCAATGAAAGCAAACAAAATATTTTTTGTTACTATGTTGGAAATCAGGAATTCAACAGGGTGTGTATACTCATTCGCAATCGAAACAGTATGAGTAAAGGTGTGATGGACTTTATGAATGTGAGGGTAAACCCACCGGTGATGCAGGAAGCGGTGGCCCCAGTAGAAACAGAAATCTTCTATCAGCATGCAGAAGAAGATCTGCGAAATGATCTCTTTCCTATATGCGTTATCGGATGAAATCTAATGAAAATCCAATGAGATTTACGCTGTTGGCATGCTCTCTGCGCTTATTCGCTGATGCACAGACATCATAAAAGTATCCACAATCATCATGCCGGGTGCAATGACGAGATTATTGAGGAAGAAGAGCCCAATCGATTTCGGGAAGAGTTTTTTCCAGGTCTCCTTCTCTCCTTCCCATGGCCAAGGTTTCTATAGATTTGTTTAATACTTCTAAAACAGATGGTACGTTTACATGTAAAATCCTGTATCTCTCAAAGAAGGGTAATTTGGTCTTGTAAATGACGTAGTAAGTAAGGTAGAGCGTGGTATTCCAGCAGAAATGCAACGATGACGCTGAAATGATAACAAACCATCTCGCTGTTAGGAAATTTCTATGATTATTTCAAGAGAATTGCAGGTTCTTACGATCCCATCCCTCGAGGAGACTAGGGTATATGCTCTTGATTATTTCAGGAACAACCGTAAGGTAAGTAATCACTATGAAAATCGCAACGACAAGTCCATATCCTATGTAAATGATAGATTCAATAGTATTGTTTTCGAACGGATGAGATTACCCTTTCTCTTGTATCGCACGATATCGTTTTTTACGACTTCATCTACGGATTCATTCGTTGGAAGAGAATGATCCAAAAGCTTTGAGTGTCCCATTCCTTAGTTTACAATTTTAAAAGTTCGTTTAAATTAATTATTCTCAGAATTTATCTATCTGTGGTTACAATGCTTTTTTAGAAGAAATGTAATTCTCAAATTCTCACTGGAACAAATAGATGAGATAGGTTGGTAGTGAATGAATTGTCTCTCTGGAAGGGCTGTCTAGGTTAATAGAACCTCATTCATCACCATTTTAGTAGCATTTGTTTCAATTCTCAAAATAGAAAGAGTATTCCCAAGTTTATTAGATCGGTAAATAGTGCAAAAAAGGATTGTTGATCAGAGATAGTATAAAATTCAGGAATCTCTGATGAGAATCACAGCTCACAGAAAACTCAGGAAAAGCTGTTGGTTTTTGGGTGAAGCCTGGTACCGAAAGGCGCAGCAAATTAGAATCTAATGGGAGAAAATTCATTATTTCTGAAAAACTGGGTCATCTCACTGTGCTGGGGTAGGCAATGATCTTAGGTGTGTATTGCTGTATTGCTTTCACGAATGAAAGTTATATCAAAAGATGGATCAAAGATTATTCGCCGATGTAATATATGCGGCACCTTGATCACAGTAAGTTAGTCTGACTTCAGCAGAATTAGCTGAATTAGATCCAGATTAAATAAAAATTATCGGCGGCGGAACAAGAAATGCTGCGAAAACAATTGCTCCACCGAATATGTAGATTCATCACTATTCTTGGAGCCGCGGGCTTTTACTACATTTTCGTTGTTCTTAATGGATTTTCATTGGGAGAAAGTAACTCCGATTAATAAATCACTCTAAGTTATTTCTTCAAGAAACATTAATAGACCACATTTATCTGATTTGGATCAACATTATTTCATTATTGTTAGCACTGTCCTTCTTCAGCACGATATTCACAGATCCTGGAAAGGTTCCTGACCAGTTAGTAAGTTTCTTCGATATTCTAAAGAATAATCGATATAAGAGGACCAGCCCTGATGAGTCGGCCCTGCAAGAAGAAGGAGAGCAAGCACAGAAATACTGTTCTATTTGCGAAAACGTGAAACCGGAGCGTTGTCATCATTGCTCAGTCTGTGGTCGGTGTGTCTTGAACATGGATCATCATTGCCCGATGCTCAACGTTTGCGTTGGCTTCTTTAACAGGAAATTTTTCTTCCTCATGCTAATATATGCAGTTATTTTCCAGTTGACCGTCCTGCTTTATTTTTTCCCGACAGTCCTTTCCAACATAATTTCCATCATAGTAAAAGACCTACTTTGCTCTCGTAACTAATTCTCTCTAGAGCAATCGATTCCGAGTGCCATTCGTCCCTGTGTACCTCACGACAATTGTGTATGGATACGTCTATGGAGTACTGGGATTAATGGCATTTTACTTGAAAACGCAAATGGGTTATGTGATGAAAAACGTAACAACGATTGAAGAGTCAGAAAAAAAGAGGAATCCTGAAAACCATGGTTTGAGAAATGTAATTATCGCTTGCACAGCACTTCAGGATTTAATTATTTTCAATGAAGTATGACGTTGGGAAAATGGAAAATGTCAAGCAAATCTTTGGCAAAAATCCGTGGCTTTGGTTTATCCCGTTGAATATAACTGCTGGTAAAAATACGAATTAATTTTCTAGTCTTGACTCTGAATGTTAAGGAAAACCTGTGGGAAGTGGGATTGAATGGCCAACTAGAAGTTTCTTAATGTATTCTTTTTTTCATTCGGCGTGCCATGAGTCATTTACCCACATGTGTTTCTAGGTCGGAAGCTTGAAAAAACGGTTTGGGCAAGGCTTGTGAGAATGATTTGAATCTTAACAGTTTGGGAGAGGGCGAAGTAAAAAAAAATGAGCTTTTTAAACACTACAAGTGTAATTATTTACTAAAGAGTTCGTATTAATCAAATTTACACATACAACATACATACAACATGGGAGCTTACTATTCTTTATTGCATAATAGTAGTAGTATTTAATATTTACCTGCCAATCATTATCAACTCACGTTTTTAATTTCAATACCACAAACGTATTCATGACAGCTATTCTCTCTCTTCTCCTTTATTATGACCGAGGATACATCATTCTCGCCTTTAGCAAAGTGGTAAAGATTAGTCTTTACTTCTAATCTTTTTAAATCAGATTTCGATAAAGTAGTTAGTAGCTTGTTTTAGAATGTTATAGGTTTGCCCATCAGATATCCCAGGATATTTGTATCTAGATGCAATGAGCAACTCTAAGTTTTATACTTTTCAGATTGAGAGACAAAATAATTTAATGATCATTTGCAATATTGATCGTTTATAAGAAATCACTCAAAAAAGTTATACCAAATTAAATGGAAGCAATTTCAAAGTTTGTATTTTTTCAGATTATTAGCTGAGCTACCAATACTCATTTCTGTTTGAAAATCTATATGTACCAGTTACTTGATGAGTAGTTGAATATTAAGGGTCTGATATTTGTGTACTGGATTTATAGACATAATTTAGGTTTCTTTTTTCTCTTTTGACTAATAAATAAATAATATTGGTTTCTTATTCAAAAAATTAAATTTGAATGTCAATTTCCAAGCACTGACTTAGACTTTGCTCAAATACTTCGCAAAAGTACTCTAATAATTGCGCAGAATAATCGTAAAATTCGAAAAACCGGATTCGACGATTTTACTTCGAAGCTTTTCTTAGCATCAAGCTAATCAAGCCAGCCAGACTATGCTAATTTGATCCAATTTTTCGCAGAATCAAAGCGATTATTACAAAACACGATAGAGTGAGCTTTTGTAATTTCTCCTATGAGCATCCATTTTTGATTCAATCCCTCTCGTTAAGTTTTAATAAAACACTAAATGTACCTATTATTTAAGTAAATTTTATAGATCCTCTAGATTACTTTCGATTTAAGGTCTTTTTCTTTGAAAACTGGAAATCATCTGTTTTTATTATTAAACTTTTGTCAAGTTAATGTTAAGTTATGCAACACTTGCCATTACTTTTTTCCCTTTGTTGTTGTGACGAAATACACTGGCTAAACACAATTAATAAAAAGACAGTTATATTTGAATGCTGAATGTACTCTTTACAAAAGACAAGAAGTATTCCAATACCATTTACCAGAACACTTTAAGAATATTTATGATCAAAGAAATTTCAAACGCAGTATTATTTTTCCTCACCTATGAGAATGTTTAATCAATTTTTTTTTAATTTATTATATAGTCTCTAAATTCAAATCTGTATAAGTCATGAAAATTTTCATATCTAATAACAAACTCCAGGCTAACCTAGAGAAGTTCGCGAATCTATTATGAAGTCTTTGACAAACTGCTTTATCTGCACTTTCATCGTAGTCTTTACTAGATATTGCCATTTTTCCACGTTTCCAAAATCTCCGGTATTCGCATCCATAGCCACAACTCTGAGGATTGAAGCCTCTACCCAAAAATAAAATTTGAGTCCAACGCATTAATAATCCAAAAATAAAGAGCAATCAATCAGCAGAAGATCGAAATCTTTTATGAGTTTGACTCTATCAAGCGTTTTCGGTGTATTGACATTATAAACTCAGAATTCTTCTTTGCCATCAGCTTCATCGTGGAGCGCTGAAATTAAGCTGTCTGTCCCAGGAATAAGTCCTAAATGAGGTGTAGTTCCTATAAAATTCACGAAGGTGTTAGCAACATCAATATTAGGACTTTCCGACCGGGATTGTTGCTCCTGTGAATGTAGGGTAGGCTGTCTGAGTCGTTAGGCTGTAAACGCTGATTTGATTGGTAGTGTGACCACACCTAGCAACTTTTCAGCCCGAAGTCTCTGTTGGTGTCAGCGTGTTATTTTGTGAATCGAGTTTGTCCATTTAAGATATCACAATTCGCGAGGAACAACCAAAATATGAAATGTTTTAAGTGAGAAAGAGATTGTTATAACCAACATTGTGCAAATGTTTTTCATTTTTTATTGCTTGGTCAGAGAGATGAAATTCGAAAGAGACCTAATTTTATAGCTAGTTTCAGTGCTCAGGAAAGACATTCTGAAGCGAGATGAATTCTCACGTTTTTCCCCTTTTTTTTTTGGAAATTGAAACCTCACGATCATCAGCTTGAAAAATTAAGATGACATTTCTATGGAATTTCGTTAGGAGAGGCATTGCTAGAGTGCTGGAGCCTGATTAATGGAATTTCATCCCCCCTAAATCATAATGGCTGTAGTTTCATTTGCTATGTATACCAGTAGAATGAATCGTTGTATTTTCTTGATTCAAGTTCGATTAATGGTCTTGAAAAGTATTCAATTCTCTTTGAATACTGACTTATTGGATGCAAGCTCGCATTTGCCTTTTCGAATAACTTTACTACTGAGTTCTAATTTCAAAGCTGATGGATAGTAAATCAGAAACTGCCTCTGAAATTCAGTAAGAAGCGACTATTTATCCAGCGATGAATGCGAAAGGTTTGCCCAAGTATATTTGAAGCCTTTACTCATTAATATACATCTATATACTTTTATTAAATCACTCTTCAAAGAGAGAACTATTGGAATCGGGCAATGCCATTTCGTTAATTTTGCTTTTGTTTTTATTTGGCGATTGTTAAGAAATCCTAGCTTTAGTTATACTATTAACACTTGCAACAGTTTATTACATTCTGTTTCGCTTTTAGAAAGATATTAGACTGATATCAAATTGGTCCAATTAACATTTTGTTGAAATCTCATTGTATTCCGTTCTAAATTACCGATACCTCACTTTTCTACCTGATTTTATCAAGAAAGAGCTTTATGAATAACCTCAAAATTTACAAATCTGAATTTTCAAAAATTAATTAAGAGATTATAAATTCTTAATCGTCTTGCCACAAAAGCACAGGAAAGAGTTAAGCTGTCCGATGACTATAGCTTTTTGCCCTCTATTATAAATATGAAATCAACAGCCACTATTTACTCAAAAAACTTTGCTGTCTCATATATGCTCAGTCATAATAAGGAAAATATGCCTGAAAATGAGAATAACACAGACCATGCTTTTCAAAATGAATCTCATATATTTCGCAATTACTCAAATTAGCATCACTTAATAGCCACTCAACGATTTGTAGCAACGAATGATCGTAATTAGCAACTCCATCTTGCCAAATACCCGGCAGCATTGATATCGAGACGATAACACATAAAAAATAGCCCCCAGCAGTCCTGGTAGCATTTCTAAGCCAACTTGGTCGATTGTGATACTCATCGCACTCGAGTTAAGAAAACTACGAGATTCTTTCGCCCCTACTTGCGCACAGAACAGCAAAATATACATCGAACACACGATAAACGCGAGCGCGAAGATGATATAAGCAAAGATATATCGCCATTTCATCGCTCTAGCCACTCTTCTCAATTCAATGTGAAACTCCTCAGGGCTGACTTTCCTCAGACTCTCAACCAAACTCGATGGTACTTTAAAGAGGAATGATAGCAAAAAGATGACAGGACACGAGCAAATTGCTGAGAATAGACTACCCCAAAACATTTCCGAGAGCCCACTCCAGAAGTGACTCCATGAATCCAACTCATATTGAGGTGGTTTGTAAAAGATAATGCAGAATGTGAACTCCGCAAGGAATGTAAAGTAGAGGAGAGTAAATCTCGCATGTCTGGGAGAGAGACGGTTAGTCTTAATTAAGCAATTTAACATAGCGTGGTTGTCTTTTAAATCCTCTCCCCAATACTGGAAAAACCCTTTGCGTTTGACTGGCTGGCCGTTTTTTGATTTAATTTTTACCCCTACGTCAGGCGAATTCTCAGCTATTGATAAATCCTGACTCGATCCCAACTCATTGCTACCAGAAGCTTGATGATGCAGTTTCACAAGGCCATCCATGGAAGAGTTAAGTTCCATTGTAAGAGACCCGCTTTTGTCAAGGCTATTTTCACAAATATTTTTCGGGATGATGCGAACTTCTTTCGTTGCTAAGTGTTTCGACGAGCTGAGGCCTTCGGTTTTCAAAATTTCCACCGCAGATGGTCGCGCTTTTGCCTCCTCTTTCTTTCGTTTCTTTTCTTCGCGCAGTTTCGCTTCTATCTGTCGCTTCTTTAAAAGTGTTTTTTTATCTTTTATATCATCGAGGACTTGAGCTCGTGGCATATATCTGAACTTCACCTCGTCTACATATATTCCATAAGATTGCAGGACAACATAGCTTATGAAAACCACCAACAGAATCCAAAAGCCAAGATTTTCTGCGATTGGAGTGGTAAACAGCAGGTTCCAGTTGTCAGCTTGTGCAATGAGATCGAATTCGCTGTTTTGTAAAACACTCAGGCCTGTTTCAAAGAAAACTGAAACAAAGTCAGTTGTATGGGTTGAACCACATGTATAATGCGTCTGGTTAATAGAAACTAAAGTCAGGCCGTTGCTTGACCAGGAGCTGGTGGCAGTATCCCAATACATACAAGTAGTTACATTAGCGAAGAGCTCAGTTAGGTTCACTTTTTTATTGGTCTTTTGCAAATTCTCAAACGATCTGACAGCTGCCTGCAACGGTGAACCATCAGCGATTGGGAAACTCAGTGTCAGAGGTGGGTCAAGGCCAGAAATCGGGACCGTAGCTTTCGTAGCAGAATCAATGAAACTAATGGACACTGTGGGAGAGAATATACCGTTTGTGATTGTGCTATTCGAATATGGATATGGATTGTCATCGTTTGAAGTGTAGACCATCACAAGAGAGGAGGAGGATGAACCTGAATTGAACACTGAAGGAGGAACTGTGACCGAGAAATTGGAGTTCGAGTCTGTGAGTGAGAAGTTTTTAGCGTTATCCTTATTAAGATTCACAGCTCCGTACCTCAAATTTGTTCCACTCAGGATTTGGATATCGACTGAAGCTTCATTCTGGCTGGCAGTTGAAAGTGCGATTTGCTGCACAACCTGCTTAAGAGAATTCTGCGAGGTTTTTAACTCGTCAATTACGGTGAAAGTCAAATCAGTCATCGAACTACTGGAGCGAAGATAGCTCTCACTGTGGGTTCTAACGCTCCATTTCAACGCCTGAGCAATCGGGATCAAGTCCTGGGGCTGACTGGAGCTATCCACAAATTTATCTACTGCCTGGATTAGTACTCGTGAAACATCTCCGCCAATGAGATCCGGAGTTTGCAAAACGGAGTCGAGTGCCCTAGTAAAGTCAGTAGTACTCGAATTCGGATCGCCCACAACCGATGTAAGAGCTGAGGAGTAAACTGTCTGTAATTGGGTTGAAACACTTCCTGGGTACTGGCATGAGTATCCACTGTAGCCTGAAGGGCAATCACAATACTGAAGACCTGAATCGACTTTGCAGATGCCTCCGTTTTGACATGAGATAGAGCAGGTTCTAATCACGGACACGTTTGCGATTTCGCTAATGGCTAAATTTGGAGTATTAGTCGAGGTAGTTGAAAGAGTCACTGTTGATCTTGAAGGTTGCTCGTAAGATACGTCCGAAGAGAAGGTTCCTGCAATTGATGAGGAAACAAACAACTTCATCTCCGTGGAAATTGTCGTTAATGTACTTGGGTCGGAGATGGTGGTCAGGGTGTCTTGAGCCGCTGATTGCAATATCGTTTGATCCTGTGGAGTAGAGCTTGCTATCATATTCAGGAAGGTAGCAATGGCTGGGTTATTTGTCAGTGTGATCTTTTCAGTCACGACTGTAGTAAGGCCCTGAGCATCCCATAAGATAAAATTTAGCAAGATCTCTGAACTTGAAGTATCCGGGACGGTTAAGGTGATTGTTTTATATTCGGAGGCTGAAGAGAGAGTATCAGTCATAGTTAGGAGCGAAGATGAGTTTAAGTCTTCAAACTTCGGGAAAAAAATAAATAAGACCGGGTTACTCAACAAAAAAAAGTTTTACTGTAAAACCAAAATATAAGTAGGGAGTAGTAGTCCTCGTCGTCCAGCCAGAGACGCTCGCGCTGAGAGGATCATTGGCTACAGCTACATGCTGGTTGATTTGAATTATTCCAATAGGCCTTCTGACAAGAGGGAGTGTTAAACTCTTTTCTGAGAGCGATGGTGATGAGGTTAATAACCTCGAGCAGTCAGGACTTGTTGCACTGCAAGAGCCACTCACCGAGAATTTGAGAGAATCGTACGCTCGATTAAAATTAATCAGAGGATTGCTTTCAATCTGCAGCCAATTTCTGGCAATAACGAAATGAATTACTCCAGCTTCTGCGGGTGTTGCTCCTTCCTTTGTTCCTGTTACTAATCGGTCATCGATTCCCACTGCAACTCCATAAACTCTGTAGCTAAAAGTGAAATCGGTCTCACTAAAAGTGCCTGGATTGCTTAACTCAATAAAAAGACTAGCTGAGACTAGATCGTCATCGTTGTCAACGAACGTCGCGAGGTTGATGCTCGGTCTCAATGTTATCTGAGGATGATCTGAAAACATCAAATTGAGAATGGTATAATGGAGTAGGGTTTACCTTTGCACCAAATTGAATCTTGATATTTTAAGGGAGAAGAGCAACTGCTCTCAGGAATACAGTTTCCCAAGTAGACAAAATGACCAGCTGCACACACCAAGCAAGCATCTGTATTTGACTGAATAGCGCAATTCGTTTTAGTAGGAGGCACAAAGGTTACTCCGCTGCAGTCATAGTTATCAGTAAGATGGTACCCTGAAGAACACGATATACAGGGTGTTTGGCCTGCAGTAGCACAGTGATCGGGATTCTGAACGATTGAAGTTGTTGGTGTTTTGGAGCAGCTCCCCGCATTGAGAGTATAGCCATCATTGCACTCTTGGCATGAAATTGAAGAACCCGAAACGCAAATTAAGCAATTCTCGACGAGGCATGCGGCCGTCTCCAAACAGCTTGTAGCAGTGTTCCAGCTGGAAATATCTCTTATGCATGTACTACAACTCCAATTTCCGGAGCATTCAGCGCAATCCTGAACTAAACACGGATCAGCAGTAATCGGAGAGTCGGTTGAGGAGGAGACGACTCTGATCACAGATAAGAACGAGATGCTCAGTACAAAGAAAAGAAATTGAAGCATTTAAATAATGAAGATAGTTATGTAGGTTTAGATTTGATTATTAAATGAGTTAAGACTTGAAAATTTTAGAAAATGAGTCTCTTTTTTAACATAATGGACTTAGTTCTCACAGAAGAATTCGATAAAAGTTAACAAAAGACTTTTTAAAATTTTAGTTAATCAAACTCACGAAAACCGCAATTAAACTATAAGAGAGAAATTGATTTCATTCCATTTTTCATTCTTGTGTAGTATCTTTTGAAAAGACGCGTTCTAAATTTGAGAGTATTGGCTTAGTGGCATGGGTTCTACTATTATCGGATCTTATTCCGAAGAAGAGTCTTATATTTTATAAATTTGTGGGATTATTTGAATTTATTCGAATTAAAATGCGAGAGTTATCTCTTCAATATCTTAAAGAAGCTTGCTTCTTGATGCTTGAAGCCTTTCGTGGCCTTAGGATGGATTTCTATATTTAGTCATATCCTTTTGAAAGATCGAAACCAAAGGATTTCATATGACTCAGCGCTCTTTTGGACTCAGCAAAGAAGAGGAAGAGTATTTAGAAAGGGAGTTTGCATTTTCCTAAGAAAAAATCGACTCAATTATCTTGGTTAGATGTTTGAGATTAATAAAAAATTGCATTAGAAGATGAGATATATTCCTGGGGTTTATTTCTCCTTGATAAAAAGCTGAAAGCTCTAAACTCTTGGCTAAATTCTTTCGTAATTTGCATATCGTATTGAAATTTAGTGCCAGCTCATATACATTCACGCATTTTGACTCTTCAGGTAATTGGGTAGTCATTTCCCACTGGCTCAACCTTCGAAGCTCAAAGAATCTTAAGAAACACGCAAATTACTTAAGTCATACGAAAATGTGTAGCTGCTTACTTGAGCGTAAAATACAACATCATGTATTGTTTTGTTTTTTTTAAGCTTTGAAATGCTGTTCAGGTGACTGATATTTTCTGCTGAATTAGACTATTTTCGCTTCATTTCTTCCCCTTTACTAGTTTCCTATTCTACTCTGAATACTCTGAAGGTTTTTTCCACCTCATAGTTAACGCCTGGAATTCAGAATTTCAATCTTAAATTAAAGGTACTTTGGATAGATAACTTTCGACCGTTTGATTGAGTCTGTCTTTAGTAAAATCCTTAAAATTAATCATAAAACATGCCCAAGACAAAACTCAAACATTTATCGCCTTCCTCATTCCCTTTCAAGACAGAAGCAATGCCTCGATAACCAAAAATCCTCAATTGTGATGCAGGACTCCTCCTTATCAAGGGAAGGACATGAGTCAAATAAAACAGACGTCACATTAATACAAATTTTGAATTGCAGTTGCAATTCAAGAAGGATCAGTAACCATATAATACTGACTATACAGCGATTGTAAAAATTTGGCCTACTATTTAAATGCGAGCGCTGCGCACGCTGAGTTGTTATAAATATCTCTTACTAAAATTTGAAAACTTCAGCTTTTACTTACTACTTCCCATGAACACTCTTAGAAACATCGCTAATTGGTCACTCGTACAAGAAATTGGCTCTGGATGTTCCTCAGTGTAAGCACCCTTTACCATTGAATCGAATACTTACAAAAATCCCTTTCTAGCGTCAAACTAGGGTTCGATCCAGCTGAAAATACTTTCGCAGCTATCAAGGTTGCCAAGCCAGAATCTAGAGTCCATAAGCAGGCTATCGTCAATGAAACGAACATCTTGCGAAAACTCAACCACCCAAACATTGCCAAATTGATAGATTCGCACATAGACATCGATTGGGAGGACGAACGAGGAGAAATCAAGCAGGTTTCGGCAATAGTGACGGAACTTGTGCCGCATGGCGAGCTCTCTGAGTTCATCACCAAAACAGGCAGGCTCGAAGAAACAATCGCACGTTACCACTTCCTGCAACTTGTTGAAGGTACATATACCTACAACAAAAAACATCAATAATGATTAACTGCCCTTATTAATAGCACTACAGTACTGCCATCAGAAAGGAGTTGTTCATCGCGACATAAAGCCTGATAACTTACTTCTTGACGCTGACTTCAATATTAAGCTCGTAGATTTCGGATTTTCTAAATCTGTGAGCAACAAGAGCAATATGACTGTTGTTGGTTGCGTTGGAACTGACTCGTAAGCGGAAATTAACGGTTCTTATTCATGACTAACGTTTGCTTTAGGTACATGGCACCAGAGCTGTTTTTCCATCAACCATACGACGGGCAGAGAGCTGATTTATTCTCAGCGGGAGTTGTTTTATTCCTCATGGTTGCGGGCCACTTGCCTTTCAGTATCGCTGATCCCAAGGACCAATTATATAAGCTGTTTATCAGTAACAGCCCATCTGCCTTCTGGGAATATCATGAAAAGGAAATCGCTAAATCTGATCCTAATATCACGATATCAGCTGAATTCAAAGAGTTAATCACGGGTCTACTCGCAATTGACCCTGAAGACCGTCTTACAGTTGACGAAATAAAAAAGCACCCTTGGATGCAGGGCGCTCTGGCTTCTAAAGAGGAGCTCAAGCGCGAATTCAGCCAAAGGAGTGCGATTGTTCAGCCGATTATCAGCCAAATTGTCGTAAATAAGCAAGACTTGCTCCGATCTGTAGAGCCTTCTCTGGAACGCTTTGAGCAGAAAGCGTCCCCAGTGCAAGTTTCTAAGCAGGTTGTGAGCGTAGTAAAGCCCATTGTTACTATTGCACCACCTGTTGAGAAAGAAAAGACGATTAAAATTACGAGTTTGGCCCAAATTACAAGTCCTGGTCTACCAAATATCAGTTTAAATTAATTGATATATGTGTGGACAACGCTTTGGAGGGACCCTTTGCTGCTAGGAAGAACATGTGGTCGAGATCGGCGTTTAAAGCTGCGCATTGATCGATGTAAGGATATATATCTAAACTTATGTAGAACTTTGCGAGCCCGCATTATATAACTTCTCCCTATAAATTTTATAAAGAGTACTTATACTTCTGAGTGAATATGATTTTACATTTATATTCAATTACTATGAAGTTATTCGAAAGGTTCTTTGTTCTTATTGATTGATTTCTGTAAAAAAAAAAGAGAACGTGATTGAGCTGCGTAAGCACCAGAAGTAAGTTGTGTGTTGTATAGAGAGGTGAGTAGTTTGGATTAAGTTTTTTTATTTCAATATTTCAACAATTAGGTTTTCTAGTTTGAACATGTAAGAAATACAAATTTGAGAAATCGAATTAACTACATCATTATTATCTGATGAGGTGACTCTACAAGCACTCGAAGCCTAGAAATTAAAGCAAAGGACCTAACTATGCTTTGACTTGTATCAACTTATTAGTTATGTCAGCGTTTCGAAGATTTGGCTACTGTTTCTAAAGGAACGAATTTCAATCTAAGTTATTGAGATTTTCATTTTCAATCTAGATAACTAACTATAGTAAAATACTACATTCAAGTTATTACTGTAGTAGTTTACAATGAGAAAAAAAAAGACCCTTTGATTTCTTTGAAAAAATTACTACTGAAGAGCATCAAGTTTGCGAATTGGAGAAGAAAACAAAGTCATAGTATAGCAAATTGACTTCATTTCCATTACATTGTATAACTAAATTTTGCTTTGTAATTTAATTTCATCTGCCGAATTTTTAGCTTTTAGAGAGTTCTATAATTTATAATTGATTATTTGTTTTTTCTCAAAGTAAACAAACAACAACAACAATTAATCTCGTACTGCTGAAAAAGGAAATTGGTAATCTCTCTGACTACAAAATTAATAAATTCACCAATTGCCCAACAGTCATTATGCATTCTAATCTCTGTCTGGCTTAAAAACTGTCTGTATCGGTAATTTTTGGTTAGATTCTTGAAATATGCTATTGAATAAACAGCAATATTATGATTCGAACTTTACTCATTTGGTATATTTGGTGTTGGTGTAGCATTGTGACTGATCATAATCTAAATTAACTCTGTTTGAACGAATTAAACCAATAAACCTAAAAACGTATAAATAAACATACTTGGCGCAATAGCCAAAAAATCGGAATAGTTCTGAACTTACCAGTTTCTAATTTCCATTGCAACTACTTGAGCAATTTACGTCTATTGCTTGTAAATCTCTCTTACAAATGCGATACAATCTCCAAAGAGACACATGCTGAAGGGAAGTAATATTCTACCTCGGGGAATTTTCGAAAACTATCATTATATTTCGAGTAGTATCCTCAGCATCAAGTTGCGGATTGCGATAGAATGGCTATTGATACATATTTCTTGTGTTTGAAGAGCACCTTGTGCAAAAACTTTGAGATCCTCTTCTCAATCGAGGTGAGTCAATAATGGGAAGGTAAAGCATGAATTTCGGACATAGCAGAAAACGCTCATCGCAAAGAATAATTGTTCCTGAATTACGTTATCAAAGAGTCAGAAAATAGCGACACTGAATCCAACATTTCAAAATTTTCTGTCTTGAGCCCACACTTCTCACCAGAAATCGACTTCACCTTGAGCATGCTTTGGGAGTACCTTCTGCACGCTAACCACTTAACCCTCTTACAAACATCAGAGAAAGTTTTCACGATAACTCCCTAATAGAAAGCTCCATGCAAGCCTCATAAGTTCCAGTATATAAGTATCGAAGCTGGTTTTGACCGAAAACATATTTGAGGTCTTCCATGTCAAAGTAACCATCATGTTCTATATCAGACGTCCTCGAAAAAACGAGCTTTTCTGACGTTTTCGTTATTCGCAGTTGTTCTTTAGCGAAAAAACATGAATGGCTGTCCAGCAAATTAAGCTAAAACCCGAGTTCTCATCGGAACAACTTACGCGAAGTTTTTCTTTAAATCTGAACCGTTTTTAATCTCTCCCGAACTTTTACTGGAACCAGTGTCAGCAGCGTTCGTGTTATAAAAAGCGATTGGTCTAACAATTCAATTTAATTATTTCTATACGATTACACAGAAACACATCGTCAAAATGCAACAACAACGAGGCCCTTCACCGATGAGACTTCCCGCCATTAAAAAGGAACCTGTCGAGAAATACTCGTCGCATATGAGATCCAATCGTTTCAGGATAACTTCGAATCATCAAACAATCAGACCTCCTAGTCTGAATTCGTCAATCATCCAAGAGACCCAAGCCTCAACTCCAAAGTCTGGTGTTATTCCACCAAAAACCTCAGTTCGAAATAGCAGCCTTGACGCCAAAACCAGAGCTATTTATACTCCTCAGATCCCAGTGAAAAGATCCATCGACTATGAGCGACCACGCGCCAACAGCGTGTTTCGTAGCCGACAGCTCCCTCCTCAACAGCGCTATGAGAAAGTAAAATTCTCAGGTATGTGGGAGAAATATGAAGAAATCTGGTTCGACATCCATTCTTCGGAAGTAAACCCGCTTTTCTGCGATATGCCCACTCCTAAAGCAAAAGTTTATTCGCGATCTGTCGATCCTAAGCCCCGGGTTCAGACGCAGCCAGTGCTACCAGATCAACCCGAGAAAAAAGCATTTGTGTTTCCAAAATCATACGTTATCAAGGTCCTACGCGATGATCCATTTGGCCGCCCATGCGAAAAATGTCATCAGAAAGTCCGTAAAGGGTTTACGCTGGGCTGCAAGCACTTCTATTGCAAGCCATGCTTGCATAGCAACCTCAAGACTCATTTGGAACAGAAAATTATTCCTATTCGTTGCTGCAATATAACTTGCCAGTATCACCTTGAAAAATCAGAGATTATGAAGTTGGTCGCGAATACTGAAGAGGTTCAGCAATTTTATGAACTCTTTATGACGAAATATGTGGATAAGAACCCTCATCTGGTCGCTCGATGCTTTACGAATGGGTGTGGATACGTGGTGAATTTGCAGAGGTTGAAAAATAAAAACGTTTTTCACTGCTCCCGCTGCCAGAAAACCTACTGTATAAAGTGCCATGAGTATATGCATTGGAACAGAGATTGCCGCGAAACCACCACTACCACGACCACGAATTAACTAGTTAAAGAGTGAAGGACGAAAATTATTTTTTGAAATATTTGATATTTTAAACTTGAGCTTATTGGATTTGATAATCATTTTTCTTCAATTAGAATTTTTTTGATTTTATAAACTACATCTCAATATTATTTATTGAAACAAGCATGTGAATATAAGCTTTGATAACTTACTTCTTTACAAAAGAAAGCACAACTAACTGCTTCTACTTGAAAACAAACAATCCTTTTCTAATTTAGATAGTGCTTCAGGAGTATTAATTTAAGAGAATCTAACTCTAATTCCTTTCGATATATGTAAGGTAGCTGATAATTCCGATCTGTACCTATGTTAGAAGGAATAATGACGCAAAGTTTCTCAAGAGAGTACTGAAAGAGGTCTTCATTCTGTTCAGAACATATCAGAATACTTCTCCAGTTCATTTCAATTTAAGTCGCTAAAGGCTACTGAACGAACAAAAATTAAAATTTTTGTCAGTCTTAGTACAGAGGAATCGCGACTTACTGAAATCATCGTAAATTAGTAAATTCATTTCGGTACTCAAAAAATATTCAGTGTTGAGTTATCAATAAATTTGCAGTATCTGAAGCAATATATATAGCTGTTCAAATCAGTTAGTAATCATAAAAATAAAAGTTACTTCACCACTTCACTGATATAACTTCGACTACTCCATTACTTACAAAATGTTCACAAATATTGAATTCAACAACGATTTCGATTTCGCTGGTATTGATTTTCAAGAGTTCGATTTCCCTTCCCTTGATGACTACACTCATGGGTTCCCCGAACAAACAATGTCCTGTGAGTCAGAGATAACGACCTCTGAATTTGAAAGGATCTTAGAATCTGCTGATGAGAGCAAGTTTGATATGGAACGTAAAGCTATCTACGAGTCTGCCTCCAAATTACTGAAGCCATCTAAGAAAATTTCTAAGCCTCAAAAACGAGTGATCAGCCGACAAAACGGTGAGAGATTTGCTCCTTTCTTCCAGAAATGGAAGGACTTAAGGAAGACCGACAGGCTCCTTAATAACGAAATCAAGAGCTGGTTTTCAAGCTTCAATATGAAATTGAATAAGACTTACATTTACAAAGAGTTCTTTGATTCCGTTAGAGTGCATTTCCGCCTTGCTATCAGAGATGGTAGCAGCTTTAACTTCCAAGCTTTGACTGAGGCTGATTGGAGAAGACTATTTATCAACTTGACTTCTTTCCTGATGAATGAAGTGAATAAGACCGCTCCCGCTATTCAGAATGGGAAAAACAGTCAGGTCTACCCTGTTTGGATTGAAGATATCAATACGTTTAGCATTGAAAATCTTCCAAGTTTCTAAATTAAAGCTGACACGTTCGCTTGCATGCATGCATTAATTAATTCACTTGCATCATTACATTTTCCTGCTTTGTTTGCTACTTTACATGTAAATAACTCCAATTCAAGTTAATTAATGATTGAGAATAGCCAATCTTTTTTTCCTTCCAGGGGTGAGTATTGTGGTAGCAATAAACTTCATGATGATTTTGGAGAGAGGTTTTGATTCCTTGTTTGAGAACCTTTATCAATCCTGGGGAAGTGAAGATCTCAAGAGCAATTGAGAATCATCCAAAATAATTTGTCTCTAAACCATAGACTGAAAAGTGATTTCTCACATTCCAAAATAAATAGTTTCAATAAGCAACTTCTATATAATTGGTCTCTCTCTCTTTATGATTCTACTATATAAGAAAACGCTCTTTTTGTGAAGCGTAAACGTATTCGAAGATACAATAAAGAATATTGAATATTTTAGTTGCTTCGGATAGACTGCCTACAGTCTTGCTTTTGCGGCAATTAATATGTCCGGAACAGATAATCAAATCAAAGGAGAGAATCATAGACTAGGTTAAAGATGATATTTGCTGTCACATTCAACTCAAACGCTGAAAATCTAGCTTCAGACGCAGCATTTCATAGAAGCAAAAAAAGCAAGAACAATAATACTCCTTCAACACCAATTCATTAATATATATATAATTAACTTGCATAAGACCGCCCTAACCTTCAGCAACGAGAATGGAAATTAGATCACCTTTACTCATGATGAAAACTAGCCTTATTTTTTTGTTAATTTAGCACAGAAACAAAAATTCAGTAACAATTAAAAACACAGTTTATGTTCGATACCTTGAAAAATCTTCATTTCTGGCGGTTTCCAATCCGATAAGTATTTTTAGAATCAATGGCTGTTATGTCGCATTCCCTCTCA